>JAABUQ010012513.1_pt1 | contig 10522 bp, 12 predicted proteins | sample 5560001 | NCBI WGS metagenome assembly JAABUQ01 (sample SAMN10711888, study PRJNA513371) | rock metagenome | isolation source: Antarctica rocks | place: Antarctica: Victoria Land, Finger Mt nord | collected 2015-12-18 | reverse complement strand
GTGAAAACCGCCTTGGACGTGTCGAGGCCAATGCGCTTAAGGTTCATCCGGACGGTCCTTCAGGTTGGAATGTTGACAACCAACCTTGGCACAAGATGCCGCGGGGCCGTCCACCCCAACAATCATCGAAAAGCTGAACAAGCGCCCGCTCCGGCGTTTCCCGGGCGAAACGCGCGCGTCGCGCTTCGAGCTGCTCGACCGGCCCGCGCTGTCGCCGCTGCCACGCGCGCCGTATGCACATTATATCCTGACTAAACGGCGTAAAGTACCGGTCGACTATCACGTCGACGTAGACGGCGTCGGCTATTCTGTGCCGCATCGCCTCGTGGGACAAATCATCGAGCTTCGCGCGACGCTGACCTCTGTCGAAGTCTTTCACGACGGCAAGATCGCCGCGCTTCACCCGCGACAGACCGGGAACAGCACATCAGTCACATCCTCTTCGCACATGCCGCTGGGTGATCTCGCCTGGCGCGCGCACGACGAGGCCGATCTCGAGCTTTGGGCGAAGCAGTTTTCGACCGCTGTCCAGGAAGTCGCGGCTATCGAGACTGCGCGCGGGCTTCGCGGCAGCGTGCGCGTCGCCCGCTACACCGCGTTCGACAAGCTGGCGCGTGGTGTTGAGAAAGAACGTTTCGAGGCTGCCTGCGCGCGGGCAATCGCGGGTGGCAAGCCGAATTTTAAACACATCTCAAATATGCTCGAAAACTCCCTAGAACACGCGCCGCTTGAAACCTTGGTAGAACCGAAGCCCGCAATGCGACCGTCGAAGAACGTCCGGGGCGCGACTTACTATTCGCAGGAGGGTGACCATGCTTGAGCATCAGGTCACGACGCGATTGGCAGACCTTTCGCTCGGCGGGATGGCCAAAGCGGTTGAACTGCAAACGACCAACTCGGCCTTCGCCGAGATGGCATTCGTCGATCGCCTCGGCCATCTCGTCGCCGCCGAGGAGGACTGGCGCTCCGATCGCAGGCGCGATCGGCTGCTCAAGGCTGCCAAGCTCCGCCTCGATGCCCGTCCCGAGGACATCGTCTTCAACGGCGACCGTGGTCTCGACCGCGGCTATGTCGCCGAACTGCTCACCTGCCAGTGGATCGGCAAGGGCGACACGCTCCTAATCACCGGGCCGACCGGAACGGGCAAGACCTGGCTCGCCTGCGCCTTCGGGCACCAGGCAACGCGCGCCGGCTTTACCGTGCGTTACTTTCGGACGAATACCCTGCTTGAGGAAATGGGCTTTGCCCACGCCGACGGCTCGATCAGGCGTCTGAAGCTGGCGCTCGGCAAGGTGCAGTTGCTGATACTCGACGATTTCGCGCTCGCGCCGGCGGACGAGCGCGCCAAACAGGATTTGCTCGACCTGCTCGAAAACCGCACCGGCGAGCACGCCACGCTGGTTGCCGGCCAGCGATCCTACGCCGAATGGCACGGCTACCTCGACAATGCGCACCTCGCCGATGCGGTTATGGACCGCCTCGTACAGCGATCGCACAAATTGCGGCTGAAAGGCGAGTCACGGCGGAAGACAGGTTGATTGAACGATTGGGTCGAGGCTCCCCCTCGGCCCGATCGCGTTGCGCGGCCAAGGTAGTCAGTTAGAGGCCGAATGCGTCCAACATGATGCCGGAGGTGACTAGGTCGAGGCTGGAGACGTCCAGGGGCGTGCGGGAGATGATCGATGAAAGCGGCCGAGGCTGACCAATTTCAGTGCTGCGTGCAGTCAGTCAGCTTTCGGGCGGGGCTCTGACCAAAGCAGCCGTGTAGCCGGCGGTCGGAGGCAACCGCGCGTAGTCGGCCAGCGGGTGCGACTGCTCTCAGCCGGCACGCGCATCGTAGCCCAGCTCCCTTCCTGACCATGGATCATCCAGCCGGCTTGCCGGGTGCGCCGCGTCGAGCGTTTCCACGAACCGCCCAGATTGCCGAACAGCGCATTGCTTCGGCACGCGGCAAGCCGGATCCGTCGTCATAGATAATGATTCGAGACAAGCCGCCGGCCAGATCGTCATGCGCCAGCTCGACATCTATGCGGCAGGCGTCGCTGTCGAGGCCGTTCCAGATCAGCTCCGCAAGCAGGGATTGGCTTCGTGCGCGGCCGACGCGCAACAAAGTCGTCTTGGACGGCAACCGAAATGTGCTCGATCAAATCCGAAATTCTTTCCCCGGCGCAGCTTTCATGATCTGCCGCAGCGGTGCCGACAAGAAGCTTCAATCACCAGTATGACAAGGCGGCTCACTTGCAGTGCGACCGCCGCTCTACGTCGTCGGCGCGCCCGGCGTGCCCGCTCTGCGAAGCCCTTTCGTCTTGGCCAAAGGTGATGATCGGACGGGCGGGGATCCGCTTCCTGAAGGGCTACCATGTTTTGAACTTCGAATAGATCGAAAACTGCCCGAGGCTTTCGGACCGCTGTCGACGCCGCCCGAACTCGTGGATGAACGGGCCGCGCAGCCCAATCCTTCTTTGCGGCTTGCGGAATCAGTCTGCGGCGCGGCGGGGAGCCCCCTGCGCGCTCGGACGCTCGCGTCGCCGCCGTTCGGCACCGTTGCCGAAAAGGAAGAGATCCTGCGCGTTCGCAGCCATCACTTTAATTAACGCAGGCTGATCATCCGCAGGCACCCGGTTGCGCCGCGACCAACACCTGCCAGAATAGGGTCGATCGTTTGCGAAACTGAAGGGCTGGCGCATGAAAGACGATGACGGCGCTCTCAATAACGCGCCGATTCGGTTGTCTTCAGAAGCCGCCGCGCTTTTGCGGCATCGATTTGATCTGGATCGCGCCGAAGCGGGACCGAAGCTCCCGGTTGACAGCTTTACATATCGCGACGTGCGGATTCCGAGCAGATTTGCGGCCGCCGCCGAGTTCGAGGATATGCGGGCTGTTATGGATCGGCTGCCCGATCTGGTTTGTGTTAGGTTGGAATCGATCTATTGCGATTTCCGAGCCGGCGCCGCCTACGCCGTCACCGTCCGGGTCGGCCGATGGTCGGCGGGAATTGAATGGGACTTCCGCGAAGCGTTTCTCGGTTCCACCCCGGATCCAATGCCCTCTCGATCGACGGCGACGCTCACGCCGTGCACATCGACGCCGATTGGCGAGGCGATGACGAAGAAGGGCTTGAAGCGTGACCGACAATATCGACGACGAACCGGGCTCAGCCGGCCGCGAACATCCGGACCTGCGGCAACTCTATCTGCAATATGGCTGCTGCATGGCGTATATTGCGGTCGAGAAGGACGGTGGCGAGAATATCGGCAGCGCCTTCCATGTCGGAGATGGTGTTTTTGTAACCGCACGTCACGTCGTCGACGGCACCCGGATCAAAGAAATGCGCCTTACCAACGCTGACCTCTATTTTCGATCGGTCCTGTATCCAAAGAACGAGACCGGCAGCTATACGATCACGCCCGACACGCCGCGGCAATGCGACAATTCTGACGGCATGCTGGAGGTAGCCGGTGGCCCATGGTTCCACGAGAACCCGGCGATCGATGTTGCGGTGATACACGTCAACGGCATGCAGCCCGGGGCCCATTACGTCCCGCTCGGCGGGCATCTCGACGATTGGTCGGCGATGGCGATTTCGAACTCAGCGAGGCGCTGATCCTCGGCTATCCGCCAATTCCCTTCACGCGGGCGCCGGCGCTGATCGCCGCAGCAACCACGGTCCAGGCCGTGGTCGATCTCGACCTTGGCGGGAAATGGCAGATGCACTTCCTGCTGGCGGGCGTGCCCCGCGGTGGCTTTAGTGGGGGTGTCGCCATATCCCGCTGGGGCTTTGCGCTTGGGGTGATCACGCAGAGCCTGCTCAACCAGGTCGGACCAACCGAGCTTGGCTATTTCGCCGCGACCTCGATAGAGGTTGTATGGGACTGTCTCAAGGCTGCGAACATGCTTCCAGACGTCCAGAAACAAGGGTGGGACGACACAGTGACCGAGCAGCACGCCGCCTAGAGGCCGCTCGGCCACGTCCATTTGAAGTAGCGCTGATAGACGTCCGCAAGATCGGTCGGCGCCGCGTGCGAGCTAATCGCGCTGCTGTACCAATGCAATTTTGTCGCCACCGCTGCGCTCAGCTTGACCGGCGAGTAAGGGTTGAACGGGCCCAATGCCGGCGAGATCTCGCGATAGTCGCTGTTGATGGTCTTAAGCCAGCTCAGGCAGATCGTGGAGGCCCCAGCCGCGCGGATAAACGCGCGGCCTGCCTCGAAGCTGTTACCTTCGGTGCAGATGTCATCGACCAGTAGCACCGTTTTGCCCATACGGGTCGGGGGCGCCTTATAGGGCGTGCCTCCGACGCCGCGCGTCGGCGCCGCGTTGAGCCGGATGGTGTTGACCTGATTATCGACGCCGACGCTGCCGCCGGCCGCGCGCGCGGTCTGCGACTTCACGGCCTTGCTGTGGCGGATGATCAGGTCCGGCAAATAGCTCTTGCGCAGCGATTGGCCGAGAATATTCAACGCATGCGCGATCACGGTTGGCTTGGAATCCGGCGCATGGCCCGGATAGGCCGTGATATAGTCGATGTCGTCGACCAGTCCGGAAAAGTAGACCCGCGCCGCGAGCAGGCGGCCCCAGAAATTGGCATCCCCCATACCATATTTCGACGTCGCCTTGGCGTTCTCCGAATAAGCATGCGCTTGCGCATATTTTGCCGACAAGGTCGTAAACGGCGCGAGCGCATACACCCGCAACGCTTGGTCTTCGAGCGCCCAGAACCATTTGTCGAGGCCGAGGCACAGGCAGTCGATAAACCGTGCGACGTCGAGCGCAGAATCGAATTGGAAGCCGTAAGGGCTCGCCACCCCATGCCACATCGCGTTGAGGAACATGAGGCGTCCGTTCGCGGCCGTCTTCATATCGTCCTGTGTGTTGCCGACATACAGGACTTCGCGCGCGGTCCACCCTTTGCTCGCCAGGATGAAGGCGGTGGCATCGGCGCGCGGTTTGTAGGGCATGCCTTCTTGGCCGCCGACATAATAGCCGACCGGGCCTAACTGCTCTTCAAGCAGAGCGCGAAACGGACGGTCGACGCCGCTCGATTTCACGGTCCACAGATGGTTGCTGATAAAGACCGGCTCGACCCCGCGCGTTACGAGGTAGCGGAGCAGTTTTATGGTCTCGGCGAACAATGTCGCATCGACCGTGCCCTGCTTTACCAGGACGTCGTGCAAAGAAAAGATCGCCCCCTTGAGCATGCTCATTCCTCGTCGAACAAGGAAAGCTGTCCACCGGGCGCGGGATTGTCGCGCCCAAGTGCGGCGCGGACGAAGCGATCGAAACGCCCCTGATCCTTGGGCACCATGAAAATCTCGCCGGTTTCCTGTCCGAGTCTTGGCTCGAGCACCACGCGATCGGCAGGCCATTCGGGTAGCCGGAGGCACGCGATCGGCCGTTGGAGCTGCGTCGCGAAGCGCACCGTATGCGCCGTCCCGCTGCGCCGGCTCCACTCGGCCGGAACAAGGACGCGACCGAGCGCAGCCTGCAGCCGGTTGCGCTGAACGAAATTCTCCGCGCTGTAGGAGATGCGCGGCAGATATTCGCTGACGATCGATCCGCCGCCGGCGAGGATGCGATCGCGCAGTATGGCCGAGCCTCGCGGATAGTCTTCCAGAATGCCGGTCCCGAGCACGGCAATTGTCGGCACGCCGGCGGCAAGCGAATGCTCATGCGCGAGTTGGTCGATCCCGGTCGCCAGTCCGCTGACGGTAGGCGCAGCCCAGTCGCTCAGACAGGCGCCCACGTAGCGTGCCAGGAAAGAGCCATCGGCCGACGGCTTGCGGGTGCCGACGATCGCCCACGGATGGCTCGCTCAGCAATGTGGTCGAACCCTGCACGAACAACCAGTGTGGTGGTCGGACGAGATCGCGCAATTGCGCCGGAAAGCGCGGATCGTCACTGAAGACGAGCGCAACGCCTAGCCCATTGAGCAGCGCCGCCATCTCGGCGCCCTTCTGCAGGGCATGATCGCGAACCGCGGCCCAACGCTGTGCGGACAGAGGCGGTTCGGATCGCGCCCGATCGGCGTCGTCGCCCGGTGACTCGTTGGGGCCATCTTCCAGCACATCCCGGAAGGGTTGCCCGGTCTCGGCCAGGCCGAACAACGTCTTCTGGCCCACACCGCGCACCGCCGCCAGCGCTAGAAACGCCAGCGCTTCGTCAACCTCGCCGCGCACGGCGCCGTTTGGAGCGCCAAGGTGGCGTGCGGTGTGCACCTCGCTAAGCGTGCGTGCGGGCAGGCTGTTGGTGTCTGTCACCTCCACAGGATAGCCGATCCCGGCCCAGACTGCGCGCGCGCGTGTCCGCCCCTAAAGTAGGTCATTAAGACCGATCGGATCGTCCGGAAACACCCGCCGCGCGACGAACAAGCCGATGATCGGAACGCTTGGAAACCGTTCAGACAGAACCTGATGCATCGCGCGATAATGGGTACCCGCGGTCAGCACGTCGTCGACAATGGCGATCGCCTGGGGCGCGGGCACGGCCAGGGCTTCGTTGATCGCGTACAGCGCGAGCAATTCAGCCACCGTCACGCGCTCGCCCTGCGCGACTTCGTGCGACGCACTGGTCGACTGGCCCTGCGCGACCAGTGCACGCACGTCCGGCGCAGGCTGGCGCATCAGCCGGCAAATCCGCTCGACACGGTCGTCATGGTCGGGATGTCCGGCAGCCTTGGAGCCGGGAATCGGCACCAATGTCGCGCCCGCGAGCCATGCAGGGTTGAGCGCCTGGCCCAACGCCTGTGCGCAACTCTGAATGGCGCGCCCCTTGTAATGATAGCCCGGCTGGCCGGCCAGGCTCGGCTTCTTCTTCAGATTGCTGACCAGATTGTTAGTGGCGCTGAACGAATAATCGCGTTGCGAAGTATATTCGTACAGATACAGGCAGGTATCCGCGGACGTCAGATGGAAATGATCGCCCCGGTTGCTTTCATCGATCAGAGAGAGTCGGGGGTGAACCAAGCGCGCTCCAGATATCCTCGGGCGTCCGCACCCGCACCGCCCCCTCGGCCTCGAATCGTGCCGGCCATGTAATGTCTGATCGATTGAAGCAGGAGTCGAGAATGAACAACTTGCGCCCCTGATGCAGCGCAGCGCGGGCCTGCGTCAACGTACCCGACGTATCGCCCGCCTCGACGATGATCGTACCCTCGGTCAGCGCGCTCATCGTCGCGTTGCGCTCCGGAAAGAACAATCGATTCTGCGGCGGCGCCTGCTTGCCATACCGCAAGACGGGCACCTGCGAGATCACCAGATGCTGGCGCGCGATGCTTTCCTGCAATTCGGCATGTTCTTTGGGATAGCAGATCCCCAGCGGGGTCCCGACCACGGCGATCGTGCGGCCGCCCATGGCCATTGCTGCCTTATGGGCGGCAGAGTCCACGCCCTTGGCGAGGCCGGACACCACCGTAAAATCGCGCTCGACCAGTTCGCGGGCGAGCCGAGCCGCGCGGCGGATGCCGTCTTCCGACGCCTCGCGGCTGCCGACCACTGCCATGCAGCGCGTTTCAATAATCTCCCAGGCGCCGCGATAATAAAGGAGTTCGACCGGGTGGCGTGCATCGCGCAGCTTGAGCGGATAGTCTCCAGCATGACTAATCCGCACACCGAACTGATGAACGCCGGACTTCTTCAACCATGCCATCACCTCGGCAGCACATTGATCGGCGAGCTGCGCGGGCACGAAATCCGAGGAGAGGGCGGTCGGATCAGCGGCAAAACGATCGGCTAGGGTTTTGAACGTCGCGCCCTTCTCGAGCCAGAGCGCCTCATAGGCGCCCAATTCACGACGTGGCGAAATCGGCGAAAGGGCGGGACCGACATCACTCAAAGCGAGCCGCATGCTCATGCGCTCAGCGCTCTCGAGATATTTGCCTGTGCCATCTGGGCGTCTCCTTCCCCGCATGGTGCCAGCCCGGGCCCCGATGGTGTGCAGCCTAAGCGGAGTCATGGCAAGAAAAACGTCGTACCCGCCCGATAGGTGCCCGGCATCAAAACCCTTGCTTGGCGACCGCAACATAGTGTTCCTGTTATGTTCTAAATGTCAATCCCGCGATTGGACGCTTTGCCACTGAAAGGGCCAGCTTGCACCAATAGCGAATGACCGCTTTGAGGGGCGACGCCCTCGAACCTCTATGTCTGATATTGGCGCAAAGCTGCACGGCGGTTTCGGCGCAATGTGTCTGCGCCGTGCACGACTGGTGTGAGCGAAAGCGCCACTCGTCATCACGGTTGCCCGAAGTCGTCCGTAGCATGGCGGCTTAGGTCCATGCTGTCGTGTAACAGCCTGGCGATGCCGACCACCCCCGAGGCAATAACTTTATAAAGGATAAAGTGCCTAGGGTTGGACACCTTGGAACCCGAAGATCCTGCCCGCCCGCGACTGTTGCGAAGGTGATACAGCCGTGATCCCGCTCCGAGCTCGAGCGTTGCACGACTGCCCGGACACTCGGGATTGCTGGCCAGATCGACGAGCGCGGTCGCGATCAGCAGCTCGTAGCGTTCGCTCGCGACCTCGCCGAAGTGCTTCGCGCTGTCCGCAAGAATGGTTGCGATATCGTGCCTCGCGGGTTCGGCTAACAGGTAACGGCTCACGCCTTTTGGCTGGTCACCACGGTCCTTGCCTCTCGACCGATTGCAGCGATTTGGTCGCGCAGAGATTGATCGTTCCCAATCTCGACGTACTCGCTGCGGTCTAGGGCATCGAAGCCGACGGTCGCGGCCGCGCGCAGGCGTTCCAGGCGCAACATCCGCTCCTCCTGGCGGTGCTTGAGCAATTGCAGGCCTGCCCGAATGACCTCGCTCGCGTTAGCAAACTCGCCCTCGCGAACGTTCTGTTCGATGAAGCTGTCGAACTGCGTAGTCAGGCTAATATTTCGCGTTGGCATCTATATCCTCGTCAGGGTACTATGCGGCGCTTGCCATTAGATGGCAAGTCCGCTGCCCATGGACGGCCAATTCACCCTTAGTGTAACACGCTCAGGCGTCCGGCTCCGGGCGCAAGCCAAGCTGCCATCGCGGGAACCCGGTCAGCTCTGGCGCGCGCCGGTGCCGTGATCGCCCTGCTGATCGCCTGTTGCTGGGTGCGGAGATGATCCTCCAGCAGTTTGTGCCGTGTGATGTAGCCTGCGTTCACGCCGGGCAAAGCGTGATTCATGAGCAGCCGTGCGTCGAAGTCGGAGACGCCCGCGGTTTGTGCGAGCGTGCGGTAACTCTGACGCAGATCGTTGCCCCACTTCGCCAACGTCGACCGATCCTCCTTCTGCTCGACGAGGTGTCCCTCCGCGCTCGCGGCGGGGAACACCCACGTCGCCGACTGTTCGGGGTACATCCGCCGCCCGAAACGGCGCACACGAACGAGGCACCGGATCATCTCGCGCGAAAGCGGAATGTCGAACGCCTTCTTGCTGCCGCCTTTGGGACTCGGGATGTGCAGCACTCGCCGCTTCGGATCGAGGTGCTCGACACGAACCTGCTTGAGCGCGGTCGGTCGACTACCGGACAGCAGCGTGAACAGGTGAAACTCGCGCCGGACCGGGTTGTCGAGCCCGGCGGCCTGGCTGAACCAGTCTTGTAGATCGGCAAGGCCCAAACCTGTGTCGCGCCGGTTTTCACCGTTCCAGTCGATCGCGTTTACCGGATTGTCGGCAGGCAGCTTGCGATCGGTCTTGCGCGCATGATTGTAGATGGCCCGAAGCGTCCGCATCGTGCCATTGGCGATATACGGCCCATGCTCGACCGTGATCCGGTCGTGCTCGGCGGCGACCAGATCCGGGTTCTCGCCCAGCTCGGCCAGCGGCTTCTCAGACCAGGCAGCTAGGATCCGTTCGACATGATCGCGGTAACTCGCGACGGTCGATCACTTCGGTCTTTGCGGACCATGTGCCCGTCGCGATACCGCTCCCATGCTGACCGCACCGTTGGACCATTGTTGCTTGCGGGCTTGGGGATAGAATCTGCGGTCGGAGCTGGAGGGCGAGGATGAACGCCCTTTGCTATCTGGGCGAGGAAGCCCTTGCCCACACCCCTGGCTTCGCGGGTCGAGATGTCGCCAGCCTCGCCAACTGCAACACGGATCGTTTGGCGCTTTGTGCCGGTCCGCAAATCACCTTGCACCGTGAACGTTTTCTTGCGGCGGCCAACTACCACGAAGAAGCCCTTCAGCTCGATGTCGCGCGCCAGATACCAGCCTGCGGTCGGCGGCGGCAGCCGTGCGATTTCCTTGTCGGTAAGATGCAATCGGACATCGGCCATGAGAAACTCAAACGGTTTTTCAAACGGTTTTGGCTACCCGGCGGTTAGTCGGGATATCTTCGCTAGAGTATCCCGCAGTGCGAAAATAACAAGCTTATCTGCGGCTTACGCTAGGCTGAGAGAGCAATCGGCGACGATCGGATGACATGGCGTAAGCCCGTGTATGAACTACGAATCTGAGGGCCGGGCGTTCGAATCGCTCCGGGCGCACCAATGTTTTCAACGACTTAGGCCAGATACACCGTTCTAGCAGATCGAGTTAGAACGGT
>JAABUQ010012512.1_pt1 | contig 10523 bp, 9 predicted proteins | sample 5560001 | NCBI WGS metagenome assembly JAABUQ01 (sample SAMN10711888, study PRJNA513371) | rock metagenome | isolation source: Antarctica rocks | place: Antarctica: Victoria Land, Finger Mt nord | collected 2015-12-18 | reverse complement strand
CCCGAGCCGATGACGGCCGTGAGCGCGATCAGCCGCCCGCCCATGATCGCGGTGCGGATGTCGCGCGACACCTGGGCGTGGTGCTCGGTCTCGAAGAACCCGGCGTCCACCGGCGGACGCGCCAGGCTGTAGTGCCGCATCACCTCGGTGAGCATCAGCCCGCGCTCCTTCTGCGGCCCTGCGGAAAACGCTCGCGCACCGCCGCGAGGATCTCCGGCCGCGCCAGGGTGCGGGCCAGCAAGGCGTCGATGAAAGCCCGGTCCTCCTCCGACAGCTTGGCCAGCGGTAGCCTGACCTTCTCGGCAATCGCACGCCGGGCGGCGATTGGGCTGGCAAAGCCAAGTTCATGGAACGGGTCGGGATCGCGGAACGGCCGCACGGGTACTGTGACCGGACTGGCACCGGCCATCACCACGCCGTTCTCGCCCGACAACGCCGCACGGGGCAGCGCGAGCTTGCCGGCAAGCTCGCCCACCTGGTCGGCGCGGACCTCGCGCCGCGACTTGCGGTGCTTGCGGTAGCGGTGCAGCGGGATGGGGCCGCCAGCCGGCAGGAACGGCCCGCTGCGCTCCTCGCCGTGCTCAACCCAGAGCTCCTGGTCGAACAGGCCCCACCAGACCACGACCGTCTCGCCGGCCAGCTCGGCATCGACCTCATAGGTCCCGCCCGCGACCGTCAAGCGGCAGTCGATGCCGACCAGCCGCCGCTCGGGCTCGCGCGCAAAGGCGCAGAACCGCTCCCAGGCGCACATCTGCTGGACGCCGTCGGCCGGCAGGTGCGCGAGCCAGTCGCCGATGCGCGAGTGCGGTTCGGTGGTCGCGGCGGTTGCAGGCGGTGATGAAGCGCGCGAGCCAGCGGTTCGCCTCTGCCTCGGTTTCAGGCTCGTGGAAGTGGTAGAGCGTCTCGTGCGCCTCCTTGACCGTGCGGAACGGCCGCTCGACCTTGCCCTTAGCCCGTGCCGTGGTCCGCCGCCCGTCCGATCCCGCCGGCATGTGCGTCATCACCGCGACGCCGAGGCTTTCCATCACGCGCCTGAACACCGCCGACTTCGCCACCGGCCCGTTGTCGAGGTAGATCGCGGCCGGGATGCCCTGGAACGGGTCGCCCTCGCCCTGCTCGGCGGGCGCCTTGGCCGCCATGGCGTTGAACAGGAAGCGCAGCGCCGTTTCCACGTCCTCGCCATAGACGCAGCGGTATTCCTGGTAGGCGACACCCGACCGGTCATCGACGACGGAGAACAGCATCAAGGTGGGTGCGCCCTGCCGGTCCGCGTCGATCCATGGCGGCGCCTTGAGCTGCTTCAGGTCCGACGGGCTCATGTCGAAGTGCCACAGCGCATTCGACTGCTCGGCCTGGAAGCGGACCGCAGGCGGCTGGCGCGTCATCCGCTCATGGTCGTAGCCCAGGCGCCGCAAGTGCCGGTTGACGGTCGAGGCGGTCAGCTGGCCCGGCGCGAGCTTCTGGAAGCCGTCCGGCGTGTCCACGCCGTGCTCCACCAGCAGCTGCAGGGTCCGCACTGTCGAAAGATGGCGGCCCTTCTTGTTGGTGGTCCTGACCTTCATGGCGGCGACGATCTCGCACCAGCGCTCAATCTCAGGCGCCGGCATCGACCGCGGGCGGCCTCGGTCCGCCCGGTGCGCGTCCTTGGAACGTCGGTCGCCGCGCAGCAGGCGATACAGCGTGGCGCGGCTCACCGCGTAGAGCTGCGCCGTGGACGCCATCATCGCCACACGCTCGGAATGCCGCGCCGGCAGCGCCGCGAGACGCCGCCGCAGGGCCGCAAGCGCCTCAACCGGCACAGCGACCCCTTTGGGCATCACACGCCGGCAGCTTCGAGAAGGTGGTCTTGTGCCGGCCGGGGCCGTAATTTCGCCGAAGCACCTGGCCGGTGCGTCCCGTCGAGCACCGCCTGGCCAGCCGCTTTCGGCGTCCCGTCGCCGTTGACGTAGGCGTAGAGCGTGGTGGTGGTCAGGCCGAGGCGCTTGGCCACCTCGGTCGCGTTGGCCTTGGGATCGCTCATCGCGGCCATGGCCATGGTCAGCGTGGCCCGGTCCATCTTGCGCGGCCGCCCGCCCATGCGGCCCCGGGCACGCGCGGCTTCAAGGCCGGCTTGGGTGCGCTCGGCAATGAGCTCCCTTTCGAACTCGGCGAACGCCGCAAAAATGCCGAAGGCGAGCCGGCCGTTGGCGGTGGTGGTGTCGATCTGCGCGCCAGCGCCGGCCAGCACCTTCAGGCCCACCCCCCGCCCGCGCAGATCCTCGGCCGTGTTGACCAGGTGCTTGAGGTCGCGCCCGAGCCTATCGAGTTTCCACAACACGAGCGTGTTGCCGGACTGCAGCGCCTTGAGGCAGGCTGCCAGCCCCGGCCGAGCATCGTGCCGGCCGGAGGCGAGATCTTCATAGATGCGCTCCGGTTCAACGCCGGCTGCCAGCAACGCGTCGCGCTGGGGAGCAAGCGTCTGGGTGCCATCGCTCTTCGAGACCCGGACGTAGCCGATGAGCATGGGCGCAGAACCACCAGAAAAGAACCTGCCCAGGGTGCAAGCTGGCATTCATAAACGCAATGGCTTGTCTGGCACTTCTACGGACGTAAAAGGCTGGTTTCAGCGGTCACGAGAAAACCGCTCGTTTTCCTTGTGAACCGCGGCTCCACCAGGCAGCGCCGCCAGCCCGATCCGTCTCACCGATCATGCGCCCACCCGCATGATCTCGCGTCCGTCTCAACGAACGTGCGCCCGTTCTCTAACAGCCTGCGTCAGGCACCCGTGCCAGTCTCAATCAATGTGCGCCGGAAACCGCCCTTGATTGTGCGTCGAGACGTACATCATTGCGCGCCGCTACAGGTATTGCCGGCTGCCGCCTACCCAGACCTCGCCTGCGGCCAGCCGAACGCGCAGCTCCGACAGGACGCAGAGTTCATAATGTCGCTTGTCGATCTCGCCGCCGGGCAGCACGTAGCCCGCCCAGCGCTGCCGCACGAAGCCAGTTGGGGCGGATTTGGGCAGGCGCGCCGATCCCTTGCGGTTCGCCTCGCGCAGCAACTCAATGGCGCGCAGGAGCGAGGCCGCGGCCGGCACGCCCTCGAACGCGAAGGCGTCCAGGAAGGCGGGCGACCAGCGGCGGGCAGCGGCATAGTGCTCGCCGATCTTCTCGTAGGCGTCGAACTCCTCCGGCCGGGCCAGCGCCTCGGCTTCGGCGACGCTGGCGCAGAAGCGCTCCCACGTGATGACCGCCGTGATCGCCTCGAAAGCGTCCCGCTCGCCCTTGCGGGCGGCGATCACCGCCCCGCCCACCCGGGCGTAGAGGCGGACCTTGTCGTTGATGGCGCGGGCATCGGCCTGGAAGGCACGGGCCTGCCGGCCCTCGGCGCGGCGGAACATGCTGCCGACCAGCCCGTCGAATAGGTTGATGGCCTGGTCGGTCAGGCTGGCCTGGAGGTCCAGCGCGATGGCAACCAGCGTCGCGTGACGGCGCTGCCGCTCGTAGTCGGCGACATGCTGCACAGTGACGCGGGCAGCCTCGCGCGTGATCTGCGCCAGGTGCGTCTGGTGGACCAGGTGGCCGCGGCCGGCGTCGATGCCGAGCGCGCGGACGTGCTGCAGCCGCGCGATCAGGCCGAGCATGGCGGCGGGTTTGGCAGCTTGCGGCATCTGCCGCAGCCAGGTGAGCCAGTTCTGGCCCGTGTCCTCTCGGCGCCTTGTCAGCTCATCGAGGCCTTTGCGTTGCTCGAACGACAAGCCATGGGACAGGCGGCGGTGCACCTCCCGGCGGGCCTGGTGGCGGAGTTCCGCACAGAGCCGTTCCAGCGCCGCGGGCGACGGGAGCACGATGCGGCGTTCCCGGCATGTTTGCAGCATCAACTCGGCCAAGGTGGCCAACCTGTCGTTCTCGATGGCCGGTGCGAGCAGGGCGTTCGTCAGCTCCGCGGCGGCGCGCTTGCCGAACGGCCGCAGCCCAAGGCGGTCCTGGCACTCGATGGAATGGCGCTGACGGCTTCGCTCGGCGCCGCCAGAGTCGTCGACCGTGTCAGGGGAGACGTCGATCTGCTCCGCAACGAAGCCCAGCATGGCAGGGGGTGTCCGCTCACCCGCGCGCAGCGCACGGCCGGGGTGGCGCAGGTAGCAGAGCATCAGCGCGTAACCGAGACGGTTGTGGTCGCTGCGGCGGCGGCGGATGTCAACGAGGTCAGCCTCTGACAGGGTGTAATGGCGCACCAGTTCCCGCTGCTCGATGGGCGGGTCGAACAGTTCGGCGACCTGCGCCTCGCCCAGTTGCTGCCGTCGCGTCACTCATGCCTCCTGCCCTTTGAGGCCGGCAGACCAGCCGATCCGGGCGAGCGAGTCGATCAGCGTGCTGCGCTTGATGCCGAAGGTGCGGCACACAGCGGCCTTGGTGGCGCCCCTGTCGAGTGCGGCTGTCGCGGCCGCAAGCTTCTCGGCATCAATGGACGGGGGACGCCCGCCCCGGCGTCCCCGACGCCGCGCGGCCGCAAGCCCGGCCTGCACGCGCTCCTGGATCAGAGATCTCTCGAACTGGGCGAGCGCCCCGAAAATGTGGAACAGGAACTCGCCATGCGGCGTCATGGTGTCCATCTGCTCGGTCAATGACCGGAAGGCGACGCCGCGGGTCTTCAGTTCGCTGACGGTGATCAGCAGGTGTGGCAGGGAGCGGCCGAGCCGGTCCAACTTCCAGACAACCAGGCAATCGCCGGGGTGGAGGAAGGCGAGCGCCTTGGCCAACCCGGCGCGATCGCCGCGGCTGCCGCTCGCCCGGTCCTCGAACAGGTGACGCGCGTCGACGCCAACGGCGAGCAACGCGTCGCGCTGCAGGTCCATCACCTGCCGGTCGCCATCCGTGGAAACGCGCATGTAGCCGACCAGCATATGCGGAAAACCTCATCACAGGGGTTCTCGCACATTGGACCATTCCGACAGGATTTACCGCACATTCTTCTAGCCTGAAAAGGGCTGTTTTGACGCCCACCTTCTAGGCACACGGGAATCACCCGATGCTGTTGAAAAACCCTGAAGTGGGCATGGTGCAACCGGACACATGATCATCCCCCCTATTTTGCGAAGGCTCTTGGCGGCTGCCGCCATTGCGACCTGGCCTACCCGAACGCTGCGATCCCGGCCTGATCCGGCAGGCCGCAGGCTGTGAGCCGTGCCAGCCGCCTCAGGTTCTGCACCGCGGCTGCAAGGTGGAACTCCTCGGCCGCACCTTGCAGCCCACGCAGCCGCAGGCGCCGGATCCCGAACTGCTGCTTGAGATGGGCGAACAGGATCTCGATCTTCTGGCGCCAACGCTGCGATTGCACATAAGCCGTGGTGCCGGCGAGCGCCTGGGCAGCCTTGCGGGCCGGCTCGTGGATGCTGACGCTGATCCCGCGTGCCTTGCCTGTCGTGCATTGGGGCTTGAGGGCGCATGTCCGGCAATCGGCTGCCCGAGCCAAGTACTTTCTCATGCCTGTTCTGCGGTCCAGCGCCGCTGGGCGGAGCATGTGCCCGGACGGGCAGCGCCAGGCGTCCTCGGCTTCGATGTAGGTGAAGCTCTCGCGTGTGAACATGCCGTCCGTCTGTGCCGTGCGGTCCAGCACCGGGACATGCGGGGTCACGCCGCGGGCCAAGAGCCAGGCCAGAAATGGCCCCGTGCCGTAGCTCTTGTCCGCACCGAGGCAAGAAGGTGTGAACCCGAACACCCCCGCCGCCCGCGCCAACATGGCCTTGGCGGCGACGATCTCCTGGCTGAGCCGCGCCGGCGTCGCCTCCACGTCGACGATGATGCCGTGCGCCGTGTCCACCAGCAGGTTGGTCTCGTAGGCGAACACGCCCACGCCGTGCTTGGTGCTCCACGCGGCGCCGGGGTCGGTGGGCGACAGGTGTTTGGGTGCATCGTGGCGAGGCTCGTCCGGCCCGGGCGGCACAGCCGCGTCGAGCGCGTCGAGATGCTCGCGCACCGGCCGTGTCTGCGCCTTGCGATCCGTTGTCCACGCCTCCGGCACGCGGTTGCCGGGCAGGCGCTTGTGGCGGCTTGCGTCGGCGTCCACCTGGCTGCCGTCCACGGCCGCGCTTGCGCCGGGAACGAGGCCCGCCTCCGTGCAGCGGTGCACAACCTGCTCGAACACGGCGCGGAACACATGGCCGTCGCGGAAGCGGCGGTGCCGGTTCTTGCTGAAGGTGCTGTGGTTCGGCACGACATCGTCCACACCAAAGCGGCAAAACCAGCGATGGGCCAAGTTGAGGTGCATCCCGGCGCACAGCTTCCGCTCGGAGCGGATGCCGCCGAGGTAGCCGACCAGCAGCATGCGTATCATCAGCTCCGGATCGATCGAGGGACGCCCGATCAAGCTGTAGTGCGGCGCCATGATGTGTCGGACGAACGCCGTGTCCAGCAACGCGTCCACCGCACGAAGCAAGTGGTTGGCTGGAAGGTAGTCATCGATCCGAACCGTCGAGAACACCGGCTCCGCCATAACCCGCTTGCCCATCATCACCGCCTCCATCGCACCATGGAGACCAATGAATCACATCCACTCGCGCTGTCCAAACGGGAGCTGCAATGCCTTTTTCAACAGCATCACCTGTTTGCCGCCATGTCGGGCGGGCAGCCTCAACGGACACCATCAGTCAAATGCCCGGTCTGCTTGGCTTCTGGAGCCAGCCTGTTCCAGCTTTGTCCGCTTATGCGTACCAGAAGCCGAGTTCGTCAGTTCTGGCCAATAGAACGAAACGAGACGGTATACCACTGCTAGTTAGTTACTGCCAACTCGTGTCAACATATTGTAGCGGCCCCACGACTAGCCCATCCAGTCAAGCTTGGACTCTGGTCACGCGACCTTTTCGAGGATCGGTGCCCTTACTTGACGCAGGACCAGGCCGTCCTTGGTTTCCTCTACCCCGCCGTGTGCCGCTTCGGGATAGACCGCAAGCGCGTCCTTGAGGGCTTTTCGGAAAGCTCTCTTGAATGCCGCCCGCTGCCCGTAACCACGCCCGAACTGTGCATGCAGGGACACCCAACTGATCGGGGTCGGCTTCTTCAGTGATCTCAACCTGAAAGCCAGCCAGGCGTAGGCATCGATGGCGAGCGAGCTGCTACGGATCTGCCTGAGCGCCCGCACCTCCAACGGTACGGCATGTTCCCTGAGAGCGTTGAAGAACGCCTCCGACAGGATGACGCCCTCCTTGAACAAAGATTGCTGGCGGGAGTCGTGCGGGCCTTCCGCGAACAGCAGGCCCTCCTCCACAATTGTAGTGTTCCTCACCGCCCGGACACCGTCCCTCTCGGATTGGAAGGAGAACTTGGCCATGGCGATCCGCTCGGCCTGGTCCCTAACCATCTTGTAGCTCTTGCCCCCGGGCACCTTTTCGAGACGCTCGAACCATGCGCGCATGGACCCACCCAACTCGACATGCCGTGATTTCGTGCAGAGGGCCTGCGTCTGGAGGTAGACGAGCAGCAGCCGGGCGGTCGCGCCGAACGGTACGCCGACGAACTCCGACCCTCCGCCGGGTTTCGCCCGTCGGCCCGGTTCGACCAGCAGGGTCATGTTCCCGTTGGTCAGCTCCCAAGGCTCCTCGTCCGGTATCCTGCTATGGGGCAACGCGGTCAGACACCAGCCCGAGTAGAGGAACGACGGAATGCCGACGTCCTCGTCCGTTCCGTAGCCCGCGACGATCTCCGCCAGACGACGTTCCTCGTGGTCCAGGCGCGCGATCGCGCCCAGTCGTCCGTGTTCCTCGACCATACGCTGAACCCGCCGGACCTCCTCCAAAGCCGTCCTCGCTTCCTTGTCAGCCAATCTGGAAGCCAATGTAGCCGGTTGTTGCATCGGCGTCGGGCATGGACTTTGGTCACGCAAGCTATTTGAAGATATTTGAGATTCTTTAATTGATTACCTGACCAAAGTCCAAGGGAACAACTTCCATAACCTATTGAACCTTCGACATTAAAGTTTTGAGCTCCCGTGACCAAAGTCCACGGTATAATGACTAAGGTCCAAGGGAGAGGAGATGCCGGGAAGGTTGCCCTGCAGGACGGTCAGCCGTCACGGGTAACGCGACTCGGGTCCGAGGCAAAGTGTGACCAAAGTCCAAGCCCTCAGGCGACCGCCGCAGCCAGAGTCATTTGGCCATCGCGGAGAGTTCTAACTTGAGATATTTTAGGGGTTTGGTAGGCTAGTGCTCTGTCAGTCCTCAACTGATGGGTAGAAGCTCTTCAGTTTGACGCGGGCTTGGCTGGTGGTGAACTGCCAAGTGATCTTGGCTTGTGCGTTGTTGCGCTGCGCTTCCCAGGCTGCGACATGGCGGCACAGGGTGTCGTGCTGGGCGATGCGCCGGGCGAGGCATTGGCGTCCGAGTGCTGCAAGTTCGATCTCGGCCATGTTGAGCCAGGAGCCGTGCTTGGGCGTGTGGTGGACCTCGAGCCGGTCGGCCAGGCGCTTTGCTTCTGCTGGCGCGAACGCCTGGTAGAGCGCAGCGGGCGAGTGGGTGTTGAGTTGGTCCATGACCAGCACCACGCGCTCGGCGTCGCGGTAGCGCCCGTCGAGCAGGTCGCGGACGAACACGGCCCAGTCGCTTCGGCACCGATGCCCGGTTGCCGCGACGTGCCGCCAGCCAGCCAGCGGCTCGCAGGCCATGAACAGGCTTGCGACCCCGTTGCGGGTGTAGACATGGTCATATCGTTCGACCGCACCGCCGCTGGAGGCGGCTCCAGGGCGCGGCGGCAAGGGCTCGCGCGTTTCTCCGATCAGTTGCTTGAAGGTTTCATCCATGCAGACCACCGGCCGCCTCGGGTCGTAGGGGCGGTGATACACCTCCAGCACGTCTTCCATATGGAAGGCGAACTCAAACCCCGTTTTGAAAGATCGGTCTGGGTGAGCTGACAGGCTGACCGAGGCAGTCTTGATGGCGTTCCAGAGGCTTTCTCTTTCCCGGAGCTTGCCATGTGGACGCCTGAGGATCGCGCGTTGGTTGGAGACTATGGGTCCGGCCAGGCGTTGAGCGACGACCAATACCGATTGCTGGAACCGCTGATCCCGCCCGCCAAGGCCGGAGGTCGCCCGCGGGCCACCGACATGCGGCGCTTGCTGGACAGCGTCTTCTACCTGCTGCGCACCGGCTGCCAATGGCGGCACCTGCCGCCGCCTCCGGCATTCCTGCCGTGGCCGACCGTGTACGGCTATTTCCGCGCCTTCCTCAGCGCGGGCGTGTGGGACAGCCTGCGCCATCACCTCGTGGTCATGCTGCGCGAGGGGGCCGGGCGCGAGGCCAGCCCCACGGCTGCGATTATCGACACGCAAAGCGTGAAGACCACGGAAAGCGGCGGACCTCGCGGCTATGACGCGGCCAAGAAGGTCAACGGGCGCAAGCGGCACATCGCGGTGGACACCCAAGGGCTGTTGCTTGGCGTGCTCGTGCATGCCGCCTCCATCCAGGACGCCGACAGCGCAGGCGACCTGCTCCGGCGCATCAAGCCGCTCTACTGCTGGCTCCGGACGGTGTTCGCCGACAGCATCTACAACCGCGTGACCGCATTGCTCGCCTGCTTCCTGCTCGGCCTGACGCTGCTCATCATTCGCCGCATCCCGGGCACCAAGGGCTTTGTCGTGCTGCCACGCAGGTGGGTGGTCGAACGGACGTTCGGCTGGCTCGGCCGGTGGCGGCGCCTGTCCAAGGACTACGAGCACCTGCCCGAGGTGTCCGAAGCCATGGTCACCCTCGCCATGATCCGCCTCATGGTCCATCGCACTGCTCACCCAAACCGCAAACGGCTACCTGCTCCATGACTTCTGAAACGGGCATTCAGCACCCAAGGCAGCCAGATCGTCGATGCGGACGGCAATCCTGTCCGCATTGCCTCGATCGGCTGGTACGGCACCGACGGCCCGGCAGGCTCGGCGCTGCAAGGGCTATGGACGGAAAGCTATGGGCATATCCTGGACAGCGTGAAGGCCGACGGCCTGAACACGGTCCGCATTCCCTGGTCGAACGCCGACCTCCATACTCCGTTCGCCGGCACGAACCAGTTGGGCCATCGACGCCAACGGCGCGGCGCTCCCCGGCGCGGCGGCGGCCCTGATGACCACCTCCACCCAGCACTTCTCGCTGGTCGTCCCCGCGCAGTCCTGACATCGCCGGGCTGGCCGCCCGCTCGACGCTTGAACGTCGAGCGGGCGGTCCGAAACGGCGTTGCATGGAACAGGAGAGCGGGCGCAACAGCGCCAAACGCTTCCTGCCAAGCGGCCCGGCCGTGCCCGGCGATGCGGAGATGGCGGTCCCGCTGCGCGGGCCTGGCCTCGGTCGCCCCGCTCGGCACGACCGCGGGCGGGGGCACGACCAAGCCTCCTGTGGTCTTGCGAAACGCTGCCGCCGTCTTCCATCCCCCGATCCGCTGGCGGAGCTACGGGCGTCACACAACTGCGGAACGAAGTGCCATGTCCCAGCCTTTGAGGAAGGTGTCGAGACGGCTGAGACCCCGCGCGATGGTTTTCGGGCCGGCTGGCTTGTAGCCGCGTGACGTGTAGCC
>JAABUQ010012511.1_pt1 | contig 10524 bp, 8 predicted proteins | sample 5560001 | NCBI WGS metagenome assembly JAABUQ01 (sample SAMN10711888, study PRJNA513371) | rock metagenome | isolation source: Antarctica rocks | place: Antarctica: Victoria Land, Finger Mt nord | collected 2015-12-18 | reverse complement strand
CGGCTGGTGGGCCTCGCTCCGCTCGGCGCCACCCTACACTTTTCGGGCCTCCAACCTGACCAGCGGAACGAACCCAACCGCCGCGTCCCCTGCCCCGGGTTGTACCGAGGGTGGCCGGGCAGACTCCCGGAAAAACGAAGCCAACCTCGAAGCCGGTTCAACCGACGGTGCGTCACCGCGTTCCGCCTACGTCGGCTCCCCCGCCCAACTCCGACCGACTCGCCGTTGCCTTTAGCCTTCCCCCGATTATCGTTTCTGGAGAGGTCGCTTCACATCGGATCCGGCGAAAGTGAACGGGACGCCCCGGAGAGCAGGCGATGGCGATCCAGGTCCGGTACGCGGGCGAGGTGGCGATCTTGAGCGGGATCGGCTATCTGATGAACGACCCGAGGCACTTCGACGCCGGGCGGGATGTCGGCGAGTTGCTCCACGAGGGGTGTCGCCGGTTCGTCCTGGAGCTGGTCGGGGTCCGGGAGACGGGCGCGACGCTGCTCGGGCTCTTGATGACCCTGACGCGGCTCGTCCGCAAGGAGCGGGGGGAGGTCGTGCTGGCCCAGGTCTCCAAGACGATGCTCAAGTACCTGGAGACGATGCAAATGGAGGACTACTGGGACATCTTCGAGAAGGCGGACGAGGCGGCGGGCTTCCTCAAGCGACCGGGGGACCGGGCGGGCTGAGCGGGGTCAAGGCCGGTCGAGGTCGGCTCGGGCCTCGGGGAAGCGGACCAGGAAGCGGGCCCCTCCGGCCGGGAGGTTCGCGGCCTGGACCTCGCCGCCCATCGAGGAGGCGATCCGCTGGACCACGGCGAGGCCGAGGCCGACGCCGGGTTGGCCGAGCCGCCGAGAATCCTCCGATCGGAAGAAGGGTTCGAAGAGGTGGGGCAGGTCTTCGGGGCGGAGGCCGGGCCCCCGGTCCTCGACGGCGAGGGTGACATGGCCGGCCTCCCGGCCGAGCCGGACGGTGATCGGGGCGCCGCTCGGGCCGTACTTGCCGGCGTTGTCGAGCAAGTTGTCGAGGAGCTGGCCCAGGAGCGCGGGGTGGACGCGGATCGGGAGCGGTCGGTCGTCGACGAGGATCCGGAGGTCGAGGCCGGGTTGGCGGCTCGACGAGTCGCGGAGGTAGTCCGGGGCCCAGCGGGCGAGGTCGACGGGGACGAGCCCGAGCTGGCCCGCCTCGGCCTCGGCCCTGGCGAGGAAGAGGAGGGCCTCGACGATCTGGCCGAGCCGGAGGGCGTCGGCGTGGACCTCGTCGAGGATCTGGCGATATTCCTCGGGCGAGCGGTCGCGGCGGCGAGCAACCTCGATCTCGCCGATCAGGGCGGTCAAGGGGGATCGGAGCTGGTGCGAGGCGTCGCCGGAGAAGCGATTCTGACGGGCGAGGGCCTCGTGAAGCCGGTCGATCAGGCCGTTGAAGGACCGCGCCAGCTCCTCCAGCTCGTCGCGGGTCCCGGGGCTGGGCAGGTGCTGGCCCCGGTCGGCGGCGGACATCGCTCGGGCCACCGTGGACATCCGGGTCATCGGGCCCAGGGCCCTCCGGCACGCCGCCCGGCCCGACAAGGCCGCCAGGCCCCAGAGCGCGGTCGAGCTGGCGGCGAGGATCAGGGCCACCACCCGGAGGGTGGATTCGACCGGCTCGAGCGGAGTGGCCGTCGCGAGGTCGAGGTAGGGCGATCCGGGCGAGCGGGATGCCATCGAATCGCCCGGCTCATCTCCGTCATCCTGATCACCCTCGTCCTCGGCGTCGGCGACCGGGGTCGGAGGGCGGTCCGATGCGTCCAGGCGACGGACCGCGAGCCGCCAGCGGTGGCCATCCCCGGCGGCGATCGTGAAATGGTCGTGCCCGAGGGGGGGGATCTTCGCGAGGATCCCCGCATCGTCGCCCGGGGCGAGCTCCCAGGCCCGCTCGAAGGGGACTCCCCGGGAGTCGAAGACCGCCCAGCGGGTCGACTCGGCCCCGCCGTGGAGCCCGGCCGCCGGCTTCCAGCGGCCCGGCCGCCAGTCGACCGCGCCGGGCCGCTCGACCACCTCGGCGGCGATCTGGTCGAGGACCGAGACCAATCGTTCGTCAAGGTCGCGGTGGAGGTGGGTCCGGGCCAGGAGGTAGAGCGTCCCCGAGAACCCGGCGAGGAGCAGCCCCACGGCGATCAGGAAGAACGAGCAGAGGCGGGCCGCGAGGCTCATGACTCGCCCCCCGCCGGCCCTTCGGGCGGGTCGCCGAGCAGGTAGCCCCGGCCGCGCAACGTCTGGATCACCCGGGCGCCCTTCGCCTCCAGCTTGCGGCGGAGCTCCTTGACGTGGACCTCCAGGGTGTTCGAGAGACCGTCGTAGCGCTCGTCCCAGACGTGCTCGTAGATCCTCGTCCGGGTGAGGACCTGGCCGGGGTGGCGGAGGAAGAAGATCAGGAGCGAGAGCTCCTTGCCGGTCAGGTCGAGGGCCTGGCCGGCCCGCTCGGCCCGCTGAGTCGCGAGGTCGACCCGGAGGTCGCCCAGGGCCAGGGTCGTGCCGTCGCTCGACTCGCGGCGGCGGGTCAAGGAGCGGATCCGGGCGAGCAGCTCGTCGAACGAGAACGGCTTGCACAGGTAATCATCGGCGCCGGCGTCGAGCCCCCGGACCCGGTCCGAGACGGCGTCGCGGGCCGTGAGGAACAGCACGGGCGTCCGCCGGTCGAGCTGGCGGAACCGCTGGAGCAGGGACAGCCCGTCCTCGTCGGGCAGCCACCAGTCGAGCAGGACCAGGTCCCACTCGCCGGATCGGAGGGCATGCCAGGCGAGGCCGCCGGTGTCGGCGTGCTCGATGGTATACCCCTCCTCGCGGAGCCCCCGGACCAGGAACCGGCTGATCTTCGGGTCGTCCTCGACCACGAGAATGCGCACGCCCATCGCTCACCGCCCCCTCGCCCCGGAGCCGGACCTACCCCCGATCGCCCCCCACGATCTTATGGGACCGCGGCCCGGCCCCGGCCGAAGTGAAGCCGATTTTAGGGACGGGCGCGGCCCTCGCCCGAGATGAAGGCGAGTTTACGATCGATTCACGGGCCATTCACCCGGTCGGGCTACCATGACCTCGACGTGACCGGCCCGCCGGTCGCAAGGACGCGGATCAATGGAAGCTCGGGAGGTGCCCCATGTTCACGACACATCTGGTCCTGATGCTCTCCGCCTCGCTGCTCGCGATGGTCGCCGGCTGGGCCATCGACGCGCTCGCCGACCACGCGATGATCGACCCGGGCCGGTCGACCCGGCTGGCCCCGAGGTCGCGCCCTCGGCCCTCGCTCCGCTTCGACGCCTTCGATGCCGGCCCGGTGGCCTGGGATCGGCGGCGGCGGCTCGCCCGGCGGGCCTGAACCGGCCGAGGTTCGGCTTGACGCGACGGGTTGCCCTCCTAACATGATCGCGAGATCAGGTGTCGGGCGGCTCCGTGGCCCCCTTCGCCTTTTCGTCCTCGCGAAGGGGCGACGATGGAGCTTGCCGACCCGGATATCGACGGATCGATGCCGAAGCCCCGCGACGTCGGCACCGAACGGGCCGTCCTGCTGACCCTCGCGGCCGTGCAGTTCACCAGCATCGTCGACTTCATGGTGATCATGCCGCTGGGACCGCAGTTGATGCGGACCCTCGAGATCACCCCGGTGCGGTTCGGCCTCGTCGTCTCCTCGTATACCCTGAGCGCGGGCTTGGCGGGGGTGGTGGCCTCGACCTTGGTCGATCGGTTCGGCCGGAAGGCTTCGTTCCTCACCCTCTATGTGGGGTTCTTGGTCGGCACCCTGCTTTGCGGCCTGGCCCCGAGCTACCTCGCCTTGCTGGCGGCCCGGGTGGTGACGGGGGCCTTCGGCGGGGTCCTGGGCGGCCTGGCGATGACGATCGTCGGCGACGTCTTCCCGGAGGAGCGACGGGGTCGGGCGACGGGAACCTTGATGTCGGCGTTCTCGCTGGCGTCGATCATCGGCGTGCCGTTCGGGCTCTACCTGGGAACCCGGTGGGGCTGGCACGCCCCGTTCTTGATGCTCGTGGTGCTCGGCTTACCGGTGTTGGGGGTCGGCTCGTGGGCCTTGCCGCCGCTCCGGGGACACCTCGGGAAGCAGAAGACGGACCAGCGGGCCAAGCTGATCGAAACCTATACCCACCCGAACCACCTCCGGGCGTTCGCTTTGATCGTGTCGGTGATGTTCGGCACGTTCATGGTCGTGCCGTTCATCAGCCCGTACCTGGTGGCGAACGTGGGGATCCTGGAAAAAGACCTCCCCTGGCTCTATGTCGGCGGCGGGATCCTGGCGCTGGTGGGGGCCCCGCTGGTCGGCTGGTGGGCCGATCGGGTGGGCAAGTTCCCGGTCTACCGGGTGATCGCGCCGCTGTCGGCGCTCTTGATGCTGCTCCTGACGAACCTGCCCAGGGCCCCGCTGATGGTGGCCGTCGGCCTGGTCGCGCTGCTGATCATGACCAACTCGGGCCGGATGGTGGCGGCGATGGCGATGGTGACGGGCTGCGTCGAGCCCCGGCTCCGCGGCGGGTTCCTCAGCGCCAACTCGTCGGTCCAGCATATTTCCTCGGGCCTGGGGGCGTTCGTCGCCGGCCTGATCATCCGCGAGGCATCCGACAAGCAGTTGCTCAACTACGGGATCGTCGGGGCGCTGGGGGCGACATCGACGATCTTGAGCATCTGGCTCGCGAGCCGGCTGAAGATCGCCGCGGCCTCGAAGCCGCGGGCCCAACCGGCCGGCTCGATCGTCGAACTCGTCGACACGGTCCCGGCCGCCGAAGCGTTCTGATCCCGGATCTTGCTGGCGGATTGGATCCGGGCGCGCGATGATGGGCCGGTCCTCACCGATCGGGCCCGGAGTCTTTCCGCCATGATCCACCTCGCCCCGACGATCGCGGCCCTGCTCCTGGCCGCGTCCCCCGCCTCGCCCGAAGTGGCCGACACCTCCCGGTCGGCCGGCCTGCTCGGCCTGATCCCCGGCGAGAAGGGCTTACTTTCGCCCCTCGAACTGGTGAAGCTCGAAGCCGAGGACGCCCGGCTGGTCGCGACCCGGTCGGAGTATGCCAGGCGCCGAGGTTTGGCCACGGACGGCCCTCGCGATCAGGTCCGCCTGGCGGATTGGTGCGAGGCCGTCGGCCTCCGCGAAGAGGCGGTCGCGCACCTCACCGCGGCCAGCCGACAACGGCCGGAGGACGCCGGGCTGCACGAACGGCTGGGCGAGCGGAAGCATCGCGGGATCTGGAAGACCGAGGCGATGATCGCCGCCGAGTCGGCCGACCTCAAGGCCCAGTCCGAGGCCGACGACCGCTGGGCCCCGCGGCTCCAGACCTGGCACGACGCCCTGATCGACCCGACTCGACGACCCGAGGCGATCCGAGGGCTGGAGACGGTCCGGGACCCTCGCGCCGTCCCCGCGGTCCGGTGGTCGTTCGGCGATGCGGAAGCCTGGGAACAATCCTGGGCCGCCCGGATCCTGGGCCGGATCGACGCCCCAAAGGCGACTCAGGAACTGGCCAAGCTCGCGGTCTTCGGCTTCGAGGAAAAGGTCCGCGCCTCGGCCCTCGACCGGATCGCCGACCGCGACCCCCGGACCTTCGTCGGCCTCCTGATCAACTGGCTCCGCGAGCCGATCCGGTTCCAGGCCGAAGGGCCCACCACGAGCGGGTCGGATGCGGTCCTCCGGGTCGAAGGGGACCGGGCCATCATCGAGCGGCATTACGAGCCGTTCGAGCTCGCCCCCGGGTCGGGCCGGAAGGCGGTCGATGACCGGATGGGCCCGTTCCGCGCGAGCCTCGCGCCGACGGCGGTTTCGAGGTCGGCCGAGGCGTCGCGGCGGGCCGTCGTCGAGCGCGAGGGGCGCGACGTCGGGACGCTCCGGCGGATCAACGCGACGATCGAGCGGACCAACGCGCGGGTCGAGGCGGCGTTGGTCCGGGTGACCGGGGAAGACCTCGGCCGATCGCCCGAACCCTGGACGATCTGGTGGACGGCCGAGCTCGGCTATGCCTACCAGAGCCCACCGCCGCCCGAGCCCAAGCCCTACGTGAGCGAGAGCGTGCCGATCGCGATCACCGCCCCAACCCCACCGCCGCTCCCGCTCCCGGTCTACGTCCCGCCGCTGGTCTGGACCGGGCCGGTCCGACACAGTTGCTTCGCGGCGGGGATTTCGGTCCTCTCCCGGGTCGGCCCCCGGCCGATCGAAGAGTTGAAGGTCGGGGATCAGGTGCTCTCGCAGGATCCGGCGACGGGCTCGATCGACTTCCGGCCGATCCTGGCCGTGTTCCACAATAAGCCGACCCGAACCTTGAGGGTGGCCATCGGCCCGGAAACCATCCGAGCCACGCCGATCCATCGGTTCTGGGTCGCCGGCCGAGGCTGGGTGATGGCCCGCGACCTCAAGCCGGGCGACCCGATCCGCTCGGTCGGCTCGACGGTGGCCGTGACTTCGGTCGCCGCCGACGAGGTCCGCCCCGTCTACAACCTGGAGGTCGCCGGGGGCCACAGCTTCTTCGTGGGCGGGGGACACTTCCTCGTGCACGATAACAGCCTGGTGGCCCCGACCGACCGGGCGTTCGACCGGCCGGGGCCGAAGCTGGCGGCCCAAGCGGTCAAATCAGGCCGCTGAGCGGGCCGTCGCCGCAGAAGTCGGGGTTGCCGAAGCGGTCGATGGGGTGGCCCATCCCGTGGGCCATCGCCAACAGCAGGCGGTTGTGGGCGACCTTGCCGAACTTGAGCGATCGGCCCATCCGGAAGTCGAGGCCATTGCCGACCAGGACGAACGGGACATTGTCGAGGGTGTGCGAGTTCCCCTTGCCCAGCTCGTTGGTCCAGATCACCGTCGTGTTGTCGAGCAAGGTCCCGGGGCCGCCCGGCTCGGGGGTCTCGGCCAGCCGCCTGGCCAAGTAGGCGAGCTGCTCGCAGTACCACTTGTTGATCTTGGTCAGCTTCTCGACCGATTTCTCGTCGCTGTCCGGGTGGTGCGAAAGCTCGTGGTGCCCCTCGTCCACGCCGATCCAGCGCATCTTGGCGCCGCCGACCGAGTTGGTGTATTGGAGCGTGGCCACCCGGGCGAAGTCGGCGGCGAAGCTGTTGACCATCAGGTCGATCTGCATCTTGCTGATCTTGGGGATGCTGTCGTTCTGCTCCTTGACCCCCGACTCCAGCTCGGGCACCGCGTGGCCCACGTCCTCGGGGGCCGAGGTCAGGTCGCGCTCCATCTCGCGGACGAACGAGGCGTGCTCGTCGAGCAACTGACGGTCCTCGGCGCTGACGTTGGCGCCGATCGTCTTGAGGTCGGCCTGGAGGTCGTCGAGCACGCTCCGGAGGTTCTCGCGGTCCTTGGTCCGGCCGTAGAGCTTGGCGAACATCTGATAAGGGTCGTCGATCGGCGTGACCGGCTTGTTCGGCCCCGAGTAGACCATCCGGGTCCAGGTGTCGGCCCGCTCGGGCACGAGCACGCCGAACTCCAGCGACCCGAACCGGGTCCGGGTCGCGGCGTCGGACTGGAGCTTGTTCTTGATCTCCTGGTCGATCGACAGGCCGCTGGCCCAGCCGGCCGGCGTGGCGCTGCCCCCCTGGATGTTGCCCGGGAAGAGCTCGACGCCGGTCAGCAAGCAGCCGATCCCCCGCATGTGGTCGTCGCCGTCGCCTCGGACCTTGTCGCTGATCCCCTGGAGCGTGAGCATCCGGTCCTGGAACGGTTCGAGCGGCTTGAGGCTCTCCTTCAAGGTGAACTGGCCGCCCTCCTCGTCGGGCCAGAAGTTCTTGGGGATCACGCCGTTGGGGCTGAACATGATCACCAGCCGCTTCTTGCGGATAGGTTCGGCCGCGAAGCCGAGGCTGGGCAGGTTCAGGACGAACGGCAGGGCCGCCGAGCCGATCCCGAGGTCGCGGAGGAAGTCGCGTCGCGTGCGGATCTGGACCACGTTCGGATCTCCGGTGACGTCGAAGGGTCGGTTCAAGGGGCCTTCGCGATCGGGCCGGCCCGGTGGCCCAGGGCCGTCTCCGCGACGATATCGACCATGAGCTTGCGGATCTGGAAATCGTTCTCGGCGAACTTGCGGACTAGGCTCGCCTGGCGATCCGGGCCGTAGGCCAGGATCGGCTGCTTGACCAGGTGATGGAAAAGCTGCTCGACCAGCGCCGAGTGCGTCTCCGGGCTGGCCGCGAGGATCGAGGCCAGCTCCTGGGCCCCATCATACCGCGCCATCTCGCCCGAAGGGGCCTCGTAGACCCCAGAGGCGTCGACCGGCTTGTCTCCCTCCCGGCGGCGGAACCGGCCCACGGCGTCGAACTGCTCCAGGCCGAAGCCGAGCGGGTTGATCATGGCGTGGCAGGTGGCGCAGGAGGCGGGGCTGGTCTGGAGGATCGTCCGCTCGCGGGTCGACAGGCCGGCGTGGAGGTCCGGGGCGAGCGGGGCCACCGCGACGGGCGGGGGACGGAGCGACCGGCCCAGCACGCTCCGGGCGATGAAGACCCCGCGATGGATCGGCGAGGTCGTCCCGGAGTAGGCCAGGTTGGCCAACAGGTAAGGGTGGGTCAGGACCCCGGCCCGGCCTTCGCCGTCGTCCTTCACCTTGCGGAACGGGGCGTCGTCCGGCAGGTCGACCCCGTAGAACTTCGCCAGGCGGCCGTTGAGGAACAGCCCTTCGCCGAGCAAGAGTTGGCGAAAGTCGCCCTTTTCGCCCCACAAGGTTTCGTCCAAGGACAACTCCAGCGAGGTCCGGAGGTCGGACGCGATCGCTGGGTCGAAGTCGGGATACTTCGCCCGATCCTTGGCCAGGTCGGGGGGATGCTCGACCCGGAGCCACTGGAGGAAGAAGTCGCGGACCTTGGATCGGGCCCGGAGGTCGCCGACCATCCGCTCGGCCTGGCCTCGGACCTGTTCCGGGGTCGAAAGCTCGCCGTTCGCGGCGGCCTGGAGCAAGGCCGCGTCGGGCGAGGAGTCCCAGAGCGCGAACGAGATCCGCGAGGCGACGTCGTGGGCGTCGCGGCCGTCGATCTCGCGGAACAGGAACCGGGGCGACTTGAGCACGAGGAGGACGACCCGCCGGATCGCCCGGTCGGGATCGCCCGACTCGTCGAAGATCCGGTCGACGTAAGCCCTGGCCTGATCCTCGGACAAGGGGCGGCGAAAGGCCCGCTCGGCGAACTTGCGGGCGAACTCGCGGAGCTTGGCCGGGCGGTCGCCGTCGGAGTCGTCGACGCCCGAGAGGGACTCCAGGTGGGTCGAGACGTACGCCGCGACCTCCAAGGCCGCGTCGGTCGTGGCCTGGTCCCACTCCCGGGAGATCGAGGAGCCCCGCTCGTAACCGATGCTCCGGTCGTCGGGCGGGAAGGCCGTCGTCGGGGCGAAGGTGATCGGGTTGTCGACGGGCGAGAGGCAGTGGTTCGGGATGACCTCGGCCTCGCGGTCGGGCAGCTTCCATTCCAGGGAGATCGCCGCCTTGACCGGCGGCGCCTTGGCCTTCTTCTCCTCGGAGTCGTCGACCCCCTGCTTGGCCTTGACGAACTCCAGGCGGATCGGGTAAGCCCGGCCGGCGAGGAGGAAGATCGACCGCCGGTGCTCGATGTCGTCACCCGAGCGGACCAGGGCGTCGATCAAGGGGAGGTCGGGGTCGTTGACCCAGAGTCGCGTGGCGTTCTCGGTCCGGATGATGAACTCGTACTCGCCGGTCTCGGGGGCCAAGACCGACCCATGCCACTGGATCGAGAATTCGTGAGGCTTGAATTGGTCGGAGCCCGTCTGGGGCGGCCCCGTGCCGAAGTCGAAACGGACCTCCGGGTCGAGCCGCTCGGCCACCCGGTCGGACTTCCGGCCCACCCGCATCGACCGGTAATATTCCGCCCGCAGGCCCCGGACCTCGCCCCAATCGCCCGGTTGTCGGAAGCCGCCGATCAGGTCGGCGACGGCGTTGCGATACTGGCGGACGGTGAGCCTCGAAAGCTCGACGCGGGGCGGCTTGTTCCTCGCCTGGGCGATCTTCGAGTAGAACGCCTCGTGGATGTAGGCCGAGACGCTCTCGGCCTCCGCCCCGACGCAGGTCCCCGGATCGTCCTCGGGCATCGTCTTCTCGACGTACCGGGCAAGTTGGGCGACCGAGCGGTTGCCGGCGAGCGGCTTCCGATATTCCTTGGACCCTTCACCGGCCGGGCCGTGGCAGGACGCGCACTTCTCGCGGTAAACCTTCGCGCCGGGGTGCGGGATGTCGGCCCCTCGGGCGACCAACCCGGCCGACGAGAGGATCAGCCCGAAAGCCGCGAGCAGTCGATCGGATCGCATAGGCGACGCGGCCCTGGCAATGGAGGGACGGAGGAAACCAGTTCGGCGAAGTCGTGCGGTCGGCGGGCGGGGGGCGAATCGGGCGCGAGCGGGATCGCGAACCCGGTTGTTCAACATTCTTTGGTATTGAAGGCTGCTGGTCAACCCACCAGTGCCACGCCGCCGCTTTTCCGCCTCCGCGAGAGGCGACAAAAATGGAGGGTGGGTCGAGCGCGGCGAGTCCCACCAATCGCGACGTGATGATTGGTGGGGCTCGTCGAGCTCGAC
>JAABUQ010012510.1_pt1 | contig 10524 bp, 11 predicted proteins | sample 5560001 | NCBI WGS metagenome assembly JAABUQ01 (sample SAMN10711888, study PRJNA513371) | rock metagenome | isolation source: Antarctica rocks | place: Antarctica: Victoria Land, Finger Mt nord | collected 2015-12-18 | reverse complement strand
CTCAGGTCGAACCGGGAGCCGTGGCGCGGGCACTCGATCGTGCACGCCCCCTGATCCAGCTCCCCGTCCGCCAGCGAGCCCTCGTCGTGCGAGCACCGATCCTCTATCGCGAAGATCGTCCCGTTGCAGTTGAACACGCCGATCTCCAGGTCCTCCCACTTCACCAGGCGGACCTCACCCGGGGTGAGCTCGTTGAGGGGGCAGACACTGATGATCTCTGGCACGTAAGTCCTAGCGGGGGGATCGGATTTCCATTGCCGACTATAGCGACGGCCCCCCTCCCCGCAAGGGGCCCCGCCAACCGCAGGTCAGGCTACCCGTGCCCCGGCGTCACCACCGCCGCCGCCGCCGCGCTCCGGCGCGGACGATGCGGGACCGCCGGGCGGGGCCTCGCCGCCCCCGGCCAGCCGGCTGTGGCGCACGGAGTAGACGAAGTAGACGACGAGCCCGACCACCATCCAGACCACGAACCGCACCCACGTCGCTCCCGACAGGTTGAGCATCAGCCACAGCGAGGCCAGCACCGAGAGGATCGGCACCACCGGCACCAGCGGCGTCCGGAAGGGCCGCTCCAGATCCGGGCGCGCGCGCCGCAGGAAGATCACCCCGATCGAGACCAGCACAAAGGCGAACAGCGTGCCGATGTTGACCAGCGACGCCAGGGTCTTCAGCGACAGCAGGAAGGTCAGGGCGGCGACCACGACGCCGGTGACCAGCGTCGTTCGATACGGAGTCTGGAAGCGCTCGGACAGGGCCGAGAACACCGGCGGCAGCAGCCGGTCACGGCTCATGGCGAAGAACACCCGGCTCTGGCCCATCAGCAGCACCAGGATCACCGAGGTGAGGCCGGCCAGCGCGCCGTAGCCGATGATCGTCGCGATCGTGTTCTCGTGCACGGAGATGAAGGCCATGGACAGGGGGGCCTTGGTGTCGACGTGGTTGTACTTGACCATCCCTGTGACCACCAGCGACACGGCGACGTAGAGCACCGCGCAGATCGTCAGGGAGGCGAAGATGCCGATCGGCAAGTCGCGCTGAGGCTTGCGGCTCTCCTCCGCGTTGGTGGCCACGACGTCGAAGCCGATGAAGGCGAAGAACACCAACGCCGCGCCAGCGAAGATCCCGCCCACGCCAAAGGCACCGGGCGCCGCGCCCAGGTCCTGGAGCAGGGTCTTCTCCGAGCTTCCGCCGGGAGCGGGCGTGGATCCCGTGGGCGGGATGAACGGATGGAGGTTCTTGGACTTCACGTAGGAGAGCCCCGCGATGATGACCAGCGCGACGACGGCCAGCTTGATGGCCACGATCACGGCGTTGACCGTGCTCGAGGTCCGCACCCCCAGGCACAGCAGTCCCGTGATCAGCAGCACGATCGCGGCAGCGAAGAAGTTGTGGCCGTCGGCGTACAACGATGTGGGCACGTGCAGGTGCCACGGCGCCCCCGAGAGCACGACCTTGAAGTAGTTCGACCACCCCGAGGCCACCGTCGCCGCGCCGAGGGCCAGCTCCAGCATCAGGTCCCAGCCGATGATCCAGGCGATCAGCTCGCCAAGGCTGGCATAGGAGAAGGTGTAGGCGGAACCGGCCACCGGCACCACCGAGGCGAACTCCGCATAGCACAGTCCTGCGAGCATGCAGGCGATGGCGGCGGCGACAAAGGACAGGGCGATCGCGGGGCCGGCGAGGGTGCCGGCGGCCTCCCCGGTGAGCACGAAGATGCCGGTGCCGATGATCACCCCGATGCCGATCGCGGTGAGCTGCACCGGCCCGAGCGCCCTCCGCAGGCTCGTACCCGGATGATCGAGCTCTGACATCGACTGCTCTATGGACTTGGTGCGCATGACGCTCATGCGCACGGGCTTCCCGCGAAGGGCCAGCTTCATGCGACGTTTATGCCAAACTGGTCCTCCATCTCAGTGCAGTCAGGGGTACCAAGTGGGAGAAGACGTGCGGGATCGGGCCCGCAATCTGGGCGCCCGCCCATTGTTCGCGGCTTCGGACCCGCTCGGGAGGGTGGCATCCCATCTACTGCACCGAGATGGAGAACCCGTTTATGCCAATGCTCCACTACGATTTCCGTTGTGCTCCGCCGGATCCGCACGTGGCTCGCGCTCGGCGGCCCGGCGACAGTCGGCAGCGTCGCCCTGGCGGCCGGCGCTGTGAGCTCCGCGCCCACCGCCGCCCACTACAGTCGGTTGAGATGAAGGCGGCGTTGCGAGACGGGGTTTGGGTCCGGGTTATCGGTCTGCTGATTGCTGGGGTCCTAATGCTGGTGCTGGGGTACGGCGGTGTTGCCAGTGGTGCGGGGGGCCGTGCGTCGCATGTCTCGGTTGTTGCGTCGGTGACTGCCGGTGGGCGGGTGAGCGCACGGGTTTGGCCGGGTTCAGGCGTTGGGAGGGTTACGGCGGTCTTGGAGCAGTTGCGCGGCGGTCGATGGCTGACGCGGGCATCGCGGCGGATCCCGCGTGAGAGATGGTCCACGGTCTCGTTCGCGGCGCCTTTGCAGCATGGGTCGTTCGCGGTGCGTGTTGAGCTGTTGCGCGGTCCTCGTGTGGTCTGGCGTTCGCGCAAGATGCGGGTAGTCATTCGAGCGTCTGGTTCGCCGGGTAGCTCAGCGTGTCCAGCGGGTCAGACTGGAAGGCCGCCGAATTGTCAGCCACCGCCTCCGAATCCCAACCGAGGGGCGGCTTTGAACCCGGGGCAGACGCTGGAGCCGGGCTGGTATCTGGCATCGAGCAATGGCGCCTACAAGCTGGTCATGCAGTCGAGTGATGGGAACTTGGTTCTGTATCAGGGCGCCCAGCCGTTGTGGTCCTCGGGTGCCCAGGGTGCGGGTGCGTCGGTGACGATGCAGGGCGACGGGAATCTGGTGATCTACAACGGGGGGGTCGCGAAGTGGAGCTCGAACACGGGCGGGTTCTCCGGCGCGGTCCTAAAGCTCCAGGACGACGCCAACCTCGTGATGTACGCGTCGGGTCATCCGGTTTGGGACTCGGGTTCGGGTTATCTCGGCAACCGGCTGGTTGGAGGTTTCTGCTCTCGCCGAACCGTGAGTACAAGCTGGTCATGCAGTCTGGTGATGGGAACTTGGTTCTGTATCGGGGCGCCCAGCCGTTGTGGTCCTCGGGTGCCCAGGGTGCGGGTGCGTCGGTGACGATGCAGGGCGACGGGAATCTGGTGATCTATAACGGGGGGGTCGCGAAGTGGAGCTCGAACACGGGCGGGTTCTCCGGCGCGGTCCTAGCGCTCCAGGACGACGCCAACCTCGTCATCTATCAGGGCTCCCCCGCTATCTGGGACTGGAGAAACGGACCGCTGAAGGCCCCTGGCACAGCCAACCAGATCGGTTCCGGCAGCGCCGCGCCGTCGGGCACGACCGCCATCGCCCCGCCTCCCCTGCCTCGAGGCGCCCCGGGGGCGAACCGGCGCCACCTCCACGTGAAGATAGTGCTGCGCTGGAGGCGCAGCGGAGCACGCACCCAGCTCCTCGACCTGCGGTTCCTGCATCTCCCCCGCGGCGCCCGTGTCCAGATCGCCTGCCAGGGCCGGCACTGCCCGGCGCACCTGGCCACCGCCCGCTCGAGAAGCGGCCGTGCCGCGCGCCGCTCGCTGCGCGGCCGCGTATTCCGTAGCGGCCAGATGCTGATGCTGCGCATCTCTGCGCCGGGGGCCGTCACTGAGATCGTGGCGATCCGCTTCCGCTCGCGCCGCGCTCCCGCCGGACAGGTCCTGTCTCGCTGACCCCTTGAGGCCCTCGGGCGGCCGCAGCCCGGCCGCGGGGACGGCGGGGGGTCGGCGCGCGGTGCGGTTTGTTCCCGCCGCCGACCTCGCATACCATCTCCGTCGTGCTCCGCAAGCGTATCGGGCGCCCCACCTTCAGAGCGCTCATCGTCCTGGTCGCGCTGCTGGCCTGGGCCGCGGTCGCCTGTGCCAGCGCCGTCCCTCCATCGCTGGCCTGACCACCGGCGGCTACGAGATCGCCTTTGTGGCCTACGGGAGCGGGCACCTGTGGGTGGCCGGCACGGCGGGCTACGCAGACACCGGCCTGCAGGTCGCCCCGGAAGCAGCCCCAGCGTCGCCGGGCTGGCCGGGGGCGGCTACGTGGTCGCCTTCCACCTCCAGGGCTCCGGCCTGTGGACCTACGGCAGCCGCGGCACGCGGGGCCTGGCGCTGCCGCTCAAGGACGGCACCAGCCCGAGCATCGCCGGCCTCGTGGGCCGCGGCTACGAGATCGCCTTCCAGAACCCGCGTGGTGGGCTCACGACGACCGGCGCCGCCGGAACTCGGCGTCCCGGGCTGGGGCTCAACCCCGCCACCAGCCCGAGCATCGCCGCCGGGCAGGCGGTCGGGCGGTGGGACGAGCGCTGCGCGGGCGCGTGTTCGCCAGCGGCCAGGTGCTGCTGCTGAGGATCTACATGCCGGGATTCGTCCCGGAGGTCGTCGCGATCCGCTTTCGCTCGGAGCGCGGGCCGGGCGGACGGGTCCTCTCGCGCTGAAGCGCACTGTCCGGCCGCGTCAGCTGCCCGCGCCGGCGCCCTCGCTCTCCCAGTCCACAGCGTGGCCGAGCGAAGCGCTCTTGAGCACCTTCAGCGACAGCAGCGCGCACTTCAGCCGGGTGGCGGAGATGTCGATTCCCAGCAGGTCGAGTACGAAGCGGCGGTCAAGCGCCAGCACATCCTCCACGCGCATCCCCTTGACCTCGTCGGAGGCCATCGAGGCGGCCGCCTGCGAGATCGCGCACCCGTGGCCGAGGAAGCGAATGTCCTCGATCCGGTGCTCACCGTCCACCACCAGCTGCACCGTCAGCTCGTCGCCGCACAGCGGGTTGAGGTCGGAGTACTCCAGATCCACCCGGGCCAGCTCCGGCGCCGGCGGCGTAAAGTTGTGCGGGTGCTTGTAGTGGTCGAGGATGTTCTCGCGGTAGAGATCGTCCATCGTCTTAGAGCTGTAGCACGCGCCGAACCTCGCCCAGCCCGTCCAGCAGCGCGTCAACGTCCGCCCGCGAGTTGTGCACGGCGAATGAGGCCCGAGTCGTGGCCGAGACCCCTAGCCGGCGCATGAGCGGCTGGGCACAGTGGTGTCCGGCGCGCACGCACACTCCGCGCCGGGCGAGGATCTCGCCGATGTCGTGCGGGTGGGCGCCCTCCAGCGTGAAGGACACCAGCGCGCCCCGCTCGGTGGCCGCCGGCGGTCCCTGCACCGCGAGTCCCGGCACCTCCGTGCTCAGCCGCGCCAGGGTCTCATCCACCAGCGCGCTCTCGTGCGCGCGAATCTGCTCGGGCCCCAGCTCGGCGATCCACCGCACCGCTTCGCCCAGCCCGATCGCCTCGGCGATCTGGGAGGTGCCGGCCTCGAACTTCCAGGGCAGGTCGGTCCACGTCGACTCGTTAGCGGCAACCGTCCGGATCATGTGGCCGCCACCGATGAAGGGGGGCATCTCCTCCAGCAGCGAACGACGGCCGTGCAGCACGCCGATCCCGGTGGGGCCGTAGGCCTTGTGGCCGGTCCAGGCGTAGAAGTCGGCGTCGATCGCGCTCAGGTCGACAGGCATCTGCGGCACCGCCTGGGTGCCGTCGATCAGCACCCGCGCACCGGCCGCGTGCGCGCGCCGCGTGATCTCCGCCACCGGGTTGATCGTGCCCAGGACGTTGGAGACGTGCACCACCGCCACCAGCTTCGGTGAGCGCTCCAGCAGCACGTCGAGGGCTTCCAGGTCCAGCTGGCCTTCGTCTGTCACCGGTACGTAGGCCAGCTCCGCCTCACGGTCCTGGCAGAGGATCTGCCACGGCACGATGTTGGAGTGGTGCTCCATCTCGCTCAGCACCACCAGGTCGCCGCGGCCCACGTGCTGGCGCCCCCACGTGTAGGCGACCATGTTGATCGCCATCGTGGCGTTGGCGGTGAACACCGTCTCTGCGGTGCTCGACCCGAGCCAGTCCGCGATCGTCTGCCGCGCGCCCTCGTAGAGCTCGGTGGCCTGCACTGCCAGCGGGTACACGCCGCGGTGGATCGAGGCGCGCGACTCGGTGTAGTAGCGCGTCATCGCGTCGATCACCGGCTGCGGGGTCTGCGAGGTGGCGGCGCTGTCCAGGTAGACGAGGTCCGGGTCGCGCGCGAGGACGGGGAACTCCGCGCCCACCGATCTCAGCGCCGCCACCGTGCTCACGCGGCCACCTGATCGGTGATCCACCCGTAGCCCTTGGCCTCCAGCTCGTCGACCAGCTCCGGGCCGCCCTCCTTGACGATGCGACCCAGGTACATGACGTGCACGTGGCTGGGCTGCACGAGGTGCAGGATGCGCTGGTAGTGGGTGATGATCAGCACACCCATGGCCGGACCGGCGACGGCGTTGACTCCGTTGGCCACCACGCGCAGGGCGTCGATGTCCAGGCCCGAATCGGTCTCGTCGAGGATCGCCAGCTGCGGCTGCTGGAGGGCGAGCTGGAGGATCTCCATGCGCTTCTTCTCCCCACCCGAGAAACCCTCGTTGAGGTACCGGGTGGTGAACTCACGTGAGACGCTGACGAGCTTCATCGCCGCCTCGACGGTCTGGCGGAACTCCTTGAGGGGGACCGGCTGCTCCCCGCGGGACTCGCGATGGGCATTCATCACGGTGCGCAGGTACTTGGTCACGGTCACCCCCGGCACCGAGACCGGGTACTGGAAGGCCATGAACAGGCCCATGCGGGCGCGCTCGTCAGTGGCGGCTTCGGTGATGTCCTCGCCTCCCCACACGATCTGACCGTCGGTCACCTCCAGAAGCGGATGGCCCATGATGGCGTTGGCCAGCGTCGATTTCCCGGAGCCGTTGGGACCCATCAGGGCATGAATTTCACCGTTGCCGACGCTGAGATCCAAGCCGCGCAGGATCTCCTTGCCGCCGGCCTTGACGTGGAGGTTCTTGATTTCTAGATCTGGCATCGGTCAGCTTTCGGTTGGCTTGATCAGGCCGCGGCCGTGGTCACCGGCTCGCCGCGGCGGGAGAACTCCACGAGCTCTGCCAGCGTCGTCGTCTGCAGCGCGCGGATGATCCCGCCCTGGACCCGCGTCCACAGCAGCTTGGTGGCACAGCCGTGGCCGGCGTCGGGCAGGTGGGAGCACAGCACCCGCTCGGTGTGGTCGTGCACGAAGCACTCCATCGGGGTGACCGCGCCCTCCAGCGCCTGCACCACCTCGTCCATCCCGATCTCCTCGGCAGGACGGGATAGCCAGTAGCCGCCGTGGGCGCCGCGGGCGCTCATCACCAGGCCGGCCTTGCGCAGGCGTGCCACCACCTGCTCCAGGTAGGCCAGCGGCAGCCCCTCGGCATCGGCGATCGCCTTGAGGCTGGTCGGCTGATCGGGCGACTGACGCCCGAGCTCCACCATCAGGCGCACGCCGTACTCGGCCTTGGAGGAGAAGATCACGGCTAAATCCTACCAGCAGGCTAGGTTATTGATGAGGCCCGCCTGCCGGCGGGCCCGTGGCGTGGCTTGCGCGGACCTGTAGGGTGCAGCGGGAATGAACGCCGGGGGTCTGGCCACGTCGCAGGAGATCGCGACCGCCGCCGAGCTGGCGCGGGCGCACGGTCGCCTGGGGATCGACACCGAGTTCATGTCCGAGGGCCGCTACCGCGCGCTGCTGTGCCTGGTGCAGGTGTCGGTGGAGGACGAGTCGGCGCCCGATGGCATCCGCATCGTCCTCATCGATCCGCTCGCCAATCCGGAGGTCGACGCCCTCGCTCGGCTACTGGCCGAGCCCCAGGTGGAAGTCGTGCTGCACTCCGGCCGCCAGGACGTGGCGATTTTGCGCCGGGCGTGGCGTACCGAGCTGACCAACATCTTCGACACTCAGATCGCGGCCGGCTTCGCCGGGGGCGGCGCGCAGACGGGCTACGGGAATCTGCTCGGCGCGATCCTGGGGCGCCAGGTCAGCAAGACGGCCAGCTTCACCCGCTGGGACGCGCGCCCGCTCAGCACCGAGCAGCTGTCCTACGCCGCCGAGGACGTGGTCCACCTGCTGGAGCTGGCCGACGAGCTGCAGCGGCGGCTGCGCGGCACCGAGCGGCTGGAGTGGGCTCGCGAGGAGTGCCGGCGCCTGGAGGGCGTCAGCGACGAGCGGGATCCGTGGAGCGCCTGGGAGCGCCTGCCGCGCGCGGGTCAGCTGGATCAACGCGCCCGCGCGGTGGCGCGCGAGCTGGCCGCCTGGCGGGAGGCAACCGCCTCCGCGGAGGATCGCCCGGTGGGCTCGGTGCTGACCGACGCGCCGCTGGTGGAGCTGGCCAAGCGCCAGCCGGAGAGTGCGCGCAGCCTGGAGCAGATCCGCGGCATCCACCCCTCCGCCATCCGCCGTCGCGGCGAGGCCATCATGGCGGCGATCGCCGCCGGCCGGGAAACGCCGCCGATCCCCCGCGAGCAGGCGCGGGAACGCTCCGACCCCGCCGACGCTCCGTCGATCGCGCTGGCGGAGGCGCTGCTCAGGACCCGCGCGCTGGAGGCCGGACTGGCCTACGAGCTGATCGCCTCACGCAGCGAGCTGGAGCGGATCGTCAGCGCCGCCCGCCGCTCCGAGCCACCGCCGGAAGTCCGGACGCTGAGCGGGTGGCGCGGGGAGCTGGTGGGCGCCGATCTGCGGAGCCTGCTGGATGGCCGCAGCGCGCTCGCGCTCGGGCCCCAGCGGCGCCTGCAGCTCCTGCCGCGCCAGTGAGAGCGGTTCTAGGAGGAGCCCTGCTCCAGCAGCATCGAGAGGACCGGCGCGTGCGCGAACAGCGCCCGGGACAGCGCCAGGGTCACCGGACGTGAGCGGCGGATCGAGCCGAGGTCGATTCCCTTGAGGTCACCAGTGGGGGTGGCGTAGGTCAGGCGCAGCTTGTGACCGGGCGAGTCGGCCGCGTGCTCGTCGCCGATGTCGCCCTCCGCACCGCTCCAGCCGAGCTTCAGCAGGTGGCGGTGCTCGGCGGCGAAGAGGGCATCGGAGTCGCGGTAGCCCGAGCCCACCACCACCAGCTCCCAGGCGCAGAAGGCGGCGGTGCCGGTGTCGCAGACCTGCTGGCGAACGGTGATCTGAGCGCCGGGAGCCAGCGGCAATCGGGATAGGGAAGGCGCCTCGTGCGAGCCTCCGCCGCAGCCTGAAAGCGCCGTGAGCGCCGCTGCCAGCGCCGCCGCGCCTACTCTACGGGCGGTCATGGGATCCAAGGTAGCGCGGTGGGCATGAGCGCCGGCCGCTACGCGCTCGGCATGGTGGCGCTGGCGATCGTGGGCGGGTCGCTGGCCTGCGCGGCGCTGGCGCTGCGCCGCCGCTGGCTGCCCTCGTGGGCCGGCGCTCCGGCGCGGCTGGCCGAAGCGGTCATCGGCCTCGCGCTGCTCACAGCGCTGCTCCAACTACTGGGCGCGGTCGGATTGTTCCGGCTCGGCCCGATCGTCGCGGGCGCGATCCTGGTCGCCTGGGGGACCCTCCGGGCGCTGCCGGGGTACGGCCGTGCCCACCCTCGCGGAGCAGCGGGCGGCGCGGCCGTACCCTGGCGGGGCCTGGTGAGCACTGCCGTGGCGGCGGGAGTCGTGGCCGCGGAATGGGCCGGGCCGACCCTGATCTCATACCGGTTCGGCATCCGCACCTTTGACTCGCTGTGGTACCACCTGCCGTGGGCGGCATCGTTCGCTCAATCGGGTGTGGTCACGACGCTGCACTTCACCGACGTCGAGTACCTGACCGCGTTCTATCCCGCCACCGCGGAGCTGTTCCACGGGCTGGGGATCGTGCTCTTCGGCGGCGGTGATCTGCTCTCGGCGGGGATGAACCTGGTGTGGCTGGGGTTGGTGCTGCTGGCGGCCTTCTGCGCTGGGGTGCGGGGGGGCGTGGCGCCGCTGACGCTGCTCGGCGCGGCGGTGGCGATGGCCACCCCGATGCTCGTGCTCTCCCAGGCGGGCAGCGCCGCCAACGATGTCGTGGGGGTGTTCTTCCTGATGGCGGCGGTAGCGCTGGTGCTGCACGGACCCGAGCAGCCCGCCGCGCGCGTGCTGGCGGCCGTGGCCGCAGGGCTGGCGGTGTCGGTGAAGCTGTCGCTGCTGGCGCCGGTGGCGGCTCTGACGGTGGCGATGCTGCTCTCCGACCGGGACCGCCGGGGCGCCGTGCGCTGGCTGATTCCGCTCACGGTGGCGGGCGGCTTCTGGTACCTGCGCAACCTGATCGCCGTCGGTAACCCGCTCCCGTGGCTGAACCTGCCCGGCCTGGCCGTGCCCGCGGCGCCGCTTCAGGCAGATACCGGCTTCTCGGTGGCCCACTACCTGACCGCCGCGCACGTGTGGCAGACGACGCTCCAGCCCGGCCTGGCCGCGGGGCTCGGCTCGTGGTGGTGGGCGCTCTTGGGCGCCGCGGTGATCGGGCCGCTGCTCTGCCTCCTGCCCGGAGCGACGGCGCCCGTGCGCCTGCTGGGCGCGGTAGCACTGGCTTCGCTGCTGGCCTACGTCGTGACACCGGAGAGCGCCGCCGGCCCCGCCGGCCACCCCCTGGGGTTCGCCTTCAACCTGCGCTACAGCGCGCCGGCGCTGA
>JAABUQ010012509.1_pt1 | contig 10526 bp, 12 predicted proteins | sample 5560001 | NCBI WGS metagenome assembly JAABUQ01 (sample SAMN10711888, study PRJNA513371) | rock metagenome | isolation source: Antarctica rocks | place: Antarctica: Victoria Land, Finger Mt nord | collected 2015-12-18 | reverse complement strand
GACGTTCTCACGCGCTTTGGCACCCCTCACCATGATATCGGCCCGCGCGAGATCGCCGAAAAACGAAAAAACCGCGCGCGCTTCGTACCCGTCTGTCGTGAGGGTCGTTCGCATTGCCGCAACGACGGCAGCACGAATATTCGAGCGCGCGAGGCCGAGCGCGAACGTCTCGTTATCCGCACGCCAACGCACGGGCGGCACGGGCTGTGGCGCGTGCGTTTCGTCGATGATGGAACCGGAGGTATCGCCGACGATGCCCGCCGCGGACGTGTGCACGAGCGGACGTCCGGTGCCATTAGAGCTCGGCCGAAGGCCTCCAGTGCGCTTCGATCGATAGCCGCGGCGCGCTCGCAGGGAGCCAGTGCGAGATGAACGACCCCTTCGGCCGCACGTGCTTCCTTTTCGAGCAACGAGACGTCCTCGAGATCGCCACGGATCAAGCTGGCGCCGTCGAGCGTGGGAACCGACGTTGCATCCCGAACCAGCACCGCAACTTCGTCACCACGATCGATAAGGATGCGGCACAGACGGCTCCCGATGAATCCGGCGCCGCAGGTTACAAAAAGCTTCATACGGACGTCCTTGCACGATCGGCTATCGCGTCAATCGTCGACTTCGTCGCCGCGAACGAACGGTGAGATCATCGTACATTTCGTTCATCGCGTCGAGCTTCGAACGCAGCCGCAAACGCCCGAACAAAAAGAGTACTTCGCGGCCGAGCTCGCCTCGGCGGGATCGAAGCGTACGGACATCAAGACGTTCGCGGACCTACTGGACCTTCAAGAAGGTCGTAAGCAAACGTAAGTCGCCCGAAATGACCTAAGCCCGCACGGCGGCGCAGCCGAGCATATGTCCGAAATCGACGGATTCGTGTCATTGCGGACGCGGAGCTGGCCGAGTATGCTCGGCACATGACGAGCGAAATTCAGCTACCGGATACGATCGGCGGCATCGCCATTCCGAGATCTCCGCTCGCGCTCGAAGTCGAACGCTTCGCGCGCGATGCGATGGAACCGTATCTCTTTAACCATAGCGTCCGAAGCTATGTCTTCGGTGCGATCGCCCTCGACCGGCTCGGCCTCCGCTTCGACGCTGAGATGGCGTTTTAGGGCACCGCTCGGATCGTCGGTGACGATCCAAAGCTCTTGGCGCGTGTCGCGGACCCGTCGTACAAGGCGCGTCGAGCAGGCAATCGTCTTTAACGTGACCGCTTGGGATGCGAATTGCCCCCAGCATATTCCCCAACTCGTGCGCGCAGACGAAGTGGCCGATCGCATCGGGCGCGACTCGAGCGCCGCGTCGCCTTGCTCGAGGTATCATGACCGTCCCGAATCCGCCGATCATCCGCCCGCCCTTCACCGACGAGACGGCTCGCGCAAAGGTCGAAGCGGCCGAAAACGCTTGGAACAGCTGCGATCCAGACCGTGTAGCCCTGGCCTACACGGAAGACTCGCAATGGCGCAACCGGACGGAATTCTTCACCGGACGTGAGGCGATTCGTGCGTTCTTACACCGCAAGTGGGCGCGCGAAACGAACTACAAGCTCATGAAAGAGCTCTGGTGTTACAACGGCAACCGTATCTCCGTGCGATTCGAGTACGAGTATCTCGATGCCGAGACGCAGCGGTGGATGCGGGCGCACGGCAACGAACACTGGGAATTCGACGAGCGAGGCTTGATGCGGCGACGCGACATGAGCGCGAACGACTACGAGATCGTGGAATCTGAACGCCGATACTAATGCGTTACGTGCGCGCGCTGATCATGGTTTTTTTGACGCGAGTAATCGAGTAGTTATGCGCTGCGGAGGTCCATGCAGCAATGCGCTGCGGGCGGGGTTCCCGGCAATCGCCCGATGGTCTTTCCAGTCTTCTCACGATAAATGGTAGCGACCAAATCGTGAAAGGCGAAGAACGCGGAGAACGCGAGATGGTGGCTGTTGACAAAGCGCGACACGCGCGGGTTGGGCAGCATCTTGCACGGATGGCGGGGACCCCGGCGCAAGATCGCGCGATCGGTGCCGTGCTAAAGGGGTATTACGCGCGAGCAATCCCTCGATATCGCCGGAAACATACCCGACGCCGGGAGCGAGACGCACGCACGCCGACGTTGCGGCATCCGACGGGACGACCAGTATTCCGCCCGCAGCCGCTAGAGTAGCGACGAAGCTTGCACGAGTATGAATCATACGTCGAAGGTAACGTCACGGGCCCTTCGTGAGAAGGCCTCAAAAAGTGGGGAGTCTACGCCCCGCCTTCGCGAACGCCGCTAGCGCGGAGATTCGTACGTGCCTGGGCTCTGCGGTGTGGCCCGCCATTCGTCCGTTCGTTCTTGCTTCGCCTCGCCGAGCGCCGCCGCGAGCTTTTCACGATCGAAGTCCATCGTGTATGCCGGCGACCCCGGCTGCTGGCGCCACGACTCGTCGATCGTGCCCGCGTCGACCGCGTCGAAACCGATTCCCTCAACGAGGCGCATGACGACGGATTTCGCCGCCGCATCGTCGCCGGCGACCGGCAACGCGATCCGGCCTGCGGCGCCTGACACGAACCGTAACGGGCGTCGCGCCAGTTTCTCGCGCGAGATCTGCGAGCGATTGCGGGCCGCGCGAGTTCGCGACGGCGACCTCGTGGCCGGCGGCACGAAACCGCCGTACGAGCACGCCGCCGATGTTGCCGGCTCCGATGATTCCGATGTTCACGTGATGTTCGATCCGTCTGCGCGATGCGCGATTGACGTCTATCGATTCGATTGCAATCCCGGATGCCCAGTCGAAGCGACGGTCGGCTTGATCGATGGCAAATGGAAATGCGTCATCCTCTACATGCTTTCGACGGCGGGAACGCTCCGCTTCAACGAACTCGCTCGTCGTGCATCAGGAGCGACCGCGCGCGTGATGACGACGCAATTGCGTGAACTCGAGGCCGACGGCTTGATCGAACGTATCGTCTACGCGCAGGTTCCTCCGAAAGTGGAGTATCGGCTCTCGCCACTCGGGCGTACGCTCGAACCGGTCTTGCAAGCGCTCAGCGCGTGGGGCGTGGCCAATATCGATCGATTCGGACGACGCGATCGTAACGTCGCTTCGACGGCGTCATGACGGTTATGCCACGGGCGTAGCATCGATTGCCGCGAGGTACTGATGCGCGAACGCGATCGCCATGCTCCCCTCACCCACAGCCGAGGCGAGTCTTTGGTTGCGAGTTGCTTGATGAGATAATCCGACATCGATGCGGCGAGCGACGCGCCGCGAATCAAGATCGTCACCGAGCGTGCGTAGTTTGCAAAGAACATCGCGGCTTGACCGGCCGAATTGCCGCCGCCGATGAGGTACACGTCCTTGCCGATCGTGTTGCGCGCTTCGCTCCGTGCGGCGCCGTAGTAGACGCCCACGCCCGTGAGACGATCGATCCCCTCGATCGTAAACGCGCGCCACGTCACGCCCGTGGCGAGCACGAGCGTTCGCGCGACGAGCGTTTCTTCGCCGTCGAGCGTGACGGTTTTCGCTAGCGGATCGATGGCGAGCACGAATCGCGTCACGAGCACTTCGGCACCTAAGCGTTTGGCTTGTTCGAGTGCGCGCGAGCCGAGATCGTCGCCGGAGAGGCCCGTCGGGAAGCCGAGATAGTTTTCGATACGCGACGACGTGCCGGCCTGGCCGCCCGTCGCTTCGCGCTCGATGAGCAGCGTATGCAAGCCCTCCGATGCCCCGTACACGGCCGCGGCGAGACCGGCGGGCCCGCCGCCGATGACGATCGCGTCGTATGTCGTGCTCGTCGATGCGTCTGCAAGCCGACGGCTTGCGCGAGTTCGCGCGTGGTTGGCCGCACGAGCACGCGACCATCGACGAGCCTCACGATGGGGCAACCCTCGAGATTCGTAAGTTCGGGAAAGCGCGCTGCAACGTGTGGATCGTCGCTCGTTAGAAATTCGTATCGCACGCGATTGCGCGCGAGCAGCGTCCGTGCGTCGCGCGTCGGAATATCCCAGTGCTCTCCAAAGACGGCCACAGCCTCGGCCTTCTGTTGCGTCGCCCGGTGACCGATTTCATCGAGCCGATCGCGCATCGCCTCGAGGATCAGCGCGCGAAACGGAGCGTTCGCGACGGTGAGCCCCTGCAGATCGAAGCCGTCGAGCCGCATCACGCGGCAGTCGCTCGTCGCGCGTACGTTCACGAACGTATCGGCTCCGAGCAACACCGGCGTTTCCCCGAAGAAACCGCCGCGGTCGCGCGTCCCGAGAACGACCTCGCCCGTGCCGACGCCCTTGGTGATCTCCATCGTCCCGGCGAGCGACACATAGAATGCCGCTTCTTCGCCCTCGCGCACCAGATATTCGCCGGCGCTGCACGCGCAGGTCCGCAGCCTTCGTTGTGATGTCGCGGAGATCGTCGTCCTCGAGCGACGCGAAGAGCGGCAAATCACGGACGTGATCGAGCGTAATCATAGGCCCATACTACGCTCGAATCGCAAAATATGCTTCACGACCCGGGCTAGCAAAACGGCTGGGTCCAGCCGGGCCAGGAGAAGAAGCGTCGACTCGCTTGTCGACGTTTCTCCGGGCCGACGTGCTCCTATTTCCGCGTACCGAGCGACGGCCGCGACGCTTAGCGATCCACGCGCTCGCGCTCGAGCATCGCGCGGTAGACGGCCTCGACGTCGGCAAGCGTGTCGATTTCCGTCGGCAACTTATCGGGTCGTAAGCGCGCGATACGCGGGAAACGCAGCGAGAATCCGCTCGGATGGAGCGTGCTCTGCTGGACGACATCGAACGCCACTTCGATGACGATGCTCGGTTCGACGGCGAACGCGCGGCGGCCGTACATTCCCGTGCTGTGCGCCTGGAACCACGCCGTCATCTCGACGATCTCCGCATCGGTGAGACCCGAATACGCTTTGCCGATTGCGAGCGGTTCGGGATCGCTCGCCGAGCGACGCACGGCGAAGGTATAGTCCGAAAGCATCGCGCGGCGTTTGCCGTGACCCCACTCTACGGCGATCACGACGACGTCGAGCGTGGTGAGTTCGCGTTTGAGTTTGAGCCACCACTTGCCGCGCCGTCCCGGAACGTACGGCGCGTCCGTGCGCTTGAGCATCAGGCCCTCGTTCCCGCGTTCGCGCGCGGCATCGAAGAGATCGGCGATCGCTTCGGGCGATGCGCCCGGCTCGAGCGTGCGCCACGGCGCGATCTCGAGCGCATTCTGCGGCGTGAGATGCGTCGCGATCTGCACCCGCCGTTCGACGAGCGGCTCGTCGAGCAAGAACCGGTCTCCCGCTGCGAGCACATCGAAGGCGATGAAACGTACCGGCACCTCCGCCTGAAGTTCGAGCGGCGGGTCGACGCGCTGCAAGCGCGGCTGCAAGTATCGAAACGGCAGCACCGCTCCGTCGCGCATGGCGACGATCTCGCCGTCGAAAATCGCGTCGCGCGCGCCGTTGCGCAAGGCCGCGACGACTTCGGGAAACGCGCGCGAGATTTCGCTGAAGGTGCGAGAAAAAAGCCGCACCTCGTCGCCACGCACGTGCGCTTGCGCGCGGATGCCATCGTATTTATCTTCCACGAGCCACGTGCCGGCCGCAAGTTCCCGATACGACGATCCGAAGACGATCGGTGTCGCGAGCATGAAGCCGATCGGCGCACCGTAACGGATTTCGATTGCCTCGAGCGTCCGTTCGCGAGCCGCGACCGCCACGGCACCGATGTCGCCGGCGGCCATCGCGGCCCGTCGCACGAGCGCAGGATCGGCGTCGAACGCTTCGGCGATCGCATCGAGCACGAGCCCCTCACGCAGGCCGATGCGTAGTTCGCCGGTCAGGATCTTTGCGACGTAGGCGACTTCACGCGGCGAATGCGCGGCGCGCAATGCCCGCACGGCGACGGCCTCCCGACGCTTGCCTTGCGAGGTGCCGCGAGCACTTGCCAGCTCCTCGAGCATCTCCAGGAACGATGCGGGCGTCAACGTTTCCTCGAAAAGTCCGAGGTCGACGGTGGGTCGAACGACGCGAGCGAGCGCTTCGCCAAGATCGCCTGTGTCGCGATACGCGACCGACAATTCTTCGTCGGTCGGCCCCCATAGCTTCCGAGCGGCCGCTAAGATCGTTCGGCCGCCGATCGCGATCGTGCGCGCGTCGTGCGCCGCCAGGGGACTGCCGGAAAGGAAACGGACGGCTGCAAGAAGATTTCTTCCTGACAGTGAACTTAAATAATGGCCTAAGCGTTTCGTTTTCGCAGACTTGGCCGCATTTGCCGCGATAGCGTCGCACGCGGTGGCGAATTCGATCACCCCGCTTTCCTCTTGCCACGGCCGAGCAACGCGCCGTTTACTTGCTTCTTCCGAGGTTCTATGAGCAACTTTCTTTCCAAAACCGTAAAAATCGGCACCGCCGCTGCGCTATTGGCTTCGAGCCTCTCCGTCGGTCCCGCGTTTGCCCAAGCGACGCCGGGTCCCATCACGGCCGCAAACGCCCCCCCGCCGGGCACCATGGCCGCCGTCAATAAGTCGACGCGGAGCTTCGATGCGTTCCGCAAGGCGTGGGACGGCGTCACCAACTACACCGAAGTGATCGCGGCGCACGAGATCACCAACGACGGCAAGTCCACGCAAGACCGCACGTACGACTACAAGTTCGTGAAGCCGAACGCGGCGCTCATCTCGATCACGAGCGGCCCAGGCAAGGGCGGCGGTGCGGCGTGGCACGGCGGACCCAAGGTGAAGGGTCACCAGGGCGGCGCGATCGCCCACCTCAAGCTGATCGTTCCGAAGAACGATCCGCGCGCGACGTCGCTGCGCGGCGACCAGATCGAAGTCGCGTCGTTTGGCTACGAGCTCGACCACTATGCGACGGTCCCAGGCACGCTGACCGAATCGAAGGACGCAACCGGCAACGCCGTGATCACGTTCGTTCCGACCGCGACCGAAGATACCGGCGTCACCAAGGAAGTCCTCACGATCTCGACCGCCAACAATCTGCCGACCAAGCGCGAGCAGTTCGTCGGCACGACGAGCGTGAAGACGGAGCTCTTCACGAACATCAAGCTCAACGACCCGAACCTGACCGTCAAGGACATCGACATCATCTAGGCCACACGCGCGAGAGTACGGAAGCCGTCGTCGTGATGATGACGGCTTTCGTGTTGTTAACGGTCGAACCGGGGCGGGTCAAGCCGCTCGCTTCAGAATTACTCGACGTTCCCGGGATTACCGAAGTCTACAGCGTCGCCGGCACCTACGACCTGGTCGCCATCGCGCGCGTGAAAGCGCACGACGAACTCGCCGATCTCGTCACCGCCCATATCGCAAGCCTGGCGGGCATCGTCCGAACCGATACGCTCATCGCCTTCCGCGCATTTTCGAAACGCGATCTCGAATCGATGTGGGATCTTGGGGTCTCGGGCCGGTGAGCGCTTGCGTTCGTCGCGGCGTCGGGCACGTCGCCTTCGTCCTGGTTTTCGCTAGCCTCGCCATGACGAGTACTCCCGCTATGGCCGGGGCCGCACCGACGCCGTCCGCGCCGGCAAGCGACGTGCACGTACGAGCGGTACAAGCACGGTCGACGGCGGCATTCGAGGCCTTTCGTCGTTCGTGGAACGGCGTGACGAATTACGCCGAGACGATCGTCGCGCACGAGACGAGCAACGACGGCAAGGACGTGCAAGATCGCACCTATGCGTATCAATTCGTGAAGCCGGAGAACGCGTTGATCGCGATAACGGCAGGCCCTGGCCGGGGTGGTGCCGTCGTATGGCACGGCGGCACGACGGTGCGCGGACACAAGGGCGGCTTCCTCGCGGGCATCAAGCTGACGCTTGCAAAAAACGATCCGCGTGCTGTGTCGCTGCGGGGCGAAGCGGTCGACGACGCGTCGTTCGGCCACGAAATCGACCGTTACACGACGATCGCGGGTTCGCTCGTCGACGGCAAGGCGCCCGATGGAAACGTTACGCTCACGCTGACTCCGACGACGCCGGAGCCGACCGGCATCACGCGCGAGATGCTGACCTTCGCATCCAATGGTCTCCCGATCGAACGCGAGCAATTCGTGCGCGACCGGCGCGTTCTGTTGGAAACGTTCCTCAACGTCAAGGTAAACGATCCCAACCTCGAGCTTCGCAATATCGATCTCTGACCGATCGCGATCGCTTAGAACAACGCGAGCTGTTGGTTCGCTTCGAGATATTCCGCATCGACGCCGAGCCGGCGCAAGCGGTGCACGAAGTCGCGACCGCCGTGATTGAGCAGCACTTTCTTCGGCTGCGCGAGTTCGACGTAACGGATGAGCGACGGGTAATCCGCGTGATCGGAGAGCGGAAACCCGACGTCGGTGCGGCCGCCGAAGCCGGTGCGCCCGAGGACCCAACCCGTCAGCGCCGCGGTGCGCACGGCTTTGCCGCGCACGGCTTTCGGCAACGCGCGACCCGACGGCGGCCACACGAGCGCGCGTGCACCGTCGAACGTCTCGGCGTCGTAGCGAGCGTAGGGTGGCAACGCGACGCCCGCATCTTCATAGACGCGCGCCATCGAGGCGACGGCGCCGTGCGCGGCGAGCGGAATACCACCGCTTCCGAGAATCGCCATTGCTTCTTGCGCCTTTCCGAGCGAGTAGGCGAAGAAGATCGGCACGGTGCCGTCTTCGAGCGCCTTGCGCGCCCAGGCGACCATCGCTCCCGCGATTTCCGCTCGAGGCGGAAAGACGTATTGCGGGCGACCGTACGTGCACTCCATGAGCACGGTATCGCAGCGCTTCACTTCCGGCGCTTCCGCCGTATACGATGGCTCGAGCTTGAAATCGCCCGTATATACGAAGCGCCCCGCCGCGCTTTCGATGAGCAACTGCGCGCTGCCGAGCACGTGACCGGCGGAGAACAACGTGAGTTCGTGCTCGCCTTCGCGCCATGCCGCGTTGAAGTCGTGTGTTTCGAAGATGATCTCGCGACGTTCATCGAGCGACAATTCGGGAAAGGCCGCTTGCGTCTGCGGCTTCGGGGCGCGGCGACCGAAGCGATGGGCACAAACCATGGCGTTCGCCATCGACGTCACGACGATGTCGTGCGGACGCGCGTGATCGGCGTGGCCGTGCGAGACGTAGCAGCGCGCTCGCGGTTTCATCGAATCGACCCAGAGGTCGAGATCGCGAACGTACAGCGTCTTTTCATGGAGAGAGAACATTTGGGACGAACGCACGTTCGAGTGGCGTGCGGATCGCGCCTGCGACACGGTCACGCGCAGTGCAACGGCGCTTCACTACGGGTGGTTGAAGTCCACAGCGCCGCGAATCGAAGGAGCACCATGGCACGTATTTACGATAATCTCGCCGACACGTTCGGCAACACGCCGCTCGTCCGGCTCCCGCGCCTCGGCGCCGGGTTGCCCGGCACGGTGCTCGTCAAGATGGAGTCGTTCAATCCGGGCGGCAGCGTCAAGGACCGCATCGGCGTCGCGATGATCGAGGCAGCGGAAAAAGAAGGCCGGTTGCGTCCCGATACGGTGATCGTCGAGCCGACCAGCGGCAACACGGGCATCTCGCTCGCGTTCGTTGCCGCGGCAAAAGGCTATCCGATCATCCTCACGATGCCCGACACGATGACGATCGAACGTCGCAATCTGCTCAAGGCCTACGGTGCTCAACTCGTACTCACGCCTGGTGCCGCCGGCATGAAGGGCGCGATCGCGAAAGCCCAAGAGATTCGCGACAGCAACCCGACGAAATATTTCATGCCGCAGCAGTTCGAGAACCCGGCGAATCCGGAAGTTCACCGCCGCACGACGGCCGAGGAAATCTGGCGCGATACCGATGGAACGGTCGACGTCTTCGTCGCCGCGGTCGGCACCGGCGGTACGCTGACGGGGGTCGGCGAAGTTCTCAAGAGCCGCAAGCCCGGCTTCATCGCGATCGCGGTCGAACCCGACGCGTCGCCCGTGCTCTCGGGCGGGCAGCCGGGGCCGCACAAAATCCAGGGTGCCGGCGCCGGCTTCATCCCGACGAATCTCAATACCGAGGTCTATTCCGAGGTCATCCGCGTGACGAACGAAGAGGCCATCGAGTGCTCGCGGCGCGCTGCGCGCGAGGAGGGCATGCTCGTCGGCATCTCCGCCGGCGCGAACATCTTCGCCGCGCTCGAGGTCGCCGCGCGACCCGAGATGGCGGGCAAGATCATCGTGACGATCGGTTGCGATACCGGCGAGCGGTATCTCTCGAATCCGCTCTTCGCAGAACAGGAAGCGCACGTCGTCGAGGCCGCGCTCGTTTAAGGGACGCTGCGGCGGTCGGAGAAACTGGGCGACGACGGGGCGCGTCACAGAAGAGTCCGCCGTCGCCCGGACGCCACTTGGAGGCCCTTTGAACCGACCCATCCGCGCCCTCGCCGCTTTTTCCGCCGTCGCGCTCCTGGCAACCGGGGCGACGCTTGCCGCCGCGCCCACAACGGCGACGGCACCCGCACCCGCACCCGCGGTCGCGGCCGCGCCGACGACGGTCACCCGTGCGACCCTCGACAACGGGTTACGCGTCGTCATCGTGCGCGATCCGCTC
>JAABUQ010012508.1_pt1 | contig 10527 bp, 14 predicted proteins | sample 5560001 | NCBI WGS metagenome assembly JAABUQ01 (sample SAMN10711888, study PRJNA513371) | rock metagenome | isolation source: Antarctica rocks | place: Antarctica: Victoria Land, Finger Mt nord | collected 2015-12-18 | reverse complement strand
GCTGTCGCGCATTGCTGCAATGACGGCGTTTTCAGTCGGACCATGAGTGGGTTTGTATGTGAGCACGGCGACAGCGTGACCTGCAAACTGGAGTGCAGCAAGGATCGACGCAGTTCGGAGTAGCGTTCTAACGCTCAAGACACAATCTCCTTGGCCAGTGCAGATTGAGGCGTGGTGTTCCCGGCGAATAGGAGCCTATGGTCCCCCGAAAATTATATGACATCACTTGACAGCCGCACAGAGGGAAGACCTGGCTGTAGAACCGCTCTATAAAGCGATGTTGGAAGGCTTCCTTGCTGAACGAGGACAATCCAAACGGGCTTGGAGGCTCTCATGCGACTCTTGGAACGAGGTGGTGCGTTCACAGCGCGCCACCGGCCGCCGCTGCTTAGCGTGCGTCAAATTCCGTTTCGTGTCTTCTCCTCCATAATCCTCAACACCCAGACTCCTCTTGTTTGTTAGCGCACTCTATTTGTACACTTGCGTCCGGGATTGCGCCCAGCCTTAGAATCCACAACCCGACAATCGAGTTCGGCCGGCTTCGCCGTCCAAATGCCGGATAGGGCTTCCACCTCATTCGCTTAGTTCGCAACGCCGGCACACACCGGACAGCAATTCCCATAAGCCTGCGAGCACACGCTCTACGGAATCGGTCACCGATACCGTATTGCTCTCGTTCAGGAGTGAAGTCAACAGACGGCGCTCCACTTCCGCATGCTCGCGATGCACCTTGAAATAGGCCAGCCCGCACGCGTCGTCGATTCCATAGAAATTGCGCAAGCCCTCGATCTTCGACTCGGCTACCGCGGGGATCTGGCTCTCATACGCATAGAGGGCGGCCACGCCGGCCGCCGTTCCGCGCTCCCGACACACCAGACGAAATGTTTCGATCAAATGTTCCGTTTCAGGCCACGCTTTCGTCTTGAACACCTCTTCTCTGGTCAAACCCAGCGCCTCGGTGAACTGCAGCCAGAGCTCCGGGTGATTGGGGGAACCCGCTTCCTCGTCGATTAAATTGGCCAGCAGCTGGCGCCGTATGGTGAGGTCTTCGGTTTGCGTATGCACAGCGGAAAGGTATGTCGGAAACGCCGCCACGTGTTGGTAGTACTGTTGGCTGTAAGTGCAGAGAGCTTCGCGGCTCAGCGCACCCCGCGTCCAGGCCTGATAGAAAGGGTGCGTCAGAAGACTTCTGGCAGCAATCATTTTGTCGATTCGATTCAGAGAAGTACAAATGGTTGACATCTGTCGTTAGTCTCGCACTCCGCTCGAAACGGGACCGTCGGACCATTCCGATTGCTGACCGGCTATTTCGGTTGCCGTTATTGGCGATTCGCATGTGTTCGTTTGATTGTTTTTTTGTGGGTGGAGGGGGTCAACTGCGGTGAAAAAATGAGACAAGGGAGTTCGGAGCCAAAACGATCAGGGCAAGTTTGCGGCCTTCGAGGTTTGCTGAAGCGCGGAAAATCCGAACTCACCCTGATCGCTGGTCTTAACCGTTTCAGTGATGTTTTTATCGGCTTCGTTGGCGATGACCGTCGCGTTGGTGACCGCCGCGCCTTGTTGATCGAGCACCCGGCCAGAAATGGAACCGGTGATGGTTTGCGCATACCCCTCAAAAGTGAGCACGCACAGAAAGCCTAGTATCGTCGCGGATACCTTGCGCATTTTTCTCCTTTGAATCGCCACCCTACAAGGGCCGCACGTGCAAACGCGCAACTCCCGCCAATCTCCCGTAGCAATGCATTAGGCGATTGACGATGGCAATTTACAAATGTGGCAACAGCATATAACACGTCCCCATAAGTTGCAAGCTCACCTCACTTGTTCGGCTCCAGTACCAGTCGGTGGTGCGACAATACCCGATATCGAAAACCTGACCGAACCAGCGATCGAACCCTGCTGCACTTCCTCATGGATAGGGCAGTGAAGAGCGAGATCCTCGGAGCTCAGCGTGACCTCGAACACAATCCAGGTCCCTTCCTTGTCCTGATAAAGCTCGATGACCTACCCTCGGATTTCCCGGTTGCCGACGCGGTATGATTTCTGCTGGCCTTTCGGCCCTTTGCGGTCCCAGACCGCCTCATTGAAGCGGATGACATCCGCTTTGATGAAGTCCCGACAGTCAATCCAGTAATCGTCCATCGCGCAAAGAAAACGGAGTTTCTCACTTCCATCAAGAGCCTTCCTAATTTGCCGTTCTTTTCCGCATGCGGCTGTATGCGCGTCGGATAGAATCGCGATAAGGAAACGGATCAGCGCAAAAGAAAGCTCAGCTCAGGTATGGATTGGGAGAAAGCTCTGGAAATCGCCAGCCACGTGACCCATCCCACGGCTGTGGTCTCTATCGCACTGGTCCTTGCGAGTTTTCTATTTTGGCTCGTGCATCGTGCCAAGAAAACACGCCTTGCCTGGCTGTTGGCATCAGCTCTCATCGTGTTAGGCCTTGCACCTCTAGCTTCTTTCACGTTCTTAAAATCCCGAGGTATGTATCGCGTTCGGATTCTCGTGCAGTCGCCAGATCAGCAGCCGATCACAGATGCCACTATCAAAACATCGATTGGGGGAGAGATCAAAAAAGCTGAGGGCACTTGGGAATTAGATATCGCTCCCCAAACGAGGCCTGCCGATCGCAAGATAATGCTATTTGCCGCCAGATTGGAAGCTTTTCAAGCCGGCACGACTACCGTCGAGCTACGTGATGATTACTATCCAAGAGCGACCATCCAATTGAAACCGCTGCCCGAGGTGTTGATTCGGGGCATGGTGAAAGATGAGTGGGGAAGATCTGTGAGGGATGCCAAAGTGTCAGTTCACGGATATCATGATGTCGCTGTTACCGACAACATGGGAAACTTCGAGCTCTCGGCCCATGCAGCTGAGGGACAGATGGTGGGTGTGCATGCAGAGAAGGGAACACTGGTGACAGATGTTTCCGTTCCCGCAGGAGTTGCGGTCGATCTTATCGTAAGGAAAATTTACTAAGCAGGTCATCAATGCAAACGCGTCATCGACGCCGTACTCAACGCTTTGCTGTTTGTTTGTGGCTGTGTCTTGCCAATTCACGGCTCTGGGCTGAGCCAGGCAAGTTGCTGGTGGAAGTAGAGGATGTGAATGATCATCCTGTCAGGGGCATTGAAATAGGGATTAAGGGCTTTGGTGGATCTAGACTGACGGGGAGCGACGGCAAGGCTCTGCTCTCGTTGGCTAGTGATACAAGGGAAACGGACTGGGTCCTTCTTCAGCTTCTCCATTCTCCTCCGGGCAAAGACTTCGTGATGGTCTCTCCCTGGGACTCTCGCGTGCAAGTGCCGTCATTCAAAAACAAAGCGGAAAACTTTGTTCTCGTGGTGGTCGTGCAAAGTGGAGATCGTGCCGCACTCCAGAACGGTAATGTGCTTGCAGCACTGACTGCCAAAATCAATCAAAACGACAGATCACAATCGCCAAAATGGGATTCTAGGACGGCCTTAACTCTTGTGGCAACGCAGTATGGTTTGCGTCCTGATGATTTAGACGAGGCAATCCGGGAATGGGGAGCGAAGACTAACGATCCCTATGAAGCGGGATTAGCGGCTTTGTACGAGCGGCATTATCCCAAAGCCTCCGCCCAGTTGCAGGACTCCTTGCGACATCGACAAGAAGATCTTAGGAGGGATCAGAAGGCAATGATTGTCGATGTAAGAAAGATTGCGGATGCGGCATTCTTCTTAGGTGTATCGCTCTTCGGAGAAGGGCGATATCGCGAAGGCATCACCGCGTACGAGGAGTGTTTACGTTTTCGGCCTAACGATGCAGCGGTTTTGAATAATATTGCGATGTGTTTCTATGGGGCAGGGATTTACATCTCAGCCGAACCACTTTTTCGCCGGGCGCTCGAAATTGATGAAAAGGCACTGGGTCCTAACCATGCCAATGTTTCAACCGATCTTGGCAACCTTGGTTCCCTGTTAAGGAACAAGGGCGATTACACAGCCGCCGAGCTGCTGTTTAACCGGGCGCTTGCAATGGACAAGGCCAGGGGCTTGGGTCAATCTGATGTCGTCGCGACCGACTTAACCAATATCGGGTCCCTGCTAGAGGTAAAGGGAAACTACGCAGCCGCCGAGTTGCTGTACCGCCAAGCCTTGGATTCAACGAGAAAACGTCGGCCTCAGACAATGACGCCATGGCAAGCGAACTCAACAATATTGGCTATGTGCGAATGGAGGAGGGTGACTATGCGGCCGCCGAGCCGCTCCTTCGCCACGCGCTTGCAATCGACGAGAAAGCGTTAGCACCCGATCATCCTGATGTTGCGACTGACCTCAATAATTTAGGCTCGCTTCTGATGGACCAAGGCAATTATATTGAAGCGGAGCCCCTTGTACTCCGCGCGCTGACCATTCGAGAAAAGACACTGGGACCAAACCATCCAGCCGTAGCGCAATCTCTCGGCACTGTCGGCTGGCTGTTAAAGGACAAGGGAAACTACGCAGCCGCCGAGCCGCTTCTTCGCCAGGCGCTTGCAATCGAAGAGAAAGCGCTTGGGCCCGATCATGTTGCTGTCGCGACCGCTCTAGATGATCTTGGTGTGTTGCTGATGCGCCAAGGCAACTACATCGGCGCGGAGCCCCTTGTAAGCCGCGCGCTGACCATTCGAAAAAGGGTGCTGGGATCAGATCATCCCGTTGTCGCGCAATCCTTAAACAATCTCGGTCAGCTGTTAACGGACAAGGGCGACTATGCGACCGCCGAGTCGCTCCTTCGTCAAGCGATTGTGATTGACAGAGCGCTAGGTCCAGATAATCTTGCTATCACGCGACCTCTCAATAATCTCGGCTTGCTGCTCAGGAAGAAGGGCGACTACGTAGCCGCCGAGCTGTTGTACTATCGAGCGCTTGCTATCCGAAAGAAGGCGTTGGGCCCAAATCATGTTGACGTTGCGACTGTCCTTAGCAATCTCGGACTGTTGTTAATTTATAAGGGCGACTACGCAACCGCCGAGCCGCTCCTTCGCCAAGCGATCGCAATCGACGAGACAGCGTTAGGATCAGATCATCCTGATGTCGCGACTGCCCTTAATAATCTTGGCTTGCTGCTGAAGAGCAAGGGTGACTACGCAGCGGCTGAGCCCTTGTACCGTCGGGCGCTTGCCATTGACGAGAAGGAGTTAGGCCCCGCTCATCCGAGCACTCTGACTATAAAAAAGAATTTGGATTCCTTGCCTCCTAAATCACGGCAGTAGTCTGTACTGCCGGGAAGGGACAGAGCACCTTACGTGTTGGCTTCCACGTCGATGTTGGCAATGTGGCCTGCTCTCTTCTCCACTCCGGAAGCAGCTGCGAAAGCGTAATCTCCAGCGCGCCCGCGACTTCACCAGGTTCTGAAAGTGATGGTTGAAGGTATGCCGCGACCAGACCACCAGTTCGTGCGGACAGCATCCCAATTGATTTCATTCAATTGACCGAGTTCACATCGATCTTCGAAGTAGTAAGCGCCTGCGTTCGAGAGCGTGAATGCCCAGCGTTTTCCATTTTCCTCAGCCCATTCAAGTGTCTTTTGAAAGTCTGCCTCAAGATGAACAATCGGCTGTTGGCCGCCGTGGTAAGTCAATCCAGGGTCGTTGTCGCAATGAATGAGGTACAGCATCACGGAACGAGGACACCAATAAAATGGAACGCACTCGCCGACGTTCAGACCTGGTCGGCACGAAACAGGCAGAGTCAATCGGCGTAATTTGATCTTGCTCATACCAATGGTCGTGCCATTTCCTTGACGGCCTGACATCACCGCGTCGCTGAGCAAATGTCCCTCCGCAGCAATTGACGCGAGCCGGTCAACATGAATGATATGGTAAATCTTCGGCTGTAGCGGTTGAGGCATGCGCCTTTTGCCTGCCTTTCAAATCCACGAGTGTACCGCGCCCCAGTATGCCGATGATAGCGGCAGTCTTGTCTCATGCAAGATGAGCCCGGAGCGGGGGTTCGTTTCTCACACAAGATGAGCCTGGAGGGGATGGTAGTAGGAGCCTGCAAGCTGGGGATTGAACATCAGGATGCAGGAAGGAGAGAAGCTGAACCTGGAGCAGATCCGGGAGTTTCTGGGAGCCAGCGGGGATTGGGAGTTTGAAGGAAGCGAACGGCGGGAGATTTACGAGTGGGTGACGGGCATTTTGGAGCAGCATCGGTACGGGTGCCAGGAGCGTGCGGCGAAAGGCTTGCTGCGGCGCTATCTGATCAAGATGACGGGACTGAGCCGAGCGCAGATGACACGGCTCATTGCGCAATACGGGAAAGCGGGCGAGGTCAAGGCAGGCACTTACCGACGGCATCGTTTCGCGATCAGGTACACGCGGAGCGATATCGCTTTGCTGGCCAGCGTAGATGAAGCACATGAGACGCTAAGTGGCCCGGCCACGCGCCAGATTCTAAAACGCGAGTACGTGGAATATGAGCGGGTCGAGTATGAGCGTCTGGCACGATCTCGGTGGCGCAAATCTATCGCTTACGAAAACGCGAGGCGTACCGGAAGCGGCGTTTGCTTTTCAGCAAGACACGGCCCGTGCCGATTGCGATTGGGGAGCGGCGTCGGCCGGAGCCGGAGGGGCGTCCTGGTTACCTGCGGGTGGACACAGTTCATCAGGGCGACCGGGAAGGAGTGAAGGGTGTTTATCACATCAATGCGGTGGATGAAGTAACGCAATGGCAGGTAGTGGGCTGCACGCCGGCCATTAGCGAGGCTTGGTTGGAGCCGCTGCTGGAAGCGATGCTGAAGCAGTTTCCCTTTGTGATTCGCGGCTTCCATTCGGATAACGGCAGCGAGTTTGTGAACCATACCGTGGCGAAGCTGCTCGACAAGCTGCTGATCGAACAGACCAAAAGCCGGCCCCGGCACAGCAACGACAATGGACTGGTAGAAGCCAAGAATGGGGCGGTGATTCGCAAGCACATGGGCTACGGTCACATTGCCGCATCGCACGCCCAACGCATTCAAGGTTTTTATGAAGGGTACTTCAACGGGTACCTGAACTTCCATCGGCCCTGCGCGCAAGCCGACGTGGAAGTAGATGACAAGGGCAAACGACGGCACCACTACCGGCGCTATCAAACACCGCTGCAAACGTTCCTCGCATTGCCCAATCCAAAGCAGTATCTGCGCCGCGGAGTGACGGTGAAGTCATTGCAGGAAGAAGCGACACGCAAGCCGCACAGCAAATGCAACAGGCCAAGCAGAACTTGTTCCTGGAGATGCGGCGCAGTGCCTGAGGCCGGTGGAATGACGGGCGGATGGAAAGTGGAGGAAAACCCAAAAACAGGTTTCGCTCCACTTTCCACCGGCCTTGGAAATCGCTCGCGCGATTCCCACATTTCCACCGCCCCGAGTCCGATTCTTAATTAAATGAAAGGAGAACCCAAAGCAAGGCTCCTACCACATTTCGTTCAGGCTCATTCTTCGATGAGAAAATGCTGCGGCTGAGGCATAGCCTTTCTCCCGGGAAAGACCTGTTTCGCGGGTTTGGACAATCTGGGGTAATGCCCGACCGGCCAATGCCAGGTGTTGGAAGGCAACACAGAATCTGCAAAGTGACAGATTGCCAGCCGTGCGACGGTTCCGAACCCCACCGTCACCGCTACCGGCATTACTCCTGAGAAACGCCGATCCAAGATGCCATGCCGACATATCGGAAGTAATTTTGCCTAGAATGTGGGACGGCAATTGATAGGTGACTCCCTTCAACACAACGGGCAGGAAGTCAATAAAACCGAAGGCTGCGAAATTGATCTGTGTGGCTACGGGATCGGGAACAGTTCGCTCCAGGTGCGACACTGCACCCGTTGAACGATCGAAAACCAGGAATCCGTGAGCCATCGGAGCAATATCCGAACAAGCGCCTTTACCGGCAACGCCAGGAACGGCTTCGAAGTTAAGCCTCCCTTGCGAAAGCCTGAATGTTAGGCAGGAACGATGCTCTGGTGCAAGGTACGCTGCGAGCGGCGGTCCGAAAGCACCCGTCAGCCGATAGAGGGCTTTCCATCTTCGTCGAGCGCCACAATCTCACCATCAATGGCGGTATCGCTTGGCAGCTTTGCCAAGGCTTTTGCGATGGAGGGATATCGCAGGCTGAAGTCGTTGTCGTTGCGCGATCGGAGGGCAATCGTGCTGGCAGTTTTCCACACGATCGCTCGATAGCCATCCAGCTTCAATTAGTAAAGCCACGACGAGCCGTCGTCAGGCAGTGCCGATACCCGTTCCAGTAGCATCGGCTCGATGAAGGATACTTTGTGTTTTGTTGTTGCTCCCAAGGACCCAGTCTGAACTAGGAGCGGTCATGAAACAGAACGACTGCGAACTTGCCAGCTAAGGTTCCGACTCCTGACTACTCGCGGAAGGCCGCGCGCGGAGTTGTTTCGGCGGAAGGCTTGATGCCCGTGGTAGTGATTTAATCTCTTGCCCGCGGGAACCACTGAAGCTTTCCGTTGCCATCGCGCTTGGTCTCGAATCTGAACTCTTGAGACACATGCCAAGGAACAGCAGCCAGTCTGCAATTGGCGATTACAACGATGTCTCCATGAGTCACGACATTGCCCTCTGCGGGACCAGAAAACCTAACCATATTGTTTACCGAGCACGAAACAGTGGTCTCCTCGGAGGGGAGCATAACATTGATGGGCCAGATTGATTTGGCCGGCAACCCGAAGTCAAGATTGGTAAGTCCCCCACCTGCCGCTACACTCAAGTCTTTTACGAAGCAAGACACGCCTACGCCTTTGATGGCCAACCTTCCAGTGTTCGCGAGCCGAAACTGAACTGACAGCGGATCCGCCGTATCAATCTGTTGACCGGCTGTTACAACCACTTGTGGACGGCAATCATAGATAAGCACGAGTAGCGTCAATATCGTAATCACAAAACCGACATAGTTCAGTACGTTACCGACCAAGCCAACCCTGTCCTTCGCTGCACGCTTACTACTGCTCACTTCTTCTTCAAGCCTCGCCACAGCGGCTTCGTATCGCTGGGTGACGCTCTGGGCTAATTGCCTTTGCTCGTTCAGGGCTTGCAGCGTGGCAGTGAGCTGTTTTCCTTCTGCTTCACCGTCCCTCCGCTTCGCGCTGGCTTTCTTCTTATTGCTCACCTCTTCGCAAACGGCCGTAGCGCTTCGATTACCAGCTGCTCGATCTCTTCCCAGTCCCGCATCTCCGCTTTGTAGACGTTCAATTGATAACGAGCCACATCGAAACTACCCACTCCCGGAATCTTCACAGGACATTTGCTCCTGATACGAATGGCTCAATGTAAGCATGGGTTATTTTTCTTTGCTTGTTCTCCGGTTCTACTCTCGCACAGCTGAGCTATCGAACTTCGTTCTGCCTTAAAGCACGTTAAGGACCGGCCCACAGCAGGGGTAACTAAGGCCAGCAGCACGGAAATCAATAACTACATTTGACGTTTCACCGTGACTTCCATGAACTTACGACTGGGCTCTGAACCAATCGTCACTTGGTGAAATTCTGTCCAATCGCCGTTTTCGTTAATTCGAAGCGTTGAAGTCGTCTTGATCTGACCGATCATAAATCCCCAGTGAAGTCCTTTTCCGGAGTCGTCGAGTAGCACTTCGCTTTCCAACCAACGACCGTCATTGAAGGCTCGCATCCGGTATGCGCCGGATTCATCGTCGTAGGAGATCAGCCCGAGTGCTTGCAACATGACCTTGCCATCAGATTTGTTCTTGCCGACACCCTCAATTGCGAGAATCAGCCCATCGAGTTTGTAAGTGACTTGCTCGGTCTGAATCAGATCCACGGAGCTGCCGGGTGAACGCCATATACGTGCATGTCCTGACCATGCTCCGACCAAGAACTGGATCTTATTCATCGCGGTGCGTTGCGTTTGAACGTTGGGTGTGTGGGGAGCCTGAGCCATACAGATGAGCGAAACGACAGGGCAAAGCAGAGAAGACTTGAGTAGCATATCGCGGGAGTGTACCAGATTCCACTGCATCTTAACGCCGGCAAACGTAATTCTGTCCGGTTATCCATCGGGTCTTTACGATGCCGCACTATCCACATGGAACACTCGCGAGTTTCAAGTGATGACGCGGGGCGGCTGCCGGACAGAGAAAATGTGGTTCCTGGTGCTCTAAATGGGGTATGGGGTTAGGTTTTGTTTTTTGAAACCTGACCCCTGCCTGACGGGCGAGGTCCGGGGAGGCAAACAACAAGGTTGAGAGCGAAGCTTTTTGGAGGGGCGCCCTTTAGGGAGGAACCAAAACCCGGAGGGCTCATGGCCTTGTGTGCGCCAGGGGCAGCGCCCCTTAGGGTATTGTGGTGCGGCTCGGTTCCCACGCCGACATCCTGCACCCTTGAGCACTGCGAACTTCGCTACAATCCACCTTCTCAATCCAAAAGATTGACAGCTTTGATCGACGCGTCAGCGCAAGGAGGTGTTCGAGCCTTGCCTCATCGAGACAAGAACCATGTCCTCGTTCGGCAGTACTCAAATTCAGCCAAGCCAAGCGGCAACAAGGCGAAGGGAGGGAAAGCGGAG
>JAABUQ010012507.1_pt1 | contig 10528 bp, 7 predicted proteins | sample 5560001 | NCBI WGS metagenome assembly JAABUQ01 (sample SAMN10711888, study PRJNA513371) | rock metagenome | isolation source: Antarctica rocks | place: Antarctica: Victoria Land, Finger Mt nord | collected 2015-12-18 | reverse complement strand
AAGAGGGGGCTGCGTCCCTTGAGCATGGGCAGGAACCGAGACGTGAGTAATCGGTGAGAGAACGAGAGCACAAAAGAGGAGCACGGCACCGGTCAGAGCGAGGTGCCTTTTAAACCTGGAAAATCTTGCCATCTTGTCTACTTCTCCTGCTGAAGAGAGCGTCACTCCCTTTAGATAGCGTAGGGCGCCGATCCCGTGAATGGCGCAGAAGGAACGAAGAGCCGTGCAAAAAGGACGCATCCACGAATGTTGATTGCGCATTGCACGGGTAGGCCGAGTGCGCTATGGCTCGTGTGGCTCTATAACTCAGTATACGAGTGTTGCCAAATCTCGCTCGCGTGGTCTCCTTCCTCTCTCTTCCTGTAAATCATTTTATTAAGTGGGCGAAATTTTGATACTTCGGTGGGTGGTAAAACGGGCGTGACTATGCAGAAAAAGAGGTGAAGAATGGGGCAATGTGTCTCTCACGACTCTGCTGGCTCTTTCCTCCTGCTCGCTTGCTCGCCCATGTAATTGTCCAATTTTTTAATAATCTGCCCATTTAATTATCATATTTACAGCTCAGTATGCCGACATTGTCACCATCGGTTTCGGCGGAAAACTCGATGACTTGCGTGCAAAACTGGAAGCCCTACAAGGCTACTGCCAGTAAATGAACCGCCCATACACAGACATCTAGAAAACTACCCCTTGTGCCGCACCCATACTCAAAGGTGGAGTCCTCGACACGACGGCACTTGATTATATACGCTCGCTAGCCGCACTCGGCATTGACGAGGTGACCATCAACTATCCGAATGATGCTGCAAGCTTCGATCTGCTGACAAACTCGTTCATGCCGATCATTAAGGACCTCGCTACAGTCGGACGATAGCCTCAACGAGTATAAGTATGTCAGTCGTAAGAGCGTGTTTTGGAAATACCCATAGAGCAAGAACCAAGACTGAGGAGCTAGCGGGGAGAAGCGCACTCCCGCTTTTCTCACCTATTTCATAGACTGAAGCATCTCAGAAACGGCTTCAGCCTATTTCCAAAACACGCTCTCAACACTTTTTGTCTCGTGCTGGTTATAGGAGATTCACAGAGCAAGAGAAAAGCGGGAACCGAAGCACATGCGAGACAGAGTGTTTTCAGCTTGCACTCCTTCTTCTCAAGAACTGGAAGGTACCATTATGTCCGATACAGATACACCATTTTCTGTTCCAGTGCGTCTATCCTGTCTGTCATTGCACGTTTTCTTTGTCAAGGTGTGCGGCTAAAAGATAGCCAATACCCACTTTGGTGAGAACGTAACGTGGATGAACATGGTCGGGTTCTATTTTGCGCCGCAGGCGGTTCATGTTGACTTGGAGCATATGACCTTCGCCAACATATTCCGCACCCCAGACGTGCTCTAAGAGCAAATCCTGGGTAATGACGCGCCCAACATTTTGTGCTAAATACGAGAGGATGCGATATTCAATTGGCGTCAGCGCAATCTCTTGGCCATGCATTGTGACAAGATGTTGCGCGTACTCTATGGTGAGCGCACCGATGGTTGTGGTCATCGTGGTTGTGGGAAGAGTGTGCGACAGTTCGTGCGTAGAAAAGTGTGCGCGTCGTAGCACTGCACGTACTCGTGCCAACAGCTCATCAACATCAAATGGTTTTGTGAGATAGTCATCTGCGCCAAGGTCAAGTCCATGCACCTTGTCTTGATCCTGCCCACGCGCCGTGATGATGATGACAGGGATCGCCGAAAACTCGCGTATACGTGTACACACCGCGAAACCATCCATCTTCGGCATCATCACATCAAGCAACAATAAATCGGGTTGATGCTGTTCAAAAAGGTCAAGTGCTTGTTTGCCATCACTCGCGGTAAGCAAGCTGTACCCCTCAAATTGCAGGTTACGGCTCATCAGGCGAAGCAACTGTGGGTCGTCGTCAGCAACCAGGATGGTTGATTTTTTTGCAGGCATCGTCTGTTTTCCTTTAGAGTCTTTCTATTGGTAATAATACATGAAACATACTTCCCTTGTCACTTGCACTTTCAGCCCAAATAACACCATTATGAAGTTCTATAATACGCTTGCAGATAGTAAGTCCTAAGCCTAGTCCTGCCGTTTCACGGGTCAGCCGCATATCGACGCGATGGAAACGACCGAAAATACGATGCAGCAGATCCGAAGGTATACCTATGCCGTTGTCGCGTATCCACATTTCCGTCATGTGGAGATGTTGTTGTTGTCGTATGCCTAGTTCGATATCGCCACCACGAGGGGAATAGAGCATGGCGTTCTCCAAAAGATGGTCGATGACCTCTTTCAGGCGACGTGCGTCACCTTGTATATGCTGCTCTCTCTGGGTTTGCCCATGCTCATTATCCTCCAAATGCAGTGAAAAGGTAAAGGGTAGCTCAGCAAGGAGAGACTGTTGTAGACGGTTTTCAGTCTGTGTGATGGCCTGCTGCACGAGCGCGACCAGATCAATATCAGTACGATCAAGCGTGAGCATACCTGTTTCCAATTGGGCAATTTCAAAGAGGCGGTCAATCACGACCTCTAACTGCCGACCTGCATCCGTGATTGCCACAAGAAATTCCTGTCGCTCATCATAGGAGATAGTATCTCCATGTTTGAGAAGGGTTGCTGTATAGCCCTGAACAGATGCTAAAGGACCCCGCAGTTCGTGACTGAGTGTTGCGAGTAGTTCTGATTCAAGTAGTTCCATCTCTTCACGGCCTCTCCTTTTATGACAACAAGGGATGTCCCTCTGTAAGTCATTATACAGTTGAGACCGTCACAGCGAGAACACAAAATGAGCAACGCTCTCACAAATGTATCACAATTACTGGGAAAGTATCTCTTTTCGTGAGAATGAGACGAGTGAGAGCATACAGGGACAGAATGTTGTCCCTCCTACTATGTATGCAGATAGCTGTGTCATTGCTATGGAGTGGCACATCGTCGTATAGTAGTTACAACGTTCCTGTGCTACTTGAACAACCTCCGCCAATGTTTCCGAAAAGGGCAAGCGACAAACGTTGGAACGTACCGAAGAGAAGACCTGTACACAGCTGTTCAAAGATGGCAACTAGTTTGCCGACTACAGACGATTGCGTATCGTCGCCTACAAAGAGATTGCACATGACACAGGAAAAACAGCATCAGAGAGCTAATCATACACGGCTTTCGACAACCGAACAATTCACCGCTCTTAGTCGTGTGAGTACCGCGTTGATGAGCGAGTTGAATGAGACGCGACTGTTACAACTCATCGCGGAGGTAGCGTGTCAATTGACAGGGGCAACACTAGCCGCGTTTACCTTACGACCAACAAACAAAGATGGTGAGCTGCTTGTCCCTTCGGAGGGCAATCTCTTCCACCTTGCGGCAGTCGTAGGGGTGACGAAGCAACAAGAAGCCTTTTTTCGGCGTATGCCTTTAGGTGGCGAAGGACTCCTTGCACCCATCTTCCGCTACGGTGTCTCAGTGCATGTGCCTGATGTGCTGATCCGTATTGAGGATACGCATACGAAAAGTGAACGTGATGAGGCAAGTAAGACCGCGTTTGACTATGCATATGGGCAGGTGTCCAGCGACTCTTTGCGTTCGATGGGTGTTCCTCACGGGCATCCTGTCATACGTAGTTTTCTTGGTGCGCCTTTACTTGACCGCGAGAAACAGGTACGCGGTGGTCTGCTCCTGGGTCATGAGCAGCCAGATATCTTTACACATGATGACGAAATACTGCTTATCGCGCTCGCAGCACAGGCCGCAGTTGCCATTGAAAACGCTCGCCTCTATTCAGCAGCACAGGTACAAGCGCAAGAGTTGAATGCTATTTTTGAAAATTTCGCTAATGGTGTTACGCTCGTCGATCAGCAAGGGAACACGCTCCGTGAAAATCAGAACGCACGTCACCTGCGCGAACTACTTGCGAAAAGTGCTGACGGTATGCATGCGCTAGAAGCACTGCTCTACATGCCAGCACGTCAAGCATTGCATGGCGAAATGGAACACGATGTCTCGGTCATGGTCGTTGACGAGCAGAAAGAACTGCGCGAATATATTGTGAATGCCTCACCGCTTCGCCTATCATCAAGGGCAACTGATGTATCACAAGCTGAGAACGGGACACAGAAGAGTGTGTTAGGTGCAGTCGTCGTCTGGCGTGATGTTACTGAGTCGCGGCGTCTCATGATCGAGCGACGCATTCATGCCGAGACGGAGGCGCGTCGTGCCGTGCTACAAATGATTTTAGACGAGCTACCGAGCAGTGTCTATCTTGTACGTGGACACGATGCGCGGCTGGTGCTTGCCAACCGTGCGGCTGCCGATGTGTGGGGAGCGCATTGGCCTCTAGGTCAGCCAATGGTGGATTTCCTCAATGAGCAAGGAATTCGTCTCTTTGGTGTCGATGGACGATTACTCATTCCAGAGCAGTTCGCAACACTTCGCACACTACAACGTGGCGAGACGGTACGTCAGCACCAAGAAGTCATTCGGTACGCCGATGGGTCATCACTCCCTGTACTGGTTAACGCGGTAGCACTCGATATTCATGAACTCTATAGCTCGACAACTGATGTACCACGTTCTCTTGTTGAGGGGGAAGAACCTGCTGCTATTGTTGTCCATCAGGACATGACCGTGCTCAAAGAGGCAGAGCAAATCAAAGACGAGTTTATCAGCATTGCCGCACATGAACTTCGTAGCCCACTCGCCGTGCTCAAAGGCTTTGCCCAAACGCTCCTCATACAAACTGCGCGTGGCAATGGACCCCCATTGGCAGAATGGCAAGTGGAGTCACTGCAAAGCATCGACCAGGCGACAGTACGTATTGTGGAATTGACTGAAGACCTGTTGGATGTCACACGTTTACAGGCCGGACGACTTGAATTTCTGACTGAACCAACCGATCTCGTAGCACTCGCGCATCGCGTGCTTAAACGGAGTCAGGTGACAACCGACAAACATACGCTTTCCCTGCATACCTCACAAGAGCATTGTGTTGTCCCCATAGATGCAAGACGTACAGAGCAGGTACTGGTGAATCTTTTGAATAACGCTATTAAGTATAGTCCAGACGGAGGCACGATAGATATTGTTGTTCGTGAAGACAACCAGCAAGCACTAGTGTCTATACGCGATTTTGGCATAGGCATTCCTGCACGTCAGCAGACGCGTCTCTTTGGACGCTTCACCCGTGCCGAAAACGCTCAAGCACTTGGTATCACCGGAACAGGGCTAGGACTGTACTTATGTCGCGAGCTTGTCGAGCGACAAGGGGGCCGCATCTGGTTTGAGTCTACTGAGGGTGTTGGTTCCACATTTTATGTGGTATTTCCTCTGTAAGTGATAAGCATGAGTCATCCCGAACTTTTAAGCTAGTGCGAAAAGTCGTTTTTACATGTATTGCTTTCTTGAAGAGTACGCTCTCGATGAAAAGAAGTGCTTGTTGAAGCGAATGAACACAGAAAAAAACTCGGGTTTGACTTCCATGTTTCTCTTTGTAGCACAGAAAAAGCTCAGACTATCCATTTTTGAGAGCATTTCAAACGGATAGCCTGAGCTTTTTCTACATCTCTTAGAGGAAATTTTGATGCATTTCAGGTAAAAACAACTTTTCATTTCCTCTGAAAAATTCGGAATGACTCATGTTTATCTCCTATATATGACTCACCCCATCACTACTCAGTCTGCGGTGGAATATCCAGTAGTTCCAGGCCTGGTAGGCCAGGACAATGGGGACAAAGCCGATGGCGATCCAACTCATAACCGTAAGTGTGTACGGGCTAGACGATGCATTATACACGGTCAGATCCCAGTTTGGGTTCAGACTCGAAATCATGACGCGCGGGAACAGTCCCAGGAAAATCGTCAAGGTTGAGAGCAGAATGGTGAGACCTGTCATCGCAAAGGCCCACCCGCTTTGCCGTGCTTTGACAAGCCAGTAGACCGAGAGAAGGGCGGCACCCGCACCCAAAGGAGCGACACCTGGGTCTACCCCCAGGCGCACAAACACATCGGTCATAAAGTAGCCAAAGACCACGTACAAGAAGACAAGGACCACTGCGGGCAACCAGAGCCGCTCTGCCGCCTTGAACGCTTTTGCTTGCGGTTCGCCCTGTGTGCGTAAACTCAAGAAAATTGCGCCATGTAGCATGAATAAGGAGACAAATGCGAGGCCGCCGAGTAGCGCATAGGGGTTCAGCAGGTTCCAGAAACCACCCACATACTCCATGTTAGCATCTATCGGGACGCCTTCGATGATGTTGGTGATAGCGACACCCCACAGAAAACCAGGCAGCAAACTCCCAACAAACGCCGCCCAATCCCAAAACGCGCGCCAAGCGGGACGCTCGTCACGGTTGCGGAACTCAATGGCAACACCACGCAGGATGAGCGCAACCAGCATGAGCAATAACGCAAGGTAGAAGCCACTAAAGAGCGTGGCGTACCAGTTGGGAAAGGCCGCGAACATCGCACCACCTGCCGTGATGAGCCATACCTCGTTCCCATCCCAGAAAGGACCGATGGTATTTAAAAGGATGCGCCGTTCATTGTCTGTCTTCCCCAGGAACGGAATGAGAATGCCCACGCCGAAATCGAACCCTTCCAGGAAGAAAAAGCCGATAAACAGGATGGTGATAAGAATAAACCAGAACATGTTGAGGTTCATAATACTCTTCCTTCGTCCTCTTTCCTTAGTACGCTACTGCGATAGAAGGCTCTTGCTCTATGTCAGCCTCTTGCTTTGGCGTCTCTACCTCGATGCGTGCATACTTCTGAAGCAAGTACACGTCCGCCACCGCTAACGCTCCATAGAGCAACGTAAACACAATAAGTGAGGTCAGTACGGAACCCCAGCCAACATTTGGTGACACTGCACTTGCCGTTTTCATCACGCCAAAGACAATCCAGGGCTGGCGTCCCATCTCAGTCATAATCCATCCAGCACTATTGGCGAGGTACGGCAGAACGATGGTGAACGGGAGAAGCCATAACACCCAGCGCATTTTCTCAAGCTGTTTCCGCATTATCAGGAATAGTGCCGCGAGTGAAAGCAAAATCATGAGCGTCCCTACACCGACCATCACGCGGAAACTCCAATAGGTGATCGCGACAGGGGGAACGTAGTCGCCAGGACCATATTGCTTTGTATATTGTGCTTGCAGTTGGTTGATACCTAGTACCTTGCCATCGAATGAGTTAAAGGCGAAGACACTTAGTAGGTCCGGCACACGAATGGCAAAGACATCATTTCGGTTCTTTTCGTTGCCAATAGTAAAGAGCGAGAACGAAGCCGGGTCCTCACTATTCCACAATGCCTCGGCTGCCGCCATTTTCATCGGCTGTGTCTGTATCATATGTTGCGCCTGCGTATGCCCAACAATCGCAACCAGGAAACTGGCGATGACCGCCACGACAACACTGATGTGAAGTGATTTACGGAAGAGGTCACTATCACCACGCTTTTTCAAGAGTTGATAGGCACTGATACCGAGAACAAAAAAGGCACCTGTCGCAACACCTGCCATCAGGACGTGTGGGAATTGTACCCAGACATTCGGATTGGTTAGGAGCGCGAAGAAGTTGGTCATTTCGGCTCGCCCATGACGGATGGTGTAGCCGACTGGCTCTTGCATGAACGAGTTCGCGATGAGTATCCAAAGAGCGGAAAGGTTAGAACCCACCACGACTAACCAGATGGTGACAAGGTGGAGTTTCTTGGAGAGCCTTTCCCAACCAAATATCCAGATGCCCAGGAAGGTCGATTCGAGAAAGAATGCGAGCAGGGCTTCAATCGCGAGAGGCGCACCAAAGATGTCACCGACGAAGCGTGAATAGCTTGACCAGTTCATCCCGAATTGAAACTCTTGGACGAGACCGGTGACAACACCCATCGCGAAGTTAATCAGGAAGAGGCGGCCCCAAAACTGGGTCATACGCTTATACGTTTCGTTGCTCGTGCGTACATACAGAGTCTCCATAATGGCAACAATGAGGGAGAGGCCGAGGGTTAGTGGCACAAAAAAGAAATGATAAATAGTTGTGATGCCAAATTGCCAGCGTGCGAGGGCCAGTACATCCATAAAACCTCCATGAATTGAGCGGCTAATATGTGGGACGGGTACGTCGTTGTATCTGTCCCACACAGGTCGTTATGACCTTCTACACTGTAAGTATCACAGACTCGTCTCACACGGAACTCACAAAGAACGCATGTCATGTCACAAAGCAATCACAGCGTTCCCTGTTGTGCATACTCTTTTTGCTGGTGGATATCTGCATCCTCTTCTGTTGAGCGCACAATCAACATCGGAAGTTTGGTTGAACCTAACACCCGTTCCGCGACGCTGCCCATGACCCAACGTTGTAGACCACCGCGTCCGTGCGTGGCGAGCGCGATAATATCACATCCTTCATGCTGTGTGCCATCACCATAATATTCACCTTGCTCTGCCTCTCGCACCAGGATATCAGCAGTATCATAGCTTGTTACGGCGGACGAGGTGACGTTGAGATGAAACATGGCAAGGTCGCCGTCTTGGAGACGATGCTCAACCTTGTGAAGATATGCTCGTGCTGCCGCCACTGTCTGCTCATTCATTTCATTGATCGCTGCCTCATCTCTCATCGCTTGTATAATTTCCACGACACGAAGCAGGTGAAGCGTACCTTTTCCTGAAGTATTAAGTGCTGCACTAAGCTGTGCGGCAGGTAGCAACACCGTTTCCGCAAGCTGGGAGCCATCGAGTCCAACGAGTACGCGCATAGGATGAGTAGGTACTTCGGTTGTTGCTGGTAACGTAGCATGACCACTATTGACAATCAGTACGGGTTTCGTGCTGTACCGTGCGACCTTCTGAGCGATACTGCCTAACGCCCAACGCTTGAAGCCTGTACGCCCATGACTACACATGACAATAAGGTCAGTTCCATTGCTTTGCGCGAAGTCGAGAATGGACTGAGCAACCTCGCCTGACACTGCCTCCTTATGCACCGTGATATCTTTTAGTAGAGGGGAACGTGCGGTGTCGTCAAGATACACCTGTGCCTGTGTAACATCTACCTCAAGAGCGGACACTGGGTACGCGAATGGTTGTGCGAGATAGGGACCGTACTCCATTGCAATGCTTGAGATATGTAGCAAGGTGATTGCGCCACCGCTCACCTTTGCAAGACGTGCCGCAAGTGGAAGGGCTTGTTCGGCGAGTGATGAACCATCTAATGGAACAAGGATACGTTTAAACACGACTGTAACTCCTTTGTTCATGGGATAAAGGACGTGGTACTACTCTTTAAAAATTACATCTAGTAAAAGAATACTTACTGCACCTCACAATGCCATCACGAAAATATATCGTGTCGTCTCAGACACATCACAATAATGAGGTCATGGTATGGCAACCCCTTAACGACCTCTCGTTGTGATGTATCTGTGATTTACGTCGTCGCGGCGTGATTTCGTTGTGATGCTGGTACTGCATACTATGAGTGCAAGAAAAAAGTGAAATCTCTCTTCCTTGCGAAAGATGTATTGTCGTCAGGAATTGCTTCTCCTTACTCTTATCTATGGAAGGAAAACGTCTATGTTTGGTCAACGAAATACAATGTTCAGTGCAGACTTGTTTATTGCTGCGCTTGCGGGAATCTGGACGCTCGTGCATGTCATTCTTGGGTTTGCTGGCAACACGGCAAACGATTATTGGAGTGTCGCGCTACTTATTCTGTTTGTCCTCGCGCTCATTTTGGCCTTTGTTCAGTTTGCTCAGGAGCGACCTGCCTTCCAGAACGTTTCCACCACTGAGCAATTCCCTGAACCCGCGATCTCCAGGTTTTTCACTGGATCAACCGGAGCATCAGCACTGTGGTTTGTGGTCCGTATGTATGTTGGAGCGGAATGGTTGATGGCTGGCTGGGAAAAGGTGCTTTCTCCTGCCTGGGGAACGTCTGGGAAAGGATTGTCGGGGTTCGTTAGCGGTGCGTTAGCGAAAAGCTCTGAGGCAAATCCGGCGGTGCAGGGCTGGTATGCCTCATTCCTACACACCTTTGTCCTTCCGAATGCAGGTTTCTTCTCCTTCATTTCATTGTCACATGGGGAGAGGTTGCTGTCGGGTTAGGCATCCTCGTCGGTCTTCTGACGGGTATTGCAGCAGGGTTCGGCGTGTTGATGAACCTGAACTACTTGTTAGCAGGGACAGTCAGTATCAACCCAATTCTAGGGATGGTTGGATTGTTTCTCATCTTCTCGTGGCGCGTGTGTGGTTGGATTGGTCTTGACCGCTGGGCACTTCCCGCGTTGGGACTCCCCTGGAAATCTGGAACCTTGTTTCATGCACCGGAAGCGAACGTCCATGTGCCAAGTGCATAACACTTACCCCGTTCTCTATTCAAGATGAGAAATGCTGCACTGACGACTCTTAGAGTGCTTCCGCAAATAAATTGACAGATTTGTAAAAAGGTGATAGTCTTGTTGGCATGGAGACAGTATCACGTGCGCAAGCCTATCAACAGATGAGGACGATGCTCAATGAGAA
>JAABUQ010012506.1_pt1 | contig 10528 bp, 12 predicted proteins | sample 5560001 | NCBI WGS metagenome assembly JAABUQ01 (sample SAMN10711888, study PRJNA513371) | rock metagenome | isolation source: Antarctica rocks | place: Antarctica: Victoria Land, Finger Mt nord | collected 2015-12-18 | reverse complement strand
TGATTGGGTATATGGTCTGCAACTGAGACCGCTGGGGTAATGAGGAGAGAGAGGGTGCGGATTCCATCATGGCTCGGAGCAGATCCACCGCTCCACTCAGAAGCCGTATACATAGGAGCAGACCGCCTCCACCATCACACGATCTTGCTTGCATTCAGGCGATGGACCATACATATACCCGAAGCGCAGGTTCGTGCAGCAGGAACTCACGACCGAGAGCCGCCAATTCAGAGCTCAGCCGCGTAGGCGCTTCGGCTGCGCCTTTGTGCTGCCGGTAGCGCTGCGCGTAATGCTCTCGGCCCATGAAGTGAACAGCAAGAGCAGGAACGAACCCCGCTGCTGGCGGCCTGCTGTGCGTCAGCAGTCGTGCCGGGCTGATAGCTGGCCGGGGCGGTCTCGTAAATCGCTGCCGCCTCGACGTGGTGACGCTAGATCACCTGTTTCCAGGTCGCCGCATGTCGCGCCGTCATCTCCACGCAGTGATGCTCAAATGTCGCTCGGTCGGTCGCCTGCGTCTGTAAAAACTGCCGCCGTTGCTCGTCGGCATAGGCGATTCCGGCGCTGTCGATAGCTGCCTGCGATGTGGCGGTTTGCGCGTCGCGGTCGATGACCTCGGGCTGCGCCTCGACCTGATATCTCCCTTCTTTTCTACCGCCCGCCTTAATCGTTCGCTACGCCGCGCCCTAGCACTACGGACAAGCCTGCGTAAACTGGCGCAGGTGTTGAATTCGCCCGGATGGCCGATAGGGGAAGGGGAGCGGCCTAGTGCTAGCCGATCAAATAATGCTTGCAGTGTAGCTGCTTCGTAGCTACACTTAGCGAATTGCAAGTTTGGAGAATTGATCATGTTGGGTTGCGGGCGAAGCTGTTTATCTAGGAAATCAACGAAAAGGAACCTGCCCCTGTGTTTATTTGGGATAACGCAAATCTTGCCCATATTGCTCGACATGGAATTTCATCCGCCGAGGTTGAACAGGTAATCACCAATGAGCCGCTCGATCTGGAGTTTCAGATCAGAAACGGCGAAGAACGCCTCGTCAGCGTTGGTGAGACCGCAACGGGCCGAGTCTTGATGGTAGTGACGACATTCCGAGACGGCGCAACGCGCGTGGTTACCGCGTTCCCGGCCCCTAAAAATATCCGGCAACACTATTCAGCAGAGAAAGAAAAAAGCGATGGCGAAGATCCTAGAGACGCCTGACTTCAAGAGCGATGAGGAAGAGGCCCGATGGTGGGCCGAGCATCAGGATGAGGTCGGCGAAGCTTTCATTGACGCTGCTAAAAGTGGCACTCTCGGGCGCGGTACAGTCGCCCGGCGCGGTCAAATTCCGACGACGACTATTCGGCTTGACCCCGATGACATTGATCTAGCGCGGCAACAGGCGGCGGAACGCGGTTTGAAGTATCAAACCTATCTAAAGATGCTCATTCATCAGGCTCTGGTAGGGCAATCGAGAGGCAAGGCCGCCAGCCAAAATTCGAAGTGAGCTAGTTGCGAAAAGGATTATCCGTGCGCATGACGAGTTCGCGGGCTGGCTCCCAATCTCTGACGGGCGGCCTGATGGGAATTTCCACGATGACGGGCGGAAAACGCTGCGCTGCTGCTTCCTGCCGACTGTCACTCATGGTGACGGTCACGCCGTCCTTCCTGATCTTGCCTGTCTCGATCAGCTTCAGCACGTCACGGCGGTCTAGGGATATGCGCATGCGGCAATTCTAGTTGCGCTTGCGCTTCTTCTCTTCAGGTAACGGAAAGGCCCTGATCGCTGAAGGATCGACCGGCACGAGCTTGTTTCCCTTACGAATGGTGACCTGCTGCGCCCTTATCACTTCGACGGTGTCAACCGCTCCGGCTGGGATGTTGGGGGGGTTAGCGTGGTGATAAGCTGCACGGCTTGCCCGATCACAAAGCCCGGCCCGGTTGGCAGATGATCGAGACCGGCTGCAATCCGGATCATGTCATCGCCGCTGGCAAGGCCCTCGCCTACGGTATAGAGCAAAACATAACCATCTGCGGAAACGGCCCCGGCTGGCACCTGATGAACGGTGTAGCCATGCTCGCGGAAGCGTTTTATTGATTGCTCAAGCTCTGTTGCCATGGCGAAATTATAGGGCTGCGGTCAGCCGAGTTCCGGCCCGTCGCGGTCGCGGTCCTCGCGGCTGGCTTGGCGCTCCGCTCTCTCTGTCAGGTGCGGCCTGTAGCCGTCCACCTGCTCCGTATGCTTGTCGAACGCCGATTGCAGCGACGATTTCTCCGAAACCTGTTGCTCGAAATGCTGGGGTGCGCCCGCCTGCTGAGCAGCATCTGGGCGCGGCGGCGCTCGTAACTCTCGCGCTCCCGCGCCTGCATCACGGCCTCAAGTTCGCGGGAATGCCCTTCCTGTAGCTGCTCGGCCCGCCGCGTCGTCTCCTGCTGCTTACCTTGTCTGGCCCGCGATACGTTTACGCAAATCAAAAGCTCTTTTTCAGCGGACTCCTCTGCCCGCTACTAAGAATCCCCTCGCTCCTTCAGCTTCGTCTCCATGTAAAGTGCCATCTGACTTTATGTATTTATGGGGTATACCCCAGATGCACACGCGAGATGCAGGTATGCGACCGACCGACACTCCGCTTGCAAGGATGATCCCCGTGAAACGTGGCCTTGTCTTCAGTCTTACGCTGCTCTGTATGCATGTTCTGTCGCGGATGCCCAGACTCAGGCGAAGCGGATCATCGGTGGACATTGTCCCTGGAGTGAACTGGCTCTATCAAGCCGCTTCCGGATCGGACCCAGCTGAGAGCGACGAGCTTTCCCCCCCTGTTCTACAGGAAAGCCCTTAGCAGGTTCAGAGCTGAAACCGATATTCGTTGTAATCGGCGAACGTGTCCAGTCTTCAGTTCGGAGTAGGTTTCTCAACATGGTCAACAATGAGCACCTTGATTGGTAGTTTCTTCGTATCCAATTTGAGCCCTAGTTGTTCCTGAAGGGCGGTGAAAAGTGAGGCTCCGCTGTTGTCGCCGCCATTAGCATCGCTGGAGGTCCATTGCAGGTCGAAGTTGAACTTGCCAGCGAGACCAGTGTCGTCAACTACCATTCGACCGCCGATCTCCGTCTGAGCAGCGAGCATGTTGGCCAGCATAGCGAGCGTGGCACCCCGGCCTTCGATGTGACCGTGCCCATCGTTGTGCAGCCCCTGCCATTCTTTGGGGTTGCAGGGGGGATCCGAAGAAACGCCAGAGCATCCAGCAAATGCCTGGAGCTTTGAACCACCTTTAGCGATCAAGATAGCGGAAACGATACGGGGCTGCACCTCAATGTGGGCTCGGAGTTTGAAACGATCGCCAAGAAGAGCCTGCAGCATTGGTTGGACACTTGCTATCCGCTGCTCGAAAGGTAGCCTGTCTAACGCTGCAGCTGTCGCAGGTTCCTCCTTGGCATTAATGTCCCAGTCCGATGTGCGAACCCATCCAGGAATGCCGACAATTTGTTCGTTAGATCCAGAGTTTAGGCCGTAGGCCTCTTTCAAAAGAGCTTCCAAGGAAATGTTCTCGGTCGAGAACCGGCCTAGGGTGAAGTTCACATTCGAGTTGCGGGCATCCGCGCGACTAGGTTTGATAGTTGAGACCTCGAAGCCCATCGCGGCCGGCCCTGCCAGTTGTGAAGGCTCGGCCGGCTTTCCCTGCTCTGCCTCTATCAAACCCATTCCCATAGGAAGACCTGTCACCCCAACTGCGATGACCAACAGCAACACCTTACGCCAGAGATTAAGAGACATCGCGGGATGTGCCGCGAGAATGCGCCGAACCCTATCTTTGAGTTCCGTGCCGCTAATCCCCGCCATGCACTCTGGAGCAGCTTCCAGATACCACCGACAGACCTTAAGAATGCTCTCCGCATAGAGATCCGGTGCTCTGCCCTGCGACAACACTGCCTCATCACATGCCAGTTCCCGCTCCCGAAGCAGATGCGTCCTAATAACCCATACAGCAGGGTGAAACCAAAAGACAGTTGTGACGAGAGTATGCAATGCATACTTAAGATTGTCCCGCCTGCGGACATGGCAAAGTTCGTGAGCCAGCACGCCTTCCATCTGCTCCAAATTCAGTCGTTGCTCGATCCCGAGCGGCAACAGAAGTGTTGGTTGGAAAAAACCGAAGACAGCTGGCTCTGTAGCACTTCTGAGCATAACTAGACGCACATTTTCCAAAGAGCCGATTGGTTCAGCTTCTTGGACCATGCGACGTAGGCGTATCCACTGCCGCACCCACGGGATGGCAACCCAAGCTGCACCTACAACCCATAAACAAATCAAAATTGCTGCGTACGATGCATGCCAGGTAACAAGCGTCTCCGAGCTGAACGTAGGGGAAAGCCCAGGCACGGCACCATGATCGAACGGGGCTTCCACACGCTGGGCCGTTCCGGAAACGAACTCCGCAGACATTGCTGCTCGGGTCCCGTGCATGTGTCCTAGTACTTTAGAAGCCCAGGACAGCAGCGCAAATGGGAACAGAAACTTCAAGGACGATACTAACCAGAGACGCGACCGCACGGCGGCACTGTTCTGCCTAAGGAGAGGCATCATTGCCCAAAGCAGCAGCCACACCACCGTAGTCTGCCAGAGATGATTTGCTAGCGCCTTAGTAATCGTCATTTGGCCTTCTCCTTCTTTCGCGCGGAGATAATCATCTTTTCGGCGTCCCGTACATCGTCGAGCGAAAGCCTTCCTGATTCGACTAGGTAGGACATCACCGGCTCAGAACGTCCGCCGAAGTAGGAAAACATTTCGTCCAGCAGCGTTTTCTGCGCTTGGTTGCGGGTCAGAACTGCTCGAAAGAGATGAACATTTCCGATCTTCGCAGTGCGCTCGAGAATGCCCTTACCCTCCATGCGATATACCGTAGTTTGCACGGTAATATACGAGGGTTTCTTCATCATTTCAATCCGATCAAGGACCTGTCGGATAGCGGACTCTCCCTGACTCCAGAGAACCTCCATAATGTTGAATTCAAGTCTGGTGAGCTTGTGCATGGCTGGAGTCATACGGTTGTATGAATAGTCCTACGCTTGTATGAGCAAGTCAAGCAAAACATCTCGCGTTTCGCGACATACTCAAAGTTCCGGAGGCGGCGCACTGATGGCTGCGCTAAGGTACGCAAAAGGCACATCAGCCGAGACGCTGCAGATCGCTTAGCGGGTACCCTCCTGAGGGCGTCCATTTGCAATGCCCTGAGGAGCGGCTCGCAGGCCGCACTAAACAAAGCACACGTGGAGGACCGATGAAGTTACATGCAATTGCCAGCTTTGTTCTGCTCGGATGTCCCCTTCTCACTGCCCAGAACACGGCTTCAGTTCATGCGGATCCTCCTGCTCTCCAGACAAGTTCCTCTCTGGTGATCGTCCCAACGATGGTGAGATCCGCTTTTGGTGAGTTCGTCCCCGGCTTGGCCGTAAAGGACTTCAAACTCACGGACAATGGCGTCGAGCAGAGAGTGCAGTTAGACGCCGATCCAAACCAAAGACTCGCGATCGTGGTTGTGATGCAGACAGGTGCAGGGGCTCCTAAGTACTTCCAGAACTATCGCACGGTGGCGAATGTCCTATCGACTATCTCCACTTCGCCCTCTCTCAAGGCGGCCCTGGTGACATTCGACAGCCGCCCAGAGCAGATCTGGAACTTTCCCTCCCGTACCGACGGTTTGCAAGGGGCGTTTGAGCGGCAGTCCATCGGTGATCACGGAGCGGCGATACTGGATGCGGTAGATCAGGGAATCGCTCTTCTACTAGAGCAGCCCAGAACAGACCGTCACGTTATCCTGCTTGTTAGCCAGCCGCAGGATGCTGGAAGTATTGTCGTTCCCGGGGATTTGGTGCGTCGCTTGGGAGAAAGCAACACGAGCGTTTACAGTGTGACGTTTCCTAAACAGGACCCCGTGACTGAGAAGCAGGCCTCATGTTCGTCGCAGGTGGACGACAACCTTAAGCCGGTGCCTCCACTGAAGCTGCCCACGGAGATCCTTGGACGGCTATGTAAAGACACTGCGGACGAGCTGGCAGTCTTGTCCGGTGGTCAACGCCTTCTTCTAAAGAACGAAGGCGAACTGAAACGAACGCTCTTGAGCCTTGCGGACGATCTCTCAAAATCTTACTTCCTGAGTTTTCAGCCCTCGGCCTCTGATCCAGGATTCCACTCAGTCGGAGTACAAGTAGACAAGAGGCTAGGGCGGGTTGTTGTGTCAGGACGAGCGGCCTACTGGAGGTGAACGATGTGGACGAACTCGCAGCCGGCAAGATGAAAGCGGGCGTATGTTGCCGTTGGGGTATATGTATGGTCCGTCGCCTGATTGCAAGCGGAAACTGTCGATAGCGGAAGCGGTCTGCTCCTATGTATACGGCTTCTGAGTGGAGCGGTCCTGCTGCTCCGAGCCATGATGGAATCCGCACCCTCTCTCTCCTCATTACCCTAGCGGTCTCAAATTCAGACCATATACCCCAGCAGGATCAGAGTGGGTCGGTTTGACCTGTTCAGCCATCAACAATCTACTTGCAAACCCTGGTGGGAACTCTATAAACCTTCGTCGCCGTCGTAAGGGAAAGTGGGGAAATCGCTCTTTGATTTTCCAGCTTTTCCTTACGTGCTGAACGCGGCGTTATACGTTTGGCCGCTGGTCAAGATCGCCCACGCCATCCGTGCAATCTTGTTCGCCATGGCGACGATGGCCACATTGCGGGGTGTTCGGGCTTCGAGCCGGTCCAGCCATCTGCCGAACTGGTGTCGTTCCCGCTTCACCTGCGCGAGCACCGCTCTGCCGCCGTGAACAAAGAGTCGCCGAAGGTATGGATCACCTCGCTTACTGATACCGAGTAGCCTGGCCTTGCCACCGGTGGAGTGTTGCCTCGGGACGAGTCCCAGCCACGCAGCCAGATCTCGGCCTTTACGAAACGCGGTGCCGTTGCCAATCGCAGCCGTGAGTGCCGTCGCGGTCAGCGGACCAATGCCTGGAATCGTCAGCAATCGCCGGCAGCCATCCTCCTTCTTGGCAAACTGAGCCAGTTCCTGATTGCTGGCATCGATCTGTTCCTCAAGCTTGTTCCATTCTTCGCGAAGCTCCAGCAGCAGCATCCTCATTCTTGGCGAGAGCAGGTTTTCTGCATCTTCGAGAATAGAAGGAATCTGTCGTTTCAGGTGCGCCGGCCCTGCAGCAACCGTGATCCCGTGCTCAAGAAGGAAGCCGCGGAGCTGGTTGATCACGGCCGTCTTCCGACCCATCCAACGGTCACGGACGCGGTGCAACGCCTGCAGATCCAGCTGGGCCTCGTTCTTCACGGGCACAAACCGCATGGTTGGTCTCTGCACAGCCTCAGCAATTGCTTCGGCATCGACGTAGTCGTTCTTGTTGGATTTCACGAACGGCCTGACATACTCCGCCGGCATGAGCTTCACATCGTGACCTTGCTTCAGGAGAATACGAGCGAGGAAGTGTGCACCTGGACAAGCTTCGATACCAATCAGGCACATCGGCAGGTTCACGGTATAAGTGACCAGCTGCTTACGACTGAAGCGCTTCTTGGTGACGATGTGACCTTCCTTGCTCAGGCCAACCAGATGAAACACTGTCTTGCCGATATCAATGCCGCAAACGTGTACCTTCATGGGAGAATCCTCCTGTGCTCGCCTTCATCCTGCCACATCTGACTTGAAGACGACGGACCATCCCATTACCCCAAATGTGCGGATGGAGGAAGCAAATGTCCAGCTCAAGCCAACCCAAAGTCATGAATCGTAGTGATGCTTTTTTTGCCACTGCCTTTCTAGTCGTAGTCTCGTTTTTGAACTACAGATACGAGGTACTCCCCATGCTCGCGGAGAACTTTCCCGCGATCGTCCACCAATGGTGGGTAATCCCGGCGACAGTCGTCGAAACAGTCCTCGTCCTTGGAATGGTCTTCGGTACCTTCTCGCTGATGGAGCAGGGCCGCGTAGCTTGGAACGGACCAGGAATGTCCGACCGAGAGCTGGCCTCCCGGCTCGGCGAACTGAAAGACGAAGCAAATTCCATCATCACTCGGTCTGGTGGGACTCCCATTGCGTGAATCAACGATTGCAGAGGAGAGCCGGTTATGATGTTACACATAGTGCCAAAGCTGTTTGCGTCGCCCGGAGCTGCGACACGAGCAACCTTGCTTGACCTTACCGTTGAGCCGTTCGGCCTTTACCTCAGTGGAGATGTCGATCTGGACACCCGCCATCCCTATCCAAAGCCGCTACCGCTGCCCTGCCTTCCAACTTCTCAACAGGACTCCGAAGCTTCAACCACGTTCCAAGAACGTGCTTCCAACCTCATAATCCAGGCACCAGCTTTTGCCGAAACAATGGTTTATACCTACAAACTCTAAAAAGGGAGCCAATGTCCACTAAGAAGGAAGCCGCTCGCGTACCTAAGAAGCAGTCCAGCCAATCGACAGAATGGCCCGACGTTCTGAAATCCTTGCCAAACAACATTCTTGTTGAGGAGCAAAAACGAAGGCTAGCTCTAAAACATAAGGCCACCGAGATTCCAGAACAGTTACTCAATGCAGAGATCAAACGGCGGGACGAGGAAATTAGAAATCGTCCGATTCAGTGGATAGACTGACAACCAACATCTCGCAAGCGCCATTGAATAGCCGATCCTTTCAAGTGACCCATGACCACCAAACCTTTTCACAGCTACGTCGTACTGACTCTCCTTCTCATCCCGGCGTTTGCTATGACTTGCGATGCTCTATCAGTCTTTCTCAAGCGGCCACTTGCCCTGCTAGCCGTTCAGAAAACCGGACCACAGTGTATGGCGCTCGTGGACCCGACCGCGCCTGTGTCTCCTCAGCTTAGGGGCTTCGATCCTGAGACCGCGGAGGATCTGACGCGAGCCAATTCGACCGCCGCCGCGTTCATGCACTCACACCCAATGGTCTCCGTCACAGTCCTAGACGGGCCTACCTACCTCAAGTGCTTTGGGGTGTCCAACTCCAATAACCAAGCTGGCACGGATGCCATTTTTCTGAACAGCGAGCGGCTTCCTTCCCCTACCCTCCGCGCCGTCGCAGTCGCTCACGAGTTGGTACACGTCGAGCACAGCCACAAAGACACACCACAAGGTCAGCACAACGTTTTTAGGCACCTGTTTGTTAGCGAGGAAGGCGAGGCCCACCTAAGCGATCAGGAGGCCGCTAAAGCCCTCCACACACACTCGCTTGATTCGCCGGTTGAGACCTATGAACTTGTTGAAATAGCTCTGAACGAAGCGTCGTTCCTGTTGTTTTGTCGATGACTTCGGGTCGTTTTTATTTGAGAGGGATTTCTGGCCTGTATTGATGGGCCTTTTGGAGCCTTCTTGGAGGCGCCAAGTGGGGTGGGGGCGCAGTTCTTCCGGGGCCTTACACCGCGCTCTGTGCCATCAGTCTTGGCAGTCTGCATAAGTTGTGTGCCGCGCAACTGAAGACGAACTGCCAGTCGACATGGTGCAGTCCTCGCAGCTTTACCTGGCGGATGGGGCCGGTCTGCTTCAACCAGCCAAAAGCCTTCTCCACCAGCCAGCGGCGGCTTAGGCTGATGGCGTAGCCTGCATGCCGGGTCGTTCTGCGGTCGAGGTTCGAGCGGCGGTTCTTGTCGTTCTTCGTGACATGCAGCGTGACGTTGAGCTTGTGCAAGGCCTCGACGAAGTCCTTGCTGTCATAGGCCTTGTCCGCGCCCACGGTGATGCGCCGCTTGCGCCCCTTCCTCTGGCCTTCGAGCATCGTCAGCGCGGCCTCGCGCTCGGCGAAGCCGTCTGCCGTGGTGCCCATCGCCTGAGCGATCAGCCCGTTGCGGTTCTCGACCAGCGCATGGCCGAGATAGGCCAGATGGGACTCCTTGCCGTAGCTCTTCTTGTACAGCCGCGCGTCCGGATCGGTGGGCGATTCATGCGTCTCGTTCGAGCGCTTCTGGCCGTGGAAGTTCGTCCCATCGCCATCGTCTGAACCATCTCTTGCACGGAAGCTCTTCTGTGACGCCCAGGCCTGGATCAGCGTGCCGTCGACGGTGAAGTGATCGTCCGACATGAACCGCTTCGCACGCTGGTTGACCTCGGCGAAGAACCGCTGGGCCACCTCTGAGGTGAGCAGCCGGTCGCGGTTCTTCGAGAACACAGCGTGGTTCCAGACCGCATCGTCCATGCCGAGGCCCACGAACCAGCGGAACAGCAGGTTGTAGTCGATCTGCTCGACAAGTTGGCGCTCCGACCGCACTGAAAAGAACACCTGCAACAGCAGCGCCCGCAGCACATACTCGGGAGCGATCGAAGGCCGCCCCTGATCCGAATACAGCGCGTCGAACTCAGCGCTCAAAGACCGCAACACATCGTCCGTCAGCTTGCGAACTTCGCGCAACGGATGATCCTGAGGAACACGCTGCTCCAACGAAACGTAGCTGAAAATCCCGTCCTGTAACCGCTCGTCTCCACGCATAACCCAGTAGACGAAGCCCGGTCCCATCAGGGCGCAGAAGGTACTTACTTCTTCAACAAGTTC
>JAABUQ010012505.1_pt1 | contig 10528 bp, 14 predicted proteins | sample 5560001 | NCBI WGS metagenome assembly JAABUQ01 (sample SAMN10711888, study PRJNA513371) | rock metagenome | isolation source: Antarctica rocks | place: Antarctica: Victoria Land, Finger Mt nord | collected 2015-12-18 | reverse complement strand
AGAAGGCCCCTGCACCAAACTAGTGACGGGCGCACAGGCACCATAGGGGGATGGGCGTCAACGGGCGACCACCAAATCATCCCCCATTTCATCCGCCCGCGGATGTCCGCAGGACACGAGAACTAGTGCGCTCTCGCTCGGGCAGGCTCGTCCATGAGCGGACGATGACCGCGGGGATGTAGTCGTGCGCCTGGCCCTGATCTCTGACACCCATCTGCCCCGTGGGCGGCGCAGGCTGCCCGAGGAGTGCGTCGCGCGCCTGGGCGAGGCCGACCACATCGTGCACGCCGGAGATCTCGTCGAGCTCGGGGTACTCGAAGTGCTGCAGGGTCTAGGACCGCCCGTGAGCGCCGTGCTGGGTAACGCAGACCGGGGTTCCCTGCGCAGGGTGCTGCCCCGAGCGCGTCGAGCTTGCCGTTGGCGGGGTGCGGATCGGCGTGGTTCACGACGCCGGGCCTGCGACGGGCCGCGTCAAGCGCCTGCGGCAAAGCTTTCCCGCGGCGCAGGCGGTGGTCTTCGGACACTCCCACATCCCGCTGCTCCAGGAGGACGACGGATTTCAGATCTTCAACCCGGGAAGCCCCACCGATCGACGACGCCAGCCGCAGTTCACCATGGGCTTCGTCTGCGTCGCAGACGGAAACCTGCACTTCGAGCTCACGACGCTGGGACCGTAGCCCGCGCACGGACGGGTGCCCGACCGCCGGTAAGCGCGCACGACCGCGAAAGCGCGGGCGGAGAGGCTCAGGTCTGGCGTTGAGGCTCGGCGGCGGCCGGAGGCGCCGGGGCGGGGGCCGCCTGAGGCGGCGGGGCCGGAGCCGCAGCGGGCCCCTGGGAACCGGGCGCCTGAGTGGGCGCGGGCTGCTCCTGGGAGGCGGTCAACGACGGCTTGTCCGAGTCAGATCCACCGCTCACGGAGTCCTTGAACTCGCGCATGCCGCTGCCGAGCGAACGACCGAGCTCGGGAAGGCGCCGGGCACCGAAGACCAGGAGCAGAATGATGACCAGGAAGGCGATGTGAAGCGGATTGTCAAGTCCCATGGTATGTGCAGTGTAGATGATCGTCGTGCTCAGGCTGGCCTGAGCGCCCGCGCCACCAAGCGCACGGCGATCAGCAGCAGGAGAACGGCAAAGGCGATGCGCAGCGTCCGTCCCGACAGCGCGTTGGCCAGGACGACGCCCGCGGCCGCCCCGAACACCGAGGACACTCCCAGGCGCAGCGCGTCGTGCTCGCGCACGTTGGCGTAGCGACGCTGGCGCAACGTGCCGACCAGGGCGGCGGGGATGATGGCCAGCAGCGACGTCGCCTCCGCCTGCTGCTGGGTCAGGCCGAGCAGCAGCACCATTCCCGGTACGAACACCACCCCGCCACCCACGCCGAGGAGACCCGCGAGCAGGCCGCCAGCGAGCCCCACGAGCACCGCGTCGATCACTGCAGACCCAGCTCGACGGCGGCGGCGACCAGGACAGCAGCGAACAACAACGCGACGGCTCGCGGCGCGACCCGCTGTCCCAACCAGGTGCCGGCGAGCACGCCGCCGACGGCGGGCACGCCGACGAGCAATGCGTCGTCGAGGCGCACGTCTCCGTACCCGGCACCCACGGCGGCCCCGAAGGCGGCGATGAACACGATCGCCGCGAGTGATGTGCCCGTCGCCTCGCGTTCGCCGTAACCCAGCGTGAGGAGCAGCAGGGGAACGATCACGGTGCCCCCACCGACGCCGAACAGTCCGCTGAACAGACCCGCGGTGGTGCCGATCGCGGCCAGTTTGAGCGACCGGCGCGCCAGCATGCGCGCCATACTAGGCCTGTGTCCCCAGCCGCCACGCTCGTCGAGGCGCTCGAGCCCCTGCGTGCCGATCCCGCCCGGGCCGCCGTGCTGCTCGACATCGATGGCACGCTGGCTCCGATCGTGCGCCACGCCGCCGACGCGCACGTTCCCGAGGCTACGCGCGGGCTGCTCATCGCCATAGCCCGCCGCTACCGGGTGGTGGCCTGCGTGAGCGGTCGTCGCGCGACGGTCGCCCGCCAGATCGTGGCCATCGGGACCATCGCCTACGTGGGAAATCACGGCGGCGAGCTGCTGCGTCCAGGGACCACGACGGCCGAGCTTGACCCCGAGGTCGGCGCGGCCGCCCAGCAGGTGCGGGACTTCACCGGTGCAAACTTCGGGCCCGAGCACCAGCGCCTGCGCATCCGCGGCGAGGACAAGGACACGATCGCCGCCTTTCACTGGCGTGGCGCTCCCGACGAGCAGGCGGCCGAGGCGGCCGTGCGCGATCTGGCTGCGCGCGCCGAGGCCGATGGGCTGGCCGTGCACTGGGGGCGCAAGGTGCTGGAGGTGCGGCCACCGGTGGCCATGCACAAGGGGTTGGGCGTCGCCACCGTTCTGCGCGATCAGCCGGTGAGCAGCGCCGTCTACGTGGGCGACGACACCACCGATCTGGACGCCTTTCGCGCGCTGCGCGAGCTGGTCTCCCAGGGCACCCTGAGCAGCGCCGTGTGCGCGGCGGTGAGCTCGGAGGAGACCCCGCCCGGTTTGACCGACGAGGCCGACCTCGTCGTTGAGGGCACCAAGGGCGTTCGCGGGCTGCTCGACGCGTTGCTCGACTGAGCTGTCACGCGTGCGCTTCGTCGACTTTCTCAAGACCACCGTCCTGCTCAGCGCGGCCGCCGCCACGGTGCTTGCGCTGGTCTGCATCCTGGGCGCGGGCGATCAGGCCACGACCCGTCCGGTGCTCATCTCGATGGTGGTGTGGCTCCTCGCCGCCGCCGTGGGTCAGTGGTTGGGTCGTCGCGCCCAGACGACGCCGCCCATCGCTCGTCTGCTGTCCTCGGCGAGGGCCACCACCACCATGCCCGAGCACCGACCGGCGGCCACCCTGGTCAATCGCCTATGGCCGCTGTTGCTCTACACGGTGGTCATGGGGGGGATGGCCTTCCTGGCCCCCCAGATTCCCGGCATCGCGGCCGGACTGCCGATCATCCTGGCGCTGCACTGGCGTCGCCAGGACGCTGCCGTGTCCGCTATCGAAGAGCGCGACGGCGCCCGCTTCTATGTGATTCGCACCTCGCCGCTGCGTCCCATTGCCCTCGAGCGCGCGCCCGGCCTGAAAGCGCTGCGTCCCCAGGAGCTCGGTCGCGCGGCGCGATGAGCACGGGCCGGGCAGGCGCAGGGTCGGCTGCGACGCCAGCCGATGTACTCGTGGTCTCGCTGGGAGCGACGGGCGGGCTGCGCGAAGCCGACTCTGAGTTGGCCAGATCGCTGGGGCGCGCCGGGGCGCAGGTCGAGCTGGTGACCGCTGTGCGACCGCGGGAGGTGCGCACGTTCGCGGCGACCGACCTGGGCTGGGCGCTGGCCGCGCGCCGCGCCGCCGCCCAGGCCCTCGCCCGACGGCCGGCCCGAGCGGTGATCTACTCGAGCGTCACCGCCGCGCTGCTATGGCCCCGCCGCGGGGCGATCCGCTTCGACGCCCTGGCCGCGGCCAACCGTCCGGGTCGCCACGGCATCTGGCAGCGTCCGCTGGAGCGCCGGCGACTGGCCCAGGCCGGGTTGTGGGTGCCCTGCAGTCGTGGTTCTCTCAGCGAGGCGGGCGCAGACCCTCATGATCGGCGTGCCGTCGTGGTTCCCATCGCCGTGGCGCGCTCCGGTCCGCTGCCCGGGTCGCGCGACATCGCCGCCATGACCTACGTGGCCAACTTTCATAAGAAGGGGGTCGACCGTCTGCTCGAGGCCTGGGCGCGTGCGCGACGCCCGGGTGAGGAACTGCTGCTGGCCGGGGCGCAGCTGAGCGTGCGCGAGGAGGGCGTGCGGGTGGTCGGGCGCCTGGGGAGCACCGCGTACCGGGCGCTGTTGCGACGCACGCGCGTGTTCGCCGCCGCCGCCCGCCGCGAGGACTACGGCGTGGCCCAACTCGAGGCGCTGGCCGACGGCTGCCAGCTGGTGACCGTGGCCTCACCGGGCCCCTACGCCGCGCTTCCCCTGGCCCGGACGCTTGACCCGCGGCTGGTGGGCGAGGACCTGGCCGGCGCGCTGCGTTGCGCGCTGGACAGCCCCCTCGAGGGCTACGCGGCGCGTGCCGCCCAGCTACTGCGTCCCTACTCGATCGAACAGGTCGATCGCCTGGTGGCCACCGAGCTGCTGCCCCGCCTGCTGCGCGGCTAGGCGGCCGCCGCGAGACCGGCGAGGTCGATGCCGATCACCTTCAGGCGACGGTTGAGCGCGTTGAAGGCGAAGGTATTGGTCTCCTCCATGGTGTAGTCGAGGATCCGATAGTTGTTGGGGTCGGCGCCCGGGGGTACCAGCACCCCGGCGGCAAGGGGAATCAGCTCGGCCAGGCAGCTCGGTGATGCGCCGGCGCAGGCCGGGGTCCCTGGCCTTTTCGCGCAGCAGCCAGGTGCCGTAGGCGACGTGTCGGTGCTCGTCGCGGGAGATGTGGCGAAATCCCTCGACCCACCCGGGAAGGATGCCGTAACGCTCCATGAAGTCGGTGAGGAAGTACTGGCCGGTCAGAGCGAGCGTGCCCTCGATGATCATGTGGTAGAGGGTCACGAAGTCGACCTTGGCCTCGACGTCACCGGGGTTGGTGACCAGTCGCCGGCCGGACTCCACCAGCACCACGTCGAAGAGCTCAACGAAGGCCGGGTTCAGATCGCGGCGCGCCGCCTCCAAGCGCTGCTCGAAGGTTCCGTCGATGCCCACGACCTGCTCGTAGAAGCGGTTGAAGTGCTGCGCGTGGCGGGCCTCGTCGACCTGCTGGGTGGTCAGGAAGGCCTCCTCGTCCTGGCTTTCGTAGGCCATCACCAGGCCGGCGAACTGCGTGGTCACGCGCTCCTCGCCGATGAAGAACGAGGACAGGTTCCAGCTCAGACGATCGCGCCGGTGGCTGTCCATGGCAGCCCAGTCGCGCCTGTCCTGAGAGAAGTCGATGGCGTGCGCCTGCCAGTTCTGGCGCTCCCACAGCGCGTACAGCTGCCCCGGGGTCATCAGGTTCACCGAGGACAGCTTGGCTTCGTCGCTGATCGTCCCGACGTCTCCCTGGCTGGTGATGTCAAGCAGGCTGGGCAATGGGCTCCTAAGTTGACGGGGGCGACGTATCAGCTTAGGACATTACTGACGCGCGGTCAATAGTGATCGGCGCGACAGGGGAACAATCCTCCCGTGGCTCTGACCGACTCCTCCCCGGCGACACCCGGCGTGCCCCCGGTCAGAAGGCGCCGCCGCTCGCGTGAGGCGGCCCGCGGGGAGATCGTCGCGGCCGCTGAGGCCTTCCTGGCCGCGCGGCCCTTCCGCGAGCTGAGCGTGGAGGAGGTCATGGCCGCCACGAGCCTGTCGCGTTCCTCGTTCTATGTGTACTTCCGCGATCGCCACGAGCTGCTGCTGAGTGTCGTGCAGGAGATCGGCGGCCAACTCTTCGAGCAGGTGGCGCCCTGGCTGGCGGGAGGAGACGAGCCGCGGGCACAGATGAGCCGTGCCCTGGCGGGCGTGGTGCACGTCTACGCCGAGCACGGGCCGGTCATGCGCGCCATCAGCGACGCCTCGACCAGCGATCCGTTGGTCGAGGCCGTCTACCACGGTTTGGTCGACGACTTCGTGCGCGCCGTGCGCGCGCGGATCACCGAGCACGCCCAGGATGATCGGGGCCGCACCCCCGACGATCCCGATGATGTCGTCTACGCGCTGGTGTGGATGACAGAGCGCTACCTGAGCCAGTCCCTGGGCTCCTCCACACCGCGCGTGGAGCGCGAGCGAGCCGCAAGCACGCTGCAGGACATCTGGGTCCGCGTGCTCTACCGCTAGCGCCGTTGGCGTTTGCGCAGCGCGTCAAATTCGGCCCACGAACGCGTGTTGGCCACGTCGGCCGCGCTCAGCCAGGCGCGGCGGGCGGTGACGACACCCCAGCGCATGACCGCCAGGGTGTGTACCCGGTGCGCGTCGGAGTCGATCAGGATGGGCACGCCGGCGGCCGCCGCCGCACGGGCATGCACGTCGCTGAGGTCCCGTCGATCCGGGTTCCCGTTGATCTCCAGCATGGTGCCGCTGTGCGCCGCCGCCGCGATCACCCGTTCGAGGTCGATGGCGTAGGGCTCGCGTCGCTCGATGAGCCGTCCCGTGGGGTGACCGAGCACGTCGACCCGCGGATGCTCCACGGCGCGCACGACACGCTCGGTCATGGCCTCTTCGCCCATGGCGAACGCCGTGTGCACGCTGGCCACCACCCAGTCCAGCTCGGCCAGCAGGTCGTCCTGGTAGTCCAGGCTGCCGTCGGGCAGCACATTGACCTCGCTGCCGGCCAGTACCCGGATGCCCTCAAGCCGTGCGTCGACCTCGTGCACGCGCTCTATCTGCCGGCGTAGCTGCTCAGGCGAGACATCGTTACCGAACCCGTGGGAGGCCGAGTGGTCGGTGATGGCCAGGTACTCATAACCACGCTCGCGAGCCGCCACCGCCATTTCCTCAATCGTGTTGTGCCCGTCTGAGGCAATGGTGTGGCAGTGCAGGTCACCGCGGATGTCCCTGAGCTCCACCAGGCGTGGGAGGCCGGCACCGTCGGCGACCGAGGCGGCCTGCAGCTCACCGCGATCCTCACGCAGCTCCGGTTCGATCCAGGCCAGACCGAGGTGCGCATACACCTCCTCTTCGGTGGCGAAGCGGTGCACGCGAGATTCGCCGTCGTGCGCGATGCCGTACTCAGAGACGTGCATCCCGCGGCGCACTGCGGCTTCGCGCAGGCTGGAGTTGTGGCGCCCGGAGCCGGTGAAATGCTGGAGCAGGTTGCCGAACCGGTCCGGGGTGACCACCCGCAGGTCCACGCGCACACCTGTGTGGGTGCGCCCGCGTGCCCCGGACTCTGCCGTGGAGGACACGCTCTCGATCAGGTCGAGCTCGCCCAGCGCACTCGCTAGCTGCCTCGGCTGCCTGCTGGCCGCGACCAGGTCTAAGTCCTTCACGCTGTCGGCGCGCCGGCGCGCCGATCCCGCGATGCACACCCGGGCGTCGTCATCCTCGTGCTCGGCCAGCGCCGATGCGATGGCCTCCGCGGCCGCAAGGGCCCGCGGGAGCAGCACCCGCTCGCCTCTGGGCGAGACGTCTACCCCGTCCGCCAGGGCGGCGAGCACGCCCTCCTCGAAGCGAGGGCCGAATCCGCGCACGGTGCGCAGGCGCTGGTCCAGTGCGGCCTGGCGCAGGTCCCCTAGCGAGGCGACGCCCAGCTCGTCGTAGAGCTGACGGGCACGCTTGGGGCCCAGTCCGGGCAGACGTGTGAGCTCGATAAGACCGGCCGGGAAGCGTGCGCGCAGCTTCTCCGCCGCCGGAATGGTGCCCGTCTGAACCAGCGCCAGGATCTTCTCGGCCAGGGTGGTGCCCACGCCGTTCAGCTGGGTGGCACGGCCCGCGCGAGCCAGCGCCGCCACCGAGGTCGAGGCGTCTCGCACCGAGCGCGACGCGTTGCGGTAGGCCAGGACGCGATGGATGACGGCGCCGTCGAGCTCGTACAGGTCGCCCAGCTCCTCGAGGGCAGCGGCGATGACGGCGTTGGCAGGGTCGGCCATCTGTGGGGGAGCGGCGGTCTACGGCTTGAGCGGTGGCGCCGAGGCGGATGCGTCGGGCACGGGTTAGGGTAGGCGCCTTGGTGACCGGCAACGCTTGGCTGATCCTTCCCACCTTCAACGAGGCCGAGAACATCGAGGCCATCGTGGGCGCCGCTAGCAGCGTGCTCGAGCACGCCGCGACCGGCGGCTTTCGCATCCTGGTGGTCGACGATGGGTCCCCCGACGGCACGGGACAGATCGCCGATCGTCTAGCGGCCGAGCACGACTGGCTGCAGGTCCTGCATCGCACTGAGCGCGCCGGACTGGGCCCGGCCTACCTGGCCGGATTTCGCTGCGCGTTGGACAGCGGGGCCGCGTACGTGATGGAGATGGACTGCGACTTCTCGCACAACCCGGCCGATCTCGCCCGGCTCTTGCGGGCCGTGGGCCAGGGGGCCGATCTGGCCCTTGGCTCCCGCTACGTGCCGGGCGGCGGCGTCACCGACTGGGGTGTGTTGCGTCGTGTGGTCAGCGAGGGTGGATCGACCTACGCGCGCTGGGTCCTGGGCCTGAAGGTGCGCGACCTCACGGGCGGCTTCAAGTGCTTCCGCCGCGAGGTGCTCGAGGCCATCGACCTCGAGGGAGTGCGATCCAGGGGCTACGCCTTTCAGGTCGAGCTGACCTACCGCGCCGTGCGGGCGGGCTTTGCCACCGTCGAGGTGCCAATCGTCTTCCGTGACCGCCAGCACGGCCAGAGCAAGATGTCCTGGCGCATCGCCGCCGAGGCGATCTGGCTGGTGCCGCTGCTGCGCTTCGGACGCCGGTTGCGCTTCGGCGGCAGACTCTCGCCGCCGGCCCAACCCGCCGCACGCGAGTCGCCAACCGCCCAGCCCCCCGCACGCGAGCCGAGCACCTCCGACGGACGAGCATCGGCGCCTGCGCAGTCCGCGGGATCCGCCCCCGAGCGCCCGTGAACGCGCCGTAAGCGTCCTCGGCGCGGCGAGCCGCCAGGCGAGCCCGCTCTGCACGCCGTGGCTCGGCCGGGCGATCGGGAAGGCGAAGCCTCAGTGCGCCTTCAGGTACGGCGTTTCGGGACCGATGGACGCGGGGTGAGCCAGTCGTCCTACATCTTCGTCCACGGCGTGCGCGAGACCCGCAGCACCCTGCGCGGCTGGCAGCAGAGTCCGGCTCCGGTCCTGGGCCGATGGCTGGCGGGCTCCGTGCTGGCCGCGGCTGGCCTGCTGGGCGCGGTGTTGGTCATCTCTCACCTATTCGGCGGGGCCATGGCACACATCGTCCTGCGTCCGCCCTTCGTGGTCGGGAACGCGCACGACGTGCTCGGCGTGATGCGCCGCAACCTGCTCGTGCTGGCCCTGCACGCCATGGCCTGCGTCGCGGGCTTCATCGCGGGCAGCTCGCTGCCCCTGCAGGCCGAGGGCCGCCACGGGGCGTCGCTGTGGGTGCACGAGCATGGCGGACGCCTGGCCATCATCTTCGTAGCGGCGGCCACCACTTACTCGCTGGCCACGCAGGCCTACCTGCTGGGCCACCAGTTGGCGGCCATGGCCGGCTTCTTCAGAGTGTCACCGGGAGTGCTGCTGCTCTCAGTCATGCCCCACGCGGTTCTCGAGCTCGTCGCGCTCTTCCTTCCCCTGGCCGCCTGGATCGTGGCCAGTCGCCGCGGAGAGTGGGAGCAGCTGCTGGCGGCCACCCTGGTCACCGTGGCCATCGCCCTACCGGTGCTGGCCGTGGCGGCGCTGATCGAGGTGTTCGTCTCGCCTCATCTGTTCGTTGCCCTCACCGGGATCCGGGCGTCCCTGACGTCCTGATGGGCCGGTCTCTGAGCCGTGGTCGGGTCGCTACACTTTGTATAGTGCAAGCAACGAGACGACGCAGATAAGGAGACACGATGGCCGCCAACATCATCGAAGTGACCGACGCCAACTTCCAGGCTGAGGTGATCGAGTCTGAGCAGCCCGTGCTGGTCGACTTCTGGGCGCCCTGGTGCGGGCCGTGTCGCGTGGTGGCCCCGGTGCTCGAGGAGATCGCCGGCGAGCGCCAGGATCTGCGCATCGTCAAGCTCAACGTCGATGACAACCAGCAGACCGCGGCCAACTTCGAGGTGCTGTCGATACCCACGCTGATCCTCTTCCGCGGCGGTCAGGCGGTCAAGAAGGTCATTGGCGCCTACCCCAAGAAGAAGCTCGAGGCCGAGCTGGAGCCGGCGCTCGCATAGAGGGCCTTGTCGGGGCGGTGGGTGTGGCCCGCTCCGCCGCGCCCGCGGCCGGGTATAACGGCCGCCGGCGCGTCTGCCCGGGCCCCTCGGGCTCGCCGGTGGCCGGCACGCTCGTTTGCGCTTGCGTGCGCGCGGCGGGTGCCGCGGCGCCGGTGCCGTTCTTCGGCCCCGCGGCGCCGCTGTGCGCGTACAGTGGGTTCGATGGATGAGGGCCTTCCGATCGCCTATGAGGTGCTGGACGAGGGTGTTCCCGTCCACGCATCGGGCGGTGAGCAGGTCGGAACGGTCGACCATGTCGTCTCCGCTCCCGCTCAGGACATCTTTCACGGCATCGTGATGCGGGGGGAGGGAGGTCGCCGCTTTGTTCCCGCCGACCTGGTCGCCTCGCTGCATGAGCGTGGGGTCGACCTGCGTATCGATGCCTCGGCGGCTGCGGCGCTGCCCGAACCGCACGGCGGGGCGCCGGTGTGGCGCGACCGCGATCCGGGCGCCAAGCCCAGTCGCTGGTCGCACATCCTGGACCTGGTCAGTGGCCGGGATTCGCGCGAGCGCAACTGGACGGAGAAGGACTGAAAACACTACGGGCGCGCCACCGTCCAGGTGGCCACCCTGCGGCCCGCGCCCGCGCACCGAAGCTAGATGGTTGATTCCTGGATCAGTAGCTGTAGGCGGCGAAGCGGCGGCCTGGGTTACCGATCTGTTGGTTGTGGACGAGGCCGGCGGCGAGGGCCAGCAGGCGCAGTGCGACGCGTGTGCAGACGC
>JAABUQ010012504.1_pt1 | contig 10528 bp, 13 predicted proteins | sample 5560001 | NCBI WGS metagenome assembly JAABUQ01 (sample SAMN10711888, study PRJNA513371) | rock metagenome | isolation source: Antarctica rocks | place: Antarctica: Victoria Land, Finger Mt nord | collected 2015-12-18 | reverse complement strand
GGGGAGGCTGGACCGGCCGAGGCGAAGCGTCAGAGGCCCGTAGGTGAGCCGTCCACCCCTTGTGCGCTCCTTCCCTCCTGCCCGCCTTCCTTGAGCGAGCGACAAGCCAAGAAAACACGCCAAAGGGTCTAGGGCCGAGTGGGTGCTAAGTTATAAACTTTCATCGCCGGAGCTACTATGCCTGCCCCTCCCGAGAGCGTCCTGATCGGCACCCACGTCGATCGCGGCCTGGCCGAGCGGTTCAAGACCCTGGCCCGTGCAACGGATGGGAGTGTCGCAGCGGCGCTCCGTCGCATCCTGCTCGACGTGGTGGCCGGGCAGAGGCCGCAGGTGCCCCTTGGGGTCTCCGGCTACCGCGTCACCGTCCGCCTGAAGGACACCGAGCGGCTTGCCCTGCTGGCGGCCTCCCGTGCCCGCCAGACCACCCCCTCGGTGTGGCTGCGCTGCCTGGCCGTCGTTCACCTCAGCCGGCGGCCCCAGTGGAACGACCAGGAGGTCGCCGAGCTGCGGGAGGTGTTCACCGAGCTGCGCAGGATCGGGACCAACCTGAACCAGATCGCCAGAGCCCTGAACGTCGCGGCGCAGTCCGGCGAGTATCCGGCCGGGCAAGGGACGGCAGCCCTGGAGGCGGCCGACCTGGTGCGTTCCGAGACACGCCGGGTGGTGGCGGTCATGACCGGCAACTTCGACTACTGGGGCCTTCCCGACGCGGATCGTCCGGCCGCCCGGTATGGAGCCTTGGTGCGCGATCAGGACGCCACCGAGGCGGAGCGTCGGAAGATCAGGCTGCGGCCCAGGCATCGCCCAAGCCGCTTTGCGGAGGGTGAGGACTAGGTTTTCTTTCCCCACGATAGAGGCCAGCATCCTGAGGGATGCAATGGTCTGACCAACCCTGAGAGCCTGTTTCTAGGAACGTTGGCGGTGTTGCCAGGCACGCAGTATGATGTTGCTAGCAACATTTGAAACGTCATGCCTAGGAACACCAAGAGCGTGCCTAGAGACACCAAAATCGTGCCTACGAACATCCCGTCTCCTGACCTTGCCCTGGTTGAGGATGGGGGGAAAAGACGATCTGAGCGGTTGCGGGCGCGGCGCGACGAGGCCGGCCTGGCTCAGGTGTCGGGCTGGGTGCCGAAGGACCGACGGGCCTTTGCACGCGAGGTTCTGGCGGCACTCTCTCGAGGCTCCAACAGTCTGCCGCCTGACCCAGAGCAGACTGCGGCATTGGAAGCAGCTCAGAGCGCACTGGAAGCGGCTCAGGCGGAAGCAGTGACAGCCCGTGAGATGCTCGTGGCTGCGCAGGAGCATGAGCAGTCTTTGACGACCGAGTTGGGAACCATCCACGTCAAGCTGGATGCCGCTCATGCTGAGCTGAATGTGGCTCGAGCCGAGATCGAGGTAGCGCTGGATGCCAAGCGCCAAGCCGAGACGGCGGCGCTGGCTCAGGTCGAGGCGGCCGAAGTTAAGGCAGCACTGGCGCTAGAGACGGCCGAGCGGTTCCAGAAGGCACCAGGATGGCGGGGTAGAATAGTTCGGTGGCTAGCTCGATAGCATAAAGCAAAAAAAGCCGACCCAAAGGTCGACTTTACACGCTGTAGCCAGTGATTTTGTAGGGGAAGGGCATCACAAAGACGGTAGCGTGTCGGCCAAGTAGTGAAGAACGACAGCGACCACAGCGTGTCTGGTCAGCTCGGTAGCGTGGTTACGCATCTTATCCGCTCCCTTCTTGATCATCTCTAGATGATGATTGTTGCTAACCAAGGCGTCGACATAGCTCACAAACAGCCCCCAGTTCGCTTGGGTAGGCACGACCAGAATAGACACGATCAGGAAAAGTGCTCCCATCACGCTCGGAAAGGCAGCCGACACGCACTCCCCTACCGTCTGTGCAATGCCCCCGCTTTGCGACCCGCACACTAGGGGTATTGCATACATGGGTATAAAAAACCTGGGATCAAGTTTCTAGAAAATAATTTAAAAGGGAAACCTCTCTCGGAGAGAGGAGTGCATCTACGATTCCAAAATTCCCTGCATAACGTGTGTTCTAGCATTAACGGACAGCAAAAATTCAGATTATTAGGGTTTTAACGGGACTTCCATTTTGTTCCGTGACCACTTTTATCCCTTATTGTTGTGGAATTTGTCGTATGACCCGTTTTTTTGTTATAAGTTGCTGTTTTTCGAACGGTTATTCCGGCCGGAGACGTTGTTGTTCTTGTTGTTGTAGCTGTGTGTTTGCCGGTTCTCTTGATAGTTGTCATCATCTCTTTCCGTAAACGGTGTTCCTGGTTTCAGAATGACGGCATACGTTCCGCAACTCAAGACTTTTGCAAACCCAGCTAGACCCAATGCCGCCAATGGGTTAGACTTTGCAAAAGATATGACCGAATCGCACCTTCAAAATCGCACTCTCGGGTATGCCCGCGTCAGCACCTATGGGCAGACGCTCGACGCGCAGCTTGAGCAATTGAAGGCGGCAGGCTGCGCCAACACCTATCGGGAGAAAGCGACCGGCGCGAGGATCGAACGCCGCGAGTTGCAGCGGATGCTTAAACACCTGGTCCCCGGCGATGTGGTGACAGTCACCCGTATCGACCGCTTGGCCCGCTCGACGTTCGACCTGTTCAGCATCGTCAAGGGCATCACGGACGCCGGGGGACAGTTCCGGTCACTGGCCGAACCGTGGGCCGACAGCTCAACCAGCACTGGACGCTTGATGCTGGCCGTTCTGGGGGGGCTGGCAGACGTGGAGCGCGACCTCATCAGGACACGCACGGCAGAGGGCAGAAGCCGCGCCACGGCGCGAGGGCAGCATATGGGGCGACCGTCAGCACTGACCCCCCAGCAGGCCGCAGAAGCCCGGCAGCGGCGGCAGGAGGGGGCAACGCTGAAAGAGTTGGCGGACAGCTACAACGTCAGCAAGGCGACGATTTCACGATTATCAATTAAGGTAGGCGCATGACCATCCTAAATTTCGTCACCCAAGACGAGCTTGATAGTCTCGATGAAGATCCACGTATGGCCTTTATGGGCCTGGTAAATTATGCGCAAAGGAGCCTTTCCAGTCAGCTCGCAAAATACAATCCGGAAGATGAAAACGAATGGAGGCGAAAAGAAGAGATTCAGCAAAGATTTATGAACGTTATTGTTGCTGCTGGAAAAAGATACGAGATTGAGCCGTTTGTCTCGACTGAAATACCAAGGCATGCCGATTATAGAACGAGTGATTATAAACAGTTTGAATCGGATCTAGACCATTTTGTCACGCAGCTAGTAATTGATAATAGTATACGATCGAGAAGAAATTCGGTTGAGATTCTACCGAGTTCTAAGGACAAGATTAGGAGTTACATTCACGGCTTAAGAAAATGTGTTGAAGACGCAAATATTATAGATTCAAAAAAGCAAAAACTCTTGGATAGGCTTGACCAGTTTGAGAAAGAATTAGAGAAAAAGCGCATAAACATACTAGAAGTTACCATGCTGTCGTTTGTGATATTGGGCATACCTGGTTCTACGTGGGCATCTATTGACATAACCCATAAGCTTATAACAAACATAACTCAAGAATTTGCTGATGCAAAATCATCTGAGGATCAGACTCGACAGATCAGTCCAAACACTCCACCAAAGATTTTATCGCCGCCACGCGCCCCTAAGAAGCAGCCAGGCGGGGACCTAGATGATGAAATACCCTTTTGAGCATCTATAACTCACGTTATGCAGGAATTTCGCACAGTCCCCAGCGAGGGTGGGCGCCAGGGCGCAGCATAGGGCGCGCGAGGACTTAGCGCCAGAGGCCGTCAGGGGGCAGGAGGAGGAAGGAATTACTTGAGCGGCGAGCGCCAGGCTTCGGACCCGTGCGGCGCTCGCGCCCCTGCCAGCAACCCCTCCGTGCTTAGGTCCTCGTCCAGCTCCGGCCAGTAGATGCCGTAGCCGCCGCCTGCCATCTCCCAGACCCTTCGCTGCTCGGGCGTGCCCGCCAGAAGGCGCGGGTACCAGGCCAGCGGCACGCTGATCGTGCGCCCGTCCATCAGCGCCACCGTCAGCTCGTCCGCGTCGATCAACACGGTGCGCACCCGGATGTCCGCGCCGTCAGCCTGTGCCAAAGAAGCCATGCCACGCCTCCAGCAGTTCGGGTTGTCGCTAGAGCCTGGCGCTCTCGGCCCGCAGGACGGTCGGCACCTCGACTCTCCTAACCAGCCCCAGGAGGCGCTCTGCCGTCCCGCAGGGCGTCCAGGGCCTCCACCAGGTCCATCTGAGCCCGGCTCGGCATGGCTTCCGCCTTGGCCAGTTCGTTGCGCCTCGCCTTGCGACCCGTGCGGCCGCCTTGCAGTTCCGCTGAGGCGGCTTTGGCCGCTTCCGGGTGCTTGGGGTCAAACCGTAGCTCAACGCCCACCACGGCCCTTCCACGGCGGTTCTCGCGCCATATCAGCGTGAAGGGGGCGATGTGGTCGATCTCAGCCTTGGCGACGGCCAGAGTTTTGCGGCTGAGATCCGTCCAGTCGCGGTAGGTGCCCAGGGGCACCCCTAGCAGCTCGCGCAGCTCGACCATGCTGCCCTGCCAGGTCGGGTTCTGGCGGCGGTAGAGCAGGCAGCCATGCTCGTAGAGGGTGACGCTGTAGCGGCTCTCGAAGGCGAGCACGGCCTGGCGCTGCATCTCGGCGTAGTGGTCGGAGGACTGCATCACCTGGCGCATGGGCTCGGAGAACCGCCAGAACACGACCGAGCGCGTGTCGTCATCCAGCTCCTCGATGCGCTGGGCGATGATCGGGGCGGTGAGCACCGCGTCATGGCCTCGGGGGGACTTCACCTTCACCCGCAGCAGCACCCTTTGCAGCTCGTCCAGGGTGCGGTCCAGCCGCCCGTTGCCCTTGTGGCTCCCCCGCAGCTCCCCCTTGGTGATCTGGTGCTCCTGGTCCTGCCAGGCGTCGCCGGCGGCCTTGGCCAGCAGGAGCACGAGCACCTTGCGGGCGGTGACCGACAGGCTGGCGCCTTCGGGATAGGTCGCCTCTACCAGCTCGCCTGCCTTGATCACGCCCTCCCCCTTACCGTGTAGTTGAGGACGCATGTGGGCCATCCGCATGGTGCGGCCAACCGGCGGTAGAGTGGGGTTTGGAGGTGGACCGTTCATGTCGAGAGTCTATTTGCCGACCCGTCCTACGTCAATAAGGTCGGGTCGCCTCCCATTAGTCGGGATAGACGCTCCAAATGCCTCCCATTGGTCGGGATACCCCTCCCATTAGTCGGGTATCCACAGGATAACCCTTTGAAATTGACTGCAAAAAAGGCGTCGAATACTTAAGAGAAAGCTTAAGAGAAGTCTTAAGCCCGCGCACGTAGGCGCACATGCGCGCGTACATGCGCGCACGCGAGACTTGGCAAAAACGCCTTCCGTCGCCGGGTTTGGTTTGAGGCAGGCAGGTAAGGAAGGAAGCGGCCGACGCGAGGGAGTGCGCTGGTGCTGCACGGCTCCTCCCCCAGCACCATCAGGAAGGCTTGAGCAGCGCACTCCATTACTCGGGGGTCGGCACCCCATTGGTCAGGGGTCGAGGCAGCTCCCAAGCTTGCTGGCCGGCTTCCGTCTTGTTACATGTAGCGGATGGCAAGCACGGGAACGGGCGCAGAGCGGGTCCGCCGCCGACGCGACAAGCTGCGGGCGGCCGGACTTCGGCCAGTGCAGATCTGGGTTCCCGACGTGCGCGCGGCCGGCTTCGCTGCCGAGTGCGCCCGCCAATCCCAGCTGATCCGGAATGCCGAGACGGCCGGGAGCTTGGCCGAGGACGAGGCCTGGTTCGAGGCCTCGGACAGGACCGGCTGGACGGCGTGAGGCGCGGCGACCTGGTGACGGTCACCCTGCAGGGCGAGCAGGGCAAGCCGCGGCCGGCGCTGGTGGTGCAGGCAGACCACTTCGCCGGGCTGTCCGGCGTGACGCTGCTGCCGCTCACCGGGACGCTGACCGAGGCGCCCCTGCTGCGCGTCACGGTCGAGCCCACCGCGGAGAACGGCTTGGCCAAGCGCTCGCACGTCATGGTCGACAAGCCGCAGACGCCGCCCAGGGGGAAGCTCGGCCCGGTGTTTGGCCGGCTCGACGATGCCACCCTGCTGGCCGTCAACCGAGCCCTGGCAGTGTTCCTCGGCCTGGCCTGACTACCCCCTGAGGCCGGGCCCCGAGCCTGCACGGGGGCGCTCCCCGGCCCTCGGCGTTCCTTCCCTCCTGCCCGCCTTCCTTGAGCGAGCAGCAATTCAAGGAAACACGCCAAAGGGACTAGGGCAGGATATTGGATGGGGTGCTAAGTTATTAACTATTGTCGCTGGAGCTGCCATGCCGCCACCTCCCGAAAGCATCCTCATCAGCACTCACGTCGATCGCGGCCTGGCTGACCGGTTCAAGGCTTGGGCACGCGCAACCGATGGGAGCGTCTCGGCGGCACTTCGTCGCCTCCTGTCCGACGCGGTGGCCGGGCAGGCGCCACAGGCTCCCCTCGGGGCCTCCGGCTACCGTGTCTCCGTTCGCCTGAAGGACGCGGAGAGGCTTGCCCTGCTGGCCGCCGCCCGCGCCCGCCAGACCAGCCCGTCGGTGTGGCTGCGGTGCCTAGCCGTCGTTCACCTCGGCCGGCGTCCCCAGTGGAACGAGCAGGAGGTCGCCGAGCTGCGGGCGGTGTTCACCGAGCTGCGCAGGATCGGGACCAACCTGAACCAGGTCGCCAAGGCCCTGAACGTCGCGGCGCTCTCCGGCGAGTATCCGGCCGGGCAAGGGACGGCCGCCCTCGAGGCCGCCGACCTGGTGCGTTCCGAGACCCGCCGGGTGGTCGCGGTCATGACCGGCAACTTCGACTACTGGGGGCTTCCTGACGCGGATCGTCCGGCTGCCCGGTATGGAGCTATGGCGCGCGATCAGGACGCTACCGAGGCAGAGCGTCGCAAGATCAGACTCCGGCCAAGGCGTCGCCCAAGCCGCTTTGCGGAGAACAAAGGCTAGCCTGCTCCCCGGGCCAACGATGCAGGCATCCTGAGGGATGCAATGGTCTGGAGACTTCTGAAGACGTCTGAGAGGCCGTTTCTAGAAACGTTGGTGGCGTTGCCAGGCACGAGGTAAGGTGTCGCTAGAAACCCCTGGGAGCATCATGCCTAGGAACTCCGAAGATGTGCCTAGAAACGCCTTGGCTCCCCATCTTTCTGAGGATGGGGGCAAGAAGCGATCCGAGCGCTTGCGAGCGCGGCGGGAAGAGGCCGGCCTAGCCCAGGTATCGGGTTGGGTGCCGAAGGACCGGCGTGCCTACGCACGCGAGGTGCTGGCGGCCGTCTCCCAGGGCTCCAACAGTCTGCCACCTGCTCCGGAGCAGGCGGCAGCGCTGGAAGCAGCCCAGGCTGCGGTGGCAGCGGCCAGGATTGCGGAGACAGCAGCCTGTGAGGCGCTGGTGGTGGCCCAGCAGCATGGGCGGGTGCTGGCGGCTGAGCTGGATGCCACCCGTGCTGAGCTGGCCGTGGCCCGCACCGAGATCGAGGCGGTGCAGGATGCCGGGCGTCAAGCTGAGACCACAGCGCTAGCCCAGGTAGAGGCAGCCGACGCTAAGGCAGCGCTGGCGCTAGCGACGGCCGAGCGGTTCCAGAAGGCGCCCGGACTACGAGGCAGGGCGATCCGATGGCTGGCTAGGTAAAGGTTAGACCTTCATCAAAAGCATCTACTTCGAGCCGCTTCGACAACCTGCCTTGCTCCATCCAATCCTCATACTCAACCAACATCATGGGCGGGAAATCAGCCGCCTCCGCGTCCTTCCGCCTTACCGCTCTGATCTCCCCGCAGATTGCGTGGACCTTGCCCTGTGACATCCGTAGCGCGTCCGCGACTGCCCTCTCTGCGTGGGCGTGCGCTTCCTTGACTTGTTTCGCCCGCGCCATCTCCAATTCGCCTCGGTAAAGCGCTTCGACGTGTTGCTTCCACCACGGCCAGGCTTTGAACGAGCGCCGGCGTTCATCTGACGTCGCATCCTCGCGGAACAGGTACGAACAGATGGTCAGCTTCTCGCGCAGCATGTCCTCCAGCGGACGATGAGGCTGGACCACGGGTCGCCCCCTGCCCTTAAGTCCCACCATGCGACGTTGTGCGGCCTCGTTGACCCCTATGGACAACAGCGGCCGAACGTCGCCCGCCTTCCACCTGTGGCGCGCCCTATAGGCCGCCAGACGTGCGCCCCGAAGGTGATCTTGCTGCGCTTTGCGCGCAGTGTCCTCAAGCCAGTTACAGAAGGCCAGACATGCGTTGCCAATGGTCGCGGCAAGCGACAACAACTCGCCTGAAATTTCCTTGGTCTGGTCTCGCTCTGGCTGCTTCGGGGGTAAGGTAAGAGGGAAAAGAACTGGTGGGTTAGCCATCGTCATCTCCATATGCTGTTCCGCGAAGATGACAGGCGACAGATTTCAAATCCCGCCAGATTAAATCACCAAACCGCTCACGCAGCCGGCAAGCCCCGTGACTCCTTTATGCAACTCTGTGGGCCTATGTCACTCTGAGCTTGCATAACGTCCGCACTGCTGCTTGTTCAGCGCTGTGAAGTGTCAGCGAGGGTCAGAAACCCAATCTAGAGGGAGCCTAAGCGCCTCCGCCTGGGATTCAATCCAAAGCTGTGCTTCCAGTCTTGATACACAACTTGAAGTAGCAGGCGGGCGTGATTCCTTTAAATCTGAGCTGACAAAATAAGCCGTAAACTTCCGATCATTTTTGTCTTCAATCCATGCAAGAAGCCGGCCATCGAGTGTCATGGGACCCTCCCTGAAGGCATTGTCTTCGTAAGCTAATACCATCCTGTGTTGTACCGCTACTCCCGTCGGTCTGCTGTCACCTGCTTATGGCTTGGTGTCATATCCTGCCAAATCTTTGCATAACGCCTGTTCTGGCGCAGGTTTTGAAGTCGTCGGGAAGTCCCGGTAAAGTCCCCAGCAGGGGCGCGCGCCAGGAGGTAGCATAGAGCGCGCGAGGACTGGCCGCCAGAGGCCCTCAGAGGGCAGGAGGGAGAAGGAATTACTTGGGGGAGAGGCTGCCCGAAATCACGCGTATCGGTGCCACGAAGCACCTATCTAGAAAGTGTCACCCTGCTCGGAGTACTAGCCGCCTGACTTCAGGCCGCTTTTAGCCCTCGCTCGGCTACCCACATCCGATGCGCCCGCTGACAGATCACGCCCCAAGCGAACATCGACGCGCCGATCGCGTCGCGGCGCGGGGTCAGCCGGTCGATCCAGCCGCGCATCAGCCCGTCGCCCAGCCATTCAACATCGCCCGCCGCGTGCCCGTCCGTGGCGACGCCGACCCAGAGCAGGGTAACCTCGCCGTGGCGGCGTAGTGCGGCCAGCAGACGCTCGATCCTGTCCGGTTCGATGGAGCCGTCCTCATCGCGAAGCACCAAGATCTTCTCGCCGTCCTCCAGCGTTTCATAGAACCGGCGCACCAAATAGGGCAGTCGCACCTGCTCCTGACGTTCCAGCGCCACGGCATCAGCCTGCCCGTCGTACTGCCAAGTGTGCCACTCGAAGCCGTGCACCCGGTCCACCAGTTCGTACTCGCGGGTCTCGGGATTGAGCACGAGCGAAGCCCGGTCGCTGGAGGTGGCGGTGTGGAAATCGCCTTCCAGTGCCGCCAGCAGACCATCGAGCGGCGTGTAGCTGAAACGGAACAACCCCAGCGGCTCGGCACCGTAGTGGCGCTGCACCATGCCCAACTCGCAGTTCGATCCCAGGCTTTCGAAGCCCAGCACCAAGTCGTGCATCGCCAAGCCGTCCACGTTCTGCTGCTGGGCGATGATCGCCTCGAGTTCCGCGTCGTTCTCCGGCGCGAGATGTTCTGCGCCCCAGGTCTGCTCGGTCAGCAGCGAGAGCCTGATTGTGTGGGCATAGAACGACATCACTCGCTTATCGCCCTCGCCGCTGGTCAGCTCGGCAGGCTGCCAGCCGTCAGGATGTGACAGGATCACCATGCTCTTCATCGGGCCGCCGAGCACCGACCATGGAATCCAGCACCGCACCACGCTCTTGCCATGCAGCACGTGGTTGCACACCCCGACGCCATTCACCCGCACCGACAAGCGCTGGAAGTCGTGCAGCCCTGCGGCGACCAGCACGTCGATGTCCAGCTCCAGTAGGTAGTCACCGCGTTGCGTGGGTCGCGGCACGATCAGCGTGCTCTCCTCACCGATCATCCATACGCCGGCGTTCTCGCGAACTGACCAGCCAGTCCCCTGATAGGCGAAGCTGTTGCCGGGATAGCCGAACTTGATTTCCAACGGCTCAGTCATGGGCTTGCCCCTAGCCGCGTAAGCAGCGCTCAAAGGAAGGAACAATAAGCGAGGCTTAAATAAGCGAGGGTTAAGGCAAGGGTACGGAAGGGCGGCATTGCCGGATGCAGGCCATAAGGAGATGGCCGCCTAATGGACAGCAAGCCGCTAGTTCGTGACGAAGCTAACGCCACGAACGGTCTAGCTCCTAACTTTTGTTAGAATATCTGTTATTCAGGTTTGCCCAGCTTGGCCACTAG
>JAABUQ010012503.1_pt1 | contig 10529 bp, 8 predicted proteins | sample 5560001 | NCBI WGS metagenome assembly JAABUQ01 (sample SAMN10711888, study PRJNA513371) | rock metagenome | isolation source: Antarctica rocks | place: Antarctica: Victoria Land, Finger Mt nord | collected 2015-12-18 | reverse complement strand
TACCAGACTGTGGTGGCGCCCAAGACCAAGATGGTCACGCGCTACCAGACCGTGCTGGCGCCCAAGACGGTCTACCATACGATCGTTCTCTACAAGACACGCGTTAGAACGGTGGTGGCCTACAAGATACGGGTACGCCAGGTCGTCAAGCAGGTCGTCAAGCAGGTCGTCCACAACAAGCAGGTCGTCCATAACAAGACGGTCGTCCACAACAAGACGGTCGTCCACAACAAGACGGTCGTCCACAACAAGACGGTCGTCCACAACAAGACGGTCGTCATCTATAAGACGACCGTGCAGCATAAAACGATCACGTCGGTGATCACGACGCTGCAGGTACAGAAGCATCCCAAGACGGGTCGCTTGGCCGGTCCCGTGGCGCACCAGCCCCTGTACTCCATGCCGCGGCCGGATGCGTCCATGTCACTGGCTCGCCTGGGCATCTCGTCCGCGTCCGTGTGGTCTCGCGGGTACATCGACGACGGCTACGGCGGGTTCACGTACGACATCGTGCCGTACTATGGTGTCACGCGGTTCGCGTACTCGGCGCCGTTCGGCCAGCCCGGCCTCAGCATGGCCTACGGGCACGACGACGAGTACGGCAGCATCTTCCATTACCTCGGGCAGATGACGCGCGGTGACGCGATTCAGGTGGCAGTGGGCAGCCATCGCTATACCTATATCGTGCGCTCGGTCAGCATCGTTAGCCCCGACGACGTCAGGCTGCTGACGGCGCCGCGGTCGCGACCTACGCTGGCGCTCATCACCTGCACGCCGTATAACGTGGATACCCACCGCGTCGTGGTGATCGCGGAGATGCAACCGTAACGCGCCTAATAGTGGCCGCCATGACCCGGGCAGACTGGGACGGACAACCGCTATCCTGGTACCTTGTCAGAGGAGATAGATCGATGGACACAATCCCTATCCTGATTGTCGACGACGCCCCGCTGTTTCGCTGCGGCGTCCGCGCGGCCGTCGAGGAGGCGCCCGCGGAGTTTACGGTGGTGGGCGAGGCGGCCGATGGAACATGCGCCCTGGAGCTCGCCATCGCGCACGAGCCGTCAATCGTCCTGCTCAACGCCGCGGTCGAAGGGCTAGACGGCTTCGAGGTCATCCGCACGCTCAAGCGTCGGGTTCCGGGCGCGGCGGTGATCGTGGTGGCGGACCGTGAGGATGAGGAAACGCTGTTCTATGCCATCACGTACGGCGCCGCGGCGTATCTCCTGAAAAACGTCGACTCGGGCGATCTGCGCGACGTGATGCGTCGGGTGGCGCGCGGAGAGTACCTCATCAACGACCGCGTGCTCTCGACACCGGTGGTGGCCGCGCGCGTGCTCAAGAGCTTCCGCGACCTCGCCGACGAGGCCGATCAGGTCGAGCCTCTGTTTATCCCGCTCTCGCCGCGCGAGATCAACGTCCTCGGCGTCGTCGCGCAGGGCAACAGCAACAAGGAGGTCGCCACGCTCCTGGGCATCAGCGACCAGACGGTCAAGAATCACATCACCTCGATTATGCGCAAGCTCGCGGTCAACGATCGCACGCACGCCGTCGTCTACGCCCTGCGCCACGGCTGGATCACCGACGCGCCGGGGGCGCGACGCGGCGCGGCAGCCCCCGGCGCGCGGTAGCACGGCCGCGCCGAGGAGGGCAACAGGGCAGCTTCGCGCTCAAACGGACTTGACAGTGTCGCGCCCGCCAAAGGTATACTATGACAATAGTGCGATGGCGGGCAGGCCACCGTGTTGTTGTTCCACCTGTCGCTTGCCCCCAACGCGTGTGACGACCACGCTGCTCACCGGCCGCCGCGCGGCCTGACGCTAACGGCGCTGCCGCGTGGTGGGGCAACGGGAAAGGACGCGAGGACGTGTGACAAACCCTCGACGTTGACACGGGTGTCGATCATGGAGAGTGAGGGCGCCGCGATGCAGCAGGACCGTGACGCATGGGAGCAGGCGAACGCGCGCCATCTGGAGGACGTCGAAACGGAAACGGCGCGTCTGACGGCACAGGTGCGGGAGATGAGCGCCGCCAATCGCGCGCTCGGCGCGGCCAATGACACCCTGACCGCTACCAACACGGCGCTGCGGCATGACACGGCCGAGGCGCGGGCCGACACGGCCGAGGCGCGGGCCACGACGCGGGCCACCCTCACCCGTAACGAGGCGCTGCGGACCACCAACGAGGCCATGGGGACAGTCAATGAGGCGCTGCACGCCACGAACGACACCATGGAAACGCGTAACGCCGACCTGGAGGCGACTGTCGAGGAGGTGGAGCGGGCCAACGCGGAGATGAAGGCGCATCGCGTGGCGTTGCAGGAACTAGCCGCTGTCTTGGAGGCGGAGCGGGCGCAACTCACGGTCATCCTGGCCGGCATCGAGGATGCCGTGCTGGTGGTGGACCGGGCGGGAGCGACTGTGCGCGCGAACGCGGCCTATGCGCGGCTGTTCGGCGACATGGACAGCGCCGTGGCAATGGACGATGCGCGGGGACGGCCGTTGTCGCCCGAGCAGACACCACGGGTCCGCGCCGCGCACGGCGAAACGTTCAGCCTCTCGTTCAGCGTGGCCACGGGGGTCCGCGGCATCGCGGGGGAGGACACCCGGCGCTGGTTCGTGGCGACCGGACAACCGCTCCACGAGGGCGGCGCGACGCACGGCGTCGTCGTCATCCGCGACGTGACCCTGTCCGACCGGCATCGTCATCTGCAAGAAGAATTCCTGACGCTGGCCGGCCACGAACTGCGCACACCGCTGACATCCATCAAGGGCTACCTCGACTTGCTTGCGCCGTTGCTCGACGCGGGCGGCGATAAGCGCTCGCGCCTCTATGCGACGCGGGCGCTGCATCAGACGCGGCGGCTCGTGGCGTTGGTGCGCGACCTGACGGACGCGGCGCGCTTGCAGAGTGGCAAATTGACGCTCGAGGTCGGCCCGGTGGACCTGGTCCCGCTGGTAGAGCAGGTGGTGGACACGGCGCGGGCGCTGCCCCCCGCGCACGCAATCCAACTAACCGTCGGCACGGCGCCTGTATGGGTGAGCGGCGACGCCGGCCGGCTGGAACAGATTCTCTTCAACCTGTTTAGCAACGCCGCCATACATGCGTCGAGTGAGCGGGCTATCGACGTGCGGCTGCGCCGCGCCGGAGCCGAGGTCGAACTGGAGGTACAGGATTACGGTCAGGGCATCGCGGCCGATCAACTGCCCCATCTCTTCACACAGTTCTATCAGGTGGCGCGCGCCGACCGTTCGTCGCGGGGTGGCCTGGGCCTCGGCCTGTTCATCTGCCGAGAACTGGTCGCGGCGCATCAGGGGCGGATCGCGGTCGCGTCGACCGAAGGTGAGGGGACGACTTTCAGCGTGTGGTTGCCCCTGCTGGAGGGTGAGACCGGCGTGACGCTCGACGCGGACACCACGACCGTGACGCTCGACGCGGACACCACGACCGTGACGCTCGACGCGGACACCACGACCGTGACGCTCGACGCGGACACCACGACCGCGACGGCGATCGGCGGATAAACAGGAGTAAGAAGCGATCATCTGACAGCTGCTAGCTACTCATTGATGACGGTTTTGCTGTTGCGGCGGCCGTCGTAGGAGAGGCGCACGCGGCGCTCGTCGATCACCGTTTCCATGTGGACGGCGCGGTTCCACAATTGATAGAGGTACTGCAGCGTCTTCTCGGCGTAGCGGATGTCGAGTTCGTCGCCGTCGAAGTGGTGGCGCAGGTAGAGCTCGCGGTTCTGGCGGAAGTCGCCGTCGTCGACTGTAATGTAGGGCTGACCGAAGTTGTCCATCGAGCGCACTAACTGGTCGCGCACGGCGCGCCAATCGGTCTCGTCGACCTGCCACTCGTCGTCGACGAGGCGATAGGTGTAGAGGTCCATGTCGCGCACGAGATCCTCGGTTAGGTAGTGGCGCAGGAAGCTCTGGTCGTTCTCGGCCTCGCGGATCTCGAACATCTTCTCGCGTCCCTGGCCTGGCGCGCGCCCGAGCCGCGCGCGCTCCTCGGCCGTCGGGTTGTCCCAGCGGCGCTCGATGTCGTGCCAGAGGCGGAAGCCGAGGTAGTAGGGGTTGAGGCGCATGCGCCCGCCCGGCGAGACCACGCCGGCATGCATGGCGCCGAACTGCGCCATCTCGCCGGGGGAGAGGTCGAGCGCCTCGTTCATGATCTTATAGTGCCAGTAGCTGGCCCAGCCCTCGTTCATGATCTTGGTCTGCATCTGCGGCAGGAAGTAAAGCTGCTCCTGGCGCACCACGGCGATGATGTCGCGCTGCCAATCTTCGAGGTCGGTCGCGTAGTCGGCCAGGAACCGCAGGATGTCGCGCTGCGGCGAGGGCGGGATGCGCCGCGCCTTGAGCCCGTCCTCCTCCTCGACGGGGGGCTTGTAGTCGAGCGACCACAGGTCGTCGTAGGGCGACACGTAGCCGGACTGCTCCTTCTTGTCACCGTCGTCCACGGCCGTCCGTTCGCCGGGGGCCGGCAGGGAGAAGTGGTCCCTGATCGAGAGTACGGCGTCGAGGAAACGCTCTACGGCCAGGGCGCCGTGCTCGAACTCGTAGCGCGCGATGCGCTCGGCGTTGAGCGAGGCGGACTCGATCATCTGGCGCGAGGTGTGGTCGAAGTACATGTTGTGTTTGAAGAAGTCGGTGTGGCCCAGCACATGGGCCATCACCATCTTGTTTTCCAGATTGTTGTTGGTGTCGAGCAGGAAAGCCAGACTGGGGTTGGTGTTGATGACGAGCTCGTAGATCTTGGAGAGGCCGTAGTCGTACATCGTCTTCATGTGCCAGTAGGCCTTGCCGTGCGACCAATGGCTGAAGCGCCCCGGGATGCCGTAGGCGCCGAGCTCGTACATGATGTTGGCGGGCACGACCTCGAAGTGGGTCGGGAAGGGATCGAGTCCCAGGCCAACCGCCGTGTCCCAGATCTCCTGCATGGCCTTCTCGACATCGCGCATGGTGGTGGTCATACAGCCACCTCTTTCGTAAAGAACTTCTTCAGCGCGGGATACACATCCTCTTTACTCTTGATGGTGATGCCCACGAACTCGGGGGCGGTTATCTCGGCGAAGGCGGACATGAGCGTGCTGGCGGCCCAGCGGCTGTACGGCTCCTCCTTGATCTCGCCGTAGCCGAACAGGTTGGCGTGGGTGATGATGCGGGTGACGAGCTCCAGGCAAGCGCGGTTGTCCTCGTCGCCCCAGTTGTCGCCGTCCGAGAAGTGGAACGGGTAGATGTTCCATAGGGAGGAGTCGTAGCGGCTCTCGATGGTGTCCAGGCACAGCTTGTAGGCCGAGGATACGCGTGTGCCGCCCCCCTCGCCCAGGCTGAAGAAGGTCTCCTCGTCGACTTCTTTGGCCTCGGTGTGGTGGGTGATGAAGACGATCTCGACGTTGCTGTACTTGGTGCGCAGGAAGCGCACCATCCAGAAGTAGAAGGAGCGCGAGATATACTTCTCGAAGTCGCCCATCGAGCCCGACACGTCGCGCATAGCGATCACGACAGCGTTGCGCTGCAGTTCGGTCGTCTCGTTCCAGGAGCGGTAGCGCATGTCGTCCTTCTTGATCGAGCCGGCCCCGATGCGGCCGCCCTGGCCCTGCATAGCCGAGCGCTTGATGGCCTCGTAGACGGTGCGCTTCTTGTCCAGGTTGGGCATAATACCCGTGCGCCGCCGGTCGTTGAAGACAATCTTCTCGGAGGGGATCTCGCGCTGGCCCTTATCTTTTAGATTGGGCAGCCCGAGATCGGCGAAGACCAACTCGGCGAGCTCGTCGACGGTGAACTCGGCCTCGTAGTAGTCGACCCCCGGCTCGTTGCCGGCCTGGCGGCCCCGGCCGGGCTGCTGGCCCGGCAACGTGTCGATCACGTCGCCCTGCTGCGAGTCGCCCTCGCCCTGGCCGACGCCCTTGCGCTTAAAGGGGTCGTAGCGGAACTGATACTCCTCGAGCGAGCGCACAGGCACTTTGACGATCTTCTGGCCGTCCGAGGTGATGATCGACTCGTTGCTGATAATATCGCCCAGGTTGCCCTTGATGACCTCGCGCACCTTCTCCTGGTGGCGGGCCTGGTCCTTGGGTCCCTTGCGATGCAGCGACCAGTCTTGCTGGCCGAGCGTGATGGTGGGTGGCATGGGCGCCTCCGAGATGTCAGGTGTCAGGTGTCAGGTGTCAGGTGTCAGGTGTTGGACGTTGGCGAACCGCACCTGCTCGGCTACCGCTATCTGTTACCTGACACCTGACACCTGTTACCTATCTATTGAGCAGTTGCCCGACGTAATTCAGTGTTTCCTGCGCGCAGACGACGCAGTAGCCGTTCTCGGCGATCATGCGGTCGACCACGTCGTTGATGCGGCGCAGCTGCTCGCCGTCGGGCGTCTTGGTCGAGGTGGTGATCTTGATCACGTCCTTGAGGTCGGCGAACAGCTTCTTTTCGATGGCTTCTTTGAGGCGCTCGTCCGAGGTGTACTCGAAGCTCTTGCCCCGGCGGGCGAGCGAGGCCATGGCCATCAGGATACTCTCGCGGAAGCTGCCCTTGCCGTTCTCGGTCACGGCGATCTGCTCCTCGATCGAGCGCATCAGCCGCTCGTCGGGGTCCATCTCCTCGTCGGTCAGCGGGTCTTTCAGCTTATCCTTGCGGCAGTAGGCCTCCACGTTGTCGAGGTAGTTGTTGAGCAGGGTCTTGGCCGACTCCTCGAAGGCGTAGACGAAGGCGCGCTGCACCTCTTTCTTGGCGATGTCGTCGTACTCGCGGCGCGTCTCGGCGATCAGGTTGAGCAGGCGCTCGCGGTCCTCGCGGTTGAACGAGGTGTGCTGCTCGAAGCCGTCGCGCAGGGCGCGCAGGGCGTTGATGGGGTTGATGCAGCTGACGCCGTTGCGGATGAGGGCGTTGGAGAGGCGGTCGATGATGTAGCGGGGCGAGATGCCGTCCATGCCCTCGCGCTGCGCCTCCTCCTGCAACTCCTTGACGTCCTTGGTCTTCCAGCCCTCCACGTCCTGCCCGTCGTAGAGCTTGAGCTTCTTCATGAGGGTCATGTTGGCCTTCTTGGAGGGCTCGAGGCGCGAGAGCACGGCGAAGATGGAGGCCACGTTGAGCGTGTGCGGGGCGATGTGTACGCCCGTGAGGTTGCTCGAGGCCAGCAGCTTGTCGTAGATCTTGACCTCCTCGGAAACGCGCAGGTTGTAGGGGACCTTGACCAGGATGATGCGGTCGTGCATGGCCTCGCGTTTGGGGTCGCCGGCGAAGGCCTTGAACTCGCTCTCGTTGGTGTGCGCGAGCACCACCTCGTCGGCGTAGATCAGCGAGAAACGCCCCGTCTTGATGTTCTGCTCTTGCGTCAAAGTTAAAAGGGTATAGAGCAATTTTTCATCACTCTTAATCATTTCAACCATTTCGCATATGCCGCGGTTAGAAATGTTAAACTCGCCGTCAAAACGATAGGCGCGCGGGTCGCTCTCCACGCCGATCTCGGCGATCGTGGAGAGGTCGATCGAGCCGACGAGCTCGGATACGTCCTGCGACTTTGGGTCCGAAGGCACGAACGTGCCAATCCCGACGCGATCCTCGGCCGAGAAGACGATGCGCTCGACGGGGACGCTGTAGATATCGTCGTCCCACTCGGTCTTGAGCTTGTAGGCGCAGGAGGGGCACAGCGCGCCCTCGATGTAGAGGCCGTGCTCCTCGCGTAGCTCCTGCCGCAGGTCCTTGGGGATCAGGTGCAGCGGCTCCTCGTGCATGGGGCAGCCGGCGATGGCGTAGACCGCGCCTTCGGGGGTGCGTGTGTACCCTTCCAGCCCCTCGCGCAGCAGGGAGGCCACGGTGCTCTTGCCGCCGCCCACTGGGCCCATCAGCAGCAGGATGCGCTTGCGGGGCTCCAGCCGCTTGGCGGCGGCCGAGAAATACTCCACGATGTGCGAGACCGGCTTCTCCAGCCCGAAGAGCTCACGGGCGAAAAAGGTGTAGCGCGGCGCGTCCACCGTTTCGTCCGGCCCCTCCTCGATGCCGTGGCTCATGATCATATCGTAGACGCGGGCGTGGGCGAGTTGCGCGATCTTGGGGTTGCTGGTGACGATCGTGAAATAATCTTCAAAAGTGCCGCGCCAGGCGATGTCGCGCTGCTGCTGCCGGTACGCGTCCAACCGTGCCCTGATGTCTGTCGCCATGGATACCTCCGTAGCTGTCAGCTATCAGCTGTCAGCTTTTCGCGGGTTTTGCCGGTTTCCTACTTACTTGCTTACTTGGCATACCCGCGGCCAGCGCTCGTTAATGAGTAATGAAGCTGACGTCTGACAGCTAGAAAAGCACAAAGGCCAACCTTGCTTTCTCAACGAAATAGAGTCGAGGACAAGTCCAGCCCTTTTTCTGCTTGGTTTTTCTCAATATAAGCTGTCAGCTATCAGCTTTTCGCGACTACCTGACGTGGCTGACTGGAAAATGGGGAACTGACAGCTATGCTGGTGGTCGATGGTCTAGCGGTTTGTGTGTTGCTATTCGTCGGCGGCCAACAGCTGACGGCTGAAAGCTAAAAGCTAATCGCTATTCCTCCTCCAGATCGAGCGTGATGCGCAGCGCGCGGTCGACCTCGGCCACGATGGCGGGGCTGAGGGCGCCCAGCAAGTGGTTGAGCTTGCGGCGCGGGACCGCGCGCAGTTGCATGGTCAGGATGAGGCTGTCGCTCGTCAGGCCGCCCTCGGGGGCCCGCACCACAACGTCGCTTGGATAGGGGCGGGGCGCGGGGCCACTCTCTACAACCGGCGCGACGACGACGACCGGTCCGTGCCTGTTGATGGCGTCGCGCGTGAGCACGACCACTGGGACCAGCGATTCGTGGCCCCTGGCGTCGCGCTGGCCCGACGGATAGAGGTACACTTCGCCCCGCTTCATGGTCCCCCCTCCGCGCTGACCACAGGCTCGTCGTCGGCGACGAGCGGCTCGGCGTCGCTCTCGGCGAAGCCGGCCGCCAGTTCCAGGTGCATCTGGTAGTAGCGAGTGTCCTCTTCCATCTCCGCGAAGCGAGCGTCGATCGACGCGGCGCGGTCAAGCGCGTCCAGGTACTCCTGCACGGCCACGGCGATCAAGTTGTTGCGGCTGCTGGCCACACCGAGCTTGACCGCCTCATCCGTTCGCTCCAGAAGGGCGGGCGGCAAGTCAAGAGTGGTCCGCTTTTTGGGGGCTGTCGTCAATGTTGTCGTCATATCTTTCGCTCGCACCACCTTCTGCCACACTCCTCATCGCGTGTTTCGCACGATCCCCATGCGTACGTATATGCTAGCACTTTCCGCCAGCATAATGCAATAGTGGTAGGCGCGCCCTACACGGCATGAGAATTGCCGCGATTACTACTTTTTTGAGAACAGAAACGAAGAAAGGACACTCTATAGTATGGCTATTAATGTCGATCTGTTACGCCGGCTGTGCCAGGCGCCCGGCATCGCCTCGCGCGAGGATGCGGTGGCGCGCGTCGTGGTCGAGGAGCTCGGCCCGTTCGTCGACGAGATACGCGCCGACGCGCTCGGCAATGTGGTCGCGACCAAGCGCGGGCAGGGGGGGCCACGCATCATGCTGGCCGCGCACATGGACGAGATCGGCTTCCTGGTGCGCTACATCGACGACAAAGGCTTCCTGCGCCTGCATCCAGTAGGCGGATTCGACGGCCGCGCCCTCTTCGCCCAGCGCGTCCACGTTCACACCCATGAGGGGACATCGTTGCGCGGCGTGCTGGGCTCGTCGGCCAAGCCGATCCACCTGCTCAAGGGCGAGAAGCCGGCCCCGCCCGCCCTGGAGGACTACTTCGTCGACCTCGGCTTGCCGGCGGAGGCGGTCAAGGCGCGCGTGCGTGTGGGCGATATGGTGACGATGGACCGCGCCACCGAGGAGGTGGGCGACTGCGTGACGAGCAAGGCGCTCGACGACCGCGCGGGCGTCTTCGTGATGATCGAGGCATTGCGCCAGTTGCGCGCGCACACAGCCGAGGTCGTGGCCGTGGCCACGGTACAAGAGGAGGTCGGCCTGCGCGGGGCCACCCCGGCGGGCTACGCGCTCGAACCCGACATCGTCGTGGCCATCGACGGCACGCTGGCCCTGGATGTCCCCGGCACGGAGGAGCGCGACGCCATCACGCGCGTCGGCGGCGGCGCGGCGATCAAAATCATGGACGGCTCGCTGATCTGCGACCCCCGCATCGTCGACGCCTTCCGCGCCATTGCCGAGCGCGAGGAAATCAAGCACCAAATGGAGATTTTACCCGCCGGCGGGACCGACGCGGGCGGCGTTCAGCGCGTGCGCGGCGGCGTGCCCAGCTTCACGCTCTCCATCCCCACGCGCTATGTCCACACCGTGGACGAACTGGCCAGCACGGCCGACCTCGAGGCCTGCTACACCCTGCTGGCGCGCTTCTTGGAGCAGGCGCAGGACTTCGAGATAGTCGGGAGTCGATAGGGCCTGCGACTGCGGTCGCATGGCAAACGACGCCGACCGCGGTCGGTTGCGGACCAAAACGGGAAGGGGGACATTGCGGGCATCACC
>JAABUQ010012502.1_pt1 | contig 10529 bp, 5 predicted proteins | sample 5560001 | NCBI WGS metagenome assembly JAABUQ01 (sample SAMN10711888, study PRJNA513371) | rock metagenome | isolation source: Antarctica rocks | place: Antarctica: Victoria Land, Finger Mt nord | collected 2015-12-18 | reverse complement strand
TCACGCAATGTCACACTTGTATCCAGGGTGGCTTCGTAGTCCACCATCTTAAAGATTCGAGGCATAGCTGCTCATTGTCACTTGCCTCACTCTGACACATCGGTGTTTCTCCGACAACCTGCTAGAGGCTGACTAAAGATGCCGCTTCGTGGCGGCGCGGTCACGATGGTCGTGTACTAAGGAACGGGGGGTGGCGATAAAGGCATGCGGTTGGCCATTAATAGTGCCTGCACCCACGATCTGACCGCGATCGTTTATGGCCTTTGCCTGCTGAAAATCCCAGCCAGAGCTGTGGGGGATCTCGTTGAGGTCTTGTAGCTGACCATTGCTGTACAGGAAGGCGTGAGAGATCATCTGGTAACCACCCGTTTTGGTAATCGTGAGTGTTGAATCACCGACGACTTCGCCTTTATCGTTGATGTCATTAGCAAAGCTGGCGTCAAAGCTAGCTAGCGTACCGAGGTCTTGCATCCCGTTTGAGCTGTCCCATAGAAAGGCATGGGTCCTTCCGTGGGGAGAGATGGTGGAAGAGCCAACTACCTGGCCTTTGTTGTTGATGCTGCTGGCTCTACTTTCTACGCCTACTGTGCCGCCGCCGAGGGTGCCGAGGTCTTGTAGTGAGCCGCCGCTATAGAGGAAGGCATGGCTGAATCCGTTAAAATCAGAACCGTAAAGGGTTTGGGATAAGCCGACCACCTGGCCTTTGCGGTTGATGCTACTGGCAAGGCTACTATTGCCGCCGAGGGTGCCAAGGTCTTGTAGCGGGCCACCACTATAGAGGAAGGCATGAGGATTTGTCCCAAGACCGTGTTGCCCTTGGCCAACTACTTGGCCCGACTCATTGATGCCGAAGGCAGCGCCATTGAAGAATCCGCCGTCAGGGAACGAGCCGAGGTCGTTGATCCCATTGCTGTCCCAGAGGACGGCACGAGTGTCATAATTGTTAGGTTGGGCATACGCTCGGCCGACCACTTGGCTTTGGTTGTTGAGGCTGTAGGCCAAGCTGGTGTCGCCGTTAGGGAGCGTGCCGAGGTCTTGTAGCTGACCATCGCTGTAGAGGTAGGCGTGAGAAAAACTACCGTTGTAGTAATCACCAACTACCTCGCCTTTGTTGTTGATGTCATAAGCACTGAGCCCGCTGCCAAGGTCAGTAATGGAATAAAAAGATGCCGCCCCTAAGGCGGGCCGGGATGTGACGAGTCCTAGCACAGTAAGAGCAGTCAGCGCGAAGAGCGCGAAGCTAGTCTTAAAACTTCTTATAGTTTTCATTTGATCTCCTTTTTACTAAACTCATTACTCTCAAGAAGAGACTGCCGTTCAGGATCAGTTTATAATTGCTTATAACAATCCTTCTTGCTTCGACCAGGACTGTCGGCAGCACCCTGTCCACAAGCTTTGCCTTCGGGGTAAACTCTCCCTAGGTTAGATACTTTGTTACTTTAGTCCCCAGTTCAATTCCTTTAAAGCTTTTGGATTTAGCAGCTACCTTACGACAGGAGGAATTATCCTTAAAATTTTTGTCTAGGTTATCTAAGACCTTAAGTTATTAAGCTTGGTTTTCGCTTTTCCCTAAAATAGAACAAAAGAAAATATTAGTCAATAGCAACGATTATAAATAAATGCGCCACTGTGATTTAACCCCTGTGGAGCCACCTAATTTTAGGTAACAGTAGCCAGTACATTGACAGAGTGCGTTTCTCCCCAATCAGGCTAAACACCAGGATATTGATTCGCCTCTAGTGGGTTCTATCGATTGTAATTTTGAGAACTTGTGTTTTGGGAAAGTAGCAATTAGCTATCGCCGGGTGGTGATAAAGATACCATCTTTAGTGCAACATGGGGAGCCTAGGCCAGCGCGGAAGACGATTTGATTGTTACTCAGGCCTTTAGGGGAAAAATTAATAAATGACACAGTTTTACCATCTAGAGAATCATTCAGGGCGATGACTTTTGATAGTGGGCCGGTGATGTTGGTGTAGATGCCTTCCTGTCCACCTGAGCCAAAGCCTTGAAACGCTACATTTTTACCATTAAGGGAAACAGGACCGAATTGAGTAAATTTCCCCTTCCCGCCCGGAATAGGTGTGTTGGTGTCTGCCACCACTTTCAGTGAACCATTGATATAAATGTAGATGCCTTGTGGCGACCCGAATGGTCCTGCGCCTGGGCCCCCGCCCACAAAAGCCATATTTTGGCCATCGAGCGAAGGTATTCTGAATCGATAAAATTTCCCCGTCCCGCCGGGGATCGGGGTGTTCCTGTCCGCCACCACTTTAAGCGAACCCCTGATGTTAGTGTAGATGCCTTCCTGTCCGCCTGAGCCAGAGCCGTTGAAATCATAGCCGATAAACCCAACATTCCCGTCATTGAGTGAAGGAATACTGAATCCAGTGAATTTACCTGTTGTATGCGGAACACGTTTTCCCGGAACACGAGTGTTAGTGTCAGCAACTACGTTTAGCAAACTACCAATTTTGGTGTAGATGCCGCTCACCCCAGAGCTAGATTTTCCTCCCCTACCGTCAAACGCTACATTACTGCCGGAGATTGAAAGACCACCAAAAGCTGTGAAAATTATCCCTCCCCCATTGGGAATACGGGTATTAGTATCGGCTACAGCGTTTAGTAAACCACCGATGTTACTATAAATACCACTCTGCTTAAAAGAGGAGCCAAAACCACGAAATGCTACATTATTGTGGTCGATTGCAGGAGAATCGGGAAGAAACGTGAACTTTCCTTTACCGCCAGGTATGGAAGTGTTGGTGTCTGCTACCAGGTACAGCGAGCCTCTGATGTTAGTGTAAATCCCCTGCACTTGCTTGCCGTTAGCACTGAACCCTACATTATTGTTATCAATTGATGGAGATTTGAAGCTCTTAAAGTTTCCCTCACGGCCTGGAATAGAGGTATTATTGTCGGCAATCTTGGTAAAGGTGAAGCTGTCAGCTTTTTTTATCGTACAGGAGCTGAACAATAAACCTATCACTGCTGTCTGAACAGTCAGCAGGCGTAACCCAATTCTGCTTTTTTCCTTCAAGCAGACTTTACTAAGAGCTAAGCTTAAGTGCATTTTCATCTAGGTATCCATAGAGGGTTGTGTATCATTGTTTTACAACCTTACAGTAAACTCTCGCAAGAATTGCTTCTGCGCAAAACTTCCTATACCACCTGCTCTCCTCTACTCAGTAGACTAAAGCGTGGCGTGAAGCGTTTGTGCAGCATGGTGCGCGACTCAGCATAGCTATCGCGGAGCGCGAATCGCCAGCACTAAACACAAGCGAGACATTGCTGTAGTGGAAGAATCTGGGAACGCTTCAACTGTAAGCCATTGGATTTCTCATCTCCTATATCACCATATATGCATTAATGTGAAGCGGCATTGAATCACTAAATAGGCGAAATTGTAAGTAAAATTACGCTCGTACATACACGTAATTTAAGGAGCGCATAAAGCTTTATTACGTAAGATTGTATAGGCACTGATTTTAAGGATATTTGAATTGGAAACGAGCGAAAGTTTCGGTAAAATCACGCTCGTAAATATATCTAATTGAAGAAGCGTTAGATGTCAATTTCTGCAGATAATTAAGTACAATTTCGCTTTAAATATCAATAAATGAAGCGTTAATGTTGATTTGTAGTTTTAGGTAGGTTAAACAGCCAACTAAAACTCAAAGTTCAAATAGTGAGATACCTATAGGCTATCCTTACACTTTTAGGACTACCTACCCTTTTGTAGCAAAAAATTCTAGTGATGAATAAAGTAACAGCTAGCTTCAATTTGATCTTCAACCTCCGCAGGAATTGGCATACAAGGAGGATACCAATCAGGCGCTTACGCTACTTCTTATACTCATTAGTAGCCACGCTGCTAGTGATAATGTTGCAATGCGACCTTAGCCAGCCAAGCATTAGTCAACCAATCAGCATGGACAAATTATTTCCTAGTGATGCAGTTATTAATGTCCAGACTGCTTATAGTGCGAAAGGAGATGGAGTCACTGATGATACTCAGGCGATTCTACAGGCGATTCGTGAGAATGTCGGCGCAAACAAGACTCTCTATTTTCCCACGGGTACCTATCTCGTTAGCGATCGCTTAGACTGGCGCGATAGCAATGGCAATTGGAAAGCACGTCTCACGTTACAAGGCCAGAACAGCGCGACGACAATTATCAAACTCCAGAACAACGCCCCCGGCTATACCGATCCTAACCAACCCAAAGCGGTCATTTTTACCGCGTCCCAAGATCCTGCAGACCCAGCTATCGGCTCTGGTGCTGAGGCGTTTGACAATTCACTGTACGATCTCACTGTGGATACGGGGGTAGGCAACAGCGGCGCGATCGCTATCGATTACTTAGCAAACAACAAGGGAACCATTCGCGATGTGAATATCCGCTCTGGTGATGGACAAGGGTACGTCGGCTTGGCGCTGCTGCGCTATGGACCCGGACCTTGCTTGATTAAAAATGTGGGGATTAACGGTTTTAATTACGGCATCTCGGCGCAAAACGGTGAGTACGGCATTACCTTTGAATATATCACCTTAGCCAACCAGAAAATCTCGGGGATTCGCAATGACAGCAATGTGCTGTCTATTCGGCGATTAACGAGCACCAACTCTGTGCCGGTGATTCAAAACGTGTCACCAAACGGTTTAGTAACGTTAATCGATGGCAGCTTCAAAGGCGGTTCATCGTCGGTGAATGCAATCCAAAACCAGGGTGGATTATATGCTCGCAATATTGTGACTTCTGGTTATCAATCAGCCATCCAGCAAAACGGCTCTGTTGTACCGGGTGCAAATCATACTGAATTCGTTTCCCAGAGCAGCTTAACTCAATTCGCGTCTTCACAGAATGCTCTGAATCTTCCAGTACAAGAGGCGCCTACATTCCATGACAACAATTTCAGTAATTGGGCCTCTGTTCAAGCCTTTGGCGCCATCCCTGATGACTACGGGGATGACACTGCTGCCATTCAGGCTGCTATGGATTCTGGCAAATCCACGATTTACTTCCCTAGTGGCACGTATCTTTTAACCAATACCATTCGAGTCAGGGGGCAGGTGCGCAGAATTCTGGGGATGCAATCGGGGATTGATATCAGCCTCAACACGGCGTTCGGTGATCCGGCGAATCCTAAGCCGATGTTCCGCTTTGAGTCAGGGACGAATAATGTGGTGATAATAGAACGCATAGACTTCTTTCACTGGACTTCTGACTATTCGTTTGCCGGTGGCATTTGCATCGAACATGCATCGCCGCAAACTCTGGTACTCCGGGACATCGATATGATGACCGACCCGAAATACGCTTATCATAACACAGCTGGTGCCGGAACATTGTTCATCGAGAACGTTGCCACCAACGCTGCTTTCAATTTTGAGTACCCGCAGGACGTCTGGGCGCGGCAGCTAAACCCGGAAAGTCCTCGTGTCAACAACGGACCAATCATGAGCAAGAATGGCGGATTGTTCTGGATCTTAGGGCTGAAAACCGAAGGTGGACGCACAGTGATTCAAACGACCGGCGGCGGACAAACCGAATTGCTCGGTGGCTTGCTATATCCTGTTGAACAGGTTTCTACTGACATAGCTGCTTTTGTAGAAACTGAATCCGAATCCTCGCTCATATATGCGGTAAGCGCTTATGCAGCAGACCGAAATTACGCAATCCAAGTTAAGGAAACAACGGGAGGAGTGACCAAGACCTTGGCGACAAGTAATGTTCCCAACCGCGGCGGCTCTGGGTCTTTGGTGCCATTATACGTCGGATATACTGGGGGAGCGGGTTTGAAGGGCAACTACTACGACAACATGAACTTTACCAACCTCAAGATGACTCATATAGATGCCACAGTGAACTTTAACTGGGGAATGAGTTCACCGGCTCCGTCCATGCAACCGACTACCTTCTCGGTGAGATGGACGGGCCAGGTGCAGCCCCTTTCCTCTGAAACTTACACGTTCTACACCTCTTCCGATGATGGTGTTAGGCTGTGGGTCAACGGTCAACAGATCGTCAACAATTGGACAGATCACACACTCACTGAGAACAGCGGAACAATTACACTCACTGCTGGACAGAAGTACAACATTAAGATGGAATACTATCAAAACGTCGCTACAGCAGTAGCGCAGCTGTGGTGGTCCACTCCGAGTATACCTAAGCAAATCATCCCGCAGAGTCAACTCTATGCTCCTAGTCCTGCCTGATCTATAAAAAGGTGTCCTCAGCAGGTTTATACTAGCGAGGTAGATCGGTGCTAGTCTTTGGCTGATTCGCCGAAGCCCCACCCCATCGGTTATGGGGTGGGGCTGGGATCATTCCTGCCAAGTTAAGACAGCGCGTTTGAGGGGAGCAATATAGTGATTGCCACTGCTGATAATCAACTCACCAAGAAAGGCTTTTATAAGCAGAGGGCAGAAGGGATAGAGTTAACAGTTGCCTTCTGCCACCCGGTTTGAAGAAGAGAGGATTTATCCATGGAGAAAAAAGAAATATTTGTGCCGAGAGACTCGCGTCCGAAGCACAAGACGTCAATATTCAATCACAGAGGATTTATCCATTGGATTATCCTTCTGCCTTCAGCATAAGAGCCTTCTGCCTTCTGAAAAGTTTTTTTGGGTATTTATAGCATCGAAGGCGAAAACTACCCCTTGGAGAGCGAGCTTCTGAATCAACTCAGGTATGTACATGGTCTTTCTTTACGATGCGTCCGTTTGGGCATGGTGTCGAGCCAACTACTCCACAGTTAGTTTCACACCTTGAATTCTCAAGGATTTTAAGCATAATTACTTATTGAAAACTAGGATGCTGTCTTAACTTGTCAGGAATAGGCTGGGATAGATAGGTAGTCAACCAATACCTCTAGTAATGTGTTACAATATACCACGGAAATTGATTGGATGCCTGTTTTCCAAAAGCGCTTTTCGAGCAGTCTATGCCACACTTTTGTGAGGCCCAACACTCTGGTTTCAGTACTTTCACGGCTTCTTATCAAGAATTTACATTGTTTTGGGCAAAACTTTACAACCTCTTTATACTTTCATGGAACCGCCTGTTTAAACTACTGATAAAGTAAATTAAAGCAACCTTACAGGTTTGATTTAGGAGTAACCTAATTATCAAGGAAGCTTGACAAACACATTTTAACTATCTGGTACTTTATTTACCAATACAAAATATCTTTACTGGTTTAAATATAACCAAGCTGAAACACTTACTTTCTATTACTTATACTTAAAAGCAAAAATTCGCCTACAACGTGCCGAACATCACCATAAATACGGAGCTTAATAGGTATGAAAAGAGTGTTGCTTCAGGATTGGAAATTGCCTCCGAATTGGTTGAGATTTCTAATTATTTCTGTATTGATATTAGGCTTGCTTTTTCGATTCGTTAACTTGGATAAAAAAATTTACTGGTATGATGAAACCGATAGTTCTTTATGGATTTCCGGTAACACAAGATTAAATGTAATCGATAAACTTTACAATGGTCATGTAATTAAGGTTGAAGATTTACACAAATATCAAGGTCTTAACTCTGACAAAGACTTCACGGATACTATTAAATCGGTAGGAGTAGACTCCCCTCAGCATGCGCCCCTTTATTACGTAATGCTGCGATTATGGGTGCAACTGTTTGGTAATTCGGTAGCAGTGACGAGAAGTTTATCTGTCTTTATTAGCCTGCTAATATTTCCTTGCATCTACTGGTTATGCCTGGAGTTATTTAAGTCGTCTTTAGTGGGGTATATAGCGGTCGCAATTGTAGCAGTTTCACCCTATCACGTACTATATGCACAGGAGGCCAGAGAGTATTGTTTATGGTCGGTAACAATTCTGCTATCAAGTGCATCACTCCTACAAGCAATCCGCACAAACAAAAATATTAATTGGGTATTTTATGCAATAACTTTGGCATTAGCTCTTTATACTTATGTATTTTCTATTCTTGTTGCATTTGGGCACGGAATTTATGTAATTGCAACTCAAAGTTGGCAATTAAGTAAAAGAGTTAGTGCTTATTTAGTGGCATCCTTTGTAGGGCTTCTAACCTTTACTCCTTGGTTGTTTCTGCTTATTTCTAGCTTTGCCAGCGGACAAGTTTCTAAAGACACCGGTGAGTTGAATATAAAAATATCCTTTTTAGAACAAGCTAAACGGTGGGTTGGTGTTCTTAGCCGTATTTTTTTTGATTTAGGTCTTGATTCTTCTGATTCGTTAACACTTGTTGTTCCTGCGCTTCTGCCTATTTTCCTTTTATTAGTCCTAATAGGATATTCCTTTTATTTTCTCTGTAATACAACGCCAAAACAAGTTTGGTTATTTATTTTAACATTGACAGGAGTTCCCACCCTAATTTTGGTATTACGAGATTTAATCTCTGGGGGAATCCTATCAACAACATCTAGATTTCTATTTCCCTGCTTTCTAGGTATTCAACTAGCTGTTGCGTATCTTATTGCAACTCAAATTACGGTAGCGAAAAGTTGGCGGCAAAAGCTGTGGCAGATTGTCTTAGTGGCGTTATTATCAAGCGGAATTGTCTCTTGTGCAGTCAGTTCTCAAGCAGAAATTTGGTGGAATAAGGGTAGTTCCGTAACCAAGCAGGATCTTGAAATGGCTCGCATCATTAATCAAACTAAAAATCCACTTTTGATTAGCGATTTTACTGGCTCTCTCATGAGTCTCAGCTATATGCTAGAGCCAAAAGTACGACTTCTGTTGTTGCGTGAACCAAATTTACTCAGAGTCCCTGGCGGTTTTAGTGACGTGTTTTTGTATAGACCTTCTAAAGCATTACTAAATCAATTTGAGCAAGAGCCAAAATACAACGTAAAGTCTGTCGACCAGGCCGGTTATCAAGTCTGTAGTACTTGTGCAAAAATATCAAATGGTAAGTAAATCATTGAGATAAGCGCAACCTAGAGCGGTCCTAGTCTTTAGCTGATTCGCCGGGAGTCCCACCCGATACCCGTTAGGGTTGGGGCGGGAATGGATAGGCGGTCAACCAAGTTAAGGAAACAAGGGGCGGAGTTACCAAGACATTGTAACTAAAGGCCGTGGGGCATCCGGTTTCGGCTCACAGAGGTATAAGCCAGAAGGCTCTCGGCTCCTTAATGAAGTGAGAAGCCGCTCCGACCGCTTAGGCGGTACGGAGCGGGAAGTATGTCACCTAAGTGTAGACGCTGAACTCATTATTTTTTCCATAGTTTAGGCTGAACTTTGCGGATAATTTGCATTATCTGAGGGGAGTCATAAACAGCCTGTTTGACACCAAACTTGAACTTGTTCAGCAGAGAATAGTCTGGTTGGTTTCTATAAAATTTCACTCCTTTGTATGTCTTATAGTTAATGTAATCCTTGGTTGTAAAAAGGTTGCCAAACTTGTACTCTGATGGGATGTAATGAGCTGTTAATGAATTTCTTGAAAAACTTTTATCTACTGTTGGTAAAGCACCATGAATTGTTCTCGAATTCCAAAATAGAACATCTCCCTTGTTTAAAGCAGGAGCCTCAATTTTATCTTTATTCGCTTCAACATATTCTTTCATCCTCGACAGCCATTTTGAGTGAGGCAATTTAGGTGTATCACTATGAAGGTCTACATCTATAGATTTTGGTATTATATAAAATCTGCCCGCTCTTTCATCAATGTCTTCTAGTGCAATCCAAGCAGCAGTCAAATGACCGTTAGGTACAGTATCTAAATAATACCAATCTTGATGCGGTACCGTTTCTGCATTCGCATCAAATAGCATGGTTTGCATTAAGTTGAACTCATTAGAGCCTGTTATTTTCCTTAAAGCATCCTGAATTGCATCATTGCAAAATATTTCTTTAGCAGCAGTGCTAAATTCAGGAAACTTGTTGTAGTCGTGAATATCTAAAAATGCCTGGTTAACATGTCCAAATTCATTGAGTTCGTTTGGTTCGTATTCATTTGTATTCTGGCGAAAAAAAGGGTAATTTGATGGAACTATTTTATCTTTATACGATTTTAATAATCGGTCAATTAAATCGTTAGAAAATAAATTTCGCTCAACAAAATAACCATTGGTTTCATAGTAATTTCGCTCATTCATATTCTTTCTCCTCCTTTTAAACGGCTTAAGTCAGTTAACTATATATATATTTATCACAAAAAAAGAACTTTTAGCGAATTAATTAAATATTTTTATAGTAGTTTAAGGCTGGTGTTTCATCGCTGTCAGAAATCGCAGTTCTGCTAGTGGAAAAGAGAAGTTATAAGTCAGGGCTTTACGCGATCGCTTGCCCGAACTCATCATAGAAACCCTAGCACAGCTCTTTAACGAAGATAATTCGGGCTTGTGAGGGTACTGTCAATTTAATCATCCACTGGCATAAGCTACCAATTTATAGCGGTTTTCAAATGGGTGATGTACAATAGCAGCAATGAGCAAACCAATTGCGGATATCTTTAATTGTTACAAGGTTCATGGCATCACTAATCGCTTGATCCAAAGCATCTCGGCTGCGTGCTGCCACAGAA
>JAABUQ010012501.1_pt1 | contig 10529 bp, 10 predicted proteins | sample 5560001 | NCBI WGS metagenome assembly JAABUQ01 (sample SAMN10711888, study PRJNA513371) | rock metagenome | isolation source: Antarctica rocks | place: Antarctica: Victoria Land, Finger Mt nord | collected 2015-12-18 | reverse complement strand
GTTCTGGCCATGGAAGAGGAGAAGCCGTCCGCCACAGTGGAGTTTAGCTCCGAGACCCTGCAATTCCTGGTAGACGATTTAGCCTCTCCGGAATCCGGCATCAAATCGAAAGCCAGCGCAGCGTCTTCCGGTGGGTCAGGCTACCCCCATGCCGGCTGGGCCGGTGTCTCCTCCCCTATCCTCTCTGCGGAACCGGCGGTATCACCCGCCAGCGCCACCCCCGCGATCAACCTGCTTGCCTAGACTGCTGAGCCGTTCGCTCAGCGTGTATTGAACCTGCCGCGTTGCCGGTCTCCCTCGGCAAAACCCCTGCCCTGGCGATTCCCCCTCGCCAAAACACAACCAATTGTTATACTTAACCTGATCCCTATGTCTGCCACTGGCCTTGTGTACGACCCCGCCATCCCCACCGGTTACACTCCGGTGAGCGGCACCCAGAAGAAGATCATCTTATTGAAACCACGTGGGTTCTGCGCTGGCGTGGTGCGCGCCATCGACGTGGTCAAGATCGCTCTGGACCTTTATGGCGCTCCCATTTACGTCCGCAAAGAGATCGTCCATAATCGCCACGTGGTCGACGAACTGCGTGACGCCGGGGCTATTTTTGTGGAAGAACTGAGCGAAGTGCCCGAAGGTGCGCGCGTGATTTTCAGTGCCCACGGGGTTTCGCCTGCCGTGCGTTCGGAGGCCAAGGAACGGCACCTGCAGGTCATCGATGCCACCTGTCCGCTGGTCACCAAAGTCCATTTGGAGGCCGTGCGTTTCGCCAAACAAGGCCACACCATCGTTCTGATCGGTCACCGCGATCACGATGAAGTCATCGGCACGCTGGGCGAGGCGCCCCAAAACACCATTCTCGTCTCCGACGTACAGGACGTAGACCGTCTCGATATTAAGGACCCGGAACGGGTGGTTTATCTCACCCAAACTACGCTTTCGTTGGATGAAACCAGCGAGATCGTCACTCGCCTTCTCCAGCGCTTCCCTAAAATTGCCGGGCCCAAGACCCAGGATATTTGCTACGCAACCGAGAACCGCCAGTTAGCCGTCAAAGCCGTAGCTCCCTTGTGTCAGGCGTTACTGGTGGTGGGTTCGCAGAATAGTTCCAACTCGAGGCGCTTGGTGGAAGTCTGTGAAAAGGCAGGCGTGCCGGCTTATTTGCTCGATGATTGTAGCGAGGTGCAGGCGGAGATGCTGGCCAACGTGGATACCGTTGCCGTCACGGCCGGAGCCTCTGCCCCGGAACATCTGGTACAGGAGTTGATTGATCACTTGCGCGCCAAAGGATACGCCGATCTGGAAGAAGCCGAGATTAAAGAGGAAGATGTGCGGTTCACGCTCCCTTCCGATCTCGAAAACTTTACTCCTCGCCTCCATACCCTTCGTACTTGACCCGTGAAGTGAACGACACGACCGTGCTGAAACGATGAAGCCAAGCCTGCAACTTTCCGACTCGCTCCTCTACGCTGCTGCAGAAGCCACACGCAAAGCGTCGGCATCGCTGGTGCGGCGGCAATCGCACGATGGATACTGGTGCGCGCCGCTTACGGCGGACAGCACGCTTGAATCCGACTACATCATGATGCAGCTCTGGCTCCATCCTCCTGCCGAAGGCGTCTGGAATCCGCCCACACGTCTGCAAGTGGACCGGGCCGTGGCCGCGATTTTCTCGCGCCAGCTCGATGACGGCGGATTCAACATTTATCTCCATGGACCCTCTGAAGTAAGTGCGTCCATCAAGGCGTATTTCGCGTTAAAAGTTGCTGGCGTCTCTCCTACCGACCCACGCATGGAACGCCTTCGGGATCGGATCCTGGAACTCGGCGGCCTGCAGGCGGCCAACAGCTATGTGCGCGCAAACCTGAGCCTCTTCAACCTCTTCCCGCGCGACGCCTGCCCCTCTATACCGCCGGAAGTCATCCTGCTTCCGTTCAACTTCATTTACCAGATGTCGTCCTGGACGCGCGCCATCGTCATCTCGCTTTCGATCGTGCACTCCTCGAACCCCCAGCGTCCAGTGCCGGCGGGCTTCCATCTGGATGAGCTGTTTCTGCCCGGCGCGCCGATACTTCCCGAATGGGACCCCAAGCTCTTTAGCTGGCGAAACTGTTTTCTCACTCTGGACCGCGGTTTAAAAATTTGGGAAAGAATCGGTCCCAAATTCGTCCGCCGCTACGCGGTGAACAAGTGCGCCCAATGGATGGTGCAGCGCCTGGAAGATTCCGACGGCCTGGGCGCTATCTATCCGTCCATGCAATACGCCGTTATGGCTTTGGACGTTTTGGGCCATGGACCGGACCACGAGCTGCGCGTCGAAGCCGAACGGCATTTCAATAAGTTGATGGTGGATAACGACGCGCGCGGCTTCTATATGCAGCCTTGCTTTTCGCCCATCTGGGACACGGCCATCACCGCGTTCGCGTTAGCTGGAACCGAGAACCCGCCGGCTGGCATTCTCCGCCGCACCGCCGACTGGATGCTTTCGAAGGAAGTCCGGCGTAAAGGCGATTGGTCCATTAAGCGGCCCAACACCGAACCCTCCGGATGGGCTTTTGAATTTAACAACGAGCACTATCCGGATGTCGACGACACCGCCATGGTACTGCTGGCGTTGCGCGGCATTCGCGCTTCCGATGAAACCAAGCAGCGCGCCTGTGAGAAACGGGCGCTCGATTGGCTGCTGGCCATGCAAGGTAAAGATGGCGGCTGGGCCGCGTTCGACGTCGACAACAATTGGCAGATCCTGAATCACGTTCCGTTCGCCGATCACAATGCGATGCTCGATCCGTCTTGTCCGGACATCACGGGCCGCGTGCTCGAAGCGCTTATCGCGTGTAACCTCAAGCCCAGTCACCCGGCCGTCCGCCGCGGCGTCGAGTATCTGCTGCGCGTTCAGGAGCCGGAAGGCAGTTGGTATGGGCGCTGGGGCGTCAACTACATTTACGGCACCTTTCTGGCGCTGCGCGGTTTGCGGGCCGCCGGAGTGGACGAGAACGAGCCCAGTATTCAGCAGGGCATCGAATTTATCCGCGCTTATCAAAACCGCGATGGCGGCTGGGGCGAAAGCTGCGCCAGCTACGACGAGAACCGCTTCATCCCGAACCCCAGCACTCCTTCGCAAACCGCCTGGGCCGTGCTCGCCTTGCTGGCTGGTGGCGATCTGCGCAGCGAAAGCCTCTATAACGGCATTGATTATCTGATCGAATCTCAGCACGCCGATGGCAGTTGGAATGAAGAGTACTGCACGGGTACCGGTTTCCCGGGTGTCTTTTATCTCGCATATACCGATTACCGGAACACCTTCCCGCTACTCGCGCTTTCTGAGTTCATGAAAGCGACGGCCTCCCAAGATGAAGGCAGTCAGCCCGCCACCGTTCACAACCTGGCACGGGCCGCACATGCGTAGCTCCGATTGTCCGTCGCTCTAGTTACAGGCGCCAGCGGGTTTCTGGGCTGGCACGTGGCCCACACGCTGGTGGAGCGCGGCCATCGCGTGCGTGCGCTGTGCCGGCCTACTAGTGAAATCCGTGAGCTGGACGTGGAACGCATGACAGGCGACCTGCGCGATCCGGCGTCGTTAGCGCGCGCCGCCGAAGGGTGCGAGCTCGTCTTTCACGTGGCGGCCGACTACCGCCTGTGGTCTAAAAATCCGCAGGAGCTGTACGATTCGAACGTGACGGGCACGCGCAATCTGCTCGAAGCCGCCGAACGCGCGGGGGCCCGGCGCATTGTCTACACCAGCACGGTGGGATGCATCGGCATGCGGAACGGTCACATCGGGGACGAGAATACGCCGGTCGGAATCGGCGACATGTCGGGACACTACAAGCGGTCGAAGTGGCTGGCCGAACAAGTGGCTTTGGAAAAAGCGCGCGCGGGTCTCCCCATCGTCATCGTCAACCCGACCGCGCCGGTAGGCGATCACGATTGGAAGCCCACTCCGACCGGAAAAATCGTTCTCGACTTTCTGCGCGGCAAGCTGTCCGCCTTCATCGATACCGGCTTGAACTTGGTGGATGCCCGCGACACCGCGCTCGGCCATATTTTGGCGGCGGAACACGGGCAGCCCGGCCAACGCTATATCCTGGGTTGCGAAAACCTAACGTTGCAGCAGATCCTGGGCCGGCTGGCTGCCATCGCAAACAAGCCTGCGCCGACCGCCAAGATTCCCTACCCCGTCGCCTACGCCGCGGGCGTCATCACTACCGCTTGGGCCGACTGGACGGGCAAAGAGCCCCTCGCGCCGCTCGAAGCCGTCAAAATGGCGCGCAAGAAGATGTTTGTCACTCACGAAAGGGCCTCTCGCGAGCTCCGTTTCGCGCCTGGACCTGTGGACGTGGCTCTGGAGCGCGCGGTGGACTGGTTTCGCGCCAACGGCTACTGCTGACCTGTTTTCTCAAAAACTCCATGGCTATTCTTTACGTCTCCTCCTTGTCTGTCGAAGTCAATGCGCTTGCCCAAAGGCTGACCGGACTCAGAAAGCTAAAATGGCCCATCGATTACGCCTGGGAGGGAATATTGGAAGGCCGCCGCGTGTTGCTCGCCGCCAACGGAGCCGGGCCGAAGCTCGCCACGCAAGCGGTTGAAGTCGCCATTCGCTCGGTCACTGCGGGTCATCTCTCGTCTTCCCGGCTCGAAGCCATCGTGAGTACGGGCTTTTGCGGGGGGCTCGATCCGGAGCTGCGGGAAAGCCAAATTGTCGTTGCTACGGAAGTTCTGAACCTCGAAACCCAGGAAAAGTTTGCAACGACGCCTATCTCGGGGGGTGGTACTGCTCCTGTAGGCCTGATTGTCACGCAAGACCGCATTGCCAATAGCGCCGAAGAAAAGCGGCAGTTACGCGCCACGGGTGCAATTGCCATCGAAATGGAGGCTGCGGCGGTGGCGGCTCGCGCAAAACGCGCCGGACTGCCCTTCGCGTGCATCAAAGTTGTAACGGATCGTGCCGACGAGTCTTTCGGCTTCGATGTGAACCGGATGCGCTCCGAAGATGGCCGTATCCGTCGTGGGAAAATTGGTATTTACGCGCTTGCCCATCCGAACGTCATCCCAGAGCTTCTTCGTCTGCGGCGGCGGACCAACGACGCTGTCAAGGTATTAGGGGAATTTCTTGTTAATTGCCGAATCAACTCGGAGCCAGCCGGTAACCAGCCCGAGTGAATCCGTACCTTCGTCGATGAGAGCGGCCGTCTATACGGGCAGTGGACAAATCGCTGTTCAGTCCGTCCCGACACCCCGGATCGGGCCCGGCGAAATCCTCGTCCGGGTCGAGAGCTGCGGCATTTGCCATACCGACCTGAAGAAGATTGAGTATAACCTGCTAGCTCCCCCGCGCATCTACGGTCACGAGACCGCCGGCGTGGTGGCGGCCGTGGGAGAGCGTGTCACAAAATATGTTCCCGGCGATCGTGTGGTTGCGTTTCACCACATACCTTGCGGCCAGTGCTTTTACTGCCATCGCCACCTTTATGCTCAGTGCGGAGTTTACAAAAAGGTGGGAATCACGGCGGGTTACGAGCCGGCTGGGGGCGGCTTCTCCCAATACGTTCGCGTAATGGATTGGATTGTCGAGCGCGGTGTGGAACGCATTCCCGAAGGTGTTTCGTTCGACCAAGCCTGTTGGGTGGAGCCGGTCAACACCTGCCTGAAGGGCGTCGAAATGTTGGCGCTGAGACCTGGCGAGGTCGTGGCCGTGCTCGGCCAAGGCCCCATCGGCCTGATTTTCACCATGCTGGTGAAGCGTACGGGCGCTCGCGTTCTATCGACCGACGCCATTGAGTTCCGCCGCGGCTTATCGGAGCGGTTCGGCGCCTCCGCTTTCGATCCGCTCCAACCTGCGTTTGAACAAGCCGTTCAAACGGAGACCGCGGGTCGCGGCGTGGATGCGGTGATTGTGGCCACCAACGCGCGCGGATTGGTACAGCAAGCTTTAAAGATTTCCCGTCCCGGCGCCAAGATACTTCTGTTTGCGCAGACCTCCGCCGCCGAGCAAATCGAAATATCCGGGGCTGACATTTGCGTCGGCGAGCGCGTTCTGCTGGGCTCCTATAGTGCGGACGTGGACCTGCAGGCGGAATCCGCCCGGCTTGTCTTCAGCGGCGACCTGCCTCTCCATCAGCTTATTTCCCATCGCGTGTCCCTTGAACAGATCGCCCGCGGAATTGAAACCGCCCTGCATCCAAGTGAGCACTCGCTGAAGGTCGTCGTCCATCCGCAGGAGCAAAATTGATGCCTGCTTTCGCGGATACCATGCAGGCCGCTGTTCTCTATGGCAAGGAGGATGTCCGGCTGGAGTCCGTGCCCGTGCCTTTGCTCGAGCCAGGAGAGTTATTAGTTCGTGTTCGCGCCGCGCTCACTTGTGGAACGGACGTAAAAGTGTTCCGCCGCGGCTATCACGCCAAGATGATTCAGCCGCCCGCGCTGTTTGGGCACGAGATGGCGGGAGACGTGGTCGCCGTGGGGCCCGGTGTCACTCGATTCCATCCAGGGGATCGCGTGGTGGCGGCGAACTCCGCTCCCTGCGACCGTTGTTTCTTCTGCCTGCGAAACCAGAAGAACTTGTGCGAAGATCTGCTTTTCAACAATGGCGCTTATGCCGAGTTCATCCGTCTGCCGGATCGCATTGTCGCCAAGAACACGTACCGCATTCCGCCGCACCTTGACTATCGCGATGCGGCTCTCGCGGAGCCTCTTGCCTGCGCGTTGCGTGGCTTGGATGAGAGCGGTGTTCGCGCCGGCGACACTCTGGCGATTCTGGGGCTCGGACCCATTGGCTTGATGCTTGTGCGCCTTGCTAAGTTCGCGTTTGGCGCCCGTGTGATCGCGCTGGCGCGCCGCATTGAACAGGTGGACCGTGCCATGCTGCTGGGCGCCGAAGATGGCATTCTCCTCGGCAAATCGCTTAGCAAATCGGACGCCGTTGTCGCCCAGGTGAAGGCCCGCACCAACGGCCGCGGACCCGACGTCGTCATTGAAGCCATTGGTCACCCCGAAGCCTGGGAGCTGGCCACCAGCCTGGTTCGCAAAGGCGGCACCATCAATTTCTTTGGCGGTTGCCCCACCGGCACAAAAGTCGGTCTCGATACGGGGCTGCTCCACTACTCGGAGATCACCTGCAAGGCCAGCTTCCATCACACTCCCGACCACATCCGGCGCTCGCTGAATCTGATTGCGGATGGTACCGTGACTGCCAGGCACTTGGTGAATCATGAAGAACCGCTCAGCCATCTTCCCCAGGTCCTTTCCGATTTGGCCCACCACCGCAACGGGCAGATTAAAACGGCCATCATTCCTGGACAGTAACAACGCGTGACCGTCGCCCATCTTCAGCCCAAAGAGTTTATTCAGCAAGTTCCGGAGAGCGCGGCCTATGGGGAAAAGGATGCGCTCGAGTACACGCGCTGGCTGGCTACTCATCACTACGAGAACTTCCACGTAGCAAGCTTTCTGCTGCCCAAAAAGCTGCACCAGGATTTCTATAACGTGTATTCGTTCTGCCGCTGGGCCGACGATCTGGGTGACGAGATCAGTGACCCGCGGGAGAGTCTGCGACTGCTCGCGTGGTGGCGCAACGAGCTTCAGGCCATGTACCGCGGCGAGGTGTCGCACCCGGTATTTGTGGCTTTGAAAGGAACCGTCGAGCGTCACCACATTCCGATAGAGCCGTTCGATCGCCTGATCCGCGCCTTCGAGCAGGATCAGACTGTCACCCGCTACCAGACGTTTGCTCAGGTGTTCGACTATTGTGTCAACTCAGCGAATCCAGTGGGCCATCTTGTGCTCTACTTAGGCGGATACCGCGATGCGGAGCGCCAGCAACTTTCCGATTACACCTGCACTGCTCTGCAACTCGCGAACTTCTGGCAAGACGTGACCGTCGATCTTCAGAAGGACCGCATCTATTTGCCCCTTGATCTGTTCGCGCGGTACGGCTACACTACGGACGAATTGTTGGCGCACCAGTTCAATGCTAACTTCAGGTCCGTCATGACCGAAGCCGTTGCGGTGGCTGAGGATCTGTTTCGTAAGGGTCTGCCGTTAATCAAGATGGTGAACCGCCGCTTGGCTCTTGATCTCGATCTTTTCAGCCGCGGCGGAATGAAGATTTTGCAAAAGATCAAGCTGCAGGACGGCAATGTTCTCGCACGCCGCCCTTACATTTCGAAGCCGGAGCGCGTCGGCATTCTCCTCTCATGCCTGCATCGGCTGCTCCCGCTTTAACACCCGATTCCGTTGAGCAGTCTTACCGCTATTGCCGCGAGGTCGCGCGCAAACGTGCCAAGAACTTCTACTATTCGTTCCTGCTTCTAGAGAACGCGCAGCGCGATGCCATGTGCGCCATCTATGCGTTCATGCGCCACTGCGACGATCTCAGCGACGAACCCGCCACCAACGGCAAAGCGCAACTGCAGGGGAGCATTGCGGTCTGGCGAGTGCAGTTGGATCATGCGCTCGCGGGCCGCATCGACAGCGACAACCCCATCTGGCCCGCGTTTCACGATTCCGTGCGGCGCTACGGGATTCCGCACCGCTTCTTTCACGAGATGATCGACGGCATCACGTCCGACATCGAGCCCCGGCAGATACAAACATACGACGAACTATACCGATACTGCTATCAGGTGGCGTCGGTGGTTGGCCTCGCCGTCGTTCATATTTTTGGTTTTCAATCTGTTCGGGCGTTATTGTTGGCGGAAAAGTGCGGCATTGCGTTCCAGTTGACGAACATCATGCGGGATGTTCGCGAGGATGCCGCAATGGATCGTGTGTACTTGCCCGCGGAAGACTTGAAGCGCTTTGGAATTTCAGTGGAACAGTTGCGTTCCGGTAACGAAACGGAACAGTTCCGCGAGCTGATGCGATTCGAGGGCAGCCGCGCGCGCGCTTGTTACGACGAATCGGCTCCGCTGCTGGACTTAATACAGCCGAAGAGCCGCCGTTCACTGTGGGCGCTGCGCGAGATTTATCTGCGGCTGCTCGGTAGAATCGAAAAAGCGAATTACGGCGTTCTCAGCCGCCGGATCAACGTTCCCACTCGAACCAAACTCGCGCTGCTGCTGCGCGCCTTTACGCGCTAGCCCGGCTCCGGCGCATCCATACCAACCCGCCGAGCCCGGCCAAGCCGAGTAACACCGTGGCAGTAGACGGCTCCGGTATTTGAGAAACAGAAGTGACCTGCACGCTGCTGGCGCCATCGATGAATGGCGTTCCTCCCGGCCGATAAAACAAATTGAACGTTGTTACGCCCGCTGGCACCACCTGTCCGCTTGGCGTCCGCAGATTGGTCAGGAAGTATTGGTAGTTTGATCCTCCGATATCCGCATCCAGAGTGCTGATCGCCATCGTCTGCGTGTTGTAGTTCAACGCGAAGAATCGATCGGTCGTGACACTACTCACAATCGAGCTCCCGCTCTCGAGCAAGCTGTGCTGTGGATTAAAAAATGACACAGAGAACGAAGTCAGGTACTTGGTCGGTCCCACTGCTCCGGGACGCTCTAAAAAGGACTGCGGGGTGGTAGCCGGATTATAGCTGAAAGAGCCCAACGCGGAGTAACCGCTCGCGCCCGTCCAGCTATAGTTCACCAGTGTATCCGCGTTTACGGCCGTCGCACAGCCAACCGTCGCGAATGCAAGAGCAACCGTCACGAACGTCGAAACGCCTTTGCCGCTGTTTGTTCGTAGCATGTGATTCACCTTTTCTCGAATTGATCGCCGCTACGAGTATGCCGTCTCTTTGTGGCAGGTGTATGACGCTCGCGGACTATTCACGCGTATAGGTGAAGATCCATTCCGACCCGGCGCCGCCGATTGCCACCTCTTCACTGCCGGCGGGAATAAACCAGGCTTGCCCGGCTCGTCGCTGCGTGCCTTTACGCGTTAGCACGGGGGATAGAGTTTGGGGGGATTGTTCCTACTCTTGCCTCATTAACCGGGGCACCGCGACCGATAACGTGCCCTGTCCCTTGCGTGTCGCCCGCACGGTATTCTGCACGTCCTGCCCAAGCGCCGTCAAAAAATCGATCAGGCGTCCCATCGAAAAATTCCCAGAGCGATTGCGCATCAGCAAAGACACTTGCGGTTGTTTAACGCCAAGCAGTTCCGCTGCCTCCCTCTGCGTAAGGCCGCGCTGCTTGATAATCCGATAAATTTGCAGGGTCAGCCGCGCCTTGACCAGTTCCTGCACCGGGTCCGGTAGACCGAGATCGGCAAACACATTGCCGGTGCCATCCGTCGCGCGGGGCCTTGCTTTCTTCGTCGTCATCTCAATTCTGCCTCTCTCTGTGATCGTGTTCGGCGTCGGCCAGTCGTTGCCGGATAAGGTCCAACTCCCGCTTCGGCGTCGCAATGCCGGTCTTCGATTTCTTCTGGAACGCATGCAGCACATAAACGGCGTCCTCAAAGCGAACCGTATAGACGGCCCGCCATGCGTCGCCGGCATGCGGGACAACGATCTCCATCACGCTGCGGCCGCCAAATCCCGTTAGCGGCTTCGCGGCGGGATCAGTCTCGCCACTCTGCGCCGCATAAAG
>JAABUQ010012500.1_pt1 | contig 10530 bp, 10 predicted proteins | sample 5560001 | NCBI WGS metagenome assembly JAABUQ01 (sample SAMN10711888, study PRJNA513371) | rock metagenome | isolation source: Antarctica rocks | place: Antarctica: Victoria Land, Finger Mt nord | collected 2015-12-18 | reverse complement strand
CGCCTACTGATGGGTTACAGGGTTGCCAAGCAATTTTGTCTAGATTGAGGGTCAGCAGTAAGGTACGACAGCCCAGTCGTGCTGTAGCGAGGGCTGCTTCACAACCAGAGTGACCTGCACCCACGACTATGACATCAAAGGCATCTTGGAAATGGACAGACGTTGGCGATCGCATGATTATGGCTCAATCCGAGCAGCAAGGATCAAGCTTAATTCTAACGCTCTTCACCGGAAGTCCTGCATCGGCAAGCCTTTCAGATGAGAAGAGGTTTACACCCGTAGACGTTCACAAGAAATCTTGTGTGTGAGCATGGCACTGGGGAGTTGACCAGTATGGATTTCTAGCTCCGCGCTCCGTGGCACTTCAAATAACAGTTGCTGTCCGGGGAACACCACGCGCTCAAAGTACCAGTTGGGAATATTGGTAATGCGAATAATCTGTAACCCACTAGTGAAATTGAGGTAGTGGCAAAGACAGCGCTCGGCGGCTTCCGGTGGGAGAGCATCTAAGACTTGAGACACAGCTCCTCCTGGTCACGCCTCAGTAATACCTGCGCGCTCGCGTCAATAAAAGTGTTACAGCAGCCCATGATTTTTCGCCTCTGTTGCAATCTATAGTGAGTGAGGCGCGTTCCTTCAGGACGAATCCCTACTTCCGTCTCCCAAGCCAGTTTCAGCCAAATGCTGCCTTAGCTCAGAAAGGAGATGAACGATTTGATTTCTCCAATCTAATCTAATTTTTCTTCAGAAACCAGGTCTTGGCGATTCTTTTCTGGGAAAAACATCTGAATTAAGTTCTAAAAGATTTATAAGTTTCTTAATCCCCTCTTGTGTCACTGGACCATCAAATTGGATGTGAGCTGTACAGTCTTGGGCAATTCGGTAGAGAAGAGTTTGCTCAAATGAGCTTTGTAGTGTAGGCAGATGCATAACATTAGGCTGGGTGGAGTATGAGGGGTTAGCATCTCCAGAAGATTGAGTTTGGACTGGCTTCTCCGATGATTGTCCATTATTACTCAATCCGCTTGAAACCAGCGCCTCTTCTTCCTCTATCAACTCTAACGTAGCGCGGTATGCCCGAATAACACTGTCCATTGTTTTCGGGTTAAATCCCTTTTTTACCAAGAAAGAGCGAAGAATATTATCGTTAGGTAGCTGTTCGCCAAAAGAGTCGCGCAGTTTAGAAAATAAGTAAGGTGTAAAGGCGACACTTTTCAAAGCCTTTACTTGCTCTGGGTGTCCTCTACTAAGCAAAATAATAGTTTCTGCATCTTCACTTACCTTTAATTGCGTACCAACGCTCTCTAAAAGCCCATATTTAGTAAGTGCAGCTATAACAGTAGCAGCAGCCCCAGTAACTTCACCGTAACCCAGTGTTTTGGCTATAGTTTCCTTGTCTACAGCGCGAACCCGCTCTTGCTCGTAGACTGACTTAATCCTTGAAATCGCCTCAGCCAAACTGATTGCCGGATAACTTGGGCTTCTAACCTTGGTCATTAGGGTTACACTGAAGCTAACTGGCGCTAAAGAACTGCTAAGTATACCTCACGTTTATAAGAACTTACATGAATTACAAACCCTGGTCTAGTACCACTTTTAAAAGTGGCACTAGACCATTTTAGATAATGGAATTGTGAAAGCCTTATTAGTAAGCAGCTTCAGCAATCCATTATGTTACAGGGATCAAGCCAAAAACGATATCACTCATCGGTGATGGAGTGTCGCTGTGACTCATCATTGCGTTTACGAATGTGACCGGTACGCCTTCAACTGTGCCCGCAACTGCGCGATTTCTTGAGCCATGTCTAGAACCATTGCTGCTCCCACTAAATTCAGCCCCAAATCCTGGCGCAAGCGCTGAATTTGGCTGATACGAGTGATGTCTTTTGAGCGCAGCATTGACTCAATCGGCTCAATCAATCCCAATGCGACAAAGCGTTCCACGACTGTAATCGATGTCTCACTCTGCCAAGCTGCATATTCAAATGAATATAAGCTCTCGCCCTCATGTGAGACAACCACCTTTGAGAAATTGACCTGATTCATAATCTCACCTCACTTAAATCAGCGCGTGGATCAAAACTGCTATTGGTACGAATCTTTTCATAGCACTCGCGTTCACTCGGGCTGAGATCTTTAGGAGATACAATCTGGAGCTTGACAATCTGGTCACTCCTTCCACCCTTAGGCTGTGGCCATCCTTTACCCCGTAATCGCAAGGATTGTCCAGAACGCACACCTGCAGGAATTGTCATAGTGACACCACCATCGGGCGTTGGGACTTTGATTTGAGCCCCTAATACTGCTTCATCAGGTCTAATGGGGATTTCATAAACGATATGATCGCCATCAAATTGGAAGAAGGGATGGGGCAGGAGTTCGATTGTTAAGTATAAATCTCCACGTTGCTGCGAGAAAGGACTAGCACGACCTTTGCCCTTGATGCGGACTCGACTTCCAGGTTTAGCCCCTAGTGGAATTCGGACATTAATCGTTTCATCGTCTATTTGCAGTCGCTTCTGCACTCCATGGAATGCCTCAGAGAAGGTCAGGGCGATCGCTGCTTCTGTATCAGGGGCAGGAGCTTGGGTGTAAGCTCGCTCGTAATCGTCAAATCCACTTGGTTCACCTGTTGATGTTCGATACGAATAAGTCTGCCGCCCAGTTCGCCCCCCGCCACCAAAGCGACCGAGCAGTTCATTAATGAAGTCATCAAAATTGCCGTACTGGTCGAAATTAACCCCGCCGACATCAACTCCTGCACTGGGACCTGGTGGTGTACCACTCTCACTTGCCTGTTTCCAGTACTGACCGAACTGATCGTATTTTTGGCGCTTCTCTGGATCAGAGAGAACCTCGTTAGCCTCATTAATTTCTTTAAATCGTGTCTCTGCTTCTCGATCTCCGGGGTTTAGATCTGGGTGATGCTTGCGTGCAAGTTTTCGGTAAGCCTTTTTGATTTCATCCTGACTTGCCGTCTTGCTTACCCCGAGAGTCGCATAATAGTCCTTGAAGTCAGTTGCAGCTGGCATGCCCCTTCTACCTTCACAAACACCTCAGCTTACTTCCGATATTAGTGTAGAAAATCTGCCGTCAGTATAGGCTTTCAGAACAGACTGAGTTAGGCCGGAGAGTGTTCAATGCTGTAACTCATACTGCCGCTAGATGTTGAGTGAAGTATTAGCAGTTAATTGTTAATTGGGTCTAGAGCAAGCTTTTCAAGAAGATAACTGTGAACATGAGGCGACGCAAAGAAAAGCAGGAAGAGGAAGAACAATCCGAATCCCGTGGGCGCGAACTGGGACTGGATGAGACTGAGGAGAAGGAGGTCAAGCAGCACACCCGCTTTGGGGCTGTTGTCATCCATGAAGCAATTCGGGCAGAGGGTGAACGTGAGTTGCGCCGCCAAGCCTCAGCCCTGGCTTGATCCGGACTGGCAGCTGGTCTCTCTATGGGGTTCTCACTGATTGCCGAGGGCTTAATCCACGCTAGCCTGCCCGACGCGCCATGGCGTCCGCTGCTTTCGAAGCTCGGGTATCCCATAGGTTTCTTGATCGTGGTGCCAGGCCGCCAGCAGTTATTCACTGAAAACACCCTCACAGCAGTCCTGCCTTTGCTGAATAGGCGAAATGTCATTACTCTCAAGCGCCTCCTGCGATTATGGGCGATCGTGTTAGTTACCAATCTTGTTGGAGCATTTCTAATCGCCTGGGTTTTGGGTCATACCGAAGTTTTTCAGCCCGATGTTCGGCACGCATTCACTGAAATTGGTCTGAAGTCGATGGAGGGTGGATTCTGGCTCCACTTATTGCGAGGCATCTTCGCGGGGTGGTTGATCGCGCCGATGGTGTGGCTGCTCCCCGGTGCCGAGTCGTCTCAGTTAGCTGTGATTTTTTTCATTACCTACCTGGTTGGGCTGGGAGAGCTTGTACACATCGTTATTGGGTCAGTCGATGTGTTCTACCTCGTCACGACTGGAGCCGTCTCTTGGGGAGCCTATTTCGGGCGATTCATGGTGCCCACGCTACTGGGCAACATTATCGGTGGAGTGTCGCTAGTCGCAGCGCTGAATTATGGTCAAGTTGCCCCCCAGGCTAACAACCGGAAATAGCTAGTTTAAGAAGAGCAAATAACTCTGTAGAACAAGACTTAGTGATCAAAACGGCATCAACTCAAGCAGGTAAAAGAATAAAGATGAAGACCCCGATTACCAAAGTGATCGCAACTGCCGATACCCAAGGGCCTGAGCTAATCTAGTGAGTTACTCTTCATGGCGACGTTACAGCGTTGCTGTATTGGCTGTGGCGCTAATGCTTCTGCTGAAGCTGCTACTAGCCCCTCTGATTACGCAAGACAGTCCTTTTCTCCTGTTTTTTGGCGCTGTGATGTTTAGCACCTGGTATGGCGGTTTGGGACCGGGGTTGCTGGCTACCGTTTTAGCTGCTTTCATCAGCGACTACTTCTTTCTAGGTCCGACCTACTCAGTCTTAGGTAATAGACCGGGACAAACTTTAGAGCTGGGCTTATTCCTATTGGAGGGAGTACTGATCAACTTACTAATTTCGGCCCTACAGGTGGCCAAGCGCCGAGCTGAGTTAAACGCCCTAAAGGCCGAGAGACAGCGGGAAAATCTACACCAAAGCGAACAGCTCTTCCGGTTGTTGGTGGAGGGTGTAAAGGACTATGCAATTTTCATGCTAGACCTGGACGGGAACTTTGTTAGTTGGAACGTCGGAGCCGAACGCATCTTAGGCTATCAGGAAGCAGAGATCGTTGGCAAGTCTTTCTCCTGCATTTATCCGCCCGAAGACCTTCAGAATAAAAGGCCCGAGTACGCACTGAGGAGGGCGGTAGCTATGGGTCGGACTCAGGACGATCGCTGGCATGTCCGGAAAGATGGCACTTGGTTCTGGGCTAATGGCGTAATTACACCCTTAAGAGATGAAGCTGGCAATCTACGAGGCTTCTCAAAAATCCTCCGCGACTACACTAAAAGCAAACAAGCTCAGGAAGCTCTGCAGAAAAGTGAAGAGCGCTTACGCTTGTTAGTGGAGAACGTGAAAGACTACGCAATTTTCATGCTAGACCCAGATGGGCGGGTTGCTAGCTGGAACATTGGGGCCGAACGCATTTTAGGCTACCAGGAAGCCGAGATTGTGGGCCAGCCTTTCTCCCGCTTTTTTACGCCCGAAGCGATTCAGCAAGGTTTGCCGGAGCAAGAATTGCGGCAGGCAGTGGCAGAAGGCCAGTCGGAATACGATCGCTGGCATGTCCGGAAGGACGGCACTTGGTTTTGGGGCACTGAAGTCTCAACAGCCTTACGTGACGAGACCGGCACTCTCCGTGGCTTCTCCAAAGTGATGCGCGACATTACTGAGCGCAAGCGGGCAGAGGAAGAACGCGCCCAACTGCTGGTGCGCGAACAGGAAGCACGCGCTGAGGCTGAGGCGGCTAATCGCACAAAGGACGAATTCCTATCAATCCTCTCTCACGAGCTACGCACGCCCTTATCTGCCATTCTGCTGTGGGCTGAGTTACTCCGTGCGGGAAATCTGGATGAGGCGACCATGGTCCAGGCACTTGAGATCATCGAACGCAATGCGAAGTCACAGGCGCAACTGATCGAAGATCTCCTAGATATCTCGCGCATTATTACGGGTAATCTGCGCCTGAGTGTCCATCTGATTGAACTTGCACCCACGATCCAGGCAGCCATTGATACCTTGCAGTTGGCAGCTGAGGCTAAGGGGATTCAACTTCAAACAGTACTTAGTGCTACGGTAGGTCAGGTGTTGGGTGATGCCCAAAGGTTGCAACAGGTCGTCTCGAACCTGCTCTCCAACGCCATCAAATTCACGCCCAATGGTGGACGAGTCGAGATCCATCTTACTCGCACAGACTCTGATGCTTGGATTGTCGTCAGCGACACAGGCCGAGGCATCAGCCCAGATTTCTTGCCCTATGTCTTTGAACGCTTCCGCCAGGGCAATAGCACGACTACCAGGACTCAGGGTGGACTCGGTCTCGGCCTTGCGATTGTCCGGCACTTGGTGGAATTGCACGGCGGCACTGTCCATGCAGCCAGTCTAGGAGAGGGGAAAGGAGCAACGTTCACGGTGACTCTGCCACTTGCAGCTATTCCTAGAAAAACGAGTGGGCAAAAGCGATTAGACCCAGAAAATCGGCAAGGCAAACTCTTCGACAGCCTGCCAAGGCTCGACGGCATCTGGGTGTTGCTCGTGGATGATGAGGCTGATATGTGTGAGGTAATTGCCATGGTGCTTAAACAGTGCGGGGCGGAAGTCACAGCAGTCGCCTCAACGAGTGAGGCGATGGAAGTGCTGACAACAGACGCATCAGGTCGGAGGCCAGATGTCTTGCTGTGCGATATCGGGATGCCTGGTGAGGACGGCTACACTCTGCTCCGCAGGGTGAGAGCGCTGGAAGCAGAGCGAGGGGGACGGATTCCGGTTGCCGCACTGACAGCATACGCTAGGGAGGAAGAGCGCATGCAAGCTCTCTTAGCGGGCTTTCAGCTACATATACCTAAGCCGGTTAATCCATCTGAGTTAGTTACAGTGGTAGCAAACCTTGCCGGAAGAACCGGAGCAGTTTGAGGGTTACTGCTCGCTGCTACGAGCCGAGTGCAACTTCATTTACGATGCTCGACCTGTTCCGATGCAACACCCTCTTTTTCGCCACAATGCAATCAGCCAAGTAACTAGCATCCCGAGCTATTCCCGAAAACCGTCCCGAACCCCATGTATACAACCATGGGAGTCCCAAAAAGTATAATCCCCACACACCTGTTACACCGCGATCGTGACCAGGATAGCCCTTCCCATCAAACACCGGAATCTCTACCCAGCTAAAATCAGACTGATACCCAGTACACCAAACAACAGCCCCGATATTAGCCTTTTCATAATCGAGCTTTAGAACTTCCTCCTCTGGCTCCCAAACGGGTTCGTAAGCAGGTTCTGTTGGTGCTTGTATTTTGTGCTTCTCAATAAATCCATCGATAGTTTTCTTAATACTTTCAGCCACCGCATCTGCTCGATCCAAATTTTGCTTCAGGTTGTTCCGAAATTCGAGATTTCCACCGCTGACGTTCTTCAATGCCCCGTACAGTTGCATACCCTCCAAAGCGAATCGGCGCAAGTCAATCTCACGCCCACTATCACGACCAGTAACATAGTGATTGGCATTAGTCCTGACTTTCTCTTTTTGTGGATGCTCATCAATTGGCAAATCGTAGTATCCCATTTGCTCTAACCAATCGACGGCATCTTTCCCTCGATACATTCGTGGAGATCGAGGGGCACCCCCCACGCATAAATGAACTTTTTTACCTGTAAGGTGCAAATCTTCAGCGATTTGACAACCTGACTGTCCTGTTCCCACGACTAACACAGCTTTAGCGGGTAACGATTGCGGATTTTTGTATTCAGATGAGTGTAACTGCAAAATATTTTCAGGAAGCCGTTCAGCCATTTTCGGCACCTTGGGAATATGGTAATTACCCGCAGCAATTACCACCTGATCCGCTGTATAGTCCCCAATAGAAGTCGATAATTCAAAAACACCCTGAGAATTACTCTTTTGAACTTTCAACACTTCAACACCTTCCTTTAAGGGAGGGTCAAACGATGCAGCGTAATCCTCAATGTATTTTACGATCTCATCCTTTTGCATAAAACCGTGAGGGTCGTCCCCTGGATAGTGATACCCAGAGAGTTTGCATTGCCAGTTAGGCGTCACTAAACAAAAGGAATCCCAACGTTTCGAGCGCCATGAATATCCAATCCTGTTTTTCTCGAAAACGATGTGGTCAAAGCCTCTCTCCTTTAAGTTGTAGCTCATAGATAGACCCGCTTGACCACCTCCTACGACGACAACGGAATAGTGCTGTTTCATTGGCTAATTTCTTGCTCGATTGCTCAGGATGTGTTGTAAGCTTAAATGCTGGCTGAGGAGGCAATTTGTATCTTCTAATACAAAAGCTTCAAGTCTAACAATAAAACTAGGCATAGAGAGCGCAATGTTTAAAACTATGCCAACCTGTCACTCAACACCTACCTAAATTGATAGGTTGGTCTTATTTGTAAAACCTGAAACATGAAATCAGCGTGAAATCTCTGTAGCCCATTAGAAATAAATGAGCTTTCTCCCATTAGAAAGAAGCACTCGCCTTAAAAACTGGATAACGTGAAACTAATGAGTTAAGAATCAGTCATCACGCCCATATGGGGATTGAGTCTGGGGAGCGTTTTGGCAACTGCGCCTTTACATCTGTTAACGGAAAAGAAGTGTATGACACAGATCTGGCTCTGGGTAGATTTTGTAGTCTTTAGTTTAGCGGCTCTTAACTTTGGTATCAAAGTAGGTGCAATGAGACGGCAGGAAGGACTAGAGTTCCCGCTCATAAGCTTCTTTGTAGTGCTATGGAGTGCAGCCCTGTACCTAACTATGATTTTTCATCAGACAGTCACTCCCTTTCATGGTCATGAGGTGTACTGGGGACGCTACATTGACTGGCTCGTTGCTACCCCACTACTGTTGCTTAATTTAAACATGGTAGCTGGGCTACGTCCCAAACTGATAGCAGGAGTAATGGGAGCAGATATCTTCATGATTTTGGGGGGTTTAGTAGGGAACTTTTCGACAAAGCCAGTCAACTTTATCTGGTACATAATTAGCTGTGGCGCTTTTATTGCTATCATTGCGGCGATCCTGACTGAGTTTTCCTCAAGTGCCGCCAAACGCCATTCTAAGGTGAAAAACCTGTTCAATAGACTGAAATTATTACTAATTGTTGCGTGGACTGGCTACCCACTTACCTGGATTATCGGTCCCGAAGGCTTAGACCTAATTAGCCCTGGTTGGGAGAGTTTCTGTTACACAGTTGTAGACATCTTGTCTAAAGTAGGCTTTGCTTTTCTTCTAACAAAGGACAAGCAAGCCCTAACCCAGGCATCTAAGAGTATGATGGAAACAGTTCAATCTTACATTCAGAGTAACGAAAAAGGTTCAAACTATACCTAATGTGTGCTGCTACTCTTTGACGATTCACTAACATCATCAAAACTTGAAATCAGCTATCCCTCTTAATCAACTTCACCTACAGAGTTTTAGAGAAAACACATGCCTGATATTGTAGATACTGCAATTAACGCGGGTTCTTTTAACACCCTAGTGACAGCTGTCACGACCGCTGGTCTTGATACAGCACTGAAGGGGCCTGGGCCATTCACTGTCTTCGCGCCAACCGATGAGGCATTTTCCAAACTCCCCTCAGGAACTTTTGAGTCACTGCTACAGGATATCCTACAGTTAAGAAAGATCCTGGAGTACCATGTGGTTTCTGGCAAGCTAATGGCAGCTGATGTGGTCAAGGTTGATTCTGTAACCACGGTGGAAGGTTCAACCATCAAGATTGATGCCTCCAATGGCGTTAAGGTGAACGACGCTACTATTGTCACCCCAGACGTAGAAGCAGATAACGGTGTTATCCATGTCATTGATACGGTGCTAATTCCTCAATAAGTCAAATGAAAGATAGCACTACATTCCACATCTAGAGGCAGTTAATAGAGTTTATCAACATCGTTGACTTGGGGCGTATAGTCCCTTTCTAGATGCGCTCTGACTGGAGTAGGTGGCTTTTGGGTAAATAAAATTGTTGGCTTAAGTGCCATAAATTTCTCTTCCCTCATCCTTCAGTTAAATTGAAGCTTTTTGAAAAAAAGAGTTTGAAAACAGGAGTTGTTTTGTATGAGTACCTCAAAACCTGAAGTTGTTGTCGTTACTGGAGCCTCAGCCGGAATCGGACGTGCAACTGTTCGAGCATTTGCCAAGCGGGGAGCTTACATCGGACTAGTTGCTCGTAGTCGCGATGGACTAGAAGGGGCGCGTAAGGAGGTCGAAGAGGCTGGTGGTAAAGCTTTGGTGCTGCCGACTGATGTTGCCGATCCAGATCAGGTCGAGAAGGCAGCAGCAGCAGTCGAGGAGGCGTTCGGACCGATTGATATCTGGGTTAACGACGCGATGGCATCGATTTTGTCGCCCTTCATGGAGATGAACCTAGAGGATTTTCGGCGTGCTACTGAGGTAACATACCTGGGATATGTATATGGCACAATGGCGGCATTACGTCGGATGAAGCCACGCGATCGCGGGACGATTGTGCAGGTGGGTTCCGCCCTTGCCTATCGCTCCATTCCACTGCAGTCGGCGTACTGCGGTGCCAAGGCGGCGATCCGAGGCTTCACTGATTCGTTGCGTTGCGAACTGCTCCACGATCACAGCAACGTCCGGCTCACAATGGTGCAAATGCCAGCTGTGAACACGCCGCAGTTCGGGTGGATCAAGAGCAATATGCCGCATAAGGCGCAACCCGTACCACCGATTTTCCAACCAGAGGTAGCTGCTGAGGCAATTTTCTGGGCGGCACACCACGATCGGCGCGAACTCTATGTAGGCGGACCCACAGTGGAAGCAATCTTGGGCACCAAAGTTGCACCCGGCCTG
>JAABUQ010012499.1_pt1 | contig 10531 bp, 11 predicted proteins | sample 5560001 | NCBI WGS metagenome assembly JAABUQ01 (sample SAMN10711888, study PRJNA513371) | rock metagenome | isolation source: Antarctica rocks | place: Antarctica: Victoria Land, Finger Mt nord | collected 2015-12-18 | reverse complement strand
AAGCCGCTGTTCGCGGACTGGCTCCCTATCGCTCTGCTGGCTATTCCTGGTCTTGGTATTTCACTCTTGCTCGTCACGGCCAGTTTACATTGGGGCATCAACCTGTCCTGGCTGGTGGCGATCTTAGTGGGAGCAATGGTTTCACCGACTGATCCCGTCGCAGTTCTTTCCTTATTGCGTCAACTCGGCTTGCCCGAACGGCTACAAACGATTATCGAGGGCGAGAGTTTATTCAATGATGGGGTGGGAGCAGCGGTGTTCGAGATTGTGCTGGCAGGACTGCTGCCGCTCCTGGGACTCGCACCCGCCACAGATCATCCTTCATTCTTGTTGGTTGCCGGGGAGGCGCTCTGGTTGATGTTTGCCGGTCTGCTGCTCGGCCTGGCTATTGGCTGGCTGGTATCACGCTTCTTGCGCCATGTTGATGATCACCTGATTGAGACGACTATCACCGTCTGCGTGGCCTATGGGGTCTACCTGGCTGGCGTTTACTTGCATACATCAGGCATACTGGCAGTGGTTGGAGCGGGTTTGATGATCGGCAGCTATGGCAAACGAGTGGGTCTGTCGGAACGTGCGCGGGAGGCTACTCACGATGTGTGGGAGTTTCTTGGCTATCTTACGAACTCCTTTCTCTTCCTCCTGATGGGTATCCAGATCGGTGAATCACACCTTATACAATCCCTGCCAGGCATTGGCTGGGCATTGGCCGGAGTCATTGTGGGACGCGTCCTGATGATCTACACACTCTTACCCCTGCATAATCTGTTTGCCCGCCGCCTGGTACGCGGCGAGCGCGAGCAGGATCGCTTCTTGCCCCTCCCTCGTCCCATCCCGGCCTCGTGGTACCCGATCTTCACGCTCTCGGGACTGCGCGGCGCGCTCTCCATTGCGCTCGTCCTGAGTCTCCCAACAGCTTTTGCCCAGCGCGATCTTTTAGCTGATATCGTCTATGGCGTGGTGTTAGTCACGCTGCTGGGCCAGGGTTTCGGGCTGCGCCTCTTCCTCCCTCACTGGCAGAAGCGCTAACACGCTACATTGCTCACCGCTAAAAGCACACACCTCCCCACCCCCTTTGTACAGATAATGCGGTATACTGTTAAGGACAAAACGATCAGCGCACACACTATCTCTGGAAAGGTCAGAAAAGCTATGCTCATCGATCTACGAAGTGACACCGTTACCCATCCCAGCCCTGAGATGCGGGCGGCGATGTACCGCGCGGAAGTTGGGGACGACGTCTACGGCGAAGATCCTACCATTAACCGCCTGCAAGAACTGGCGGCCGAACGTACAGGCAAAGAGGCGGCGCTTTTTGTGCCCAGCGGCACGATGGGCAATGCTACGGCGATGTTAGTCCACGCGGGACGAGGGCAGGCTATTATCGTCGGCGACCAGTCTCACATCTATCATTATGAGGCGGGTGGAGCATCAACTCTGGGCGGCTCTCCCATCCTTGCCGTGCCGACTGGTCTGGATGGGATGCTCGACCTAGCCAGGGTACGGGCCAGTATCGCGGACGAGAGCGATGCGCATGTCGCGGCTACGGCGCTGATCTGTATTGAAAACACGCATAACCGCTGCGGGGGTACGGTCCTGCATGCAGAACAGATCGCGACCATCACCACGCTGGCGCATGACAATGGTCTGCCGGTGCATATGGATGGCGCTCGCGTCTTCAACGCGGCGGTCGCCCTTGGCATCCCGGTCAGCTCGCTGGTACGCAACGTTGATTCGCTCATGTTCTGCCTTTCCAAGGGGCTGAGCGCGCCCGTTGGCTCCCTGCTGGTCGGGGACAAAGAGTTTATTCGCCGCGCGCGACGCGTACGTAAACTCTTAGGCGGCGGTATGCGCCAGGCGGGCATACTCGCGGCGGCCGGCATTGTCGCACTGGAGAGGATGGTAGAACGGCTGGCCGAAGATCACGCGCACTGCCAGCAGTTGGCACAGGGCCTGGCCGAACTCCCCCAGATCGCGATCGATCCCCGCCGCGTCGTGACCAATATCCTCATTTTCACCGTACATAATAAGCAGAGACAAACATTGACAGCAGGAGAGACTGCCTATTTCCTGGGTAAAGCACACGAACATGGCGTACTTTTAAGCCCGATGGGCGATAGTATTATACGCGCGGTTACTCACTACGGCCTGGATAGCGGGCATATCGACGCGGCCCTGGTTGGCATCAAGCGTGCGCTGCTCGCGCTGCAACTGTGAAAGGAGCTCATCAATGTATCGAGCAGGACGATCACTTACACGCGGTATTTCCACGGCAATCATACTGTTAGGTCTCGCTTTATCATTCGCCTTCGGCGGCTTTAACCTGCCGATTTTCTTTGTTGCCCTCGCCTTTGCCATCCTCGTCGGTTCGCTAGGTACATTTAACCCCCGAGGCGTCTATGGCGGTTTTATGGGTTTCATCTGGATGCTTATGCTGGCCCTGTTCTTTGTGACGGGGAGCTGGGTCTGGTTCATTGTCGGGGCCGCCATTAGCGCGCTCCTGGGCGCGCTGGTCAGGCCCATCCTGGCGGGCCTGCTCGGCGTCGGACTCTTCAGTGCCTTCGCCAACCAGCAGCGCCCCCCACAATACTACCAGCCTCCGCAGCAGCCGTACCAGCCAACCCAACAGCCGTACCAGCCCTATCAACAGGGCTACCAGACACCACAGGAGGAGGCAGGGTATCAAGAGGGAGAACGACAACATCAGTATCCCCCCACACCTACCCAGAATGCTCCGCAATACCAGCCATACACCAACCAGGCAGATCAACCGCAGGCACAATACCCGCAGCAGATGCCACCGCAGCAGCAATAATAGCATAGCAAACAAAAATATGTTACAATTCCTGCATCAGATAGACAAAATCAGGTACATTTCGTTTTGACCCCGTAACTTCTGTACGATATGATCAAGCACACAAGAAAAGAGCTTGATCCTTCTTCTTGGGAAAGGGGCAATATTCATGGCGCTGAACAAATACTCAGGAGCGGTCGCTGTCATTACAGGCGGCGCGAGTGGCATTGGTCTGGCAACCGCGCGGGCGTTGTACACGGCTGGCGCACATGTGGTGCTGGCGGATGTCAATGAGCAGGGACTGCAACAGGCGGGACAACTTGTACGGGAGGGCAACCCTTCTTCTACAGGACAGGTGCTAGCAGTAGTGACCGATGTAGCCAGAGAGGAGCAGGTGCAGGACCTGATGCGCCAGGCGCTCGACACCTGTGGCCGCATCGACCTGGTCGTCACCTGCGCCGGCCTCGGGCACGGTGGTCCCATCGATCTCTTTACGGGCCAGGAGATGCAGACCTTGATGAATGTCAACTTTATGGGCACCTACCACTGTGCACGAGCCGCGCTGCCAGCTATGCGCAAGCAGAACAATGGCCACTTCGTCTTCATCAGTTCCGTCGCCGGCAAGATCTGTACACCTATGCTGACAGGCTATACCGCGACGAAGTGGGCGGTGCGCGGCTTTTCATCAGCACTGCGCGCCGAGCTGTATGAGACCGGGATCGGTATTACCACAGTCTACCCGGCCTGGGTCGATACGCCGATGGTTCACCAGGAGGGGGACGCGTCGCAGGTATTTGAGATTGAGATCATGCTAACACCTGAACAGGTTGCGAACGAGATTTTGCAGGCTGTGCTGGAGGATCGTCGCGATCTGACACTGGTCCCCAATCCTGATATCGCCGCGCTGCTGCAAATGATGCAAACCAACCAGGACATGGCCGAGCAGATGGTGGGCGCGACCTTCAAGCATCGTCTGGAACGGCTCCAGGAAGCACAGCCTAAATAAGAAGTTCTGTGTACGCCTCACACGGTCCCTGCATCTCTCGCTCCAGGCACTCAGGTGCTTGACCCTGCGCTGCTCACCGCGCTATCTTTAGAGGAGACGCTATGACTCTGGAGAAAACAGAGCACACGCGAGAGTCTCCAGTGCCCCAGGATGAAAGGAGCGCGCGGTGCAGGAACATGGATTATACGGCAGTGAGAGCATGACATGGAGAGTTGCCAGCGAGGCGGCCCTGACGTTGGGAGGATCGCGCGCGATATTGATGCAGCTCGCGCATCCTCTCGTCGCCGCCGGCGTGAGCGCGCATAGCCGCTATATGCACGATCCGTTTGGACGCGCGGAAAGCACGTTCTTGCTGGGCCAGATGTTAACTTTCGGCTCAACGCGGATGGTCAGGCAGGCCGCCCAGCGGATCAATCGCTTGCATACCCATGTACATGGCACGCTGCCACTTCGTGCGGGAGTTTATACACACGGTGCCACCTATGATGCGCGCGATCCCGAACTCCTGCTCTGGGTACACGCGACCCTGATCGATACGATCCTGCTCAGCTATCCGCTGTTCTTCAGGCCGCTCAGCCTGGCAGAACAGGAGCAATATTACCAGGAATCGAAAAGCATGGTCAGATTGCTGGGACTTTCAGCAAGGGCGATGCCGGCGACGGTGCAGGATTTACGTGACTATGTCCATACGATGGTGTACAATAACCACCTGGCGGCTACTCCCCAGGCGCGACAGCTTGCGCGTGTAGTACTTTTCCCCCCGGCGTCCTGGACCCTGCACCCGCTGCTGCATTTCAATTTACTGCTCACCTGTGGCCTGCTGCCACAACCTGTGCGTGAGCTATACGATCTGCACTGGGACGACAAACGCCAGCATGTGTTTGAACTGGCGACCGCCGGTCTGCGCGCGACCCTCCCCCATTTGCCCCCATCTCTGCGCGTATTGCCTGTTACGCGCCGCCTGATGCAGACAGGCACGCTCACACCGTGAGGGCTGCACGAGATCAGTGCGACAGCGCACTGGTCGCGAAGAAGGCCATGACGATGAGGATGCTAATAACGAGAGCCATCAATACACGCAGTCCCAGGCTTGATGTAAAAAAGTTGTGGCGACGTGGAGTCACGGTCGCAGAAGTTTCATTCGTAGCCATAGATTTCCTCCCTCTGTTACAAAACACCCTTCCTGAATAGACGCTCCAGGAAGGGGGTACTCGCTGCCCATTAGCTATAACGAAGGGACGGGCGCCTGTTAACAGGAGACACTATTTCGGCCTTTTTTTACTACATTCGTCACATTCGCACATCGCCCGCAATTTCTCATAGGTGTAGATCCCCGTCTTGTGCCCATCCTCCCAGATCGGCGTTAACCCATAGCGACCTACCGGTTGTATATTCGCTAACGTCGTCTCTTCCACGCTCAGGCTCTGCTTCTGCTGCAACATGCCGGGCTGCCCACCCTCGCCCGCACACCAGGCACAGGGGCAGGCCCAGCGCAACCTCTCCCAATCGTGTACGCTCTCATGGTCATCACTCCACGACAGGTACAGCTTGCGGTTATCCTCGTCAAGCAAAAATGATGTTGGCGATGGATGATCATACTGACTCATATTTGGCTACCCCTCTAGCGAATTTGCACACTAGATGATTCTTCCTAGCATTTACGCTCATACACAATTGATATAGCTCATTATAATCTCTCGTCCCTTCCAGGTCTAGCAGTAACTCTTCACCTTCTCTGGCCGCCAGAGGCGGCCTCACTCTTTCTTGAAAGGTGGTGCCCATTTGTTCGGCCTTTGGCCGAACAAATGGGCACCACCTCTCCAATTTTCTCCGCGCTGCAGGCGCGGGAAGGAGGCTGAGGCGTTACGTCTAGCAGAGATAACATCAGATGTGCTGGCGTATCATCCCTGGGGAGACGATATCTTAAGGTAGAGAGGTCGTTACCGCGACACATGCTTTGCGTTCTAGCCTGTAGAACACATATGGGGATAGATTATGTTGAATACACTGCTCGTTGTATCATTCACGCTGATCTGTATCCTGATTCTTATCGCTCTATGGATAATGATACACATACAGCGGCGCAGCAGCGAGAGGCTTCAGGCGCAACAACACGCCTGGGAGCGCGCACAGGAAGCACGCCAGCGACAATGGCAGGAACAGCAGAGCAGACATACGCGTGAGATAGAGCGGCATCTCACTTCACAGGTCAACGAACTTCACAGCGAGTGGCAGCAGCGTGATAGCAAAGACAGCATACAGACGGAGAAGCTGAGCAGGCGCTATGAAGACCTGCTGGCGCTTACACGCGTCGAAAGTGAGCTGGCACGCCTGCCACGCGTAGAGGATATGCCGTTGCCCGATCACGATCCAGAACAGCACCACAGCGCACGGGAGCAAAGACAACCGCCAGACCTGCGAGGAGCCATCCTGACCAGGCACGACCTTTCCTACCGCTACTTGGCGCGGGCCGATCTACGCAACGCCCGGCTCACACAGGCCAACCTTTTTATGGCCGATCTTTCAGGAGCACACCTCGCGGGAGCGAATCTCGCCGGGGCCGACCTTACCGCCGCGAATCTGGCGCACGCCGATCTGCGCGCGGCTGACCTGCGCGAGGCAAATCTCCTTGTCACCGACCTGAACAAAACGCTCCTGGCTGGTGCGAACCTGTGCCAGGCACGCAATCTGACCCCGGAGCAGATCAGCAAGGCCATTATCGATAAAACGACAGATCTTGATGCAGCCATCGACATTACGCTGCCCGCGCTCCCACGTATCACGCAGCAATCCTCTTCTGAGAAGATACTTCACACACAATAGGGAACGATTTGCCGCAGGAATTCCCGTCGAAGAGATAACTATACTATGCTATACTACAGCAGCTAGCGCAAAAAATAAAAAATGGGTAACTCTTCACCCTCCTCCTGCGCCTGCGGCGCAGCACACCAATAAACTTATATATTTGCTGCCTGTGCTGCGGCCTTCCGCCGCAGCACAGGCAGCAAATATATAAAAAATAAGAGCGGCCTCTACAGGTGGTGAGGCAGGGAAAAGAGACCGAGGCGTTACAAAATTTCGTTAAAGGATATCTCTATGAGCAATGAACACCATTTGCCCCTGTTGGGCAAGATCGCGCTTGTGACCGGGAGTAGCCAGGGGATAGGACGTGCAGCAGCCCAACGACTTGCTCAAAGTGGAGCGGATATTGTTATTAATTATCGCAGCAATGCCGATGCGGCCGCCGAAGCACAGGCAAGTATAGAAACGCTGGGCCGACGCTGTATCGCTATTCGGGCGGATGTGAGCCAGGAAGAGGAGGTCGCCCATCTCTTTAACCAGGCGACACAGACGCTTGGTCCTGTCTCGATCCTCGTCAACAATGCCGGCACCACGCGCGATAAGCTGATTCTGCAAATGACGCTTGCCGACTTTGACTATGTCATGAATACCAATCTACGCGCGGCGTTCCTCTGTACCAAAGCATCGCTCCGGGGCATGATGAAAGCGCGCTGGGGCCGCATCATCAACGTCGCGTCAGTGGCGGGGCTGCTGGGACCGGCCGGCCAGGCCAACTACGGAGCTTCAAAGGCTGCCATCATCTCGCTCACCTTGAGTACCGCGCGCGAGATGGCGAGCCGCAACATCACCGCGAATGCTGTCGCGCCCGGCTTCGTCCCCACTGAACTCACCTCAAGCGTCACCGAGCAGCAGCGTAAGTTTATGCTCGATGCCACGCCGCTGGGACGTTTTGGCACAACCGATGAAGTCGCCGCCGCGATCAATTTCCTCTGCTCACCAGAAGCAGGCTATATCACAGGACAAATCCTCAGTATAGACGGGGGCATCTCGATGCACGTGTGATTAGAAGATCTCTTTGAGATGCAAAAGCACCATGTTTCAAACATTATTTCTTCTAAGGTGCAAAATCGGTGCAAAGCACCGATTTTGCACCTTAGAAGAAATTAAGACTCGCGAGCGCTACGCGCGAGACCGCATGGAAGAAGAAAGGATCCCCTTACTCTTTGTCTGCTTCAGCAGGAATATGACTGTTGCGCGAGCGCTCAAGCCTTTCGATCGAATGTGAAAGCGCGTTGATACGCTGCTCAAAGTCGCGGGCCCGCTGATGCAACACGTGCAGTTCCGCCGACAACTCATGCAGTTGCCCATTTAATTCATTGGGCAATCGTTCCGCAGGCACATCCGGTTCAGTTTGCATCCTGAGCGCTGGCAGAGTCGGAGAGGCAAGCGCCTCCGCCCCACTCTCCTCGCGCGGACCAGGTACCGTCAGCGTTCGCTCGTTCTTCTCACCTGCCGCAGGTCCGTGCTCCTGCCCCTCTGATACCCTATCCCCATTGCCACGTGCCACAACAGCCAGGAGAATGAGCGCCAGGAGAGCAACACCGAACAGCCCACCAACTATCAGTAAATTCACAAAAAAGCTCCTTCCACTCTATAGAAAGCGTTCATGCTCTCTCTATAAGGCTAGTGGATATGGATCGTCACTTCCGCGCTCATACCGGGCACAAGGTCTTTCCCCCCGGTTCCATCAAGTGAGATGATGACCGGGATACGCTGCCCCACTTTTGTATAGTTACTGCTGGTCGTATCCTGCGTCGGTATCAACGAGAAGGAGCCTGCCGTCGCCTGGACGACGCGCTGTACTTTCCCCGTGAAGGTGGTATCGCTGTAGGCATCGACATGGATATCGACATCCTGGTTTAGCTTGACATTGTTGAGAGCGTTTTCGTCAACATTGGCGGTTACTGTCAGCGCGTTCAGATCAGTAACCTGCGCCAGGGTCACACCCGCCGCCACCGTCTGACCCTGCACAACCGGAGTCAACAACACAGTCCCACTCAGTGGGCTGATAATATCAATCGGAGCGGGCCTGGCCGTTGCACTCGGAGCCCCCGTGCCACCCGTCCCGCTCACTCCACCGCTGGGTCCGGCGACCGCTGGGGGGGTGATAGTAGCGATCGTTTGTCCACTCGTGACTTTATCACCCTGTTTCACCGTAAAGGACGTGAGCTGCCCATTCGAGACGGCCAGCACAGGCACAATCGTCCCCGTCACCTGAGCATCGTCCGTACGGTAGTAAAGATAGTTCTGATAAAAGTAGTAAAGGATGCCACCCGCAATCGCCAGTATCGCCACGACGATGAGGGTTGGAATCAGGATCATGCGTCGCATAATGTGTTCTCCTTAAAAAAAATTATAGATAAAAATGCAATTATTCCACGAAGACCATCGGGCGCTGCTCCGCCTCGGTTGGTACAACGCTGCGCCCATCCGTGGGCGCGATACGCGCTGGTTTACGGCCGCTACTGACAAAGAAGACCGCGATAATGGCCAGCACGACCACCACCGCGCTTACTCGAAAGGCATCCTGCAGGGCCAGCACATACGCTTGCCGGCGCAAAAGACCGGAGATCACCTGCAGCGCGGCGCTGTTCGCCTGCATCAGGCCCATCCCGCGTGATGCAAAAAGCGCCTCGAAGCCGCGCAGTGCCTGCCCCAACGGGGACGCGGCGGTCACCCGTTCAGCCAGATGCATATAGTGCACCTGGCTCTGCGTCTGGACCAGCGTTGCCAGTACTGCGATGCCCAGCGAACTTGAAACCGAGCGCGTCACTGTATTGAGCGACGATGCCTGCGCGAGCTGTCGCGGCCCGATCTGTGACAGGCCGGCGACCGTCAGCGGCTGGATACTGGCACCCAGCGCCAGCCCGCGCAGGACAAGCATCATTTGCAGCCACCAGAAGGGCGAACTGACCGTAATGAATGTAAGCTGCCACGTAGCGAAGAGCAGGATCAGCAGCCCGGGTATCATCACCGCGCGCACACCAAGACGATCGACCAGGCGTCCCCCAACAAGGACGCTCACCATGGATGCCAGTGCCTGGGGCAGCAGGAGCAGGCCAGCCTGAAAGGCACTCTGCCCGCGCAGGTTTTGTAGGTAGATGGGAAAGAGAAACACGCCACCAAACAGGCTGAAGACCACAAACACATTGGCGATCGCGCTGGCACGAAATGGCCCGTTCGCGAAAAGGCGTAGATCGAGCAGCGGCTGCTTTTCCTGGCGCGCCAGGCTCAGCTCTAAAATGACGAAAATGATCAGGGCAAGGGTGCCACCGACCAGGAAGCTGATCACCTTCGTCGAGCCCCAGCCATCTGTACTCGCATCGGAGAGGCCGTACAGGACCGATCCCAGGCCAATCGCCGCGAAAAGAAATCCCGCGAAATCGAAACGTGTGTTTGCTTCGATGGTTGCTTCACGCAGGAGCACGCTGGCGAGGATAACGCCGACAATGCCAATCGGCAGGTTGATGTAGAAGATTGACTGCCAGTCGGCATAGGTGACCAGGTAGCCACCGAGGGTCGGACCAAGGGCCGGCGCCAGCAGGGCCGGTATGCCAAAAAATCCCATCGCCATCCCCCGCTCCTGCGGCGGAAACTCACGAAAGAGCAGCGTAATGGACAGGGGGAAGAGTGCCGCGCCACCGATCCCCTGCAAGATGCGGAAAAAGATCAGGACCGGCAGGCTCCACGCCAGGCCACACAGGGCCGAGCCAAGGGTAAACGCGGCCAGCGAGACGATATAAAAGCGTTTGATGCCAAAGCGGTCAGAGAAATATGCCGCCGTCGGCGTAATGATGCCCTGGGTCAGAATATAGGCTGTAAGCACCCACTGGACACTGTGAATGTCTGCTCCGAACGCTGTTTGCAGA
>JAABUQ010012498.1_pt1 | contig 10532 bp, 10 predicted proteins | sample 5560001 | NCBI WGS metagenome assembly JAABUQ01 (sample SAMN10711888, study PRJNA513371) | rock metagenome | isolation source: Antarctica rocks | place: Antarctica: Victoria Land, Finger Mt nord | collected 2015-12-18 | reverse complement strand
GTCGGCCTTGGCGACGGTGCGGCCGTGCGCGTCCTTCACGCCTCGGCTTCCCGCTCCGCCGTATCGGATGCAAGCAGAAAGTGGCCGTGCAGGGCGGCGATCGGAGCATGGCGGGCGCCCTGCCAGGCCTCGACCTGCACGGTGGCGATCCGCCGTCCCAGCCGCTTGATTTCGGCACGGGCGAAGGTCTCGCGCGGCCGCCCGCTGCGCAGGTACTGAACCGTCACCCCGATCGGCCGGGGCAGACGCGCCATTTCCGGCTGAGCCACCGCCAACTGCGCCAACGCGGTCAGCTCCATGAAGGCGCCGAGCACGCCCCCGTGCAGGGCCGGCACGGTCGGGTTGCCGATCAGGTGCTCGGCATAAGGCAGCACGCCGGTCATCTCGTCGCCCGCCAGCTCCGCGCGCATACCCAGGAAGCCGGCGTAGGGGATACGGTCCAGCACAGCACGCAGCCGTTCGGCGGCGTCGCTCACCCCTGCCCCTCCGGCTCGGCGGCGCGGCGGGCTCGGCCGGAGGCGTTCAGCATGAACGCCGCCTGCGCGGTGGCGACCGGATCGGCCTCGTCGCGGTCCCAGGCGGTCGCGCGCACGAACGCCACCGAGCGGGTCAGCTTGTAGCAGTGGGCGGCGGCGTACAACTCCAGCCCCGGCTCGGCCACGCGCATGTAGTCTATGCGCAGGTCCAGCGTGGCGATCGAGGTGAACCGCTCCAGCGCCGCCCACACCGCTTGGCCACAGGTGTGGTCGAGCAGGGTGGTCACCACGCCGCCGGCGATCACGCCGGTGTCGGGATCGCCGACCAGCTCGGGCTTGTAGGGCGCCTTCAGCGTGGCGCGGCCGAGATTGATCGACACGGTCTGCACGCCCAGCGCGCGGGCCTGGGGCGAGCTCTGCGAAATCTGCGGCGCGAGCGCCCGCAGGCGGTCCAGGTGTTCCGACATGAGCTCGCTATAGCCCCGCCCCGCCGCCGCTGCGAGCGCTCAGCGCAGGGCGCGGGCGAAGGCGGCGCCCGCCGCGCCCGCGCGCTTGGGGCCGAGCACCGCGGTGGCGGCGAGTGCGGGGCCCAGCACGCGCTCGCCGAACCGGCGCAGGTCGGCGGCGTCCACCGCGTCGATGCGGGCGGCCAGGTCGCGGGGGCCGAGCGGGGCGCCGAACAGCAGGGTCTGGGCCGCGGCCTGCTCGGCCCGCGCCATCGGCGCCTCGCGCGCCATGAACAGGCCCGCCCGCGCCTGCGCCTTGGCCCGCGCCAGCTCGTCGGGGCGGACCTGCTCGGCCAAGGCGCGCAACTGTTCGGCGGTTAGGCGCGCGGCCTCCGCAGCGTCGGCCCCGGCCGTGCCCGCGTAGACGCCCAGCACGCCGGAGTCCTCGTAGGACTCCGCATAGGCGTCGATGGCGTAGGCGAGCCCACGCTCCTCGCGCACCACCTGGAACAGGCGGGAGGCCATGCCGCCGCCCAGCACCTCGGCGAACAGGCGGGCGGCGAACCAGTCGGGATCGCGCGCCGAGACGCCGGGCAGCAGCAACACCAGATGCGCCTGCTCCAACCGCCGCGCCTCGGCCACGGCCCCCGCGGTGAACGACGCGGGCGGCGGCTCGGGCAGGGCGGCGCCCGCGGCAGGCGCCATGTCGCCGAACGCAGCTTCGGCCAGGCGCAGCAGCTCGGCCTCGTCCACCGATCCCGCCGCGCTGACGACGAGCCGGTCGGCGGCGTATAGCCCGCGGTGGTAAGTCGACAGAGTCTCGCGGTCCGCCGCGCCGATGCTGGCGTCGGTGCCCAGGATCGGTCGGCCGATCGGCTGGTCGGCGAAAGCGGCGCCCTGGGCCAGGTCGAACACCCGGTCGTCGGGGGTGTCGGCGGCCTCGGCGATTTCCTGGCCGATCACGCCTTTCTCCCGCTCGAGATCGGCGGCGTCGAGGGTCGGGCGGCGCACGAGGTCGCTCAGCACCTCCATCGCTAGCGGCAGGCCGCCGGCCAGCGCGCGCACCTGAAAACTCGTGCGCTCCCAGCCGGTGGCGGCGTTGATCTGGCCGCCCTCGGCCTCGATCGCCTCGACGATGCCCCGCGCCGAACGCCCGCCTGCACCCTTGAACACCATGTGCTCCAGCAGGTGCGACCAGCCCGAGCGCTGCTCGCTCTCCCAGCGAGCGCCGCCGCGGAACACCACGGTGAGGGCCAAGCTCTCCAGCCCCGGCATGGGATCGCAGACCACGCGCACGCCGTTGGGCAGGGTGTGAAGCTCAGCGTTCATCGCCCCACGAACTCCTGCACATAGGCCTTCACCGCCTCGACGTCGTTGGGCAAGCGGTCGATGCACTCGACACGGGTGGCGAGCTGGACGGCGCGCTCGTGCAAGTCGGGCTCACGGCCCAGTGCGGCGCGCACGGCGTCGGGGAACTTGGCCGGGTGCGCTGTCGCCAGCAGGATCGTAGGGGCGGCTTGGCCCTCCGTGGCCGCCGCGTGGAAGCCCACAGCCGTGTGCGGGTCCAGCACCACGCCGCTCTGCGCCGCCGCGGCCGCGATGGCCTGGCCGGTGCTGGGCTCGTCGACCGAAGCCGCCGTGAACAAGCCGCGGATATGCCCCAAGGCGTTAAGGGGCAACTCGATCGGTCCGCCTCGTCCGAACGCTGCGAAGGCCTGGATCGCGGCCGCCGGGTCGCGGCCGACCGCTTCAAAGTAAAGCCGCTCGAAGTTGGAGGCGACCTGGATGTCCATGGCCGGCGACTGGGTGGCGAGCACTTGGCCCCGCTCATAACGCCCAGTCTCGATCATCCGTGCGAGAATGTCGTTGCCGTTGGTTGCGACGACAATACGCTCGATCGGCAGCCCCATCCTGTGCGCGACATAACCGGCGAAAGCATCGCCGAAGTTACCGGTGGGCACGACGAAGCTCACCGGCCTCTCGGGCGCACCCAGGGCGACGGCTGAAGTGAAATAGTAGACGGCCTGGGCGGCGATCCGCGCCCAGTTGATAGAGTTGACCCCCGACAGGTCCACCGCATCCCGGAACGCCGCGTCGGCGAACAGCGCCTTGACAATGGCCTGACAGTCGTCAAACGTGCCCTGCACCGCCGCACAACGGATGTTGGGGTCCTCCGTGGTGGTCATGAAGCGGCGCTGGACCTCGCTGATCCGCCCCTCCGGGAACAGCACAACGAGATCGACTTGGGCGGAGCCTCGGAACGCCTCCACGGCGGCGCCGCCGGTGTCGCCACTGGTGGCGACTACAATGGTCAGCCGCCGCCCCGCCTTGGCCAACGCCCGCTCATACAGCCGCGCCAGCAGCTGCATGGCGACGTCCTTGAACGCCAGCGTCGGACCGTGGAACAGCTCCAGCAGCCAGAGCCCTTCGTCCAGCTGACGCAGCGGCGCGGTCGCCGGGTGCGAGAAGCTCTCGTAAGCACGGCGGCACAGGTCGGGCAGTTCGGCGGCCAGCTCGTCGTCGACGAAGCGGGCCAACACGCGGGCGGCCACCGCCGGGTAGGGCCGACCACGGAAGTCCGCGATCTCGTCGCCGCCGATCGTCGGCCAGGCCTCGGGCACGTATAGGCCGCCGTTGGGAGCGAGCCCGGCCAGCAACACCTGCTCGAAACTCGCAGCCGGCGCCCCGCCGCGGGTGGAGACATAGCGCATCAGCGGCCCCGACGCGGCCCAACCAGGCTCGACACGTAGACGCCGATCAGCGCCGCCGCCAAGCCGAACCAAGTGATCACATAGCCCAGATGCCGGTTGGAAATCTCGGTCGGCACGGGCGCGGGCGTCGGGCCGAAGCGGCGCAGGGCGGGGCGCGCCGAGCCGAGCCGCCATGGCCGGGATATCGCGGCCGAACCAGTCGGCGTCGGGCGACCGGTGCTTGGGCGTCAGCCAAGTGGGCGGGTCGCCCCGACGTAGAACCCCGATCACCGGCGCGGCGATCGGGCCCGCACCGAGCTTGACCCGTCCGATGTCGTCGTGGGGCACGAACCCCCGGTCGACCAGGATCGTGGCGAACGGCGCGCCCTGCAACGGACAGGCGGTGATGATGCGATAGCCGGGCTGGTCCATCAGCGCGTACAGCCGCAGGGTCGGCGTGCGCTCCAGGTCCGGGCAGGTGGTCTGCACGCGGGTGAACTGGACGTCGCGGCCGTTAACGACCCGGTTCAGCACCGCGTTCAGCGGCTCGGCCGGAGCGGTCTGCAGGGCGGCGATCTGGGCGATCAGCCGCTCCTTCCATGCCTTGCGCTTCAGCTGCCAGACGCCCAGCGCCACGCAAACGCCGACGCCGACAAGCACCGCGATCAGCGGGACCAAGCGAACGCGCCCGGCGATACGCACGCCCAACGAAGCCGGCTCGGGCGAAACCGGCTGGGGCGACGCCGGCGTCGCGCTCATGCCGCCGCGTGGCCGCGGAACATCACGTAGATGAAGGCGAACAGGAACAGCCAGACCACGTCGACGAAATGCCAGTACCAGGACGCCGCCTCGAAGCCGAAATGCTTCTTCGTCGTGAACTGCCCACCGAGCAGCCGCGCCAAACAGACCATCAGGAAGATGGTCCCGACCATGACGTGGAAGCCGTGGAAGCCGGTCGCCATGAAGAACGACGAACCGTACAGGCCGGAGTTGGTGGCAGCCTCGTTGAAGAACAACTTCTCAAGGATGATCTCGCGGTACTCATAGAACTGGACCGAGCTGAACAGCAGGCCGAGCAAGATGGTGCAGATCAGGCCGTTGCGCGCGCCCCGCCGGTCGCCGGTCACTAGCGCGTGATGCGCCCAGGTGACCGTGGTGCCCGAGGTCAGCAGGGTCAGGGTGTTGATCAGCGGGAAGGACCAGGGATCCAGCGTTTCCACACCCTTGGGCGGCCAGCTTCCCCAGGCTTGCCGCACTTCCTCAATCGCCGAGTAGGTGCGGTTGTGATGGAACAGAGCCATCTCAAAAAAAATCCAGAACCAGGCGACGAAAAACATCACCTCCGACACGATGAACAGCACCATGCCATAGCGAAGGCCGATGGAAACCACCGGCGTGTGGTCGCCCTCGCGGCTTTCCTTGATGACGTCGCTCCACCAGCCGGCGAAGGTGTAGAGCAGCAAAGCGATGCCCACGGCCATCACCCAGAAAAAGCCCTTGGGCAGGCCGAACAACCCCTTCAACTCGATGACGATGCCAAGGGTCAGCAGGAAGCCGGCCAACGACCCTGTCAGCGGCCAAGGGCTCGGCTTGACCAAGTGGTAGTCGTGCTTGACGGCGTGGTCGGACATGGCCTGCGACGCATCCCTCGTCGAACACGCGGGCGGCCGCGGTCCGGGTCAATTCGGTCTCTGCACGCCTGCTATAGCTTGCCCCTCGCCGCTCCGCCAAGGGGCAAGCGCGGCGTCTCAGCCCTTCGCCGGTTGCGAGGGGTAGAAGGTGTAGGACAGCACGATCTCGCTGAATGCGCGAGTGTCGGGATCGGCAGCAAACTTGGGATCGACGTAGTAGATGACCGGAAACGTCCTGGTCTCGCCCGCCGCAATGGTTTGGTTGCTGAAGCAGAAGCACTGGGTCTTGATGAAGTAGGCGCCGGCGGTCTCGGGGGCGAGATTGTAGGCGGCCCGCCCGGTCAGCGGCGTCGTCCCCTCGTTGTGAACCTTGAAATAGGCTAGGCCCGGCTTGCCCATCTGCACGGTCTGCACGGGCTGCTCGGGCTGGAAAGTCCAGGGCAGGCCGCGGACATTGGTGTCGAACCGGACCGCGATGCGGCGAGCGATGGGCTTGAAGGTTGCGGCCTGCGCCCGCCGGGCGGTGCCGTTGAACCCGGTCGCCTCGCAGAAGGCGTGATAAAGCGGCACGGCGGCGAAGGCCATGCCGACCATGCCCACGGCGACCAGCACGCAGGCGATCAGCACCAGCCTATTAGGACTTAGGCGACGGCTTGCGGGGCCGCGTCGCTCAGCCACCGTGGCCTCCCAGCCGCACGACGGTCAGGGCGAAGATCAGCGCGACAAACAGCACGAGCAGCAGAGCGAGGCCCAGGCTGCGCCGCCGCCGCGCGCGGGAGGCCGCCCCACCTTCGTGGAACGGATCGGGCGAGGGCTCGCTCACGCGAAACGACCCATCAGCCCATGCTCGACGAGCAAGGCGGCGAACAGGGCGAACAGGTAACCGATGGAGACCGCGAACAGGTCGCGCGCGGCCTTGGCGCCGGGCTTGACGGTGTAGAGGCCGTCCGCGCCGGGCCGCGCCGCCTCGCCCGCCTGCGACCGCGCCAGGCGCACGGCCAACAGCAGGAACAGGGCCCCGCCCCCGACCGAGACCGCGGCGTACAGCGCGCCGCCCAGGCCGGTAAACACCGGCGCGACCGCCACCGGCACCAGCAGCAGGCTGTAGCCCAGGATCTGGCGACGGGTGGAGCGGGCGCCGCGCACGACCGGCATCATCGGCACACCGGCACGGGCGTAATCGCCTCCGGTGTTGAGCGCCAACGCCCAAAAGTGCGGCGGCGTCCACAGAAAGATGATCAGGAACAGCAGCCAAGCGTTCAGCGGCGTGTGCCCGCTCGCCGCCGCCCAGCCCACCACGGGAGGCAGCGCCCCCGCCGCGCCGCCGATCACGATGTTCTGCGGCGTCGAGCGCTTGAGCCACATCGTGTAGACTACCGCGTAGAACAGGATGGTGAACAGGAGCAGGCCGGCGGCGAGCAGGTTCACCGCCAGCCCCATCAGCATTACCGAAAAGACCGACAGCACGCCGCCGAACATGGCCGCGTCCTCGCGCGAGATGCGGCCGGCGGCGACGGGGCGGGCGCGGGTGCGGCGCATCTTAGCGTCGATGTCGGCGTCAAACGCCATGTTCAGCGCGCCCGACGCACCCGCGCCGACGGCTATGCACAGCACGGCCACCGCCGCGATGAACGGGTCTACCGGCCGGTCGGCGCAGGCCAGCCCGGTCAGGCCGGTGAACACCACTAGCGACATGACGCGCGGCTTCAGCAGGGCGAGGTAGTCGCGCCAGCCCGCGGGCACGGCGGCGGCGATCGCGGGTGAGAGTGCGGCGTCGGACATCACCGCTCCAGCATGGGGGCCGAGAAGTGCGAATGGAAGAGGCCGCAAGGAGCAGACGCCCCTCGCGGCCTCAGGTCACACCCGTACACCGCCAGAACGCCCGCCGTCGCCCGCTCAGTGGCCCGTCGGCGTGCCGATCCGGGGTAGTTCGTTGAACTGGTGGAAGGGCGGCGGCGAGGACAGCGTCCACTCCAGCGTCGTGGCGCCCACGCCCCAGGGATTGGCCTCAGCCTTGCGACGGCGGACCGCCGCCTCGCCCAGCATGACCAGGAACACCAGCACGCCCAGCGCAGTGATCATGTAGCCGTCCGACGAAACGCGGTTCCAAAAAGCAAAAGCGTCGGCGTAGTCGACGATCCGGCGCGGCATCCCCTGCAGGCCCAAGAAATGCTGCGGGAAGAAGATCACGTTCACGCCCACGAACATCAGCCAGAAATGGGCCGCGCCCAGCACCTCGTTATACTTAACGCCCCACATCTTCTCGAACCAGTAGTAGAAGCCCGCAAAGATGGCGAACACCGCCCCGAGCGACAGCACGTAGTGGAAGTGCGCCACCACGTAATACGTAGCGTGAAGCTGATAATCGATACCCGCGTTGGCCAGCACCACGCCGGTGACGCCGCCGACGGTGAACAGGAAGATGAAGCCGATGGCGAACAGCATGGGCGTCTTGAAGTCGATCGACCCGCCCCACATGGTCGCGATCCAGGAGAAGATTTTCACCCCGGTCGGCACCGCGATGATCATGGTGGCGGCGACGAAGTAGGCCTGCAGGTTCACGTTCATGCCGACGGTGAACATGTGGTGGGCCCACACGACAAAACCGACAAAGCCGATCGCCACCATCGCGTAGGCCATCGCCAAATAGCCGAATACCGGCTTCTTGGAAAAAGTGGCCACCACATGGCTGACGATGCCGAAGCCCGGCAGGATCAGGATGTAGACTTCCGGGTGACCGAAAAACCAGAAAAGGTGCTGGTACATCAACGGGTCGCCGCCGCCCGCCGGATCGAAGAAGTGGGTGTGGAAGTTGCGGTCGGTCAACAGCATGGTGATCGCGCCCGCCAACACCGGCAGTGACAGCAGCAGCAGGAATGCGGTGACCAGCACCGACCAGACGAACAACGGCATCCTGTGGATAGTCATTCCCGGGGCGCGCATATTGAAGATGGTGGTGATGAAGTTGATCGCACCCAGGATCGAACTCGCGCCCGCTAGGTGCAGGGCGAAGATCGCTACATCCACCGCAGGGCCGGTGTGGCCCGTGGTCGACAGCGGCGCATACAGCGTCCAGCCCGCGCCGACGCCTCGACCCGGCCCGCCGTCGACGAACATCGATGTGACCAGCAAGGCAAAGGAGGCCACCAGCAGCCAGAACGAGACGTTGTTCATGCGCGGGAAGGCCATGTCGGGCGCGCCGATCATGATGGGCACGAACCAATTGCCGAATCCGCCGATCATGGCGGGCATGACCATGAAGAAGATCATGATCAGGCCATGGGCGGTGATCACCACGTTGTAGGCGTGCTTGGCCTTGGCGGTGTCGGACAAGTCGAAGATGCCGGTCTGGGCCAGCAGTGAACCCGGACGGAACACCTGGATACCAGGCTCCGCCAGCTCCCACCGGATCAGGCCGGACAGGGCGCCGCCGACCAGGCCCGCCATGATGGCGAACAGGATGTACAGGGTGCCGATGTCCTTGTGATTGGTCGAAAACAGCCAACGGGTGATGAAGCCCGGCTTGTGCTCGTGGGCGACGCCGTGGCCGTGGCTGTCGGCAACGTTCCCGTCTGCGCTGCGGGCGCTGACTTGGACGGGGGCGATGGGGGTCGAGGACATGCTTACTTCAGCCTCTTAGCAAAGGACGGGGCGTCAACCGCGGGCGGCGAGAGACGCCGCCGCCACAGTCTTCGCAGGAGGATTGGCGGGAACCGGCTTGGCCGACTGCTGCGTAGCAGGCACGGCGGGGGCCGACTTGGTCCCGCCCTGCAGATGAGCGGTGCGCCAAGCATTGAACTTGGCCTGAGGCACCACATCGACCTCGATGGGCATGAAGGCGTGCTGCACGCCACACAGCTCGTTGCACTGGCCATAGTAGACGCCGGGCTGGTCGGCCCTGAACCAAGTCTCGTTCACCCGACCTGGCACAGCGGTGTTCTGGATGCCGAAAGCTGGGATAAAGAAGGAGTGCAGCACGTCGGCGCCGGTGATCAGAACCTTGACCGTCTTGCCGGCAGGAACCACTAGCGGATTGTCGACGGCCAACTTGTAGGGAACCCCGCGCTTGTGGGCGTCAGGCTCAGGCAGGATGTTGGAGTCGAACGAGACGTCGCCCGAGGCGGTCTTCAGCTCAGGATATTCGTAGTTCCAGTACCACTGATTGCCAGTGACCTTGATGGTCATGTCCGGCTTGGGCGTGTTGTGGTAGTCGTATAGCAGCCGGAACGAAAAGATCGCGAAGAACATAAGGATCAGCACCGGCGCCACCGTCCACAGCACTTCGACCGGCGTGTTGTGACTGAAGCGCGCAGGTGTCGGGTTGGCGCGCTTGTTGAACCTCAGCATCACGTAGATCAGTAGGGCCAGAACAAACAGCACGATGACGGCGAGAACCGGCGTCAGGATGGCATCGTTGAAAAACATCGCCTGAACCCGCAGGGGCGAGGCCGGCGGCTGCATGTCGATGCCGCCCGGGGTAGGCTGACCGGTCAGGTCTTTGGTCCAGGCGGGGGCTGCAGCGAGTATCGCCGCCAGTGCCGCCAGCCCCGCACCGACTCTGCGCCTCACGCCCGAAAACCTCTGATGCCTCACCGGCGGACTACTCCGTGTGCTGGGCCGACCTCGCCCCGTCGGCGCGACCGCAGCCCTAAGCCTCTTCCCTGATTGGGCTTGGGGCATAGACCCTCGCCAACGGCTTGCCAAGGCAGGCCGCCGCACCGCTAGTTGGTGACGCCGACACCGCGCGCAAGCCGGGTCCGACCGCCGTTCGGGCTTGCGGTCCAGGCGCGGGCGCCTAAAAGCCGCGCTGAAGCTGACGCGGGCGTCACCCTGGGCCGCCGCGCGTCGACCGGAGATCCGCCGTGACCTACCGCGCACCCGTCCGCGAGTACGCCTTCATCCTGCGCGACGTGCTGGCCTATGAGCAGCATGCCGACCTGCCCGCCTTCGCAGACGCGCCTCTGGACACGGTGGAACAGGTGCTGGGCGAGGGCGCGCGCTTCTGCGAGGAGGTGCTGGCGCCGCTGAACCATATCGGCGACGTGGAGGGCTGCACCCGCTCGGCCGAGGGTGAGGTGCGCACGCCGACGGGGTTCAAGGCCGCCTATGACGCCATGGTGGCGGCGGGCTGGCCGGGGCTGGGCAGCGATCCGGCCTATGGCGGCCAGGGCCTGCCGGCGGTGGTCAACGTCGCCATGAGCGAGATGATCTCGTCGGCCAACATGGCGTTCGGCATGTACCCGGGCCTGACCCACGGCGCCTACGAAGCCATCCGCCACGGGGGCTCGA
>JAABUQ010012495.1_pt1 | contig 10534 bp, 6 predicted proteins | sample 5560001 | NCBI WGS metagenome assembly JAABUQ01 (sample SAMN10711888, study PRJNA513371) | rock metagenome | isolation source: Antarctica rocks | place: Antarctica: Victoria Land, Finger Mt nord | collected 2015-12-18 | reverse complement strand
TCTTTGTCGCCGAAGTACCCGTTGGCTGAAGCGCAACGAACAAGCACGTCTCTACGCACATCGCGCACGTAATGTATTGCCACGATTGAAGAACCAGCTACGACTGTGAGGGATACAGTAGAACTACACGAGGGACACTATCGAAAGACTGAACGCTCGAAAGGCCTGGATGTTGACTCCGATGGTGGACAGGGCTTGAGTCCACGCCTGCTTGCTCGGGCTAGGCCGCTCCTTTACCCTGGATCAAGCTTTGCCTTTTCGCAATCGCTCCCCTTCGACCTCGCACGGGTTGGGAGTCGTAGATGTCGACCGGACCGTTCGAAGAACTGGAGTGGCAGACGAGGAAGGTACGGATTGACACTCGCCTGACCAAGTGGGGCTGGACTCTCGCATCATTCGACCCCGCACGCCCGACCTCGGATTACCGGCGTCATGCCGTGGTGGAGTATCCGACCGACGCAGGGCCGGCCGATTACGCCCTGTTCGTCGATGGGAAGATCCTCGGGGTCTTGGAGGCCAAGAAGGTCAGCCTTGGGCCCCAGAATGTGCTGATCCAGGCCCAGCGCTATTCTCGGGGGGCGACGGATAACCCCCTCGACTTTCGCGGTTACCGCGTCCCGTTCCTGCTCTCGACGAATGGCGAGGTCATCTGGTTCCACGACATTCGACACCCACTTAACCTTTCCAGGAAGATCGACGACCTCCCGACGCCCGACGCCCTCTCGGAATTGATGGGGCGGGACCTGGAGGCCGCGAGCGCCCGGGTCAAGCTGATGACGGCAGCCCTGGATGGCCTCCGCCCCTATCAGCGGAAGGCGGTCTCGTCGATCGAGGATGCCATCAGCGCGAGGAAGCGGCAAATGCTCGTCGCGATGGCGACCGGGACGGGCAAGACCAAGACGGCGGTCGGGCTGGCCTACCGGCTCATGAAATCCGGCGTCGCTCGCCGCGTCCTCTTCCTGGTGGACCGGAGGGCACTGGCGGTGCAGGCGGTGGGGGCCTTCGCCTCGTTCGAGCCGGAGCCGGGCCTCAAGTTCGACAAGATTTACGAGGTCTACAGCCAGAAATTTCGACGGGAAGAATGGGAAGAAGAAAGCCATTTCAATCCCAAGGCCCTCCCTCCTGGCTACCTGACCGATCCCCAGCCGGGGCATGCCTTCGTCTACGTCAATACGATCCAGGGGATGGCACGAACCCTGTTCGGACCCCAGGGAGGTTTCGAGGCCCTCGACGAGATCCCCGAGGAGGATACCGGCCTGCTGCCCGTCCCGATCCACGCATTCGACCTCGTGATCGCGGACGAATGCCACCGGGGTTACACGGCGCAAGAGGTCTCAATCTGGCGGGATACCCTGAGCCATTTCGACGCGGTCAAGATCGGCCTGACGGCCACCCCGGCCGCCCACACGACCTCTTATTTCGAGTTCATCGCGGCCCGGTACGATTACGACAGGGCCGTCCGCGAGGGATACCTCGTCGATTACAACGCCGTGGCGGTCCGCTCCGGGGTCAGGATGGACGGCGTCTTCCTCAACGAAGGGGAGCAGGTCGGCATGGTCGACACGTCCTCGGGCATCGAAAATATCGACCTCCTGGAGGACGCGCGGCAATTCGACGCGACCGATGTCGAGCGCCAGATCACCGTCCCGGACTCCAACCGGAAGATCGTCGAGGAACTGCGTCAGTACGCGGACGAGCACCAGGAGCGTTATGGCCGCTTCCCCAAGACGCTGATCTTCGCCGCGAACGACCGCCCGCACATCTCCCACGCCGACCAGCTCGTCACCCTCTGCCGAGAGGTCTTCGGGCGGGGCGATTCCTTCGTCCAGAAGATCACGGGCAGCCCGACCGTCGACCGGCCCCTCCAACGCATCCGCGAGTTCCGAAACCGGCCGAATCCCGGGATCGTCGTCTCGGTCGATCTGATGTCCACGGGCGTCGACATCCCCGACCTCGAATTCATCGTCTTCCTCCGCCCGATCAAGTCGCGCATCCTCTGGGATCAGATGCTCGGCCGGGGCACCCGCAGGGGGGAAAAGCACCCGGACAAGTCGCACTTCACCGTGTTCGACTGCTTCGACGGGACCCTCCTGTCTTACTTCCGGACCGTCTCCCAGATGCAGGCCGAGTTGCCCGACAAGCCCTCTCGGCCGCTCAAGGACGTCATCGAGGACATCTGGCAGAACCGCGACCGGGCTTACAACGTCCGATGCCTGGTCCGGCGACTCCAGCGGATCGACAAGGAGATGAGCGGGGACGCCCGGGACCAGTTCGCCGCCTTCGTCCCCGACGGCGACCTCAAGGGTTTCGCCGCCGGGCTGCCCGACCTCCTGTCCAGCAGCTTCGCCGACACGATGGGCCTCCTGAAAAAGCCGGCATTTCAAGACTTGCTCGTGAACTACAAGCGGCCCCGCAAGGTCTTCCTCGTGGCGCACGCCACCCAGGATCACGTCAGTTCCGAGTGGCTGATCCGCGACGGGGAGGGGCGGGAGCATCGGCCCGCCGATTACCTGACGATCTTCTCGCAATACGTCCGCGATAACCCCGACCGGATCGAGGCCATCGGCATCCTGCTCGACCGGCCCCAGGGCTGGAGTTCCGACGCCCTGGACGACCTGCGAAGGAAGCTGGCCGCGACCACCGGGCGTTTCTCGGTCGATGTGCTGGAGAGGGCCCACGCGGCCTGCTACGGCAAGGCCCTGGTCGACATCATCTCGATGGTCAAGCATGCCGCCCGCGACGAGGAGCCGCTCTTGACGGCCCAGGAGCGCGTCGAGCGGGCCTTGACCCGGCTGACGGAGGGGCAGGAGTTGGGCGAGGATCAGCGGAGGTGGCTCGACCGCATCCGGGGCCATCTGGTAGAAAATCTGTCGATCCGGCCCGACGATTTCGACGACCTCCCCATCTTTGCCAGGGAAGGGGGATGGGGGCCCGCCAACCGGGCCTTCGGCGGCAACCTGGCGGCCTGGCTCGCCAGGATCAATGAGGCGATTGCAGCATGACCGACGTCGTTTCCCGCCTCTGGGGCTTCTGCCACACGCTCCGCCACGACGGCATCGACTACGGCGATTACATCGAGCAGATCACCTACCTGCTGTTCCTCAAGATGGCGGACGAACGGGGGATTGACCTCCATTCCCTGGAGTTCGCCGGCGCCGACGGCAAAACCACGCGGCACGATTGCTCTTGGCCCCGGCTCCGCGACTACAGCGGAACGCAGTTGCTCGACCACTACACCGAGTTCCTCCGCATCCTGGGCCGCCAGCCGGGCATCCTCGGCGACATCTATTCCGGCGCCCAATCGCGGTTCAACAACCCGGTCAACCTCAAGCGGCTCGTCGGCCTGATCGACGAGATCGAATGGACCTCGCTCAACGTCGACGTCAAGGCCGCTGCCTACGAGGGCTTGCTCGAAAAGGCCGCCAGCGAGGGGAAGAAGGGGGCGGGCCAGTATTTCACGCCCCGCGTCCTGATCCAGGCGATCGTCCGTTGCATGAAGCCCGACCCGCGCGCCTCCCGAGACTTCGCCATCAGCGACGTGGCGTGCGGGTCCGGCGGGTTCCTCGTAGCCGCCTACGAATGGTTCATCGGCCTGACCGGCGCCGGGCTCGAACGCGAGGTGGCCCGGCGGGTCCGCAGGTCGACCTATCACGGGCAGGAGCTGGTCCCCCGGCCGCGACGGCTCGCGCTGATGAATCTCTACCTTCACGGCATCGAGCCGGCAATCCGCCTGTCCGACACCATCGACGAGCCGCCAGGGTCGCAGCGGTTCGACGTCATCCTGACCAACCCGCCCTTCGGGACCAAGGGGGCGGGCCAGGCGCCCGACCGCGACGACTTCACGATCCGCACGTCGAACAAGCAACTCAATTTCCTCCAGCACATTTTGACCGTCTTGAAGCGAGAGGGCCGGGCGGCGGTGGTGCTGCCGGATAATTGCCTGTTCGCCGACCAGGCCGGCGAGGTCTTCGAGATCCTCACCCAGGATTGCGACCTCCACACCGTCTTGAGGCTCCCGCGCGGGACGTTCACGCCCTATTGCCAGGGGGTGAAGGCCAACGTCATCTTCTTCACCAAGGGGAGGCAGACCGAGCGGGTCTGGGTCTACGACGCCCGGACGAACGTCCCGGGGATCACCAAGAAGGACCGCCCGCTGACGGAGGCCCATTTCGCCGGGTTCGAGGCGTGCTATGGCGACGACCCGGACGGCCTCCCCTCCCGGCCCCGGCGTCCGGAGGACTCCGCCGAGGATCGCTGGCGGTCGTTCTCGATCGCCGAGGTCAAGGCCCGAGACTTCAAGCTCGACGGGTTCAAGTGGCTCAAGGATGACTCGCTCGACGACGCCGACGACCTCCCCGAGCCGGAGGAACTCGTCACCGACGCCGTCGCCGAGTTGACGGCCGCTATTGAGGAGTTGAACCTGGTGATGGCCCTGCTGGAGGACGGCACCCTGGCCCAACCGGCAGGCGTCGCGGCGGGGGCGTGAGCATGCTCGGGTTCGACGAACTCTGGCGCCTCCTGACGGAACGCGATGAGACGGTCCAGGTCGAGGCCAAGGCAGGCCGAGAGGTCGGCCCCTCGGTAATGGAGACCGTCTCGGCTTTCTCCAACGAACCCGGTCGCGGCGGCGGATACCTCCTGCTCGGGGTCGCCCTCGCCCAAGACACGCTGTTCCCGACCTATGAGATCGACGGCATCGCCGACCCCGACAAGGTCCAGGCCGACCTGGCGACCCAGTGCGCGAGCGTGTTCAACCGCCCGATCCGCCCCGAAATCGCCGTCGAGGTCAAGGACGGTAAGCGCGTGGTCGTGGCATTCGTCCCCAAGGCCCAGGACGGCGAGAAGCCGATTTTCTTCGCCTCGCGAGGGCTCCCCAAGGGGGCCTACCGGCGAATCGGATCGACCGACCAGTCCTGCACCGTGGATGACCTGGACCTCTTCTTCCAGGGCCATTCCCAGCGCAGCTACGACGAGACCATCATCCCCGACCTGGAGGCTTCCGACCTCGACCCCGACGCCCTCAACGACTATCGCCGGGCCCGCCGCGAAGCGAACCCCGACGCAATTGAGCTATCTTACGGCGATGAAGAGATGCTCTATTCGCTCTGCTGTGTCAGCAGGCACGAGGGGAAGGTCCGCCCCACGCTCGCCGGCCTCGCCCTCTTCGGCCGCCATGCCGCCATCCGGCGGCACATGCCCTTGATGCGAGTCGATTACATCCGCGTGCCGGGTCGCGAGTGGGTCCGCTCCCCCGACGACAGGCGGTTCGAGTCGATTGACATGCTTGGCCCGCTGATGAAGGTCATCCCCAGAGCGATCAACGCCGTCCTCGACGACATCCCCAAGGCGTTCCGCCTCCCGCCCGACTCGGATCGGCGGCGGGACGTGCCGATCATCCCCCGCAAGGCGATCCGCGAGGCGGTCGTCAACGCGGTCATGCACCGGAGTTACCGGCGACACCAGCCGGTCCAGATCATCCGATACAGCAACCGCCTGGAGATCCGCAACCCCGGCGTCTCGCTGAAGCCCGACGACCGCCTGGGCGAGCCCGGCTCGATGGCCCGAAACCCCAAGATCGCCGCCGTCCTCCACGAGACCGACTACGCCGAGACCAAGGGCTCGGGCATCCGCGCCATCCGCCAGGCGATGACCGACGCCGGCCTGAGCCCGCCGACCTTCGAGTCGAACCGCGACGACGATGCCTTCGTGGTGACGTTCCTCTTCCATCACTTCCTGACGCCCGAGGACCTGACCTGGCTCGGCCGGTTCACCGACCTCGGGCTGACCGAGGACGAGAATCGTGCCCTCGTCTTCGTCCGGGAGGTCGGGGCGATCAACAACTCGGCCTATCGCGACATCAACCGGGTCGACACCCTGGCGGCCAGCGGGCACCTCCGCCGCCTGCGTGACGCCGGCCTCCTGGAGCAGAAGGGCAAGAGCGTCGGCACCTACTACGTCCCCACCAGTCGGCTTGCCGACCCGACGGAAACCCAGGGAGTAACCCCCTCGGTTCCCGCACCATCCCAAGGTGGTAAGGCTACGCCAGATCGACCGAAGTCCTTGCTTCATCAGAGGGTAGCGGAACCACTGGGGAACGAGGTCAAACCTAGGGGGTTCGGCCCTAACCTAGGGGGCTTACCTAGGGGGTTGCGTGACGAGGCGCAGGCGCTCGGCAAGCGCGGAAGCCACCCCCAAGTTCGCTCGGTCATCCGCCATCTCTGCGCGTGGAAGCCCCTGATGGCCGAATCGATCGCAGTGATCCTGGGACGGAACAAAGACTATCTCGCGACCACCTACCTCGGGCCAATGGTGCGGGATGGGGAGTTAACCTACAGGTTCCCCGACCAACCGGCGCACCCGCAGCAGGCATACGAGGCAAAATGACAGATGGCCCAAGCCTCAGAAGACGCCCCGGAAGCCGAACCGGGACTGGTGCCCGAAGGTTGGATGAGGGTGAAACTCCGCGATATCGTCACCCCATCCAAAGAGAAGATTGAGCCGCAGGAGGCCGCGGGAACGACCTATCTTAGCCTCGAACACGTCGAGGCTCACTCAACCCGCATCATCGGCCGCGGCACGGCGGAGCAAGTGACCAGCACCAAGGCGGTGTTCCGCGCCGGCGACGTGCTCTATGGGAAGCTACGCCCCTACCTTAACAAGGTCTGCATCCCGGACTTCGACGGGATTTGCTCGACTGATTTCATGGTCTTCCAGAAGCACCCCGCCATCGATCCGCGCTATCTGATGAGGTTCCTCAATCGCCAGGAGGTCGTCGAGTTCACCAACAACCGGATGGCGGGCGTCCAACTGCCGCGCGTCAGCTTCGTCGACCTCGGAGACCTCGACCTTCCCTTGCCGCCGCTCGCCGAACAGGCCCGGATCGTCCGCCGGATCGCCGAGTTGACCGCCCGCGTCGATGCGAGCCGAGAGCGCTTGGCGAAGGTGCCGGCAATCATACGGAGCTTCCGGAAAGCCGTTCTGTATGCCGCTTGCTCCGGACACCTGACCGAGGATTGGCGTGAGGCCCATCCCAGCCCTAAAACGGCCGTGTCGATGATGGCACGCTTTTTGGAACCGAGCCAAATTAATTTTCTCGGCGGCGTTCCAAAGGATCGCGCTCCGAAATCGCGTCCCGCGATGAAAGGCGTTGGGGATATTAGCCAGCAGTCCCACCCCTGGGGACTCAACCTCGATCAACTCCCCGAAGTGCCATCTTCATGGGGCTATTATCGGGCCGATTCGGTGGTCGATCGGCAAACGGTCATCTCGTATGGCATCGTGCTCCCAGGACCTCCGGTTGCTAACGGTATCCCGTATATCAGGGGACAAGACATCGAAAACGGCAGGGTTCTGGTCGAAAACCTCCTCCGAACCACTCCGGAAATAGCAAACAGCCATCGGCGATCCACGCTGACCGAGGGGGATGTCCTCCTTTGCATCATCCGTCATTTGAAGGTCGCGATCGTCCCGCCAGGTATTGAGGGCGCGAACCTCATGCAGGGAACCGTGCGGCTGCGACCGTCGAACGTTGTTTCGGGTCCATATCTCGCCTCATATCTCCGAAGTCCGCAAGCCCAGGCGTGGATGAAAACCCGCTACTTCGGAATGTCCATGCCTCGGATCAATGTAGAGGACGCTAGGGAAATACCGATCCCCATTGCCCCGATGGACGAGCAAGCCGAGATAGTTCGCCGCGTTGAAGCCCTCTTCGCACTGGCAAACGTGATCGAGCGTCGAATAGCCGTCGCCACGGGCCACGCAGACAAGGTGACCCAATCGATCCTCGACCGAGCCTTCCGGGGTGAGTTGGTCCCCACCGAGGCCGAACTCGCCCGGCAGGAGGGCCGCGACTACGAACCCGCCGCCGCCCTCCTGGAACGCATCCGATCGGGCGACGCGACGGCGACGCAGGGCGAGTTGTTCCCGACCCCCTCGCGTCGCGGGCGTCGGAAGAAGACGTGACACCCCCCAACCCGCCATCCAGGCGGTTCGATCCTCGTCAGCGGCGCTCGAAGCGACCTTTCGGCCGGTATCGCAGCAAGGCCAACACCTCCTTCGCCGAGGCGGTCTGGATGTCGACCAGTCCGAGGGCTGCCTCCCAGCGGGCCCGACCCCTCGCCCGCCGCTCGTCCTGGTGGGCCTCCGGGGATGACGTATACACCAGGTCGTGGCAGCGCCGGCAGCCGAAGTAGCGCCCTCGGATGTAGAGCCTGGCCACACGTCGCCCGCAAGGCCGCCCGCCCTTGACCAGCGGGCAGGTGAACCACCACCGGAGCCCGCCGAGGTGGGGCCGCGTCGTCTGGAGGCGGACCCGGTAATCCAGCGCCTCCTGGGCGCCACCGACCTTGTAGCAGAGGCGGATCTCCCCAGACCCGTCCTCCGCGATGCGGGCCTCGTACTTGATCGACGAATGTTCCTTGCCCGGCTGCCTGGCCTTGAACCAGATCCATCGCCCGGAATTCTGTGAGCCCGCGGCCAGGATGCCTTCGCGTTGCCAGCGGATGGCGTCGATGTGGAGGACCTCCTCGACGGTCGTCTTTCGGCCCGAATACCCCGCCTTCCGGCCCGATCCCATCCCGCCCATTGGTCCCCCTTTCGAGTTTTCTGCCAAAATCAACTGGCTTCGAGAACCCGTTAGTCGCCCTCGATTAGAACTAAGTCCTATCGTTAGAATGATTTACCATCGCGGTGATGGGGACGAAAAAGAGGGTGTAATTCGAGGATTTGGACCCATTTTCGGTCCAAAATGGTCCAAATCGGAGTCTACACCTGCCGAAAACGGGTGGTTTCCTGCCACGAAAGGGGCCATTTCGCACGCCATCTGAGCGTTTTCACCACCTCGCGAGGTTCGTCGGTCCCCCCTCTGGCCACTCCCCCAACCGATTATAGCGACGCTTCGGGAAACAGGCGTCCACCTCGGGTCCGCGACGCGATAAGATGGACGCGGGACGACTCGATTGATTCGAAGCAATCAAGCCAAGCGGACCGGGCGAGCGGCAGGCCCCTACCCCTGCCCCCGCCCGGTCCGGCCCAAAATGGGGTAGGGCAACATGGCTGGACCGTGGCATCGGCCGCTGGCCGGATTGATCGATGATTTCGCCGCCCGCAAAGAAGACCTCCGCCACATCCTACTGACGATCGACGCCGAGGCGCTCGAGGTCCCGTCCGTGTGGATGGATCAAGATCCGGAAGACGGGATCGCCCGTTGGGGATTGCCACCGGACATCGCGTGGAGGACTTTGCCTGGGGAGAGGGAAGCCCGCCCCGTCGTCGTCCAGGAGGCGGAGTTTGGATTTCCGCTCTGCTGGAAGCACACCTTCTACGGTGTCGGGGCTTTCACGCAATTTCGGCGACTGGCTTACCGGGTCGTTCGATCCCTGGCAGACATCCCACCCGGGCACTATGCCGGGTTGTCGGCCGCGATGGGCCTTCCGCCCGATCCCCCTCTCGCCGGCTGCCCAACGCCCCACCTCTGGTGGACTCGGGCTCTCCACGGCATCGCATTGATGAGGCATCCGGGCTCGGAACTCTGGGCGAACTGCGGCGCCGTACGGGCCGATCCCAAGCCGGCGATCATTTCTCAAGCCCGGCCCGAGATCGAGGAAGTGGACCGCCCCGACTTCAGGCGGTTCGACGTCTCCATCCTTGAGGGCGACATTTTCAGTGCGTCTATGCACGCCCTGGAAATCCTGCGTGTCGCGTGCGTGCCTCGAATTATCGTGCGTGTCACGCCTCTCATTGGTGGGGCGCGATATGACGACGTAGGTGGGGCGGGGTATTGGGTGTTGAGGGATGTTTTGCTCTCGCAGGACCAGTTCCCTGGACGCATGCCCAAGCCTGCCCCTCCTCAATACTACCCGTCCATCGATCGGTTCGCATACCGCGTCGTCATGCGGACGACCTCCGGCCGTTATCTCCTGCTGGGAGCGATGCACGATTATTGGGATGCCGATAGCCAGGTCGCGGCCGACGTGCTGATCGCCGTGGGTGCAGACGATCTCCGGCGGCGCGCGCCGTTCTTGGATATCCCCGTCCGGCTGGATTATCGCGAGATCACGAAAAATGAGGCCCTCGAACTGCTGATCGCGTCGAACCATTCCGACGACCTCATCTCCCTCCTGAATACCAGCCTTCCCGCCGATTTCCGGCCTCCCCAACCGCCCGAGGACGATACATCGACCCGGGAGGTCGGGGAGGCCGCCCAGGACGAGGGGGGCGAGGTCGTCGCCCCCGATGGCCTGTCTCAGTTGGTCGTGAATCAAGAGACCCCGCCCGAAAATCGGGTCGAGTGGTTTGATCTTGTCACCCTGGATCAAGCCGCTGGGATGGTCCACAAATCGAAGCGGACTCTGGAGCGAGAGAAGACGAAGGGGACCTTGCCACCTCCCTCGGTGGAAGGAGGCGGAGGGAAAGCCGATCTCTACTTCTACTGTATCCCTCACAGTCGTAGCTGGTTCTTCAATCGTGGCAATACATTACGTGCGCGATGTGCGTAGAGACGTGCTTGTTCGTTGCGCTTCAGCCAACGGGTACT
>JAABUQ010012494.1_pt1 | contig 10534 bp, 10 predicted proteins | sample 5560001 | NCBI WGS metagenome assembly JAABUQ01 (sample SAMN10711888, study PRJNA513371) | rock metagenome | isolation source: Antarctica rocks | place: Antarctica: Victoria Land, Finger Mt nord | collected 2015-12-18 | reverse complement strand
CAACTCGGTCAGGTCCTTGCGCGATTCGGGGTCGAGGAAACCGGCGCGGATCATGACACAGATAGAATCCGCCCAGCACCGCTTGGCAAGGGGGCGCGCCGGATTCTCAAAGAGTCGGGGTATAGAGATGCTCGTTGAACCCAAACCGTCGGTCGGGGCCCTTGAGGAACTCGATAAGCGCTACAGGCCATACGTCGTCTCGGGCATAGGTTACGGCACGTACCGGATGGCGGCCGCGATTATGGGAAGAGAGCATCGGAACGTCGAGCGACTCCGGGCTGATCTTGCTAGCCGCTACCCGGGCAAATCTCTGGACGTTGGAGTTATGGCTGAGCTGGAGGGGCTGCTCGGCCGCGGCATTGCCGAGGATCTCAGCGTGGCACCACAGACGATCATGGCGCGGGCTCAGCATAGGCACCTAAAGGCGGGAGACAGAATCTCCCGCGCAAGCATCTCGGTGCTGCTCGCGGTGAAACTGAGCGATCCAGCTCTTACTACGCAACGGGGGGCAGGGCTAAGATTCGGTTCCGATCTTCAGCGCGACGGGTGCTATTGGGCCATACGTCGCCCGGGCAGGTCGCCTGGGGAGGCCTCCACCATGGTGCCTCTCCCGCCAGCAACCTGCGACCTTATTGCACAGCTACAAACGCTGAAGGGCACTGTCGAAAACGAAGACTCGCTTCTGTTTCCCGGCCGCGACGGACTACCCAGAGAAACACGCGCGGTAATGGCAGCCGTCTATGGAGAGATCGAACTGGTGACGGGGCAGCGTCTGACCTTCGGACGGATACGGGACCTTTATGCATACGCCATGCTCAACGACGACCCGGAAGGATTACTGGAGGCGTCCGAAGCACTCGGCTACAGGCACTCACGATCTCTTGAGCTCAGGATGCAGACTCTACTCAGATTCCGGAGGAGCCGATGAGAAACTACATTCGACCTGATTACGACGCAGTTTCTGATGAGGAAATGCAGCGATCAATTGATGCACCAGAGCGCGAGGAGGACAGGCGCGTCACATCTGTGACGCGCCGCATCCTAGCAAGATTGTCCCCTGGCCTGGCTGCCGAATACAGCGAGTTGCTAGCCAGCCCGATGCGGGGTAAGAGCTTTGCGAATCCCAAAAAGTGGTCTGACGAAACGGTTCGGGGTTACGCAAGAAGTCTTTTGGACGCCTCCGAAGCCGTTCGCTTGCAGGGACGCGACGACACAAGCGTTGCATCCCTACTCTCACCCGACGGTATAGCCGCGCTGAAGGAAATGCTCGAATGTAGGTGGTCAGCGATAAACCTCTGGCGGGTACTCTGTGACGTCCGCAAGGTCCACCGCGCGATCCATGGCACATACCCACTCGCGGCGAAGCGTCTGATCGACGAGTGCGGGATGGCGCCGACGCGCGATCTGTGGTCTCGCATGCGTTCGCCGGAGCAGTACATCGATGCCGCATTACTGCTCACCATCGAGGCTCGGCAGTTAACAGCAAATGGGCACCTCAGGCGAGGTAGAACCCGCCTTCGCGATGCAGCAATTCTCGCGGTTGTAGCTGCAATCATACCACGTCGTGGTGAGATCTCACTTTCGGACATAAAGGACATCATACACACTGGCGCGCCGGGAAAGATCCGATTCTTCATCGAGGCGGGAAAATCGAAGGCGCGGATTGACAAAATTCTGGAAATACAGGACGAGCGTGTTTCCAACCTTTTGGACGAGGTGCTAGGAGGAAGGAACTCAGGGCCACTTTTCATTACGAACAAGGGAAACCGTCTTAGCGGCCACGAATTGCATCGGGTTCTCGTTAGGACGAGCGTAAAAACCCTGGAGGCTGCAGCCTCGTTCAACATTATCCGCCGCAGCGGTATCTCGGCCGTACACGGGTTGATTGCTAAGAGAGGTTTAGCGGGCCACTCTGATGACAGCCAAGAAGCAGAAAAAGTATATCAGAAGCCTGACGTGGTGGCAAATCTCAAGCGGGCCGAAAATGCCTTCAAGACGTTCCCCATCCAGGCTCGCCGCGTGACCAGCCCTCATCATGAGTGTTCTAGTGTTTCTGAAAATCCGATCCGGCCCATCATGAAAAATCTGATCCGCAAATTCTGAATACGGGCCACGTTGTTGCATGTGTGAACATCGGGTAATCGCGACGGGGACATAGGTCTTCCATGATGCTGCGATCCGGGCGCTGTGGCCCGGCGGTTCGCATCATGGAAGGTGGCTCAATGGCCGGTTTTGTTGATTTGAACGTTTCGTAGGGCGTGGTTCAGAGTGGGTCATTTTTGGGTCACACGGGCATACCGAAGACCGCCGGACTGTGAGGGCCGGATTTCGACTGGAGGGGTGTCCTTTGCGGGAGGCGGCCGGCCTCCCCATGGTCAAGGCTGCTGGGGCTGAAGCGGTCCGAGTCCCAGCAGGGTCAGCCAGGGCGGATGGCCGTGGCCGGTTATCAGTTCGCGCGGGCTCTTGCCCTGGCGCTCGGCGTGCCGGTTGCGCAGGAAACGGCGGTAGTTGAGGAAGAACCGCAGCAGGTCCAGGTACGAGACACCCTGTGTCAACGTCCTTGGCTCGTGCCATGAGCATTGTGCTGTATGCCCCCTCGTGCCGGCTGTCCTGATTGGCATCTGCACCGCCCCGATTTGGTCGGGCGGGCGAGACTGACCACCAACGGCCGGGCTTGGCTAAGGCAGGGAGGGGAACGCCAACTCCGGCCTGGCTCGTCCCTGGGCCAGGGTGTCGTCGGCGGGCAGGAGGTGACCCTTGGCACGTGCAGCGGTGGGTCATCCAAGCCATTGGCCTAATTAAGCCCGCTTACCGTAGAGCTTGGCTTGTTAAAGTCGAGCGGCTATTGCTTAAACAAGCTCGGCCCATCAAGGTTGTTCCATGGCAGGCAGCGACAGCCCGAACCCGCGGCTTGGCCGTTTTGTGGCGGCGTCGGCAGCCGGTGAGACGGTCCGCGCCTTCGTGCCGGCGCCGTTGCCTCCGGTCCCACCCATCGACGTCTTGGCCCTGCTTGAGCGTCTCAGCCTGGCCGAGCGTGCCCTGGGGCGCCTTGATGGGATCACGCTCCTCCTGCCGCGTCCGGAGCTGTTCCTCTACATGTATGTGCGCAAGGAGGCCGTGTTCTCCTCCCAGATCGAGGGCACGCAGTCCACGCTCTCCGACCTGCTCCGGTTCGAAACCGAGGCCCAGGCCGGCCAGCCGATCGACGACATCCGCGAAGTGTCGAACTACGTGGACGCGACGATGTATGGCCTGGGCAGGCTGGACGAGCTGCCTCTGTCGCTCCGACTCATCCGCGAGATGCACGCCAGGCTGCTGCAAAGCGGGCGTGGCGGCACCAAAAGTCCCGGCGAGTTCCGCCAGTCGCAGAACTGGATCGGCGGCACGCGGCCCGGCAACGCCCTGTTCGTCCCGCCGCCGGTGCCGGAGCTGCACGCCTGCCTGGGCGATCTGGAGCGCTTCATGCATGAGGAGAGCTCCCGGTTGCCGGCGCTGATCAAGGCCGGGCTGCTGCACGTCCAATTCGAGACGATCCATCCCTTCCTGGACGGCAACGGGCGCATTGGCCGTTTGCTCGTCACGCTCTACCTCTGCGTGCATGGCGTGCTCCGGCAGCCGCTGCTCTATCTCAGCCTGTTCCTGAAAACCCATCGTGCGGACTACTATCGGCTGCTGCAGGAGGTGCGCGAGCACGGGGCCTGGGAGGCGTGGCTGGAGTTCTTTCTCGACGGGGTGGCGGAGACGGCCAACCAGGCGTTCAACGCGGCAACCCGGATCGTCGAGCTGTTCCGGCAGGACCGGGAGCGGATCACGGTCGAGAGTGATCGCGCCGGCTCGGCTCTGCGGTTGCATGACCTGCTGCAGCAGAACCCGTTCCAGACCGCGAACCGCCTCGTCGAGCAGACCGGCCTGACGGCGCCGACGGTGAATGCGGCGCTGGCCGACCTCGTGCGCCTCGGCATTGTCGAGGAGGTCACGGGGCGCCGACGTGGCCGCGTGTTCGGCTACCGCGGCTACCTCGACATCCTGGGTGAGGGCACCGAGCCGCTGCCGGCCGCACCTTAAGGGCTTCCTTGCTCAGGAGATCCTCATCACCGTCAGTGGTCGCAGACGACTGGGCGTGCCAAGGGCGCCTCGGGAGGTTTGTCACGCCTTTGAAGGCGTTTGAAGCAGGAAACTCATCACCCTACAGGAGGCTGGCGGGCCAGCAGGTAGGAGGGCTGCCATGCTCAGAGGCAAAACGCGACCTGCTGGCGTCAGCGGAGGCCGGCGTCCTGCATCCTCGTCCAGAACGCCGCCTTCGCCCGGTGCTGCCGGGCGACCGCCAAGCGATACTCGTCCTGTGTCGGGAAGCCCTGCCAATCCTGCACGCGCGCGGCAGCGGCTTCGGCCATCACGAGGTCCTGCACCGCGCCGGCATAGGATGCTGACCGTGCGCGGGCCAGCACCGTATCCGCCATCAGCCGGTGCAGCAGTATGGCGGCGAGTGGGTGGGCAGGGGCCAGGCGCTCGGCCGCAGGCCGCAAGCTGAACCCGGCGTCGCCGCTGAACTCAGCCAGCCGGTGGCGTACCAACTTGGCGGCGGCGTCTGGTGCAATGTCGGCCAGCAGCGCCAAGGCCGCGTGCACGTCCCGGTGCCGTTCCGCCGCAGCCGTTGCTGCCGCGGTCACGCGGGGCCGGGCCTCCGCCAACAGGCGGCTCAAGTAGCCTTCGAGGGTGGCGGCAGACAGGGTGCGCAGGAACATGCCCCAGCGCACCTGCTGCGCCTCGTCGCTGCGGCCAAGCCTGTCGAGCACCTCGATCCTGAGGTCGGCCAGACCGTAATGCCGTTGCTCCCCGCCCACCGCATGCTCCAGCCGTTGCAGCGCCTCGTCCAAGCGGCCAGCGCCAACTAGACGATGGGCAATGTCCATGACGGCACGCTCCTCGGCCCCGGCCAAGTGCTGGACCTCAATGAAGCTGTCCACGTCCCCCCGGGCGTCCGCAACCTCTGCGAGGCCCTGCAGGCAGGCGTGGTAACGGTCCGGGCTGCTGGTGTTCCCAGCCTTATCGAGGCCCTGCCGGAACAGCCCTTCCAACTCCGCGAGTCCATCAGGGCCAAGCGCCTCCCGGCAGGATGGGATGAGCCGGCGGCGAACGCCGTAGCTGTCCTCCAGCACCAGCGCTGCGATCTCGCCGGGTAGCCTGCGCCGGTCGTTGTCCGGCAAGGCCGCGCAGGCATGGCCAAAATCAGTGATGGCGTCCTCGATCGCGCTGCCGATCACCCCGTCCCGGTCCCGCACCTGTGCGGTGATGGAGGCGTGCAGACGCATGAGGCGCCGTAGCAGATTGGCGGCGGCCCGCGGGGCGCGGGAGACCAGATTGCGGCTGATCGCTGCGCAGATGCGGTCGATGCTGCGCGCCAGGTCTTGACCGCTGCCGTCGTCGTAGTGCGGCCGGTTGGCCTCGATCGCGTCGAGCTCCCCTGCAAGAACCTCCGCAAGCTCCTGGTCGGAGCCGCTGGTTGCCAGCGCCAGCCGGAGTGCCTGGGCCAGCCCGGCGTCGTGTAGGGCGTGGTCCACCACGAGTGCAGCCAGGCGGCCCGCGCCGAGCCGGGCGACGTCCTCCAACGGAGGCCCGGCGTCGTCCCAGCCGCTCATGTCCTGGAGGTGTGCCGCTTCGGCTTCGGCTGGTGCAGGCGCCGCCGCACGTTGGCCCGCAACGCGCCGCGGACGTCCTTGTCGGCCTGCGCCAGGTCAAACCAGTCAGGGTCGAAGTTGCCGCCACACCACTGCTTTGTGTCGGCGTGCTCCGGGTCGTCCGGGTCGGCCATCACCGCCAGGAAGTTCTCGTAGCCGCCCAGGCCGTCCACGTCCTCCGGTGGCCTGGCCCGGGCGCCGCCGGTGCAGTTCGCGACCCGGGGGGCCGGGTCCAGGGCCAGGTGCTCCTCGATCTCGACCCTGTGCTGCCAGTTGTCGCCGAAGTCGTAGATATAGCTGAACGTTGTGCCTGGTGCGTAGCCGAAGTCGAGCAGGCGCACCTCGTGCTGGTCGAACAGCCGTGGGCTGTCCAGAAAGCCGCCGTCGTCGGTCTCTGGGTCACCGTAGAGCAGGCCGCCGATGCGGAACTCATGCAGGTGGTAGTTCCACCAGTTGAATGCGGCTTGGATTGCGAGATGAAGTTGGCCGAGGTGCCAGGTGCCGGGCACGACCAGGCGGCGCCATACCTCTGGCGCGATCCCGTCTAGCGTGACGCGGAGCTGCAGGGCGTTCAGGTCCTGGAATGGCATGGATGCGACTACGCCGGTCCCGATCTGCATCGTCAAGACAGGCGTGCTGCGGTCTGGGCCAGCGTGCCGCAAAGAATGTCCGTGGATTGGTGAAGGTCCGGTGTCGTACCGGGGTGGCCTCGGGTCACGCTGATCGCCTCGACACCGATGCGCTGCCGTGCGCGGATGCTGGTGTGTGGCGCGACAATCTGGATCGACAATACGTCTTCATGCCATCGGGGAGTTTCATGAGGGCGCCTGGTCTGCCGGCTCCGAAAGGCACCCAGGAACGCCGGCAAACGGGCTTACGGCTGCAAGGGCCAGCGCGAGTTAGCACCCTCGGCGCGGGTGGCGACCAGCAGCTTGGCCATGACTTGGTTGGGACCAGCCTGTGCAGCCACACGCTCGATCTCCAGCCACCTGAACCGGACCGTGTCGCTGGCCCGGTCCCAGTGGGCCGCAGGCTGCGACGACGTCGCCACGTTCTGGCTGGAGGCAGCCGATGCTGCGTCGCTGCCGCCTGAGCGCAAGCTGCCCTCCGGCGTGACTGGCTCATGACCATGCATCTGCTGCGGCCGGCTTTGCTGGCCATCCATCCCGGTGTCCAGCTCGTCATCTGCGACCGGCATGGGTTCCGCAGTGGCGTGAGATGCACTGGCTTTCCGTCCGGTCTTCGCCGCGACATCCTCTTGCAGTGAAGCCACCTCGGCCGCGCCAGCCCGCTGCCTAGGTTTGGGGCCTGGCCGCTTGCGCACGGGCGCCACAATTGGGTCAGCGATGGTGCCATCAGCATCGGCGCTGCCGCCCGCGGCATCGTCGCTGTCCATCGTGGCCAATGGCGCGGGCGAGGCAGTCGCCTTCGGCTTGCGGCCCCGGCGCACCGGGGCAGGGGCGTCGCTCAGGGCGGCAAGGACCGCCTCGGGGGAGACGGCGAACGCGTTGCTGCTGGCGGCTTTCGGCTTGCGGGCCATCTGCGGTCCTTGTGGTTCAGGACCGTCCTGATACGGCATCACCGGGCCGGTGAGAACCAGCCTGCTGAGAGAGGAACTGTTCTCCTCCCGCCGGGGGTGACCGTATCACGGCTGCTCGGCATGGTTCGGGATTGGGTCAAGGCCGAGTTCCTGGCGGACATGCGCGAACTTGGCCGGATCGGCGAAACGCCGGTCGGCCATCATCGCCCGCAGCGCAGCCAATCCAGCGTCGGTGAAGAACAGCCGCGGCCAGCGGGTCGTCGCGTCAAGGCGCATCAGCCCACGTTCGAGCAGCCCTGCCGCAGCCTGCGGCACCTTGGGCTGACCCGCTTGCGGGCCGCCCCGCCACGTCTTGAGCTGGAAGCCCTCGGCGACGCTGGGCAGCGTCGAGAAGAACATGTCGAGCTCGCGGCGTATGTAGTCGCGCTCGGCGGGCGTGAAGGCGGCAGGTAGGGCAGGCGGCTTGGCTTCAGACATGGAGGACGCCATAGCACGCCGGATCGGTTGCCGCCGCAACGCTGCCGGGTGGAACCCTGTGCTGACCCGAGCCAACCGCAATACGCACGCGCCGTCCAAGGCAGGCCCGCTGCCAATCCATCCTGATCCGCCTCGCCGCATCGGGCAGACTGTTGCAGCCGGGCGACATCCCGGGCCAAGCCGCCGATCCCGTCTTCCCCAGCGCGACACAAAGCCGTTTGCTGGCGTTCTGCCGCCTACGTACGACTGAGACCAACCTTGAGGTGTTCCGATGACCAAAGCTCCGACAACGAAGGCCGTGAAGACCAAAGCTGCGACGAGCGCGGCCAAGAAGGACGAGGCGCCGCCGCAGGGCACCCTGGTCGAGAAGCCGAAGGCCGGGCACAAGCCGAACGCCTTGCAGCAGCCGTTGCAGCCATCGCCGGAGCTGGCCGCCGTGGTGGGGGAGGGGACGATGGCGCGCGGCGAGGTGGTGAGCAAAATGTGGGAGTACATCAAGGCGCACAAGCTGCAGAACCCGGAGGACGGCCGCGAGATCATCGCCGACGACAAGCTCCGGCGCGTGTTCGGCAAAGACCGGGTGACCATGTTCGAGATGAACAAGCACCTCGCCCAGCATCTGAAGTAGGCCCGTCCGGCACCGGCAGCCCCGGGCTGACGGCGCGGCGTAGTGGCTCGATGGGCGACCGGGCTGGGCCGTGGTCCTGCACCATGCGCCGTTCCGGCTGCTTCTTGGCCTTGCGCTGGCACAACCGCCCACCTGGCCAAGTTTCATCCGGGGCGAGCAGCAAACCAACGATGGCCCCTGTTTGTTCTCAGGCGATGACCGATCGGCTATCCTGCATCTGCCATGACCCCCCCGCCGGACCCGGCCTCCGCCCAACGCCGCATCATCCATGTGGACATGGACGCTTTCTACGCATCCGTGGAGCAGCGCGACGACCCGGGCCTGCGCGGCGTGCCGCTGGCCGTCGATGGCTCGCGCGAGCGCGGCTTCGTGGCCGCGGCCAGCTACGAGGCCCGGCAGTTTGGGGTGCATTCGGCCATGCCCGCCGTCACCGCCCGGCGGCGCTGCCCGGAGCTGGTGTTCGTCCGCCCCCGCTTCGACGCCTACAAGGCGGTGTCGGCCCAGGTCCACGCCATCTTCGCTCGCTACACGCCCCTGATCCAGCCGCTGTCGCTGGACGAGGCCTACCTCGACGTAACAGCACTGCTCTTGGACCGCGGCTCGGCCACGGCCATCGCCGCCGAGATACGCGCGGCCATCCGCGCCGAGACCGGCCTGACCGCGTCCGCCGGGGTGTCCTACAACAAGTTCCTGGCCAAGCTTGCGTCGGACCACCGCAAGCCCGACGGGCTGTTCGTCATCACGCCCTGGTTCAAGCACCTTCAGGGCTGTCGCAGAAAACCGACGATGGAAGTCTGCAGCGAAGACGTTCGGCCTTGGACGGTGGCTGGATGCTGCCCAAAGACAAGGCAGCACATGCCCCCAATCTTGCGGCGCCTCTGACCCGTGTGCCTGTGCTCAAGGCTGGAACTGGCCGGGAGCTGCGGCTCCGGTTTGGAGCATGGGATACGGGAAAGCGGACTTCTGTGGCCACAACAGGGGCGGCAGCTCCCGACCCGAAGCGGTCATCCGCGGCCGCGGCCCAGCCAGCCAAGAGTGGCCGAATGCGGCCTGTCCGCTCTGGATACGACGGTGGCGAGGAGCGGACGTTAGCCAGCCACCGGCAAGCTCGCCAAACGCGGTCTTGCCTCCGGGACCGTTCCGGACGCAGCCTGACCCGATGCCAATCTATGAAGCCAGCGCGCAGCTTCTCACCGCCATTCCCGTCACCAGCTTCGTGGTCCTCGGCCTCAAGGAGCGCGGCGACCTGCAACGCTTGCTCGCCGGCCGCCCGCATCGACGCGCTGGAGGGCGGGCTGCTCGTGCTGGCGGAGGAGTTCGCCGGCTGGGCCGACAGTGTCCGGTGCATTGACCTGCTGTGCCTCGACTCCGAGGCACAGCTCGTGGTGGTCGAGCTCAAGCGGGACGAGGATCGCGGGCACATGTTGTAAGTCAGCGGTGGGTCTCGACACTGATCAGCGTAACTGGGGCAAAACCCCGGGCACGCAGTTGCAGCAGAACAAAGGTCAGAGTGGGTCGGTAACTCTACCACCCTGAATCTATGCGGCTTTATATGTTCTTCTAGTGATATAGATTGGAAGGCGGTTCGTCTTTGCCCGGGGATTTGCCCCAGTTACTGATCAGCGCCGCAACACACTGAATATTAATAATTCCCGTGGATCCGGTATCTGCGTTGATTATACCCCGACTCTGTGAAAATCCGGCTTTCCCGCTTGCCAATTTCGCCAGGCGCGACTCTACCTACTCCCATGATCCACCCCGGCTTCCTCGACCCTGCCTCGCGAAAGGACCTGACTGACCTGGCGCGCGACGGGTCGGTCGCGCATCGGCTGGCACGTCGGGCAAACGCGCTCGTATTGCTGGACCAAGGCATGAGTTGCGGGCAGGTGGCCAAGGCGCTGTTGCTCGATGATGACACCGTGCGAACCTGGCATCGCCTGTATGAAGAAGACGGCATCGAGGGCCTGGCGACCTTTGGCTACGAAGGCAGTGCGTGCCGGCTGAGCGATGAGCAGCAGGACAAGCTGCGCGCCTGGATCACCGAGACCCTGCCGCGCACGACGTGCCATGTTGGCGCCTGGATCGAGCGTGAGTTCGGCATCCTCTACGAGAGCCGGTCTGGCCTGATCGCGCTGCTGCATCGGCTCGGCATGGAGCATCGCTTGCCGAAGGCGGTGTCGCGCAAGCTGGACCCGGCCAAACAGGCGGCGT
>JAABUQ010012493.1_pt1 | contig 10535 bp, 6 predicted proteins | sample 5560001 | NCBI WGS metagenome assembly JAABUQ01 (sample SAMN10711888, study PRJNA513371) | rock metagenome | isolation source: Antarctica rocks | place: Antarctica: Victoria Land, Finger Mt nord | collected 2015-12-18 | reverse complement strand
AGCCACAACTTCTTTCTGCATAGCCCCGCCAAACTGTTCATTGTAGAGGCGGGCGTACAGACCATCGAGCGCCAGCAATTCCTGGTGTGTGCCGCGTTCCACAATCTCGCCTTTGTCCACCACCAGAATCACATCGGCCGCCAGGATGGTTGAGAGACGGTGCGCAATCGCTAGCGTCGTCCGTTCCTTCATCAGAGGCTCCAGCGCGGCCTGAATGAGCCGTTCGGAGTGCGTATCGAGTGCGCTTGTCGCCTCGTCCAGGATCAGGATGCGCGGATTCTTCAGGATCACGCGCGCGATCGCGATACGCTGCTTCTCGCCCCCTGAAAGTTTGTAGCCGCGCTCGCCCACGATGGTATCATATCCGTCATCCAGTTCCATAATGCGGTCATGAATCGCAGCGGCCTTTGCCGCCGCGATCATCTCTTCCTCGGTCGCGTCCTCGCGTGCGTACAGCAGATTCTCGCGTACCGAAGCATGGAACAGGTAGGTCTCCTGCGTGACCGATCATGTTGCCCAGCGAGGCCAGCGTGATATCTTTAATGTTGTGGCCGTCGATCTCGACCGCGCCACTATCCACGTCGTAGAGCCGGGGCACAAGATAGGTGATCGTTGTTTTGCCTGCGCCACTCGGCCCAACCAGCGCTGCTAACTGTCCAGGTTTAATCTCGAACGAGATATTATGCAGTGTCTGACGCGGCTCTTCCTGAGAAACTGCGCGAGGAGAAGGCAGCGTGTTCACCTCGGTATGTGATCTTGCGCCCTGAGCCGCGAACGGCCTCGGCATAGGAGGCAGGAATGAAGGTTTCCCATTCGTACTCGCGCCGTCTTTCCCTGCTCCCAGGCTTACAATGGCCGGCTCATCGCGCTTATACGCAAATGAAACGTCCTTGAAGGTAACACGCCCCTTCATTTCTGTAACGGAAAGCGTCCTGGCGTTGGGAGCATCCGTAATATCAATTGGCATATCCAGGTACTCGAAGATTCTATCGAAGAGTGCCAGCGCCCCCTGCACCTCCACCTGGATCGTTAACAACTGGCCCACCGGGAAGAACAACCGGCTCTGGAGCGTCGTAAACGCTACAACCACGCCCAGTGTCATAAATGGATTGCTGCGGCTGATGATCTGCCAGCCAGCAATCAAGTAGACAATCGCCGGCGTGATCGAGAAGAAAACGTTGATGAACATAAAGAACCAGCGCCCGATCATCTGCTGGCGGATCTCCAGATTGGTAAGCTGCTGATTCTCTTTCTCGAAGAGCTGCTGCGCGTATTTCTGGCGACTGAACGTCTTCATCAGCAGGATTCCACTTACGGAAAGCGTCTCCTGCATCATGGCAGTCAACGAAGCCATACTCTGCTGCGTCTCTTTACTTGCGCTGCGGCGCACATTGCCCACCTTCGTCGTAATCCACAGGAACACCGGCAGCAGGCCAAGCGAGACCAGCGTCAGTAGTGGACTCAAGAAGAGCATGGCGATAATCGTACTGATGACCGTTGAGATGTTGGCGACAATACTCGTCGCGGTATTCGTCACCACTCCCTGCACGCCGTTGACATCATTTGAGAGGCGCGACTGAATCTCACCTGTGCGCGTGCCTGTAAAGAAACGCAGCGACATACTCTGTAAGTGCTGGTAGAGCCGGTTGCGGAAGTCGCGCATCACGTTCTGCCCGATCATATTATTGAGATATGTCTGCCAGACCCCGATCATACCTGTGATAACAGGCGTCACAATCATAATACCGACGTATATGACCAGCTTCGTAAAATCTCTTTTCCCGATCGCGTCATCAAAGATACGCTGGATCATGAGGGGATTCACCAGCCCCAGAACGGTGGTGAGGAGGATTGCGATTACTACCAGGATGACTGTGAACCTGTATGGTTTAAATGCCTCTATTACGCGGCGCACCGTCCTGGCATCGGTCTTGCGCCCGCGTTTCTTCTGTTCTTCCCAATAGGTGGCCATGCCTGTGCCGCCCATACCATGAAATGCCATGCTCGCTCCTAAGACGAAATTAATCAATACTTACAGTTGTGTATATTATATATGAGTAAACTCAACCGAAACAGGTGATCTCCAAATTGGGGGGGAAATCTCGCCTCCATCCTCATGCTCCGCAGCCCTGATACTTTGCAGTTTGTTACTATAACAATCCATCGTTGTTTTTCCTTCCTGCGTAACTCTTCACCTTCCCTGGCCGCCAGAGGCGGCCTCATTCTTTTTTCAAGGTGGGTGTGCACCCACCTTGAAATTTTTCTCCGCGCCTACGGCGCGGAAAGGAGGCTGAGGAGTTACCTTCGTGAACAGGAGTATACACAATCAAAGGTTGTATTACACTGGCCAGGAAGACAGTTTTTGCCCTGCTAGAATCGTCGATTGGAATAATGGACCGGCATGTATAAAAGGATGTTTGATACACTCTGGTCTATAGTGAAACAACTGACACAATCTCAACCAGTTCGACACATGATCTTAACCAGGCGGGCATATAAATTTAAGCGGGGTAATGGTATACTGCTTGCATCGAAGTATGTCGTTTTTAGTAGCGCATGGGCCGGGCTAGCAGGAGGAAGCCACGGTTGACGAGGAGGAGGCTGTTCGGATCGTCAGCGGGGAGCCTCCAGGGGCGATCACACTCCTGAAAAGGGAGCGCACAAAACTCGTTGGTAACAACGGGACAAAACGCCCTTAGTGATGTCAGGAGCACCTCTGTGCTCTTTACAAGACTACAACAAAGAAAGGTACCCGACCACATGTGCGGTATCATTGGCTACGTCGGTTCGCAGGGGACCGATGTTACTTCCATATTGCTTGATGGCCTGGCGCGGCTCGAATATCGTGGCTACGACTCGGCTGGCATCGCTGTTCTCTCTCCCTCTGGCGAACTCGAACTGCATCGTCGCGCGGGCAAGATCGCTAACCTGGCGGCAACGGTTGAAAATGGCTCACGACCCGGACTCAGCACCCTTGGCATCGGTCACACTCGCTGGGCCACCCATGGCCGCCCCAACGATGAGAATGCGCACCCGCATCCCGACTGCACTGGCAGCCTGACCGTCGTTCACAATGGCATCATCGAGAACTACGCCGAACTGCGTCAAGAACTTCAGGGCAGCGGCCACGTCTTCCGGTCCGAAACCGATACCGAAGTGCTCGCGCACCTGGTTGAGCATGCGTACACCGGGGAGGCCCAGGGCGATCTCACCGAAGCTGTGCGGCTGGCCTTGCAGCGGGTGACGGGTTCCTACGCGATCGGTGTTGTGAGCCGGGACCATCCCGACCTGCTCGTCGGTGCGCGCTGCAACGGACCGCTCGTCGTTGGCCTGGGTGAGAACGAGCAGTTCCTGGCCTCAGACATCACAGCGATCCTCAAACATACACGGCGGGTGATCATCCTGGAGGAGGGCGAGATTGTTACCCTGCGCCCGACAGGTGTCGCCATTACCACCCTTGATGGTACCCCGGTCCAACGCGACGCCATCATTGTCGAGTGGGATGCTGAGGCGGCGGAGAAGGGTGGCTACCCCCACTTTGTGATCAAAGAGATCAACGAACAGCCCGAGGCGCTGCGCCGGGCCTTGCTCGGTCGCGTGCGCGATGGTCAACTGCACCTCGCCGAACTGCAACGCATGGAGCAGGAGGGGCTGCTCAACAATATCCAGCGCATCGTAGTCGTAGCCTGCGGTACCTCGTACCATGCTGGCCTGATCGCCAAGTATGTTATCGAACGCTGGGCGCGTATCCCGGTCGAGGCCGTTACCGCCGCCGAGTTCCGCTACAGCGACCCCATCGTTGGCCCTGAGACCTTATGTATCGCGGTAACCCAGTCGGGCGAGACGGCGGACACGCTGGTCGGCATTCGCCAGGCGCGCGAACGCGGCGCGCCGGTCATCGCCGTCACAAACGTCGTTGCCAGCGCGATCACGCGCATCTCCGACGCGGTCCTCTACCTGCAAGCTGGCCCCGAGATCGGCGTCGTCGCTACCAAGACATTTGTCAGCTCCGTCGCCGTCCTCTACCTACTGGGCCTCTACCTCGGCCAGGCGCGTGGGCGCATCACACCTGAACAGGCGCACGAGTACCTGGCGGCGCTGGAACTCCTCCCCGAGCAGATAGGACAGATCCTGGCCCACGCGGTAAGCGCCGATGATTCTATCCAACCACTGGCCAAACGTATGGCGCGTGTGAGCAGCATCATGTTTATCGGGCGTGGCGTCGGTTATCCCACGGCTCTGGAGGGTGCGCTCAAACTCAAAGAGATTTCCTATATTCATGCCGAGGGTTTTCCGGCCGGCGAACTCAAGCACGGCTCGATCGCGCTGCTGGACCCGGATACCCCGCTGATCGGTATCGCCACCGCCTCGCACGTCTATGAGAAGGTGGTGAGCAATATCCAGGAGGTGCGCGCGCGCGACGCCCACGTCATCGTCGTCGCTACCGAGGGTGACGAGAAGATCCGCCTGCACGCCGACGATATCCTCTACGTCCCGGCCACGCTCGAAGAGCTCAGTCCGCTGCTCGCCTCGGTCCCACTACAACTGTTTGCCTACCACGTAGCGGTCGCGAGAGGGTGTAACGTGGACCAGCCGAGAAACCTGGCAAAGTCGGTCACGGTGGAGTAGGGGATAGAGCAGGGATATTCTACTTGTAGAGCGTAAATGAAGTCTTACATCTTGTAATCTAGCTAAAGATATTATTGCCTTGCAATGATTGGTTGCAAGGCAATAATATCTTTAGCTTTACTCGCAGATTAGCCTTGACAAGAGCCTGGACCGGTGGATATAAATCTATTAGGCAAATTGACCATGAGTAGGAAGCATACTTATGGAGGGCAAGTGACTAGAAATGGAAATAGAGTAGAGCAGGCGGGAACGCCTGCAAGTGTCGCACTATGGAGGTGACTATGGAAACGGACATGCGCGCGAGCGCCCCTCAAGATGCGCGCGGAGAGCGTAAACTGCGGCGAGATATGGGCTTACTTGGTCTCACCTTCGCTGTAGTCGGGTCAATCATTGGATCTGGCTGGTTACTCGGCGCGCTCTCCGCTGCCGAGGTTGCAGGACCAGCGTCAGTGATTTCATGGGTTCTTGGTGCGGCTATCGTCGCGGTGCTCGCGCTCGTTCATGCCGAACTCAGTGCAGCCTATCCGGTCGCGGGAGGGTCGGCCCGGTTCCCGCACTACGCCTTTGGGGGCCTGGCGGGCTTCACCGCAGGGTGGATGGGTTGGATCTTTAGCGTGACCCTCGCTCCCATCGAGGTGGAGGCCGCGCTCCAGTATGCCACTAACTATCTACCTGGCCTATCCCAGATGAGCGGCGGAGTAACAGTTCTCACACCGCTGGGCTATCTCGTGGCGGCCATTCTGATGCTCATCTTCACTGCAATTAATGCCTGGGGAGTCGCACGTATGGCTCAGACCAACACGGTAGCGGTCTGGTGGAAGATTGCCATTCCCTTGATCACCATCATCGCGCTCGGTATCGCGGCGTTCCATCCGGGCAATTTCTCCGCCGGCGGTGGCTTTGCCCCCTTCGGCATCAAGGGAGTCCTCCAGGCCCTGCCTGCCGGGGTTGTGTTCGCCCTGATCGGTTTCGAGCAGGCTGTTGAACTCGCCGGAGAGGTGCGCGATCCCGGCCGCACTATTCCGCGAGCAATTATCTACGCACAGATCATCGGTACGATCATCTACCTGCTCCTCGAGGTTGTTTTCATCGCGGCCTTGACTCCACAGAACCTTGTGCATGGTTGGGCACATCCAATTAGCAAGGGGAATTTTGGCCCTTACGCCGGGCTAGCCACTGGTCTGGGGCTAACGTGGCTGGCAGTGCTGTTGTACATCGATGCCTTCATCTCACCGGCTGGCACGGGTCTCCTCTACGTTGGCAGTAGCGCGCGCTTCCCCTATGCGCTCGCGCGTGAGGGCTACGTTCCGGTGGTCTTCGCTCGAGTGAGCGTGCGGGGGGTTCCAATCGTTAGCCTGATCTTCTCCTTCATCGTCGGCATGCTGCTGTTCCTGCCATTTCCGGGCTGGCAAACGTTTGTGGGCTTTGTCACCTCAGCGGCTGTGCTCATGTACGTCTTCACGCCGCTGGCCTATGCGGCACTACATCGTGGTGATCCAGATCACAAGCGCCCGTTTGTGCTCAAAGGCGGTCGTGTGCTCGCGCCGATCAGCTTTGCTGCTGCCAATCTACTCGTGTATTGGAGCGGCTGGGGTGTCGTCTGGCGGCTACTCGTCCTGCTCCTCTTCGGCTTCGTGCTCATGGCGATCTCTGTGGCGACTAAGACTCAATCACCCTATGCCTATTGTTCAAGCACAGACAAGAGATTGCCCGCTGGATCTTTAAACCACGCGATCCTGGGACCACCACCGTGGAAAATCCCCTTTGCGTCTGTCACTAAGCCGCCTTCATTGTAGGACTCGAAATGCACGCCATGCCTGACCAGGTCGTCTACAGCTTGCTCAATGTTGGCGACCGGAAAATTCAGGATGGTAAAGGTAGCTGGAGTATGGTTCTCCTTTGGATATATCAAAATGTTCGTCCCGCCAGCGATATGAAGTTCCAACAGGCCATGTGCTTCGGACACGTCCAGTCCGAGCGTCTGGCTATAGAACTCTTTCGCTTCTTGCAGGTTGCTTACTGAAAAACCAGAAAATGCTTTTGTATCTTTGAACATTGGCTTACTCCCTGTTTTCTCGATGACTATGCGGGACAGCCATCCGTGAAACATCTGCCACAACTCGTTGTACGTCTCATTCTGGAGAGACAGTTCTGTTGAGGGCTAGATCCCTCTCAAAAGAAAGTGTAGCACACCGATGGCACATTTCTTCTTCAATCGTGCTCTTTTTTCATTCTTTTTGAAAAGAGAAAAATCGGAAGAAGAAAGCAGCCCTAAATCAAGAAGCAGAGAAATTGGAGATGACAAAAGAATAGTCAGTTTCCACCTTATCGTCCAGTATAGCAGCTCAAAATTTGCTGACATAAGCATCAGTCCTTTCAGATAAGGACTGACTTTGCCCTCTTTCAATGCTATGATAGTGAGTGCAAACTCGCACAGAGTCATAACCAGATGCACACAGAACAGGAGACGACTGAACTATGATCAACCTGGACATTGCGCACAGACGGCTTCATAACCAGCACATCACCCGGCGAACGCTAGAAACACCTCAAGCTCTTGTGGAATGGCTGGGTGCTGTCCAGGCTCAAGATTTCGCGGCTGCAAAATGGGCGCTCGGCCTGCGCTTGCAAGGCGTGGCCGATGACGACATTGAGCGGGCGTTTACCGATGGCGCAATTCTTCGCACGCATGTGATGCGCCCCACCTGGCATTTTGTGTCACCTGCCGATATTCGTTGGCTCCTCGCCCTCACGGCTCCGCGTGTCCATGCAGCCAGTGCATATTATAATCGTAGGCTTGAATTGGATGATGCTCTGTTCAAGCGTACGAATGCTGTACTGGCAAATGTATTACAAGGCGGAAAGCAGCTCACGCGTGACGAACTCGCTTATGCACTTCAGCAAGAAGGCATTGTTACAGATGGCGAGCAACGTGTTACCTATATTATGATGCGAGCGGAACTAGATGGCATCATCTGCAGCGGTGCACGGCGAGGCAAGCAATTCACCTATGCCCTGCTTGATGAGCGAGCGCCACAAGCCAGGATGTTAGATCGTGATGAAGCGCTGGCTGCACTCACTATGCGCTACTTTACCAGTCATGGTCCTGCGACCGTGCAAGATTTTGTATGGTGGTCAGGACTGACAGCAGCCGACGCGAGGGAAGGTCTCACGCTGGTGACATCGTACCTGTCGCATGAGAGCATAGGCGAGCAGACATACTGGTTCCCACCGTCTATGTCACCCGCGCAGGACCTCTCTCAGACGGCCTACCTGTTACCAAATTATGACGAATATGCCGTTGGCTATACAGACCGCAGCGCTATATTTGACGCCTTGCACACGAGCAAGCTAGACCCGCGCGCAGGTTTGCTCACGAACACAATGGTGCTGGATGGTCAGGTCATAGGTACCTGGAAACGCACTTTTAAGAAAAACATCGTTGTAATCGAAGCAAACCCCTTCGTTCCCTTGAGTAATACTGAGACCTGCGCCTTCGCCTCCTCGGCGAACCGCTATAGTACGTTTCTTCATATGCCCGTGTATTCCCCCTGGCAGGCGGAATAGCAAAAATGCTTTCCTCTGTGGAGATAGACGTTGTACAATAAAATATCTAGCAGCTCCATCTCTCAATGCAGAAGAGGAGGATTGGCATAATTGTAAAGCAGGTGTTCCCTTTCAGGTTGCTCTGTCACAGGTGCAGCAGCAGGGAATGATTACAGACGGCTATTTTTCATTGTGGAAAGGATATGCTATGAGCAACAGTGCTGTTCCCATCAAAGAATTCCGGCTTGACCTGAGCGAACTGACATATACCGGCCATGACCTGGTCCGCCCCGAATCGGTTCTCGCGCAGCCTGATGGCACGTTATGGACCTCCGACGGGCGCGGCGGTGTTACCCGCATTGATCCCGACAGCGGTCAGCAATTTTTTGCGGGACTGGGTGGCGAACCCAACGGCCTGGCAATGGCTGATGATGGCACGATCTATATCGCCAATATTGGTACCGGCACAATCCAGAAGTTGAATCCCCACAATGGGCAGGTCGCGGAACTTCTTACCGAGGTTGACGGAGTGAAATTGACATGCGCGAATTTCGTCTTTCTGGATAGCAAGCAGCGGCTCTGGCTGGCCTTCTCAAGCAGGGAACAGATCTGGTGGCCCGCCGCCGCCAGTCCGCGTCCCGACGGCTTTATCGTCCTGCTCGACCAGCGGGGGCCGCGTATCGTCGCCGATGGTCTCTATTTCACAAACGAGATCCGCCTCGATGCTCATGAAGAATACCTCTACGCAGCCGAGACCATGAAGAACCGGATCAGTCGTTTCCGCGTCCATCCCGCTGGTGGCCTGAGCGCCAGAGAGGTCTTTGGACCGCATAGCCTGGGACCGGGTGCCGCCGTCGATGGTTTCGCCTTCGATGCTGAGGGCAACATCTGGGTCACTCTGGTCATAAGAAACGGTCTCGGTATCATCACCCCGGATGGTGACTACCACGTGGTCTTTGAGGATGCGAACGAGGCTGTACTGGCAACCTTCGAGCAAAAGATCACCACCGGAACCGCACAGCCCGGAGATATGGCGGCAGCGGCGGGGCAGACCTTACAATTCCTCACAAGCGTAGCCTTCGGCGGACCTGATCTGCGCACTGTCTATATCGGCTCACTTGGCATGAGCCGCCTGCCTACCTTCCGCTCTCCAGTGCCGGGCTTACCAATGCAGCACTGGAAGTAAAGGTTGTACATCAGCCAACGCCTTCAGTGCAGCAAAAAGAGAAATATATGTATGTGCAGCACTTCAGGCGGCCTCTGGCCGCCTGAAGTGCTGCACATACATAAAAACTAGTGTTTCCCCTTCTTCCCCCTTGCCGCCCGGTGAGGTCTATTGGCGATGGGGGCCAGTTGCGGTTGCTGTGTAGCGAGTATCTGGCGAAACGCGGGGATAAGTTCAGCGTCTGGATCGAGACGCTCGGCGGTGTCCAGCGAGCGTTCTGCCTGCGGGTAATCGCCGATTTGTATATACATGCCGGCGAGAGAGATGTGCAGGAGCGCGTTATCAGGGTTAGCAGCCACGCCCCGCTCAAGCAACTCGGCAGCTTTCTCAGTCTGGTGGTTGTCTAGATACAACTTGCTGAGTGCATAGTATACCTCTACATACTCAGGGTCAAGCTCGATGGCCCGCTGGTAGTCCTGCTCGACCTCTTCTCTATTTCCTAGCGCTTCATGCGTGTCTGCAAGAGCTGCCCAGCCATGAGCTGAGGTTGGCTGGAGATCTACGACCCGTTGGTAGTGGCGCAACGCCTCTTTGTACTGTTTGCGCTCGGTCGCAATCTCGCCCAGGTGTTGCTCGATATGTGCCTCGTCCCCGCTATCACTGGCCAGGGGCGTTGCCTGGCGCAGGTGGTCTTCCGCCTCGTCATACCGTTCCTGTTCTATGAGCAGGTGGACCAGGGAGAGATGCGTGTCAAAGCTATTTTCAATTGCCAGCGACGCGCGCAGTGCCCGCTCGGCAAGCTCTTGATAGCGTTCAGCCCTCGTGTCGTCTTCCTCGTCAAAGTATTTTTCGCTGAGTTGAAGCTGGATCTGGGCTATGTCCTGGAAGTACTGCGCATGCCTATCGGGAAAACGCTGTACCCGCTCGTTCAGATAGACAAGGCAGAGCTCGTATTGTCCCACTGTAAGTGCGCGTGCCGCCGCTGTCTCATACATAGAGGAATCAAGTGGCAACTTCTTTACCAGCGCATCGGTATAATAGACCGCTTGCATAGCCTCTGTGGCGAGTTCCATCAGGTGTTGTTGTGCCTCTTCAGTATCCTGGAGTTGCATTTGTGCGCCGGGCATATATTTTTGCCTGAATGCATCTACGATTTTTTTGAACTCCTGGTCTTTCTTTTGTATTTCCTCCAACG
>JAABUQ010012490.1_pt1 | contig 10538 bp, 1 predicted proteins | sample 5560001 | NCBI WGS metagenome assembly JAABUQ01 (sample SAMN10711888, study PRJNA513371) | rock metagenome | isolation source: Antarctica rocks | place: Antarctica: Victoria Land, Finger Mt nord | collected 2015-12-18 | reverse complement strand
CCTAACCCTAACCCTAACCCTAACCCTAACCCTAACCCTAACCCTAACCCTAACCCTAACCCTAACCCTAACCCTAACCCTAACCCTAACCCTATAATAGAATGAATAAGAGTAAATTTATTAATATTAGAAGCTAATAACTGTTGTAAAGTATTAGTTACAAATTAGAAAAAACAAATTAAAAAATAAGTTTAAATTTTAGAAAAATTTTGATTTAATTTAATTTAATTTAGTTTAATTTAAAATCTATATAATATATTAATTAATTGCAATATATTTTATAGAAAGATAGTAAAAGAAATAATATTGCAAAAGTAAATTATTTTTCGCGAAAAAACTTATCTTTGTTTAAGTTACTTTAATATAACTTAATATTTATATAATATATTAGTTAATTATAATAATATTAATAGAAAGATTCTAAGAAAAGATTAGTACAAAGATAAATAAAATATTTAAAAATAATTTAATTTAATTTAATTTAATTTAATTCTATTTAATTTAATTCTATTTAATTTAATTTAATTTAATCTAAGATATAATCGATTAATTGCAACTTATATATAGAAAATAATTAAATTTAATAACAATATCAAGATAAATTTTTCTTTAAAAATTGAATTAAACAAATATTTTGTCGAAAGTATATTAAGAATATTAATATTTTAAATTTAATATAATAATTATAACTTAACAATTAATTTAATAAATAAATAAATAAATAAAATATATAGAAACTATTTGTTATATTTAATTTCTAAATAGTATTAATTAAAAGATATTTAATAAATAAATAATTTTAAGAAAAAAAAATATAAATATTGTAAATTATATTTAGTTTCTTTTTAATATTATTAAAATTAATATATATTATAAACAAATTAATTAATAATATTAAAGTTAATAATTAAGTAAATTGTCTAAAAGAAAAAATTAAAAATAAGAAAAAAATATATAATATAAGATAAGAAAAGCAAAATTAATAATATTATAAATATAATAAATAAATATAATAAATTTTAGATTTATACAAAAATATAATTTTTAATATAATTTATATTAAAGATTACTATATATAATAAGAAGAATATATACAAATTTATATAATCTTAGATTAAATTTAATTATTAAGATATTTAAAGCTTTACTTTATAAACAATCTTGCAATAATAAAATTAATTAAAGTTAAATTATTAAATATTTAATTATAATTATAATAAAATTAATATATATAATTAAAAGCATATCTTAATTTATATTAATAACAAAAAAAATTTAGTATTATTAATATTATTATAAGAAGATTTTGTACAATATATAGATTGCGCTCTTTTAATAATAATAATAATAAGAGTGCAAATCTTATTAATTTTATTAATCTTATTATTTTGTCTAGAATTACTAATATTGTAATGATTAAATATTAATAATTAAATCTTGCGTTTAATTATATAAAATAAGCTTATTAACTAATTTATTAGTTTAGCAATAAGCTATTAATAATACTATTATTAAAAGTTTCTAAATTGTCAATATATAATTAAGTCTTCTAGAATTATTAGATATATTTATAATAATTAAGATATTTGTATTAATTTAAATGTTAAGTTTGTATCTTACGCTTAAAATTATATATTCTTAATCTCGAAAAAGCTAATATCTATTTGCTTAGTAATTTAAAGAATATTCTACTTAATATAATTTCTAAGTTCTTGTTTTATGTTACGCTAGTACTTTCTACGAAGATATTAGAAAGAATTATGCTTTAAAAAGATTTATAAACGTCTTTAGACAATGCAAGCAATTACTTAATAACAAGAATTTGCAACTTTAACAATCGTAACAATAAATTAAGACTTAAAATAAATTAAATACGATTTATAAAAAAGTTGTATTTAGAAGATCTATATACTAAAGAAGATTCTTCTTGTTTGTTACGTTCGTTGTCAAACATATTAAACATTGTTCGCTTAGCTCGCTATTAAACATGTCGAACGCGAGCATTGTTCGCTTTGTTCGCTATCAAGCATGTTAAGCATCGTTCGTTTAACTCGCTATCGAACATGTCGAATGCGAACATTGTTCGCTTTGCTCGTTGTTAAGCATATTAAACATTGCTCGTTCGTCAAGTCGTCGAACATGTAGATAGTTGTGCTTCGTGCTACATGTTGCGTTGTAGTTAATATATCACGTTGTTCTAAGCTAGACTCGTAACATTATCTCTTTTCTCAAAGATTTTCGTTCTAAAAGTTAATTGTCTTTTACTATGTTTTGTTAGCAATAAAGTCGTCTTCGTATCGCATTCGAAATTGAACGCTACAATACACTAGTAGATATTGCTTATGAACGTTGTTCTCTCTCTAGTTATTTTTGTATTGTCATGAAAGACTTTTTGTCTCGTTTAAAGTGTTCGAAATGTGTTTGTGCGAGCAAATTGTACGTGAACATGTCTTGATCTTCTCTTAACTATAATAGAGAAGATCTTTTTGTTAAGATCGTTAAAGATGAAGCTTTGCTAGCAATCGTCATAACTTAATTGCTACAAAATAAGAAAATTCTAAAGAAGATTAATGCGAAGACGAAACGAAAGACATAATGTCTATTGTTAGAAATAAAGAAATTAAATGCTTCTAAGTTTTTCAATTGTTTTGTTGCGAATATTTTTGTTAAATCATCTTTTATCTTTTAGTTATTTTTCGCTATGCTAGATAATTTTTCGAACGTCGATAGAATCTCTAGATAAAATCATAGCAATCATTGAGATTCTTCTTGGATTTTCACGTGTTCTTTGAGATAGAATATTCTTTTTACTTGATTAGATAATTTTGACCTTGTTGCTTTAAAATTCTTTCCATTTTGTATTAACTTTCTTTCTAGACTTTGTAATAAAATGTTTCCTATATAGACGTACTAGAGTCGACTAATTCTAATAATAAGATATGAAATACTAGAAATACTTTGACGTTCTTAGATAAGTCGAGTTCGTAATTGACTAATTTCTTAGTCTTTTTAACGTGAAACGATTCGATCTTGACATAATTTAATTTCTTGTTTGATTTTCTTGTCTTAAGATTTTTTGTAAGAAGATAAATCTTATCTCTCTCTTTTAGTTAAGATGTCGTTTTTCGCTTTTTGTTTTAATATTTGGTTGATCTCTCTTGCATTATTAAGATGTTGTCGTGTATCTTTTTTAATGTCGTTATTCTTTCGATAACTAATTGAGCTAGCAAATGTTTTCGTTCTTTCTTGAAAAGATTAAATTCTCTATCATAGTTGACGAAGAATAAAGTTATCTTAATGATATTTAAAACCTTTGCATTTAATGCTAGTTGTGTCATAAATAGAAGTAATACTTAATTGCTATAAGTATTGTTGACGTAATGTCGCAAATATTGCTCTAGACTCTAGTTTGTTCGCTCTATTTATTTATTCGTAATCGAGTAATAGACAATGAACATTCTAAGTGTTGTTTCTAACATTGATATCAATGTCTTCCAATAGTTAGACGTGAAGAGCTTGTCTCTATTATTAGTTAGTTCTTTAAGTATATTGTGATATCGTATAAGTGTTACGAGCTTATTAAAGTTGTACTAGTGATTTAGGTTCTACGTTCGAGAGACGAACTATTCGACATGTTCGACGAGCGAGCATCTTGAGCATGATGTTCAACATGTTTGACGAACGAACATTGCGAGCAAATTATGTTCGCTATGTTTAACGAACGAACAAGACGAGCAATTAGTATTTCCTTTGTATATAGAAATTAAAATACGACTTTTTTATGAATTGTGTTCAACTTATCTTAAGTCTTAATTTATTGTTACGACTACTAAGTTGCAATTCCTTGTTATCAAGTGATTGCTTGCATTGCCTAAAGACGTTTACAAATCTCTTTAATAACATAACTCTCTTTAATATCTTCGTGAGAAGTACTAGCGTAACACTTTGAACACTCTAGAATGTTTGTATTAGATTAACGCGCTTCTATCCCAAGCATTAGCTCTATAATAAAAGGAAAACAACTTGTGTCAAACTTCATAAAGATCGACGATAACGACAACAATATCGACAATAAAGAAGAAATTTCATCAAAGATTAAGATCAATGCTTCAAACAAATATTATAGAGATAGAACTAGATTAAAGAATTGAATTACGCAAATTAAAATCTACTTTACGTTTTATCTCGTTCTAAGAAATAAGAAGACCTTGTTGACTTCTACTTTTCTTCAAGAACGAGCTCAACATTAATTGAAGTCAAATCTACGAAAGCATTTTAAGAATGAAAAAGATTCAAGAGAGATCTTTATTAACTTCGATGTCTTCAAAAAAGAACTACGACAAGTATTCGAAATATTTAACGAAAAATAGATAGCGAAATAAGTCATTTAGCATTTGTAACAAAAAACATTAGCAATAGATTACGTTGTTAGATTTCAAGAATACGCAAATCTAATCAATTAAAATAATGCATTACTAATAACAATGTTCAAACGAGACTTAAAGAAGAATGTTAAGAACGAACTCATGCGTAGCGACGCAAGATTCGACATTATTTAAACTTTAATGAAAATAGCAATCGACGTAGACGACAAGTTGTATAAGAGAGCTATGAAAAAACGATACGATCAATCTCATAAGAGAGTAGAAATCTTCTTTGGATCAACGATTGATTATTACGCAAAGAGAGACCACTTTAAGAAATATAGCAATCTAGATTATCGCGAGTTTGTACTAATGAAATTGAACTCTACTTAGCGACGTAAAGAGAAAAATTCTAGGGGAAAGCAAGATAACAAATCCTAGAAAACGTGCTATTTATGTGACAAATTAAGTCACTTCGCAAGGAATTGCCAATCACGAAACTTGATAAATCGTCGACAAATCAATGTTATGTTAAGAGAGATACTCGATAACTAGAACGACATTAGAAAGCAAGTTGACACAAAGACGAACATTCTCAAGACTAGATCGAACGACGACTATTATTTGATAAAGAATTCAAATTAGTTATAGAAAGTTCTAGATGAAACATTATCAAACAAGGCACTCGCATCTACGCAAGAAGTCAATCAAGCACTTTAAAAAACTATTAAATCTTATAGCTTAATTATCGACTTAGACGAAGAGTATAATTAGAAAAATTTTCACGAATGTCTAAAAAACATTACGAATTATCTCGAGACTTTAGCTAACTCATCGAAAAAAAGATAAATTAATCAAATCGTAAACAAATGCGAAAAAACGCTAGAAAGCGACGCTACTATGAAAAAAGATATTCTTGACAAAATTGAACGACAACTAAATAGTGTTAATCTATCTAAACAAAAAATAAAGAAAGCAAAGAAACATAAGACACTTAATTGAATCGTTTGCTACGACGACTTATGCTAGACTTATCTAGAAGAAAAAGAAGAAGCCAATTGATTTTCTAGAAAGTCAAGATTAACAATCTAGCAATAGAAGAGAGCTTAACGCGAGAAGGCGTTTGAAGCAAAAGTCGCAACACAAGAAAAGGAAAAAGTTCAAATTTCTTAGTAAAGAGCATATCAAAGAAATGCAATATGTTAGCTCAACAATAGCAACTAAACTTAATAGCACACGCACGATATTTTATCACATTAATTAAGATCAATAATTGTCGACTCATTGCAATGATCGATTCTAATGCGATAAATAATTTTATGACCAAAGCTCTTGTAGAGAGAGAAGAGTATTTCACTCGAAAGAAGTCTAACGCTTACAACTTAATAATTGTAGATAAAAACTCATTACTTAACGAAAATGAAAAAGTGAACAAAGAAACGAAATTACTATCGATAGCTATTTAGCAACATTACGAGAAGCTAATTTTTAATATAGTGAAAATGATTATTTACGATATCGTTCTAGAAATGTCTTGATTAAAGTAGCACAATTTAGAAGTTGACTAAAATATACGAATACTTAGATTTGAGCGATGTGATTACGCATTTCACATTCAATCTATTTATCGACAACGTTCGATAATGAATAAAAGATTAAGTCGAAACTTGATCGCAAGAAGCGAACTTGTTATCTTGTACAAAAATGATCAATAACAATTCGACTCGTTAAACATTAACAAAAATCAATTGAGTCATAGAGACAAAGTAAGTGAAGAAAATTGCGAATCTTTTAAGAGTCTTAAAATATTTGATAAGACGAGGAAATCGCTAAAACACATATCATGAATATATAACAAATGGGAGCACCTATTCTAGAAGAAGAAAACGACATTAGCTTTATCTAAACATCAATCGTAAGACTACGAGATCAAACTTGAATTAGACAAGAAACTCACGTTTAAATTTATTTACGTTCTATCGAAGAAAGAATTGTCAATACTTCGCAAATACTTGACAAAGAATAAAAAGAAAGAATTTATTAGAAAATTCTAATTACGAGCAGAATATTCGATCCTCTTTACATTTAAGAAAAACGAAGAATTTCGCTTATGTGTCGATTATCGAAAGTTGAACGACGTGACGATCAAAAATCGATATTCACTATCAAATATTAGCGAGCTTTAGAATCGATTATTCGAAGTTAAGTACTTTATCAAACTAAATCTACGAGAAACGTATAACTAGATTAGGATAAAGATAGAAAAGAAATAAAAGATAGCTTTTTGTACACGATATAAACTTTACGAATACATGATAATGTCGTTTGAACTCACTAATGTTTCGACAACATGTTAAAAAATGATTAACGATGCGCTACGACAATACTTGAATATATTTGTCATAGCATACTTGGACGACATCATAATATATTTAATTACGTTAAAGAAACATGTGTAGTATGTTTCTCAAATATTGGAATGTTTAAACAAAAGAAACTTACGTCTTAAATCAAAGAAATGCGAATTCCATCGAAAGGAAGTTGACTTTCTAGAATTCGTTGTGAGACAACATAAAATTCGAATAAATCCAAAAAAAATTAAAGCAATTAAAGAATGATTGACATTGATCGATGTCAAAGACATCTAAATCTTTATAGAATTTATTCAATACAATAGAAAGTTCATCAAGAGCTTCTTAGAGAGGTCAATATCATTGACAAATCTAACAAAGAAAGACACGTCTTGGAAATGAGAATTAAACGAAGAAGCAACATTTTAGGGATTGAAAAAAGAGTGTTTGAAGAAATCAATACTTAAGATGTTTAATTTAAAGAAATTAGAACGAATGAAAATTGACGCATTAGATCTAGTTATCGATGTATGCTTCAATTAGTTATATGAAGGCATGTAACATTTGATAACATACTACTTAAGAAAACTCTTGTCGACAAAATAGAATTACGATATATATGACAAGAAACTACTTGCGATAGTAGCAATTCTTAAAGCATAAAGAGTATACATAGAAGAAGCACTAAAGCTCATTATTCTAACAAATTATAAAAATTTATTACATTTTATTACGATAAAAGAATTTAACAAAAGACAAATGCGATGATTTAAGAAACTAGAACAATACAAGTTCAAGATATTGTATATTTTAGAAAAAGAAAATGATTAAACAAACGCATTTAGTAGACGAAGTGATCATATAGAAACAAAAGAGTTGTTCAATTATAACATACTTAAGATTAATCAAGATAAATCATTATTAATTAATAAACATAAACTAAACGCAATCTTACGAATTCTTCAAGACAAGTTAAAGAAGTTTTCTATTAAGAAAGAAAAACTCTAGATATTTATCGACAAAATCGACGAATGTATAAAAGAGCATCATGACAAATCATTGCAAGAACATCTAGAAATGATCAAAACACTTTAACTTTTACGTTAGCATTGCTAGTTTCTTAATATAAGACAAGTTGTCAAGACATATATTAAACAATGTCTTAGTTGTTAGCAAAACAAACATGATACACATGCGAGCTATGACGAAATCCAATATTAGAAATTATCTAAATCGTTATAAGATAAAGTCACGATAAACTTTATTATCAAGTTGCTCAAGTTGACGAATCTAGCAATTGGGAACAAATATAATTTAATATTGATAATGATTAACAAACTTATTAAGTACTTATATATTATCGCATGCAAGAAGAAGTTCATAGTAGAACAATTAAGATACATTATATTAGATCGACTTATATGATATCATAATATATTCAAAGAATTAACTAGTGATAGAGACAAGCTCTTCACGTCTAACTATTGAAAGACATTGATATTAATGTTAGAAACGAGGCTTCGAATGTCAATTGCCTATTACTTAATTACGAATAGTTAAATAGAGCGAACAAACTAGAGTTTAAAGCAATATCTAAGACATTATGTTAACAATACTTATAGCAATTGGGTATTACTTCTATCTATGGCACAACTTGCATTAAATGCAAAGATCTTAAATATCACTAAAGTCACTTCATTCTTTGTCAATTATAGCAAGAAGTTTAATCTCTTTAAGAAAGAGCGAAAGCATCTATTAGCACAATTAGTTATCGAAAGAGTAGCAACATTAAAAAAGATACACGACAACATCTCGAAGATGCAAGAAAGATCGACTAGATACTAAAATAGAAAACGAAAAACGATATCTTAGCTAAAGAAGAGAAATAGAGTGTATCTTTTTACGAAAAATCTTAAAACAAGGAAATCAAGCAAGAAATTAAACCATGTTAAAGTTGAATCGTTTCTCGTTAGAAAGACTAAGAAATCAATCAACTACGAACTCGACTTACTTAAGAACGCCAAAGTATTTCTAGTATTTTATATCTTATTGTTGGAATTAGTAAATTCAATCACGTCTTTATAAAACACATTTTATTTTCATTCGCAAAAAGAGAAATAGTATAAGGTTGAGAAAATTCTACGTTAAGAAGATTAGAAGTATTTAATCAAGTGAAAAAGATACTCTATCTCAAAGAACACATGAGAGTCAAAAGAGAATCTTAATCGTTGTCAAAATCTTCTAAGGAAGTTTCATCAAGAACAAGCAAAGAAGTAGTAGCTCAATTTCAATCGATCAAAAGTTGAAATTGTTCGAACGACATATTGAATAGCAACTCAAGAGTCTTCGCAACAAATTTAGTGAAATGTGCTTCATTCATCTCTAGATCATCAATGTTCTTTCACTTCGTTACGATCATTTCTTTCTTCTTATTTTCTAGAAAGTTAAGCTATTTTTTTAGTCGACTTAGCTTAGTACGCGCCTCGCGCATTTCTTTCTTTAAGCGCATTCGTTTTCCATGAATTCGTTTTATCGAAGCAAGAGAGATTGCCAAATCATAATCACGATTAAATCGCACACACTTTACACATTTCTCGAAATCATTATTTACACAATAGATCTTACTAAATATCGCACAATTGCGACAAGAACGCATTACGAGAGACAAGAATCTTAAAGCGTCAAGAAGATCTTTCTTGCGAAGAAAGAAATTTCTAGTATTACTTTTTCTTGAAGGCATGATAAGAAGGCATTGGAGTTCGAGACGAAAACCTTGAAGAAAAAGATAGTGTTACGAGCTTATTAAAGCTATACTAGTGATTTAGGTTCTACGTTCGAGGGGCGAACCTATTATTATGTTCGACATGTTCGACGAACGAGCATTCTAAGCATGATGTTCGACATGTTCGACGAGCGAACATTGCGAGCAAATCATGCTCGCTATGTTCGACGAACGAGCAAGACGAGCAATTAGTATTTCCTTTGTATATAGAAACTAGAACACGACTCTCTTATAAATTGTGTTCAACTTATCTTAAGTCTTGACTTATTGTTACGATTACTAAGTTGCAATCCCTTGTTATCAAGTGATTGCTTGCATTGTCTAAAGACGTCTACAAATCTTTCCAATAGCATAACTCTCTCTAATATCTTCGTGGGAAATACTAGCGTAACAATAAGTCGATTCAACACAATATATTCTAGTTGTTCTACTATGAACTTCTTCTTGCATGCGATAATATGTGAGTACTTGATAAGTTTGTTAATCATTACTAGTATCGAATTATATTTATCTCTAGTTGCTAAGTTCGTCGACGTGAGCAACTTAATAATAAAGTTTATCGTAACTTTATTTCATAACGATTTAGATAACTTCTAATATTAGATTTTGTCATAGCTCGCATATGTATTATGTTTGTTCTACTAATAACTAAGACATCGTTTAACGTATATCTTGACAACTTGTCTTATTTGTAAAAACTAATAATGCTAACATAAAAGTTGAAGAGTTTTAGTTACTTCTAGATGTCTTTGCAATAATTTATCATAATGTTCTCTTATACATTCGTCGATTTTATCGATAGATATTTGAAGTTTTCCTTTCTTTATTGGAAATTTCTTTGTATCGTCTCGAAATATTCGTAATATAGCATTTAGCTAGTATTTGTTTGTTAATAATGATTCGTCTTTGTTGACCTTAAGTATGTTGTAATTAAACGATTTCTTCGTTTTTATATAATTACTTCTTTTGCTAAGTGCGTCTACTTTGTCGTTATCTTTGTCTAGAGTATATTGTATTTTGAACTTGTATTGTTCAAGTCGT
>JAABUQ010012489.1_pt1 | contig 10538 bp, 9 predicted proteins | sample 5560001 | NCBI WGS metagenome assembly JAABUQ01 (sample SAMN10711888, study PRJNA513371) | rock metagenome | isolation source: Antarctica rocks | place: Antarctica: Victoria Land, Finger Mt nord | collected 2015-12-18 | reverse complement strand
AGACGCCAGCCGAAGTGTATTTTCACAAGGTCTGATCCAACGGTGTTGAGAATACAAGAGTGAAAAGGAGAAAAGTAGCTCTTATCGAAACCTATTTCTGTGTCTTGACAGAGTGGGCCACCATAGAATATGAATGGAATAGAGCAAGCAATACAAGTTATCCATCAAGTACTTAGTGATCCAGCACTGTCGGGTATTGGGAATACTATCGCGATTGTATCTAGCATAATGATCCTCGCTCGCAAATCTTCAGATCACTCTCAAAAAAAATCTAGAGTAGATAATGATATACTTTCTTCATTACCTACAAAGCATCCTTCCCAAATCTCCAGTAAATCAAAAAAAACTCTACAGAGGTACGCACTTGTATCACACTTGTGCCATACTTGTATCGCCCTTTCCTCTTTCGCAATCTACCTATTAAAAAAAAGACCTATACGCTGGTTAAAAATTCAACTGGTCTAATTTTTTCCCTCTGATCCACCCACTTTTCTCTTTATTTGAGAGAACACTTACTATTTAACATAGTGAGTTAAGGCGTAGAAGACAGAAGTTGCAGAGAGGTATATAAACAACGAGGAATCTACCTTTTTATACAAAAAGAGGAAAAAAGACATCCATGAGTACAACTGCGTAAAATACTTATAAAAAAGCTTACCACATTCGCTCTTGTCAACGTAACGATATAGTAATATATCTATAAGACAGCAAACCAGAGGGAATAAACAAATCGCTCTTAGGAGATACTCTTAGGAGAGAAATCTTCTAAGCTTTCGTCGTTTCACTAACAATCCAATCAAGAAAACCTTTGCTACCTTCTACAATTGGAACAGCTACGACTTCCGGCTCCTCATAAGTATGAATTGCTTTGATAGCTTGCTCTATTTCGCTGTAGAGCTCTTTGCGCGTCTTAAATTCACATACCCATTCCTCTGCTTGCTCCAGCTTCCCTTCCCACCAATACGTACTCTTAATGGGGCCAGATATCCAACAGCAGGCAGCAAGACGTTCCTTCACAATGGTATCCGCTATCTTTTGCGCTACGTCCCTTGAGTCGATGGATGTCTGGACGATGATAAAATCCGTCATGAGTTTACTATCCTTCCTGGTAACTCGTGAAACACCGCAGACGCTAAATCCCTCATCGGTTTTTCCTTCAACCATTTTTTAGGTGTTTGTTGAAAAATAGTGTACGCCTCATTGTACCGTTTCTGGCTGCCAGCAGAGAGTCCCTTAAGTGCCCCTTCCCTTAAGCAGTTCTCGTAGTGTTCTAGATCACCAAGCCCACGAGCAGCTTCCGCTTGATTCAGCATTGTTTCGCTCGTACTTAGATCTCTAACTGGTTGTAATGCAGCGCTGTGTGTAAACGCTGCAAACGCCTTTTTATAGTAACCACTGCTTGGATAGTGTTGAGCAAGATCAAGATACGTTTTCCCCTCCCATTGATAGAGTTCCGACCATTTACAATCAGCATAGAGGAAACGTGAATCCTGCTCAGGATACTGTGGAAAATGATTTTGAGCAAGAGTAATCGATTCTAGTGCTTTTTGCTCATCTTGCATCTTCGCATACACATCTGCAAGTCCAATGTAAATATCACTTCTTAATAAAGAAATTTCACTGCCAAGTGCCTGTATTGCTTCCTCATAGTAGATAACGGCCTTTTCTGGCCTAGAAATACAGTAGGTATAGGTATAGCCTACATACATCAGAGCTGCTGCAAGTAAACCTCTATCACCCGAAAGCCGCCCACACCGAACAGCTTCTAGACAATGCATTTCCCTGGCACTCAAGTCTAACCGGTGCATGGCAAGAACCGCTTGAAGGATTTTTGCCTGTGTTGCGAGGCTAGCTGCCGTTTCCTGATATTTTGATGGATGGAAGGTGAGCGTCATGAGAGTAGGTATATAGGTCGCAAGCACCTCAGAGGCGCTAATAAGCCCTTTATTATGCAAAAGGTGCCAGCAAGCCTTTAGACTACTCGCGCATTGAGGCAAGAACTCCTCGGGTGCAATAGAAGGTGTTAGAGATGTTTGAGTCTCTAAAAATGGTAGCTGCGCAATGGAAGTTTTGCCTACAGCTATTCCTAGCGTTATTTCAAGTATTTTACGGCGTAGTTCATTCAAATCTTGGCTCCCAAGCTCTCTTACTGATTCTATTATACCTTGAGAAACAGCTTGGGAAAAGAAGGGGAGTAAGTTTTGTAAACTGTTCTGCTGTGCGAGAGCCCCTATAGATGCTTGATCAGGATCGCATGTAGAAGACGGGGACATTGTATCTGGCTCACCCATAAAACCAAGTTCTTCAGCAGATTTACTGTAGAGTTGACAGAGCTTTTCTTGATAATACTTACTGGGAGCCTGCACACCACGCTCCCATTTGCTTATCATCTCACTGCTTGCTCCAATCTGCTCAGCAAGCCTTTGTTGAGACCAACCTCTAGATTCTCTTTGATACCGAAGTTCTTTCATCGGTATTTTCATTTTGTCATGCATTGCTACACTTCTAATCCACCATTTCCATGTTTTTAATGAGATTATAACACATTTGTGTATTCAGCTATATAGCGACCACTCTTTGACTACAGAAAGACCACGTTTTTATCCTTCTTGTAGAGTAACCTAAGTACTTGGAGAAAAGAAAAATCGCCAAAAGGTGAGGGATATGTCAAAAAGCGAAGTAGCACAACTCAGAGAGAAGATAGAGCTTGAAATTCAGGCTATGAGGTCTGGTCTTACCGGATATGCCGCTGTCTCTCGACACGACATTATCAATCATAAGTATGACCAACTTGGCGACTATCAACAGCAACTTGAGCAACATATTGGAGAGACAGCGGCTATAGAAGTAGTTATCGATGCGCTAAATCAATTGGGGCATGATTCACAAAACAAAAGTTCCAGCTAGGAAGGTTACATATTTTTTGAGCCACTTTGACTGATAGTAAGTTAGGATGCCATTATGTTTAGCTTTCTTTGTAAGAAGAGAAGAAAACGACAGCCCATAGATTGGGAACGAGCACAACCTGTAGCAAGGACAATTGAGGGAAGGAGGCACAGGATTGATACACCATACCTTCTTCCTCAGGACGGTCAGGAAATAAATAGGCTCGACTTTCAACACTATGCTCTAAGAGTTGCACTCGGAGGTGATTATATGGCTCCTCTCGAATCGGCAACCACCAAGACGATTTTAGATGTAGGGTGTGGGACAGGGCTATGGGCAAGAGAGCGAGCCAGGGAGTTCCCAGGGGCAAAGGTCACAGGAATAGATATCGAGTCACATCTGCCTAATATACCACTGCCACCAAACTTTCAATTTATCCAGGGAAATGTTCTTACAGGTTTACCATTTTCTGACAGCACTTTTGATTACACTCATCAACGGTTACTAGTTGGAGCTGTTCCTGCTCAACAATGGCCAATGGTCTTACAAGAATTGGCAAGAGTCACACGGCCAAACGGATGGGTAGAAGTATTAGAGTCTGGTATGGTTTATTCCAATGCAGGGCCAGCAACTACGCAATTTCAATCCTGGTGGCAAGCTGGAGAAAAGAATCTTGGTTTTAATCTTGCAATCGTGCCGTATTTAGATCAGATGTTGAGAAATACAGGCTTGAGAGACATCCACATGGAAACGCTTCAACTTCCGCTTGGAAAATGGGGAGGCAGAGCAGGAGAGATGTTAGCCAAAGATATCCACGCAGTCTTTACCAGCTTTCGTGCTGTCTATGTTTCCAGGCTAGGAGTTTCAGCCAAACAATTTGAAGAGGCACTTGCGGTGCTACTAGAGGAATGGGAACGATACCATACGAGCTATGAATTTTATGTAGTTTATGGGAGGAGGTGAGATATGCAGTTTCCCGAAGGGCCGAAGGAAGAGGTCAAAACAACTCTATCTGCAAAGTTTTTTGATGAATTAATTGATCCCATTCGCCAGATACTTGAGAAACATGGAGCAACGCTAGAAGTATGTAGTGATGCACGTATTCTTCATTTTCCAGCAGGAACAATGAAGCAGGTCCTCTACCCAATCACTCAATTGGATCGCTATACCATCACACTTCCAGATGGCTATGAATTATCCGAGTCGACGAGCTTTAGTGGGAAAAATATCGTCATGTTTGCTCTTGACGATTTTCCAGAATGGGTACAACGGAAATACGGAAAAAAGGAGTGAGAAGTGGACAATGACAGGGAAACATCAACCACAACTGGACTCCCGCGCCGATGAATGTACCTGTACGAGAAATCCAGTTATTGGCTAGGATCATAGCAAAACGTGTCCTCTGTATCGTCAACGTGGCTCGGGCGTGTCTGTCCTCAGATATCCTACTCCCACAAAAAATGCAAGGTGGTGGTCTGCAAGCGGACGGACTAGTAGATCCGAAGAATGACACAAAAGAGGGGGTTAGGAAAATAAGCAAAGAAGCAAGAGAAGGAATATGTGGTGTCTATCAGTAAGGGTTTGCTATAATGAGCTAGATATGCACAAAAGACAGCTATCAAGTAACTCTGAGAAATGACTGGAGTAAATGATTATGCCCTACACTTCCATACGTGAAGCTGCTGAAGAGGTTCATTCTGGAATTATTACGCCGACTGAGCTGGTTCTTGAGACGATCGAACGTATTGATGCTCAAGAGAGTGAAATTCAGGCTTACATCACAGTGATGCGTGAGCAGGCCCTTATAGATGCAGAGAAGGCAGAGCGCGAGATGCGCACTGGCTTATACCGTAGCCCACTCCATGGTATTCCTATTGCTATTAAAGATCTGATCGCTGTCAAGGAAGTACGTACGACAGCAGGCTCAAAGGTGCTGGCAAATCACATCTCACATGAAGACGCGATGGTTGTAGAGCAATTGCGTAAAAATGGGGCTATCATTATTGGAAAAACCTGGACGTATGAATTTGCATACGGCCCTTACTCACCCCCCACTCGCAATCCCTGGGATCATACACGAACAACAGGAGGTTCCAGTGGTGGTTCGGCTGCGGCGGTTGTATCCGGTATGTGTCTAGGCGCAATAGGTACAGATACGGGCGGATCTATTCGTATTCCTTCGGCTTGTTGTGGTGCCACAGGACTTAAGCCCACCTACGGACGTGTCAGTTGCTATGGGGTTATCCCTCTCAGCTGGTCGTTGGATCATGTTGGCCCAATTGGGCGTAGTGCTGAAGACTGTGCACTTCTCTTTGATGCCATTGCCGGGTATGATCCCCGCGATCCTAATAGTGTTTCTGGCCCACCTCTTTCATCAAGCCGTAATACCGCCACCTTAATAAGCGGTGCTGAGGGACGTAGTGCTCTCTCCCTGCAAGGTCTGAAGATCGGTGTTCCACAGAATTCGTTTGTCGATCCACTTGATCCTGAGATTCGAGCTGCCTGGCATGCTGCACTACGTGTATTGGAGGAAGAGGGAGCGGAGATTATCAATGTCGAGATAGCACGTCCTACAATGGATCTCTACCGCACAATTCAGAAGCCCGAGGCTACACTGGCACATAGTCAGAAAGGCTGGCTAACTGAGTATACTGATTTGTATGGTGAAGTTGTACGCGAGCGCCTCCTCGAAGGTCAAACCATTTCAGCAGTTGACTATTTACAGGCTCAATATGAGCGGCGTGTATTCGCAAGTAGCCTGCGTACACTTATGCAGCAGGTAGACGCCTTCGTGTTACCTACGTTACCGATTGCGGCAATACCTTCAGAGATGGCGGGGCAAGAGATAGAAATTGATGGCGTGATTGAAAATGCTACAGTAGCTTATCTGCGTATGAACATGCCTTTTAATCTCTCTGGTTTACCGGCGGTCTCGTTTCCTTGTGGTTTCACCTCTGATGGGCTGCCTATTGGTTTACAGGTCGCAGGCAAACCTTTTGAAGAGGCGACAGTGCTCCGTATCGCACATGCCTATCAACAAATGACAGATTGGCACCATAAGGAACTGCCTCAGAGAGCGTGATTTCTCCACTTGTAGGTATTATGTGGTACAGTACACTTAAGATGTTAATGGCGAAGTCACTCTCCATGTTCAGCCTCTAATAAATTTAAGCTCAGAGTGAACTGCTTTTTTGACTTCGCCATCAATATCACAAGTGGGCAAAAACCATTGTATCAGTGACCTGATCCACTCATCTGTTTGCAATACATGTTCTTTTTCCTGGTATTACCAGAAAGGGTTATAGGAACTCAGTTTTTTTATCTTTGCTAGTATGCTGACTGCCCATAAACTTCTATGCGCCAAATGAAAATCAGCTAACGCTATCTTAATATGGTTTTATCCAGTTGAAAATATTGACGTTTTTTTGAAAAAACATATTCTAATAAAGTCAATCTATTATTGAAAGAGCGCTTTTTTCACAAGGAACTTCTATATACTCGGTATCCTTCTAAAGAAAGGGTAAATATGGAAAACCATAAAACATTCATGGTAATAGAGATTCTAGTAGAGCAACATTAAGTGGTGGAGGCTGAACAATTTGAGCTCATTTCCTAGCATTTTCTTGAACTAGTTACCGCTTAATGTTGCTCTACTAATTAGCTTATAGGTAGCATAATTTCTTCTTTAGCTATTCCATTGAGATTTTGTCTATCTTATGTTAATTTTATACATAATATCTCTTGTTCAATTTCATACCATCTTTCCTTTCTACTGTCCGTATCTAATTGATAAGCTGATAATAGATATCTTTTTGATTCTCAATGTTTTCTCATAATTGAATCAGAATAGTACTCAGAATATTCTCACACGCTTTGTTGATGTGGAAAGAAGATAGTTAATTACTACAATTTTCTCATTTACAGTTTTACTTATTTAAGGAGACAGAATCGGTATGTGAAGAATTGGACACAGGGGGAAGTAAAATCTATGACGAAAGCACCAAGATCCAAGTCAAACAAGAGTACTAACCAGACAAGCACGCTTCTCAACAGAAAAGGAAAAAATCCCGATATTGCAGCGAAACTTGTCGTTCCTCCCGGCTTTACGCTGTTACATACCTTTAAAGGCCATACGAACTGGGTCCTCTCTATAGATCGGTCCCCTAATGGTGAGCGGTTAGTTTCTGGTTCTCAAGACAACACAATACGACTGTGGAATGTGAAGACAGGTTTACTGCAAACCTCGTATACAGATGACACAACACGAGTTAGTTCTGTTGTCTGGTCACCTAATGGCGATCAACTGGCTTCTGGATCAGAAGATGTAATACGATTGTGGGATGTTAAGAACGGTCTTCAGCAAACTACTCTTAGAGGTCACGTAGGCGCGGTTTGGTCTGTGGCTTGGTCGCCCAGTGGAGAATGGATCGCCTCTGGTTCTGCAGACAGAGCAATCGGTTTATGGAGTCCGATAAAAGGTCGACTTCCGGGGCTGCTTGGATCTCATCACGATTGGGTTAGATCTGTAGCTTGGGCTCCCAATGGGAGGCTGCTTGCTTCTGGTTCGGATGATACAACAATTCGCTTGTGGAACCCAACGACTGGTATGATGTTAAACGTCCTTAAAGGCCATACAGACCAAGTTTGGTCTATAGCTTGGTCACCTGATGGCCTATTGCTTGCTTCTGGTTCTGGAGATAAAACGATTCGGTTGTGGGACGCTGTTACAAGCCGGTTGGTTCGCACTCTTGAAGGTCAAATGGATGCTGTTAATGCCGTCACTTGGTCACCTGACGGACGATTGCTTCTTTCTAGTTCATACAATTCTTCTTTTGATACCAATATTTCTATCTGGCGAACTGATACTTGGGAACTTGTTGCAGCGCTTAAAGGTCTACAAGGTTTCCTTCAACCTGCTTGGCATCCTCGCTCTTCTCTTGTGGCGATGGCTGGACAGCGAAAAGAAGATATTACCGTTTGGCATGTAGACATTGAGCGTTTACTTCAAACAGTATATTCTTCAAAAACAACACACTACACCAATGCTAAAGTGGTATTAGTTGGCGACAGCGGAGTAGGCAAATCGGGTCTTGGTTATGTACTCAGTGGACAGTCGTTTACTGCTACTGAGTCCACTCACGGTCGCCGTGTATGGGAGTTTGATCGCCAAGAAGCGGTGTTGGATGAACGAAGCAACGAGACTCGTGAGACGCTTCTATGGGACTTGGCAGGGCAACCTGGATATCGCCTTATTCATCAGCTCTCTCTTAATGAAGTTGCTGTGGCCCTTGTCATCTTTGATGCCCACAATGAAACAGATCCTTTTGCAGGAGTACTGCATTGGGACCGAGCACTACGTACAGCACAGCGTCTACAAGGCAGCAGTGCGTGGCCACTCATAAAACTACTAGTAGCAGCACGCATCGACCGGGGGGGTGTAGGTGTAAGTGCTGAACGTATCCAAAAAGTAGTGAAAGAGCAAGGTTTCGCTGGCTATTTTGAGACTAGTGCCAAAGAGGGATGGCAAATTAATGAATTGCGAGAGGCGATCCTCCGAACAATTGACTGGGAAGTACTACCAAAGGTTAGTTCAACAGTGCTGTTTCAACAAATTAAGAGATTTCTGGTGGATGAGAAGAAGCAAGGCAAGCGATTACTTTCTACAATCGAAGATTTGTATGATCTATTTTTAAACACTATAGAGACTACCAAAGGAACTGAGGCTTTGTTAGAGCAATTCAAAACTTGTGTAGGGAGGGTAGAAGCAGCAGGACTTATCAAACGGCTTAGCTTCGGCAATCTCGTGCTACTTCAACCAGAACTGCTTGATGCCTATGCCTCAGCTCTGGTAAATTTTGTGAAAGACGAACCGGATGGACTGGGTAGCATTGCTGAGGAACAGGTACGTGCTGGTAACTTTCGTATTCCAGTAGATGAGCGCCTAATGGAAGCCGAGCAGGAGAAATTGCTGCTTATTGCTATGGTCGAAGACTTGCTACGCCAAGAACTTATCTTGCGAGAAGAGGATATGCTGGTTTTTCCGTCTCAATCTACTAAAGAACATCCCGACATGTCTGATCCCCCTGGAAAAGCAGTGGTGTTCGAGTTCGAGGGACCGGTCTTCAATATCTATGCAACCTTAGCTGTTCGCTTGGCACGTAGTGGTGTGTTCCAGAAAAAAGATTTGTGGAAAAACGCGATTACATATAAAGCAGTCTCTAAAGGGACATGCGGTTTGTATTTGAGAAATATCGGTGAAGGAAGCGGTGAGTTAACTCTATTTTTTGATACTGCTGCTAGTAAAGAGACACGCCGCATATTTGAAGAATATGTATATTTGCACCTAAATAGACGTGCTTTGTCAGAGGGACTCATAGTTCATCGCGCCTTAGAATGTAAAGCATGTGGTTTTGTCATTCCTGATGAGATCATTCAGCGTCGAAAAGCACGGAACTCAACTTCAATATCCTGCCCTGTATGCGATAAACTTATTTTATTTAGCGAACAGCAACTGACAGAAAATCTCCTGGCTAGTGCTCATGCAATGGACCAAGCTGCGGATGCCTTGCGTGATCGCGATGCAGCACAATCGATTCTACAGGGTAAAATTGAGACTGAGGATTTTGATGTATTTCTTTGTCATCACAAAGTCGATAAACCTGCTGTTAGGAAAATCGGTGAACAGTTGAAAGAACACGGAATTTTGCCTTGGTTGGATGAGTGGGAATTACGACCAGGATTTCCTTGGCAAGAACTTCTGGAGCAGCAGATCGAACACATTAAGGCAGCAGCAGTTTTTGTGGGGCAGAATGGCATCGGCCCTTGGCAACAACAAGAACTTGCAGCTTTCTTACGTGAGTTTGTGAGCCGAGGTTGCCCAGTAATTCCAGTACTACTGCCTGCTCCAGAGACAGAAACTGATTCTGAGGAGCCGAAAAATATCCCTGAGAAACCTAAGTTGCCTCTTTTTTTAAAGGCTATGACCTGGGTTGATTTTAACGTTAAGGAACCAGATCCTATACAAAGATTAACCTGGGGAATCACAGGCAGACGAGATCCGAGTGAATGGATTGAGAGAAGAAGTTGAGAGAACAGTACGAGCAAGTACTAGTCCAATCCTGACGAAATCTGTTGAAAGAAATGTTCTTTAGACGAGATACCAGTAAAAAACCGATCACAGTAACTGAGCATAGTGAGATCATCACCCATAAAGAAGTGCTTCTTGAGGATTGTGACTAAGAAAATCTTGTATTAGAGAACAGCACCATTCTTAAAATGATAAATGGGATAAAAAGGATCCCCTTATGCTTAAAATTCAAAAGAAGTCTCAAAAATAAGCTAATTGTTCACCAAATTCGTGTAAAAATCCTATTTGATTCTGTTTACAGTCGTTGATACTGATAATGATTTAGTATACAGACTTAAAAAATGATCAAGTAGGAGACGATGAGTAAACCGATAACCACCATCAACACGTTGTAATAGAATGCATGTAGTAGCATCATTGAGGAATCTAACAGCATTCCATATAATGGCCCTAGAAATCTGAACACGGAAGAGGGTAGGAATAAGATAGACTCAGAGCATGATGAGAAAACAGTACACAGCCGCTTTCAAGGCCAAAGTCGTGCAGGAACTTCTCAAGGAAGAGA
>JAABUQ010012488.1_pt1 | contig 10539 bp, 9 predicted proteins | sample 5560001 | NCBI WGS metagenome assembly JAABUQ01 (sample SAMN10711888, study PRJNA513371) | rock metagenome | isolation source: Antarctica rocks | place: Antarctica: Victoria Land, Finger Mt nord | collected 2015-12-18 | reverse complement strand
GGCCGCCTCGCCCGGGCCCGCGACCTCCTCCGCTCCCGACTCGCCCGCCGAGGCTTCGGCCCGCCCCCCGCCCCGGCCCTCCTGCTGGCCCCCGAGGCTTCCGCCCCCCCGCCCCCCGCCCTCGTCACCCGAACCGCCTCGGTCCTCGGCCGATCGGCCCCCGCGCCGGCCGTCCTTTCCCTGGTGAATGGAGTCCACCGAACCATGACCCTGATCCACCTGACCAGAACCCTGGCCTTCCTGGCCCCGGCCACCTTCGCCGCCTGGGCCCTCGCCGCCCAGGTCCCCGCGCCCGAACCTGCCCCGCCCACGGCCGCCCCCCGGGCCCCGGCCCTTCAGCCCATCGACCCGTCAACCGCCCTGTCCGTGCCCTTGCCCGGCCCCGAAGACCTGCACCGCCTGCTCCGGCGGATCTCCAAGGAAGCCATCCAGTTAACCCATAACAACCCCAATCCCTATTCTCACGCCCTCCAAACAATCGCATCGGCCCAGGCGATGGCCGGTGATCGCGATGGGGCCCGGGAAACCTTCGCCGCCGCCTGCCGTGATCTCAAAGGCCCGTCCGACTTCCGGCAACTCCTCTTGATCGGTCACTACCAGGTCCGTGTTGGGCTCGACGACGACGCACGGGGCACGTTTCGGCACGCTCTCAAATTTTGTCCGACCCCAACCGACAATTCGGAGAACAACTATTTCAATCAGATGATTCTCGGCGAACTTGTCGAAGACTTGATGCGACTCGGGGAACGCAACGAGGCGCGACGGGTTGCCGGCCTAATCACGGCCTTCGCCGGCAAGTCTCTGAACCTGGCAAATGTCGCGAATCAGGAAGAAGTCGACGCTCCCACGGTCGCCGCCGCCCTGGCGACCGTCGGCGACCTGGACGGTGCCTTCGCGACGGCCAAGAATTTCTACTCGGCCGACCAGATTTTGGGCCAAGCGGCCCTCGCGGCGGCCAAGTACCTTGACCCTCCCACGGCCAAGTTGTTCATCGACCGGGTCCTGGACCGCCTGGCCGGGATCGCCTTCGCCGACCTCAAGGCGTCCGGCCTCTCCTACGTCGCCAACGCACAGGCCCACCTTGGCGACATCGAGGGCGCGCGGCGGTCGGCCCGGCTGATCGGCGAGGGCCCGAACCGATTCGAACACAATATGATCGGCTGGCGGCCCGCGACGCTCCGCGAGATCGCGAGCGTGCAATTGCACGCGGGCGACCCCGCCGGGGCGGCCGTAACCCTCCGCGAAGCTTATGGGACCTACTCCGAACATCCGAACATGCCAAACACGTCAGGGCACATCCCCATGCTCGCGGAAACGCAGATCAACGCCGGCGACCTTGAAGGCGCGTTGAAGACAGTGGGGTTGATCCACGAAGGTGGGCGAGCCTTCATCTTGGTCGACATCGCCCGAGCCCAAGCCGCCGCCGGGAATGTCGCGGCGAGCCGGCGGACGGTCAACCTGGCCCTGGCCGACGCCCGGTCCGAGGTCAAGCCGCCCCCCGATCCCAATGTCGCCCTGCTTGCGCGGATGGGCATGGGGCCGATCGCGACCGACTCGGGCAAACTCCGGGGGCAAGCCCAACTCCAAGCGTTGTTCGGCGACGTCCCCGCGGCCTTGCGGACCGTCGCGGCGATCAGCGACGAGCGGTATCGGAGCATCACCTTGCAAGGCGTGGCCAAGGCCCGGGCCGAGGCTGGCGACGTCGCCGGCGCCTTCCGCATCGCCACCGAGTCCGCGAAATCGCCCGAAGAGCGGCGAATGGCCCTCGAAGGGATCGGCCGGGGGGTGGAATCCCGCCTCTGGCGGGAACGCCTGGCGCGACCAGCCCGGTAATCGCGCCAGCCTACTTCCGGCCCGAACCGTCCCGCGACCGGGCCACGCCCGGCGCGGGCTCGTCGGTGGTCCGACCGGCTCGCGGGGGCAGGTCGGACCAGCGGGGGACGGGGCGACCGCTCAGGCGATCGGCCAGGGCCGCCGCCAGGTCGCCGCTCAGGACGGCGGCGCCTCGGTGGTCGAGGTGGATCGAATCGATGTGGACCGACTCGTCGTAGCCCGACGCCCTCGCGTCGAGGACCGCGAGGCCGGGGTGACGCGCCTGGGCGGCCCGGGCGAACCGGCTATAGGCGGCGTCGGTGCCCAGGGTTGCCCGGCGGGCTTGGACCTCGGGGCTGAGGGGGGGCATCAGCCAGACGACGGGGATCTCGTGGGCGTCGGCCAGGTCCAGGAAGTGTTCGAGGTAGGTTGCGTTCAGGCGGTCGCATTCCCAGGCGGACGGGGTGAGGCCGGCGACCAGGCCGGGGTTGATGGGGGGCCGGGCGGCCGGGGTGGGCATCGGCTGGGCTCCCTTTTCCGCCTTCCAGGTCGACCAGATCATGGCCAGGGCCGGCCAGGGGGACGCCCGACGGCCGTCGAGGGCGGCGAGGACGCTCGCCCGGACCTCGAACCGACATTTATAAGACGGCAGAAGTTTCCCCAAGAGCGTAGGGGAAAGAAAGCCGGCGTCGTTCGACGTCCAGGCTAACTCGACGCAATCGCGGACGCTCGCCAGGTCGGGGTAGAGCCGGATCGAGGATCGGGGCGTGTCGGGGAGCATCAGGGCGCAGAAGTCGGCCACGATCACCCGGGGCCGGGCCCCCGAGCCCAGCGCCCGGCGGAGCAGGAAGCAGGCCGAGGGCATCGTCCCGGCGTTGACCGCTAGGTTGTAGGCGCGGACTCCGGCGCGGGCCTCGATCACCCGGGGCAGGACCCCGTACTTGATCAGGCTATCGCCGAAGCAAAGGACGTCGCGGCCCGGGGCCTGGCGGGTCGCCGCCTCGGCCGCCCGCCGCCAGTCGTCGGCCCAGACCGTGGTGAAGTCGAGCCGGCGGCCGGCGATCGTCAGCTCCACCGCCGCCACCAGGGCGAGCATCCCCAGGAGGCCGCGCGGGAGCCGGGCGAGCGATCGCGTCGGGGGCGAGGTCGGGCCGCTCATCGGAGGTCTCCCGGGCGAGATCGGGCCAGGCCGGGATTCGGCTCCTCGCCCGTCCGGCCGGCGAAGGCGGGCAGGTCGACCCACGCCGGCCCGGCCTTGGGCGAGCGAATCCGATCGGCCAGGACCGCCGCCAGGTCGCCGCTCAGGACGGCCGCCCCCCGGCGGTCGAGGTGGAGGTGGTCGGTGTGGACCGAGTCGTCATACCCCGAGCCCCGGGCGTCGAGGATCGCGAGGTTCGGGTGCCGGGCCAGCTTCGCCCGGGCGAACCGCCCGTAGGCCGCGTCCGACCCGCGCCGGCCCCGGCGGGCGTGGACCTCGGGGCAGAGCGGCGGCATCAGCCAGTAGACGGGGATGCCCTGCTCGCCGGCCAGGGCGACGAAGCGGTCGAGATACGCCTCGTTCCTCGGCTCGCACGTCCAGGTTCCCGGGCTGACGCCGTCGATCAGGAAATCCTCGTTGGGGTAGCGGACCCGCCCCCTCGGCATCGGCTGGGCCCCCCCTTCCCCTTCCCAGGCCCGCCAGAAGAACGGCAAGGCGGCCCGGAGCGACAGGCTCCGGCCATCGAGGGCGGCGCGGACGGCGGCGCGGATCTCGAACCGCCATTGATAGGACGGCAAGGCCTTGCTCAGCCCCGCCCCGGCGAAGAAGCCCGCGGCCCGCGAGGCCCAGGCCAGGTCGAGGCAGTCGCGGAGGCTGGCCAGCTCGGGATAATTCTGGAGGGCCGGCGGGTCGGGGTCGGGGAGCATCAACGCGGCGAAGTCGGTCACGACCGCCCGCGGCCGCGCCCCCGAGCCCAGCGCCCGGCGGAGCAGGAAGTAGGCCGAGGGCATCGTCCCGCCGCTGGTGGCCAGGTTGTACGCCCGGACCCCGGCGCGGGCCTCGATCACCCGGGGCAGGACCCCATACTTCACCAGGCTGTCGCCGAAGCAAAGGACGTCGCGGCCCGGGGCCTTCCGACCCGCCGCCCAGGTCGCGAACCGCCAGTCTTCGGCCAGGGGAGACGCCAGGTCGGGTCGATGGCGGGCGACCGTCAGTTCGACGGCCGCCACCAGGGCGAGCATGCCCAGGAGGCCGGACGGGAGCCGGCCTCGGGGGCGGTCGGGGTGCGGTCCGCTCAAGGCCCCCTCCATGCGTCCGACCGGCCGGGTCCGCGATCCCTCCGACCCGGGGCATTCCCGCGCCGCCGGCCGATCCGGTAGGATGATCGTCCGATCCGGCGGCCCGGCTCGACCCATTCCTCGGCCCGGGCGCGGGTCCGGCGTGGTGATACCGCCGCCCCGGCTCCCGGTCAACCGCAAACCGGCCGGTCGGGGCGTCGACGGGACGGAGCAGGGTTTGGGGGGATGGGATGGACGAGACCGAAGGGGCGACGCCCCTGGGCGGGGTCGACGCCGAGATCAAGGAACTGCTCGGCCTCTTCGACGTGCCCGCCTTCGCCCGCCGCGGCCAGGACGTCGAGTACGCCCGGACCCGGCTCCACGCCCGCTGCTCGCGGGCGCGCGGCGAGATGCTCGACATGGTCCGCCTCCGCCTCCGCCAGTGGGCCGCGGCCTCGACCGGCCCCGCCGACGACGCGCGGATCTTCGCCGACGCCATCGGACCGCTCTGGCCCCTGGCCGGGGCCGAGGCCCCGCGCCGGGCCCACCGCGCCGAGTCGGACCGGAGGCTCCGCGCGATCGCCCGCGACCTCGTCGCCAGCGTCGAGCGGTTCAACCGTCGCTGGTCCAGGGCCATCGACGCCGTCGACCTCGCGGCGATCAATCGCCAGATCGACCATTACAACCGCTATTACGTCCTCGAAAAAGAATGCGTCCTCGGCTCCGCCCGCCTGGCCGCCCGCCACTTCGTCCCCCTGGATCTCATGACGCTCGACGACCTCCGGCGCGAGCATCCCCTCCTGCCCATCCCCCGCCTCAAGGCCTGATGCCACGACGCAACGGCGCCGTCGCCACCCTCCGGGATCGGAGCGGCCCATCAATTTCGAATTTCGGTGGCATGAAAAGCCAAAAATTTCAATAAAATCGTTGTTTGCGCGAACAAATAATCCGCCGTCATTCATCCGTCGTTTTCCTCTTTCATGCTGACACGTCCCGATTGGGCGATTGTCCGGGATCAGGACGAATCGCCTCTTCGCGATCCACGATCCCTCCGACATGGCGCATCCCATCGGCTATGAACCATTCTCATCCCGGATGAACTAGCGGCGGTGCTGGACTTCCCGGGAAATCATGGATGTCATCCGGCCGGGGGGGCGGATGACGCAATTGGCGGAGGGTGGCCGGGCTTGCACGAGCGCCTGGGCTCCCACGCACCCGATTTTTCTCGCCCCATGCAGCAAAGTTGACGTGCAAGTCACTATAGGAGGACGACCTCTATTGCCCTGACCGGTTCGGGCGGTGTTCATGAGCTTGACCGACGGTGATTGCGTGCGACTCTGCCTCGACGGGCGCCCGGAAATCTTCCGCGTCCTCGTCGCTCGCTATGAAGGCCCCCTGATCGGGTTCCTTGCCGCGAGGCTCGGCCGGGAAGAAGCCATCGAGGCCGCCCAGGAGACGATGGTCAGAGCGTACTTCGCCCTCTCGAAGGTCCGCAAACCCGACTCGTTCTTCCCCTGGTTGCTCGGCATCGCGGAGCGCGTCGCGAAGGAGACGCGCCGGAGCCGGCGACAGGCCGCCCTGATCGCGGAGGCCACCACCCGGGATGGGTCCGTTTCGGGCCCCGAACGGGGCGATCCCCTCGATACAGAGTTGAGCCAGGCGGTGGCGGCCCTGCCCGACCCCTACCGGCAGGTCGTCCTCCTGAGATTCCACGGCGGACAGTCCTGCGCCGAGATCAGCCGCAACTTGGGGGTGTCCCTGGGGACGATCACGAGTCGGCTCTCGCGTGCCTATGCCCTGCTCCGTCAAGACCTCGGAGAGCCCGTTCGGGCGAAGGAGAACGAGTCATGAACTGCTGGGAGTGCGAAAGCCTGTTCGGCGCCTACCTCGAAGCCGGCCTCGCCGAAGCCCTCGCGGCCCGTCTCGATGAGCACATGGCGACCTGCCCGGCCTGCCTGGCCAGCCTCGAAGAAACCCGCCGCCTTCGCGAGCGGCTCCTGAGAGATGGCCGGGAGACCTTCCCGACCTCGATCGGCATCCCCGTGATGGACAGGATCGTCCGTCGACAGGCCCAACTCTTGAAGAAGGACCATGCCATGAAACAGTTTGCATTCCGATCCGCGATCGCCGCCGCGCTCCTGGTGGTCGCCGGCGTCGCCATCTCGCGTCCCACCCTGACCACCAAGGTCCGCGCCGATGACCTGTCGGTGCCCCGCAAGAACCTCGAAGGCGTGAGGAGCGCAACGTGGAAGACGAGCGTCTACAAGCGATTCTTGAGCCCGGATCGCCGGAGGAACAAGTGGGTCAGGATGAGGGACCAGGATCATCGATATGCCTTCAAGGCCCCTGGTCGGTACCGCCGAGAAGATCTCCGCGAGGATGGCCAGGTCGGCTTCATCTCCATCGAGGCCATCGCGGACCGGGCTAAGTTGGACTTGAACCGCGGCGAGAAGACCGCGACGCTCGCCTACCTCGCCGATCCCTCCTATTCTCCGCTCGGTCCCTTCGCGACATTCACGGAGGCCATGAAGAGCGACCAACTCCAGTCCCTGGGGACGCGGGACATCGGGGGCCGGAAGGTGGACGGATATCGGCATGCATTTTTCGTCGAGAAGGTCGGTCAAGGTTGGAGTTACGAATTCTGGCTCGACCCGACGACCAAACGGTTGGTCACGGGCCGGGTTCCTGGTGGCGACATCATGGACCCGGCGGACTTGGTCTCCGGCATGGCCTGCGACGCGGTCGCCGAGTCGATCGATCTCGGCGGGGAAACGTTCACGATCGCGCCCGAACTCGGGATGTCGGGCTCGGGCTCGATCGTCCACGATATCGTCGAAGGGCCGGAACTGGACGACACGCTGTTCAGCCCCGAACCTCCCCAGGGCTATGCCCTCAAGACCATCCCCCTGCCCGAGATCAGGGAGCAGGACGTGACTGAATTTTTGGGGATTGTGGCGGCCTACTTCGACGGGAAGTTCCCCGACAGGATGCCCTATTTCCATTCCGGCCTCGAGGAGTACAAGCGATTCGAGATCATCGAGTACGACGTGATCAAGGGGAAGCCGAGGACGCCCGCCGAGACCAACATGGTCCGGGCGATGCAAAGATGGTGGAACACCGGTATCCCCGGCCCCGGCCCTCTGCACATGTTCCTCTTGCGGAAGATCGACGCGGGGAGTTGGAAATACGTCGGCAAGGGCGTGAAGCTCGGGGACAAGGACCGGATCGTCTGCTGGTATCGGCTGAAGGACGCGAGGGACTTTCGGGTCGTCCGCGGCGACCTGAGCGTCGAAGACGTCGCGCCGGAGGGACTGCCCTTGCCGGTGGAAAGGTGACGGCTGATAGCCAACCAGCGGGGCCTCCCAGGTTATCGCCAACCTGCCATCATGCCCGGGGCGCCTCGATGGACCCCGGGCCCTTTGATCCCGCCTTTCGCCCTCGTGCTTCCGGCATCGCCGGCATGCCGCGAAAGCCATTGGCCGCCTCCCCCGTCCTGGCTGACCGATTCGCAACCGACATCTCCGAAGGGCCGGATCGACAGAATCCCGGGAAGGATCGTAGCGTCGCGATCATCCCAAAATCCCACCATAAGAGGCGGGAGGATCGGGCCTGGAGCCTGGATGGCCAGGCCCGCTTGCTTAAAAACGAAGTTTGCCACGGACGTCGCGGATGTCGTGATCGTTGGCCGCATCCTTGGAGATCCCCGCCAACGGCAGGGTCGCCGCCGATCGGACGACGAACCGGCCATGCTTGCTGTTAATCTCCCGCTTGACCTCGGCCACCCGCTCGGCCCGGGTCCCGGGGCCGTCGAAGAGGCCGAGCTGGGCCGGACCCCGGGGCGACGGCGACTCGGCGATAAGGCGCCGTGGGAGAGCCGCGGCGGGCCTTCGTCGAGGCCGCCGACCGGGTGACGGGGGAAGTCCTCGATTCCGGTCGCGGCGGGACGAGCGTCGTCGCCGCGAACCACTTCCTCAGATCAGGCCGCCGTTGGCCCGGAGGTTCTGCCCGGTGATCCACCGGGACTCGTCGCTCGCCAAGAACGCCACCACGTCGGCGATGTCCTCCGGGCGGCCCAGCCGACCCAGGGCCGCCATCTGGGCGAACCGCTGCTTGTCTTGCTCGGTCTTGCCCTGGCCGAAGAGGTCCGTGTCCGTCGGCCCCGGCGAGACCACGTTGACGGTGATCCCCCTCGGCCCGAGTTCCTTGGCCAGGACGCGCGAGAACTGCTCGACGGCCCCCTTGGTGGCGACGTAAGCCGAGTAGGTCGGCAGCATCAGGGCGGTCGTCGAGGACGATAAGTTGACGATCCTGCCGCCGTCGGCCATGCGACGGGCCGCCTGCTGGCAGGCGAAGAACGCCCCCTTGACGTTGACGGCGAAGATCCGGTCGTACTCCTCCTCGGTCACGTCGGCCAGGGGCTTGTTGAACATGGACCCTGCGTTGTTGACCAGGATGTCCAAGCGTCCAAAGTGCCCGATCGTCTCGTCGAACAGCCGCGCCACGTCGGCGACCTGGCCCACGTCGGCCCGGACGGCGATGGCCTTCCCGCCCGCCTTCTCGACGGCGGCGACCGTCTCGCTGGCGGCCTCCAGGTTCCCCGAGTAGTTGACGATGACCGAGGCCCCATCCCTCCCGAGACGCTCGGCGATGGCCCGACCGATCCCCCTGGACGCCCCCGTGACCAGGGCCACCTTCCCATCAAATTCCATGTCGGACCTCCCACGCCCATTGCCTTCGATCGCCGACCGATCGCAAGATCATGACGGGTCCGAACCCGAACGTCGACTGGTTCGCCCCCCGGCTGGGCCAGTCGGCCGGCCGACTGGCGGCGACCGACACCCCGGCGATCGCGACGCTGGGCGACGGTGCGGCGTGGACCCGGAACGCCGCGGCCGAGCAGTTGCCCGGCTCCGGCGGGATGCTCGACATCGACCATGCGTCGGGGCACATCTCCGACGCGGGCAAGGGCCTCTTCGGCGAGGGGACCGCCGCGGCGAAGACCTGGCGGCAAGAGGCACGGGCCTTGCCGCTGTCCGACGGCTGGTCCGGGCTGTGCGACCACATCGGGGCGACGCTCCTGAGGGTCCCCCGAACTGTCCGGGCACGCGGCGTTGGGGGACCTGACGGGCTACTTCGCGGCCCATGCCGAGAGGTGGTCGGCGACGCCGATGCGATGGCCAGCTTGTGCAACCTCAGCTACAGCGATCACTGGGACCTCTACCGGGCCTCATCCAACGGAATGCCAGAATCCGCCGGCACCCCCCAAAGCTCCTCTCGAAGAACCTCCCCCTTGACTTCCGCGCACCAGCATTTATCATGCTCTACCAAGGGGCGATTAGCTCAGTTGGCTAGAGCACCAGCTCGACACGCTGGGGGTCGCAGGTTCAAGTCCTGCATCGCCCATTACCAAGAGGCTATCCGGCAATCCCATTTCTTCGTAAGCTGTTGTCCGATGAGGAGTCCCGCCAGACACACAGACGACGGAGCATGCCCCGATGCGTAAGCCCTATCCCTCCGACCTGACCGACGATCAGTGGGCCCTCATCGAGCCCCTGATCCCCGTCTACGAGGTGGGGCGGCCCCGTCAGGTCTCGATGCGAGAGGTGCTCAATACCATCTTCTACCTGAACCGCTCGGGCTGCCAGTGGGACATGCTCCCCCACGACCTGCTGCCCAAGAGCACCGCCTACGATCACTTCGCCCGCTGGAAGGCCGACGGCTCCTGGCAGGTGATCCTCGACGCCTTGCGACGGCAGGTCCGTGCCGCCGGCGGCCACGACCCCAGCCCAAGCGTGGCGAGCATCGACAGCCAGACGGTCAAGGCGACCGAGGTCGCCGACGGCCGGGGCTACGACGGGGGCAAGAGGATCACCGGGCGGAAGCGACATATCATCGTCGACAAGTTGGGGTTGCTGCTGGTCGTGGTGGTGAGTGTGGCGTCGGCCGACGACGGCACATTCGCCCCCGAGGTGCTGGGCCGACTGACGGCCGAGCACCGGAGCGGCTTGGTGAACATCTGGGCCGACGGGAAGTACCGCAACCATCACCTCGACGGCTGGCTGAAGGAGTCGAAGGTGGGCTACGTGATCGAGGTGGTGGGCCGCCCGGCCGGGAGCGTGGGGTTCGTTGAGCAGCCGCAACGGTACACGGTGGAGCGGACGTTCGCCTGGCTGGGGCGCTACCGGCGGCAGAGCCGGGATTACGAGCGGTTCACCGAGTCGAGCGAGGCGATGATCAAAGCGAGTTCGATTCATCGCATGCTCACACTATTGAAAAAGGACACGTCGAAGAAAACCGTGCCGTTCAAATACCGGGAAACACCGGAGATAATTGCCGGATAGCCTCTGAGCCGGTCGAAGGTCAGCCGGTCGATCAACACGGCGTTCATCGAACGCGAGAACGGGACGGACCGCCACCGCAACGCCCGGAAGGCCCGCAAGACCTACCGATTCAGTAAGGGCTGGCGGTATG
>JAABUQ010012485.1_pt1 | contig 10541 bp, 12 predicted proteins | sample 5560001 | NCBI WGS metagenome assembly JAABUQ01 (sample SAMN10711888, study PRJNA513371) | rock metagenome | isolation source: Antarctica rocks | place: Antarctica: Victoria Land, Finger Mt nord | collected 2015-12-18 | reverse complement strand
CGAGAAGACGCTCAAAGCGGCACGCGCGGAGCTGGGTACCATCACGATCAAAGACACCGTGAATGAGGCACTCCGTCGCGCGACGTCGCAGCGCGAGCGCCGGATCGCCGCGGCACTCGACGTTTTGGCAGGCGCGCATCTTGATGATCGAGCCGAAGCGTGGCGTTGAAGTTTCTGCTGGACACGAGTGTAGTAAAGCGCCTGGGTCGACCCGCCGTTCGAAAGGTTGTCGCGCCGCTAGCCGCAGCGGGTGCACTGGGCCGTGCAAGAATCTGCGACCTAGAAGTGGGGTACTCCGCGCGCAATGCCAAGGAATGGGATCAACTCGTCGGAGCGCTGGCTGCGTTCGATCCTGTCGACACGACCGTGGCGCACTTCCACCGTGCACTTCAGGTCCAACGTCTACTTGCCAAGCGCAGTCAGCGCGGGCGCAAAATTCCAGACTTACTCATTGCTGCGGCGGCGGAGGAGCTCGACATCGGTGTGCTCCATTACGACGCCGACTTTGATTTCATTGCGTTGGTCACCGGTCAGCCCTGCCGGTGGGTTGTACCGGCAGGCAGCGTGGAGTGACACCAATTAATAGCCCGTTGAAACCGGCATTTAGCTCTGAACGACTTGGTGGCTTTATTTGGCATCGGTGACGCGTCGAGTTGCTTTACGGCCGGCGCTACGTCGCCCACGGGTTGACGACAGGGATCCCCATCGCTGAAAATGGCGCGCTGTCCCGCGTGGCAACGGTGAGTCCGTGAACTCGGGCAATGGCGCCGATTTGAGCGTCGGCAACCGAAACGGAATGCCCCGAGGTGCGAGCGTGAGCAACGAGCGACGAGTATGCCACCGCAGCCTCCCGATCGAAAGCGAGAACACGCTGGCCAAACAATCTCTGCAAGAGCGCGGCCAGTGCGCTGGCGAGCCCTTCGCGACGCTTGCCCTTTGGCAGAAACGCGACGCCAACGAGCAACTCCGACAGGCTCGTGGCGGTTAAATACAAGGTTTCCGCAAGCTGCTGATCGAGCCATGCGATTACGCTGTTATCTGCGCGGGTCTTCATCGGCTCGGCGACGACGTTGGTATCGAGAATAATCATTCGAAGTTTGCCGGCTCGGTGGCTCGCGCCTCGCGCGCAACTTCCAACGTCACTCCACCGAATTGTTTTCCAAAACTTGCCAGTTCGGAGCCAAGCTTAATCCGCTTCTCAGGATAAACGACGTCCTCTAGGATGGCCCTCACTTCCGCCTCGGTACTGCGACCGTGCTGCGCGGCTCGCATTTTGAGAGCGCGATGAGTTCCCTCAGGAAGATTTCGAACGGTAATCGCCCGCATTGTGATATCATTCTCCTCAATTACCCTCAATGATATCATAGTTGGTACATGCCAGCAAGTTAAGAGGGCGGTAATCACATCGGCAGTATGCTCGCTCGAGCGGAACGGTGGAGGACGTTGGTAGCGGCGCGGAGCTTTTGGTTATGAGGCAGCCGGTGTACTAATGGGTCGCTTGCTATTGTCGCGCGGCTAGTGTTCGTGGGCACTTTGGTTGTGTTATGGCTCTTAGCGAACATCAGCATCAAGGGGTGCTCCATCATTATGATAGGATGCTGCCGTATCTGGTGCAGAGTTTCGGCGGGGTTCCGATCGTTTCGGGGAACTGTCCGGTCGGTTTAGGTTCGCCGGTTCACTGGCGTCCCGAGGGCCGTCATCCGCTGGCACATGATTTGCCCGTCGTGAATGTCCCGCTCAGTGAGGGCAGTGCACCGTACGTTGAGTTGGGATGGAACTCGGTGTTGTGGATGGTGCACCGCTATTATTCCGTGTAATTCCACAGCTGGACGCCGATCGCGAGCGATCTGATGCGGGTGCGGTTTGCGCGGATTCTGTTAGAGCCGACCGGCGAGGTGCTCTGTTGCTGTCGGGCGTGGATGCGCCGGCGCTGTGGATTCCGCTGAGCGATGCGCCGCGTTATCCGGAAGTCCGGGCGTGGCTTCACCGGTTTACTGACTTGGCGACTCTGCGCAATCCAACGTTGTTCACGACCGACCCAAACACCGCTGGGGGCGATCGCATCCATCTGCATATCAGTTCGAACGCGCCGGGACGGCACAGTGCGTTGCCCTACAGTTTGCGCGCGCGGGAGCACTTGCCGATGTGCACGCCGATTCGCTGGGAAGAGCTGGACGATCTTTCCGATGGCGAGGTTACTGCGAGCAACTGTTCCCAGCGGTTTGCAGCGGTGGGTGATGTGTTTGCTTCTGAAGTGGAGAGGATCGGAGCGCAGCGGTTCGCCGACGCTACTAACGCGACGCAAGAGGGGCTCGCGCTTCCGCCCCTTGAGGTGCTTCCGCGTGGACGGGTCATCGCTGCGGCGATCGTCCTACTCAGCGATGGGAAGCCGCGCGATGCCGACGAGTTGCTCGCCGAGAGTCTACGGCAACATCTTCTGCCGGCGACGACCAAACGCAAGTACGTCTACACCTCGCTGACCGAATACATTGCCCGGACGATCGGGCACAAACGCAAGCCGGCCATCGTGCAGAACCCGGATCAGCGGTTTCGCATCAATCACGAGCCCGACGATTGGCCGGCATTCGATATCGCCGCGCACGACGATGTGTCAGCGGAGACGGCAATGGTGGTGGAGCGTTTGCAGGCGACCGCCGTCGGCGGCGATCCCACTGCCTTTGAGATCGCCGTTTGCGATGCTTTTGCGAGGCTGGGTTTTCGCGCGTGTCATCTTGGCGACAGAGCGGCGCCCGATGGGTATGCTGACGCGCAGCTCGGCGTTCTGGGATATCGGGTAATGCTCGAATGCAAAACGGGGAGTTATGCGGTGACGCGTCCTAGTGTGTTTGAAGCTGCCAAATACCGCGATGCGTATCACGCGCAATACTGCGCCATTGTGGGGCCCGCGTTCGGACCTGAAGTTGAGCTGGCGACCGAACTGCAGAATCATAAAGTCAGTGCTTGGAGCGTGCACGATTTGACGACGCTCTTGCGCATGCGAAGTAATCCGCACGAAATGCATCCGCTGTTTGTGCCGGGCTTTGCGGAGGACGTGCTGACCGATGTGTGTGGGATCGGCTGCATGGAGAGAATAAACGGGTGAGGTTGACGTGTGAGTATATTCTCAAGGTGGGATGGGCCGCGCAAGTTGCTGCGGCGGCGAGTGCGACGCCCGCTGATGCTCCGCGGTTGACCATCGACGCCGCGATGCTGCTGGTGGATCAAGCATTGGCAAATGACGACAGCAAGGCGGCGTGTACGCGCGAGGAGGTTGAAGCGGCGTTTGGCTACCTCACGAATCCTCGGGTTGAACAAGCGGTTTGGGTTGATAATGAGAAATCGGCGATTGTGGTAACTTCTTCGCTGAAAGATGACGCACTTAAGCGCGTGCGGGCCGCGATTCCCAAGGCATCGCCCGCGGCGCAGGAGCGGAGCGGTTAAGCCGCTTCGATCGCAATCATCTCGACTACGGTTGTAGGCTGGGGAATAGAATCACCGTCGCTACGCATCCCCTGCAAATGCAACCCGATAGCTTCGCTAATGCCATCCTCGACCTCGGCAAGCGTAGAACCGGTCGAAACGCACCCCGGCAAATCGGGGACGTACGCGGAATAGCCCGTCCCAGTCTCTTCAATAACAACGGCGTATTTCATAGACTCCATCCTGCTTGTCGGTAGATGCTGCGCAACGTTCCAGGGGCTAATTCGCGATCAAGTCTTTCCAAAATCCTATAGCGGCCCCGGGAAACAGACGAATGTCGGCTCAGCGGAGCTGACTTTCGAAGAACGTGTCGACCTCCGTCGTCTCTTCGACTTGCTGGTCGAATGAATTTCCGATGCCGTGTCCCTGGCCCGAGCGCTGGAGCAGAAGAATGGGGTAGGGCGATGAGGAGTCGGCCTGAAGCCGTGCGATCATTTTACGCGACATAAACGGATCGACTCGCGGATCGTTCTCACCCGTGGTCATTAAAACCGCCGGATATGCTAGTCCTTTGGCGACGTTGTGGTAGGGCGATTGCGCGAGCATCCATGTGAATTGTGTGGGATCTTTGACCGTCCCAAACTCGGGGGTGTTAAACGCTCCGTTCGGTGTCAATTCAACCCGAAGTAAGTCGTAAATACCGACTGCTGAGGTCACAGCCCGATAAAGTTCCGGATTACGCGTAAGCGCAAGACCCATCAAGAAACCGCCGGCACTCCCGCCGATGATGCCCAAGTGTTTGGAATTTCCAAAGCCGTGAGTGCCCAGCCACGTCGCGCATGCGGCGAGGTCGTCACTCGATACCGTCTTTGTGGCAAGCCGGGCCGATTGATGCCACGCTTCGCCGTATTCGCCGCCGCCACGGATCATCGCTTGAGCGAATACGCCGCCGCGTTCAAGCCGTGCTAGAACGGTGGGATCGAAGTATGGTCTGGAGATGACTCCGTAGGCACCGTACGCGCTCATCACGGTTGGCGCCGACCCGTCTCTCTTGAGGTTTTGGGCATGAAGGATCTCGAGTGGTATTTTTACCTGACCGTCGAGCGAAGGCACTAAGACTCGCTCCGCGACAATATGGGAAAAATTCCCGGGCGACGTTTCCGCAATCCCGGTTGGGGTCAATTTGTTTGTGGCTTCGTTATATTGCAGCCACTTGTTCGGCGTCGTGTAGTTGTAGTAGCCGACGATGACGGGGCCACCCTTCGGATCGCCGGCAAGCGCCGTCAGCGTCGATATCTTCGGTACCGGGATGTTGGCACGCGACGTTCCGTCAGTTGCGAACAGCCGGGCGCTGGCGTCGCCCCCGTTGATGTCTAAGGTCGCGAAGCCGCCGGCGACCGGAGATATGCCATCGATGACCACTTCGCTCGCGGGAACCACTACTTTGGCCGACTGGAACGTCTGACCCGGAGACAGCGCAAGTATTTCGCCGCGTGAATCGTGCTTTTTGGAAACGACGTACAGCGTATCGCCGATGAAGGCGCCGGGGAACGCTGCACTACTTCCGATTACAGCATCGGGAGTCGCAATGCGCTCGAAATCACCGCCGCTTTGACGCAAGTAAACGGAACCCGGAACGCCGTCGCCGTCAGTCTGGAAAATCGCCAGCATCTTGCCGTCGATGGATGATGTGGCCACAAACTCCGCTTTAGGAGAGAGGCCTTTGCCGAAGACGTACGTGTCCGTTGCGGGGTCGCTGCCGAGTGTGTGATGCATAATCTGGATGCCGGACGTTGCGTAGCTCCCATCGGCGTTCTTCGGCCACAGCGTGTGCACGAAGCCTCTCGCATCCCCATCCCAGGCCAGCGCTGTTCCGCTAGTGCCGCCACCAACGTGGGATAGTTCGTCCGGGAGCATCGTCCCGTTAGCATCCACTACGTGAAGTGTTTCGTTTTCGCTACCCCCCAACTGCGTCGTAAAGGCGACCTTTGAACCGTCCGGCGCTACGTAAACCGATTCGATCGACGGCGGCGCGGCGCCGTTTGCTGCCTTGTGAGGGTCGAACAGGACGCGCTCGGCGGCGTGCAATCCATCGCGGACAACCAGCTGCGGCTGTGGCTGCGGCGGTGTTTCCCGAAGATAGAAAAAGCGGCCGCCGCGAATTCGTAATGCGAACCGTGCCGTGGACGTACGGCTTAACACGGCGATCCGCTTTTTATAGTATCGGTAGCTCGGTCGGCCGGTGATGTAGTCCAGCGACACCTTCGTCTGCGCGGCTGACCAGTCCGTGACTGCTGGATCTTTGGAATTCTCGAGCCAGCGATATGGATCAACCACCTGATGTCCAAAGTAGGTATCCGTCGTTGTTCCTGCAGGTGTCGGCGGGTAGTTCAGCGCGTTTGGCGACGCATAAACGGTGAGGGTAGCAGCCGCAATGCCTATGAGTAAGGCCGTTACGCCGCGCGCTGGTTTTATAGGAAAAGAAAACAATCGAATCTCACCTTCGTTTTCGGCTCGGATGATGAGCAATACGTTCGGCGCTTCAAGGCAGCATGCTCCTCGGCGGAAGCGACGAGCCGCCCGGCGCACTAGCGAACATATTCGAGCACCGCATGGGCGAGGTTGCGTGCAGCTTTCGGTTCGGCGAACAGGTAGAGCGTTGGCTCGATCAGTTCTAGTTCCATCACACGAAGCGAACCGTCGTGCCGGATAATGTCTATGCGTCCGTATAAGTGTCCGGGCGGCGCGGCAGATAACGCGGCCGCGGCAAAGGTAATTTCTTGGCTTGTCGCCGCCACCAGTGTCTCCCCTGAGGAACCCGGCGGATGATGTGCACGGGAAACCAGGTCTATGTTGGCGTGCATGAATGGACTCTTTGTTACCGCATGCGAGTATTCGCCGTTGATGAATACGAGCGCCCGCTCCGGTTCGTGTGCTAGAGTTGGCACGTATTGTTGCAAAAGCACGTCCTGGTATTCGAGAAGAGAATCGAGGTATAACTGGGCGCCGTTGCTGTCCAACTCGGGGCGCCGGACGTGCGCGATCCCATCACTCGACGCGCCGTATGAAGGCTTTATCACGGTTTGAGACCAGCCACGATCATCGAGAAGCTCATCGAGCCGGGAAATTGATCCTTGCTTCAGCCAGATGGTCGGGACAATCGGGACGTTGCGATTCTCTAAATCGCGCAGATAGAACTTGTGGCTGTTCCATCGCAGCACTGGAGCGGGGTTCAGAATCGTTGTCTCTTGGGCTACCGCATCCACCCAGCGAGTAAATTCATCGTTACGCTTGTGATAGTCCCATGTCGATCGCACCAGGCATGCGTCGGACTTGTTCCAATCAACACTCGGATCATTCCAGACCTCTGCCCGAACGCGGGCGCCAAGATCAGTTAAGGCGTCGACCAAAGCGTGATCGTCAGGATCTAACCCAGGCAGCTGCGCGCACGTCGCAACGATGCAATCAATCTTACGCTTGCGCATATGCGCGGCGCTCGTTGTCCAATGCCAACTCCATGCTCAATCGTTTGCAAGGATTCGATTGCCAGCACCTCTGTGGGCAAGCTCTATCGTCGGCTCGGTGGATACGGGGCGCACGTCGCCGGCCGATGAGACGACGCTCCTTCGCAATCTATTCGGAGTGTCGGGGGGCACTATATTCACGACAACATGGAGATCCTCGGCGCGGACGGCTTGGCCGCCACCAACGAAGTGGGCACTCTCGCCGCCGGGCACGTCCGCCTAAAGGACGGAACAAGCCTGAACGGGAGCGCGTCCGGCCAAGCAACTATTACGGCCAAGACGCAGGTCGGCTACATCGATGCCAAGAGTGGCCGTCACCTTGTGTATGCCGTTTTTGCAAAGAACGTTCCGACCACGCCGGAAACGGTCCGCGCGACCTTTAACATCGTCGATCACGACCAAACGTCGATCTCCGCCGCAATCCAGGAAAACTATTAGCGTCGCGCGGACTCGAATCGGTAAGTCATTGTTTTCATTGCCTTGACAGCTGAACGAGCAAATTCTGATTCTTCGATGAGGCCGCGCTAAAATATCCGAGCCATTTCCTCCAAGGATGTGGCGTGCGATGGCGATTTTACTTCAGCGGGGAACTCTATGAGTTGCAGCAATCTCGAAACGGGCGCGTTAAGATACTCAGATTCGCGGCGACTACGCATTCTTTGTATCACTCACTTAGCTAAGCGGGGACGGGAGACCGGAGTCAATTTGTGCCCACATTTTGGGCGTGTTTCTAGCATTGCGTGCCACCCGCTACCGCACCAAATTACAGCTACCGCAAGGCGTTCCCCGGGTTGACCATTATTGAAGCCGGATCGATCCCCCGAGCCTGGTAGATTTTGTTAACTTCAGATCCCTGCAATCAGACTGACGCTGTCCAGCGCAACCGGCGGTAGCGTATTCACCTGCATAACGACTGCTTGCTGTGTCGCAAATACTCTACGTCAGCGAGCGTGCTCGACGCGGCTGCGTCTTCTTTTTCCGCCGGGCAGGGGCTGAGGTCGCGGCTTCTTCGGGCTCCGTTAGAATTGCAACTTCGAGCTTAGTTGCGTGGGCTCCGATTCGCGTTAGGCGTGGAGGATAGCTGTTTTCGGTTCGCAGGTCAACGATTCGAAGCAAGCCGGACGCGTGTATTTGCTGCAAGGCACGAAGGACGGTTCCACTGACCCGGTCTGCCTGCCCTGCCCACTGATCGTAAATTGCTGATTCCTCAGGACTGTCAACGTCGGCTGCCAGATAGTCCCGCCACAGCTGGGCGAGAACGACGAGATCTGCCGTTGTCTCGACGGTTCCAACGTTCCAAGTCTTCATCGCCTCCAGAATGGCGCCATACGGTAAAAGGTGAGGTGGGAGCTGAATGGCGACGAGTTCATCCGAAAAGCCTCCGTCAGTATGGGTGGAAGCCGCTGAAATATGGCGATGTTTAATTAGTTCAAATGATTCCGCCGTCTCAAATGTGAGTACGTCATGCATCGCAAGATGCCTTAGCAATTCTACCGCACCGTGGACAAGCTTGTTGGTGAGGATGGTGTACTCGGCGCGATCCATCGGTGAGGGATCATCGTGACCATTTTCAAGGAGATTGTCGAGTTGGATAAGCGTCTCGTAAACGTTGAACTCGTGTCTAAACATACGGCTCCTAATGGCATGGCGCTATAGATTCAAGTGGTTCCGAGTTCTGTGCCGGATCGCTGGACGTACACAATAATCGCTTGCATCGCTGAGAAGCAAAAATGAAATGGAATGAGAAGCCTCGAGATCGGAGCTTGTCCACCAGCGAGCCAAATCGGTGTGAAGCCCCGGCGAGCCGCTCTAGTCGAGCCGGTTGCCCGCTTTTTTTGTACCGCCCTTTGTGCGCTTGCTTTGTTTGCCTCTCCGTTCGGACAGGAAGTCAATATAGGACTTTAGTTCCCCTTGCTTCTCACCGTTTTCGAGAGCAGAGATGTAGGCTTGAGAAACGCCGTATTGCTCGGCGATTTCACCTTGAGTGTAGCGCTTTCGAAGCCGAATTCCACGTGCTAAGTCTGCGTAAGACATTTTTTCGTCCTCCCCTAATATATTACTACTAACGAGTAATAGATGCAAGACTACGCTAATATATTACCTCCTGTCATAATACGAGGGAGACGCCTGCTTAGTTAAGGCGAGTTACTGAGTGCTGCGCCGAGAGCGCACTAGATTGCGAAACGTACATTAATACGCATGTACGCACGACCTATGCTTGCGGCACCTAACGCATTGCAGACTGTCTCGAATAAGCTCGCCTGGATTTAGTGCATCAGTCACCCAAGTCTTCGTTCAGCGATGATTGGATTCCGCAGATGCCATCGGCTGGATTCAAGTGGCATTATGTCGACCGAGCAATCATCGAATCATGGCGCCTGACGTATAGCCCTCACTTATGCCGCTGATAGGTGGAGAGAATCGTTGATTGGGCAGTCCCCCGATTGTACCCACTTGAAATGGCGGCATGGATCAATGGACGTATTGTGGCACAAGATTAGGGTGGGGATACACCTCAGTATCAGCATTGTTCCGATAAAAAATGATGGGCCATGTTCAGGACGGCGCTGCCGTTTACACGTCGGCGGCCGATGTGACCACGTCGAATGGGACGTTGATCGCTTCGAAATGCGCTTTTCCGCAGCGGACCTTATCAACTTCATCACCGCGCATCTTGAGAAAGTTCCGAGTCGCTTTCGTTTCGCGCACGAGATAGACTAAGGTCTGATCCTGCTTGACGATCGCCCAATCGGGGTTATACGTGCCCACGGGCGTATCGATCTTGAACCAAGATGGTAGCTTGACGAAGAGTTTGATGCGTTCGTGTATGTCGAGCTGCTTGGCGAACTCGCGCTCGACTTCTGAATCATAGACGACATATTCGTAGATCGAGCGGTTGACGCGCTGGGCGGTAAGGTAGTCGATCAGTCCGGGATTCTCAAAAAAGAGCTTCATCTCCCATGCGCCGTCGCTGGCGGCGTCGTCGATGCGCTCGTACTTGATGCCGTCGACGAGAAGGTGGTGCAGCTGTCCTTTGAGGATCAGCGCCACCTCATCCATGAAGCGTTGCGGGTTGCAGAAAAATTCTTCGAGCCGGCCGGATCCGCACAGGATGCGGGCTAGGGTCGAGCGCGTCAGTTCCGTCTGCTCTTGCAGGTAGGCGAGAATGTGGGGGAGCGGTAGCCGCGCTAATTCAACCTGTTCCTGCGACGCACCAATAGGGATTGCCGAGACTCCGGCGCGTTTGACATCCAGGAAGCCCGAGGTAATGTGCACCATCGGCGCTCGTATCTTCGGCATGTCAGCGATCGCGCGACTCGCCTTCTCGATGAGCGTGTTGGTGTCGAACTCGACGCGGTATCTTGTCTTGGGCTTGATGCGTTCCCACAGCGCCTGAAACTCCGGTCCGAGGACGACCTCTTTTTTAAGGCGGTTCTCGCCTTCGTCGCGCTCTTTCCGCACCTGCCGCTCGAGGCGGTACGACGAAAGGAGATCCACAACGACGGGTTCGAGCTCTTGCAGATCCGGCGGAAGCGTTAGCCGAAAGCCCTTTGCTTGCGGGTCAAACGCCGCGCCGATGCGGTCGTCGTGGTCGAG
>JAABUQ010012484.1_pt1 | contig 10541 bp, 9 predicted proteins | sample 5560001 | NCBI WGS metagenome assembly JAABUQ01 (sample SAMN10711888, study PRJNA513371) | rock metagenome | isolation source: Antarctica rocks | place: Antarctica: Victoria Land, Finger Mt nord | collected 2015-12-18 | reverse complement strand
GGATGCGGGCAAGCTGCGGCCCGGCCTTGCGCGGCTCCAGGCACAACGGGCGGCCGCGGCGGCGCAGCCGGTCCTCCACCTCCAGCGCCGACTGCCAGAAGAACAGGTACGGGCTGATCGTGGTGCCCAGCACCGCCACCAGCGCCATCGCGTGCGGCCCGTCGAGCACGAGGTGCGGCGCCACCGTCGCCAGCAGCGCCCGGTCCCACGGCACGTGCGCGGTGAGCGCCACCGCGACGTAGGCGAACAGCGCCAGCGTCAGCCACTTCAGCACGCGGGCATAGGCGGCATAGCTGATGAACACCTCCGCCAGGACGCAGGCGATGCCGAAGCCTACGGTGAACAGCCGAGCGTTGCCGCCCAGCAGCAGGCGGGCCGCATCGCCCATGGCGCCGAGGTCCGCGCCGAGGTTGATCACGTTGGCCACCAGCAGCAGGCCGACGATGCCGCGCACCAGCCAGGGCGGGTAGTGCCGGCGCAGGTTATCGGCGATGCCGCGCCCGGACACGCAGCCGATGCGTGCGCTGACCTCCTGGATCACGATCATGAAGGGCAGGCTGAACAGCATGGTCCAGGCCAGGCCATAGCCGAACTGCGCGCCGACCTGGCTGTAGGTGGCGATGCCGGACGGGTCGTCGTCCGCCGCGCCGGTGATCAGCCCGGGGCCGAGCCGCCGGACCAGGCTGGAGGGATGCGGCGCGGTCTGTAGGGGCACGATCACGTCCGCAGCAGACGAGCCGGCGCCCCGAGCCTCAGCCGCGCCCATGCTGCGCCGGGTCGGGGCCAGCCGCTCCGGTTCGTCCAATCGTCATCCCCCAGCAGGTCCCTGCATGGGCAGCGCCCCAGCCGGCGCGGCCACCTCTAACCGGTTTCAGCCGCGCCATGCCACCTTCGGAAACTACCTAGCAGCGGACGGGACGGGCGCCGTCGGGGCCGGCCGGCATGCAGTAGGTAGTTTCCGGGGCTGCCCGGCACGCCCCGCGGCCGTCATGGTCTGTGCTCGATGCAGCGCAGAAGCTGCGGGCGGCCTGATCACGCCACGGCGGCATCTGCCCATCGCCGGCTTGCAGGGCTGCTGCGTTCAGGAGAGTCCCAATGGGTTATGCAACATTGATGGTGCACCTGCAGGTCGGCCAGCCGAACGGGGCGGTGCTGCTGGCTGCGGCCGGCCTGGCGGAGCGGTTCGAGGCCGGCGTGATCGGCGTCGCCGCCTGCCAGCCGATCCAGCTCGTTTACAGCGACGGCTACATCGCCGGCGACGTGTTCGAGAAGGACCGTGAGGAAAAGGACCGCGAGGTCGCCGAGGCCGAGGCCGCCTTCCGCGCTGCCTTCCGGGAGCGCAGCAACGTGCCGGGACACCTGCTGGAGTGGCGCTCGACCGTGACGCTCGCACCTCCCTGCGGCTGGGTGGCCGACCAGGCCCGCTGCGCCGACCTGGTCATCACCGGCATGGCCCCTCCGCCCGATCCCTTCGACCTCAGCCGCCGGGTCAACACGGGCGAGCTTGTCATGCAGGCTGGCCGCCCCGTGCTCGTCGTGCCGCATGGCGCGGACGCACCTGGACCAGACCTTGCCAAGCCGGACCTTGCCAAGCCTGGCCGCACCGGGACGGACCCCATCGGGCTGGACCACGCCATGATCGCCTGGAAGGACACGCGCGAGACCCGGCGCGCGGTGCTGGACGCGCTGCCGCTGCTGCAGAAGCTGGCAAAGGTCAGCGTCGTCGAGGTCGCAGCCAAGGACGACATGGCCGACGCCCGCGCGCATGTGGCGGACGTGACCGCCTGGCTCGGCCGGCACGGCATCGCGGCGAGCAGCCAGGCGGTGCTGTCGGACGGTGGCGACGCCGTGCAGTTGGACGCGATCGCCCGGGACCGGGGCGCGGACCTGGTCGTCGCCGGCGCCTATGGCCACAGCCGCGTGCGCGAATGGGCGCTGGGCGGCGTGACGCGCAGCCTGCTGCTGCACAGCAGCCGGTGCTCGCTGCTGTCGCATTAGAGCATGTTCGGATCAAACGGCTTCGTTTGACCGAACAAATGCTCGCAAAAACAAAGGCTAGAGCATGTTCGGCGCGGCTGTCCGCGCCGAACATGCTCTAGGCCGAACAGCGCGGCGCCGGGAGGGCCATGATGCAGGCGATGGTGCTGAATGGCATCGGGGCGGCCCTCGTTTGGACCGAGCTGCCCGACCGGACGCCGGGGCCGGGCATGATCCGGGTCAAGGTCGCCGCCTGCGGGGTCTGCCGCACCGACCTGCACGTCGTGGACGGCGAGCTGCCCAACCCGGTCCTGCCGATCATCCCCGGCCACGAGATCGTCGGACGGATCGACGCGATAGGTCCAGGCATCGAAAAATCGGGCGTCGAGGGGTTGCGGCTGGGCGAGCGGGTCGGCATCCCCTGGCTCGGCCACACCTGCGGCATCTGCCCGTACTGCCGGGAGCAGCGGGAGAACCTATGCGACCACCCGGAGTTCACTGGGTTCACGCGCGACGGCGGCTTCGCGACGGCGGTGGTCGCCGATGCGCGCTTCGCGTTCCCGCTGGGGGAGGCTGGCGACGATGCGGCACTGGCCCCGCTGCTCTGCGCCGGGCTGATCGGCTGGCGTTCGCTGGAGATCGCAGGGCCGGGCAAGGCGCTGGGCCTGTACGGCTTCGGCGCCGCCGCCCACATCATCGCCCAGGTCGCACGCTGGCAGGGCCGGTCCGTCTATGCCTTCACCCGGCCGGGCGACCTGGCCACCCAGGCGTTCGCCCGTAGCCTCGGCGCGGTGTGGGCCGGCGGCTCGGACACGATGCCGCCGGAACCGCTGGATGCCGCGATCATCTTCGCCACCGTGGGCGACCTGGTGCCGCTGGCCTTGCAGGCTGTCCGCAAGGGGGGCCGCGTCGTCTGCGCCGGCATCCACATGTCCGACCTCCCGGGCTTCCCCTACCGGCTGCTGTGGGAGGAGCGGCAGCTCCTGTCGGTCGCCAACCTGACCTGGCAGGACGGCCTCGACTTCCTGCGCCTGGCGCCGGAGATGGGCATCACGACCCAGGTCACGCGCTACAAGCTGACCGAGGCCAACCAGGCGCTGGCCGACCTGCGCGCCAGCCGGTTCGAGGGAGCGGCCGTCCTGCTGCCCTGATGGGCGCGGGGCTGGGCTGCACCAGTCGCCACCGGCCCGCCACCAGGACCTCCGGCAGCGCCGGGCTAGGGCACACTAGCCAGCGCGCACTAGGTAGTTTCCGAGCCTGCATGACAGGTCCGCATCCCGGCATCATCGGAACGTCGCGGCGCTGCAGGCTCGCGCACCGCGCCTGCCAGGCGCGCGAGAGGCAGCAAGCTGCACCTGGCTGGGCTGACCGGCAGCCGGGCTGACCGGTGCGGCAAGTCCGGCCCACAACGAGCTACGGGGAGCGCATATGACCAAGCCGTCAGGTATCCACCAAGACATCACGCCGGCCCAGGACCGGCCGTTCCTCGCCGAGGCGGACCGTCTGACGCTGGACGCGATCTTCGCCAGCCCCCTGCCCTACATCGGCTGGAACAAGGCCATCGCGCTGTTCGGGGTCCTCGGCGCCGTCGAGCCGCGGACCAATGGCGAGTTCGCCTTCCGCATCGGCGCAGAGCACCACCTCGTGCACAAGCCGGACGACGAGGACCTGTCGGCGTCGGAGGTGGTGGACTTGCGCCACCTCATCGAGCGCGCCGGCCTGGCGCCCACCCTGCCGGCCAGCCACGCCGACCCGGCGCCCCGCACCCTGCCGGCCGTCCCCGGCCTGCTGGTCGTGATGGACCACCACGGGGCCAGGGTGTTCCAGATCGACGCCACTGCCGCCAACCCGGCCGAGCACACGATCAAGCCCTATGACCCCCACGGCTACCTGCACCACCTGACCCACAAGGACGAGTCGCGCGAGCGTGGCCAACGTGCGGCGGAGGACCCGGCCTATTACGAGCGCATCGCCCATACCATCATGGCCGGGGCGCACATCGTGGTGGTCGGCCACGGGCACGGCCACAGCGACGCGGCACACCACCTGATCGAATACCTGCAGGCCCACCACCGCGACATCTATGGCCGCACCATGACCGAGACGGTGGCGGACCTGTCCAGCCTGACGCAGCCGCAACTGCTCGACCTCGGCCGCCGCGCGTTGCGCCGGCAGGCCGCGTAGCCGGCCATGAGCGCAGCGGCCGCCCGCTGGATGGCCGCAAGCCAAGGCAGCCAACCCTGGAGATGACAGCATGACGATGTTCGAGAGCCGGGAACGGGCGTTCGAGGCGAAGTTCGCGCATGACCAGGAGTTCCGCTTCCTGGTCACCGCGCGGCGGGACAAGCTGATGGCGGGCCGGGTGGCGGACCGGCTCGCGATGCCGGACGACGCGCGGGACGAGCTGCTTGCCGCCGTCCTGGCCCTGCGCGACGGCCCCGGCCACGACGCGCTGCTGATCCAGCACGTCGCCGGCGTGCTGCAGGAGCACGGCCACGGCGCCCCGGCTATCGAGGTCGCGGGCTGGCTGGCCGACTGCGCCACCCAGGCGCAAGGGCAGCTCCTGCAGGAGCCGCTGCACTAGGTAGTTTCCGAGGCTGCCGGGCACCGCCGCTTGCCGGTAGCTGTTGCCTCCGCTGCAAGCACCCGGCCAGGAAGGCAACCTCTATGCAAGCATCCTCTTTGCGGACCCCGGCGCAAGACTCCGTCGCCGCCGTGTTCCCCGACCACCAGACTGCCGAGGCCGCCGTCAAGACGCTGACCGCGGCGGGCGTGCCGCTCAAGTCGATCAGCATCGTCGGCAAGGGCTACCACACCGACGAGAAGGTGGTCGGCTTCTACAACATGGGCGACCGCGTGAAGTTCTGGGGCAGCCGCGGCGCGTTCTGGGGCGCGCTGTGGGGCCTGTTCTTCGGCGGCGTGTTCCTGACCATCCCGCTCACCGGCCCGGTGATCGTGCTGGGCTACCTGGCTGCCGCGGCGGTGTCGGCCGTCGAGGGCGCCGTGGTCGTCGGCGGCCTGAGCGCGCTGGGCGGCGCGCTGGCCGGCATCGGCATCCCGCGCGACAGCGTTCTGCAATACGAGACCGCCATCGCCGCCGACGGCTTCCTGGTGATGGCGCACGGGGCGACCAGCGACATGGCGCAGGCGGAGTATGCGCTCAAGGGCCTGCATCCTTCGCACCTCGAGCTGCACCAGGGCGGCCAGACGTTCGTGACGCCGGATGTGGCAGCGGGCGTGTCCCAAGGCGAAGCGGTCGGCCAGCGTGCCGGCGTGAACGCCTGATGGCCCGCACCCTGGGCGGTTCGCGGCACCCGAGCCGCGCCAGGGGCCACGCGGCAGCCGCGCCCCTGCACGTCGCGGCCACCGCGGCGATGCTGGGGTTGCTGGCGGTGGCGGCTGCCATGCCGGCGGCGGGCCAGCCGGCTCCGCCCTCCGCCAGCGCCACCGCTCCATCGGACCACGCCGTTTACTTGCAGCGCGTGCAGGCCGCGATGGACGGCTGGCGCCTGAAGCTGCACGGCATGGCCGACCAGACGGAGGCCACGGGCCAGGAGACGGCCACCGCCGCCCGGTCCGACCTGCGCGCCGCATGGAGCAGGACCGAGGCAGACGCGCGCAGCCTGCAAACCGCGTCGGCGGCAAGCTGGGACGACGCGAAGTCGTCATTCGAGCACGCGTCCGAGGAGTTGCAGCACGCCTGGGACAAGACCCTGCTTTAGAGCGTCCTGTGGCTGCGAACGTTGCTGATGCAGGGACGGCGCTGCTTCAGCGCTGGATGAGCGACCGGCAGCAGGTGGCGCAGGCGACGCCGGCCTGGATTGTTTCTGTGGCGGGCCTGCTCGACGTTTCCCTGGCCCTGTGCCGTCGCTCGGCCTGCCGCCGCTGCACGGCGTTATGGTGCTGGACCGGGCGGCGGGCCTGTTCTTCGCGGCACCGCTGTTCACGCTGATCTCCTCGCGCCTGGTATTCGAGCCGCTCATGCCGGACGCGCTGCAGCCGTCGGTGCTGATCCTGGTGGCGCCGTTTGCGGTCGGCTTCTTCACCTACGTCGCGACTGCCGGCCAGGTCGACCTGTTCGCGCAGTCGCTCTATATGTGCTGACGCTATTCATGCTCGCGATGCCGCTAGGCCGACACCGCCACCTGCCGAACTGCTGTCCGTTCCGGATTCGTGGTGGGCCGTCAGCTTCCCGCTCGCAGCCTCGGTGGTTACGGCGCCGCGCTTTGCGGCGGCTGACCCTGAGGTGAGCACCGACGCGATCGCGCGGGCGCTGGAAACGCTGACCATCGCCGGGCTGCTCGTCCGCACCCTGGTCGGGATCGCGCGGGGCGAGTTGCGCGCCTTGAGCGCCTGATTGCCGGGCCTTGCTGCCAGCCGTCTGAGAGGCCCAGTGACTGCGAAGGTATGCGCTTTGGCCAGCTAGCATTGCGCTGCGTCGCCAGGATTGATCCGTAATCGCTCGTTTACGGAACAGGAAAATATCGAAGGCGCTTTCAACTGCAAGTAGCCCGTCAAAATCGAGGTGTCACAAGCGGTAACTTGCCTAGGAGTTTGAGGACCTTTAGGCCGGACCAAGACGGGTCGAACGGGGTGGGCGTGCGTCAGACACATTGGATCGCACTGACGGCCTTGTCGTTCGTGGCTGCCTGGCCTGGTCGTTCATCGGCAGCGGCTTCCGCCACCCCCGTATTCGATGAAGTCGCCTGCAACCTGCCAGACACAGCCGACGTGCTGCCGCGCTTGCGCTGCGGCACCGTCCGCGTGCCTCGCGACCATGCACACCCGAATGGCGACACGTTCGCCCTGGCAGTCGTCGTCATTGCCAGCGTGCAGCAGCCAGCATCGGCCGACCCGGTTGTGTATATCAGCGGCGGCCCGGGTGGTCCGTTGACGGTCTATGCCGGGCATCAAGCACGCAAGCCCTACGCGCCCGGCCGTGACCTGATCCTAGTGGACCAACGCGGCACAGGCCAGTCGGAGCCGGACATCTGCCGGGCGCTGAACCCGCGGCTGCTGCGGGACACCCTGGCCTTCGCCGCCGGGGCCGCCCCGGATGCGGCCAAGCAGCGTCAGGCGGACAACCGGGCCTGCCAGGCGTCCGCAACCGCGCGTGGGATTGACCTCACCAACTTCGGCACGTCCGTGACGGTTGAGGATTTCGAGTGGGTCCGCCGCGCACTCGGCATCAAGCAATGGAACGTCTATGGCGAGTCCTATGGCACCACGGTCGCCATGACGTTTGCGGCCATGCACCCCGATGCAGTTCGCTCGCTCGTGCTTGACTCCATTTATCCGCCCGATCCCGGGCCGCTCTGGTCTAGCACTGTCGCGGACGCGCGCCGGGCCTTCTTCGCACATTGCGCCGCGGATCGCGCTTGCGTCGCCGCATTCCCCGACTTGGAGCGGACATACACGGAAACGCTTGGCCGGCTCCGCGACAGCCCATTGACCCTCGCCATGCCTCCAGAGCTTCATCTTCCAGACAACCAGGTCACTCTGACGGCACCGTTGTTCTCGCTCGCGGTGGCGCACCTGCTCTACTATCCCCCTGCCTACCCGACGCTTCCCGCCATCATTCAATCGGCTCATGACGGGGATGGCCGGCAGGCCGGTGCGGCCATTGGCAGGATACTGGCAGGCTTCGCTCCCCTGGACCTTGGCCTACAAAGATCTGTCGAATGCCGGGACCGTCCCCGTTACCGCGCAAGCCTTCCTACCAGGGCCGACCAACTCGATGCCAACCAGCTCTACGGTGAGTGCGAAGGTTGGGTGCCACTCGGCCCAGCGCCCGTGCTGCCGCTCGGCACCAAGGTGCCAACCCTGGTGCTGGCCGGTGAGTTTGACCCGGTGACGCGGCCCGCTGCGAGCAGGCACGTCGCCGAGCTGATCGGCTCCGCAGCGCATTGGGTTGGGCTTCCGCGCGTCGGCCACAATGTCCACGAGTTCAGCCCATGCAGCGCCGGAATCGCGTCGGCGTTCATCGCTGAGCCGGGTCGCACACTCGACACTGCCTGCGTCGAGCGTCGCCCACCAATCCAGTTCACCGTGCCAAGCCAGATACCATAACTCCCGGCGGGGACTTGATCCGCAATCGGTCGTTGGCGGATCAACAACCTGGATGCAGCTTCTTCAAAGAGTTGCACGTTCCGCAAAGGTGTTCCGCCCATGCCGGATATTTAAGACTACGCGAGAGTCACCTTAAATGGCCAGAACGCACACGTTCGCGGTCACTGAGCCTGAGAGGCTGGTCCAAAGGCGGCCGTTGGACACCTCCGCCGGACGCGAATGGCGCGGCGCCTCCACCTGCTAGGCGACAACCCGCCGCCGCTGTATGCCCTGCCGGCCGCACCGCGGCACTGCTGGCTGAACGCGGGCGCGGCATTCCGCTGGTTAGGAACGTGATGGAGCATTTCTACCGCAACGTGCCCGGCCTGGGGAATGTCGCCGTCAGCCGCCATGCCCAGGCGCGCATGGAGGCGGACGGCATCACCCAGGCCAGCTTCGACCGGGTCCTGCTACACCCGACCCGGCCCGACGTGCGCGACGGCGCCGACGTGCTGTGGCGCGAGCGCGACGGCCTGCGCCTGGTGATCCTGACCGACCCGACGCCCAACGTGGGGGCGGTGCTGGTCAAGACGGTGTACCGGGTGGAGCGCCAGGCGTCGGCGCACCGGTAGGGCTGACGCCTGTGACGTGAGGCCGACGCCTGCCTCCTCCTCCGGCAGACGAACGGGATAAAGCAAGCCCGTGCAGCGCTGGCTGCAGCGGCAGGCAGCAGGAGAGTGATCCCGGCATCCGGCGTCACAGCGTCAGCCCCCCGAGATAGTCCTTCAACGCCGCATCCGCCTCGTCCACCGCGCGCTGCGCCGCCTCGCCCTGTGCAGCCAGCGCCGTCAGGTCGGCCTCCTGCTTCTGCAAGGCAGCGAGGTACTTCCCCTGCAGCACGCTGCCCGACGGCACGGCGCCCAGGTTGCGGCGCAGGCGGTCCTGGTCGGCCACGATCGCCGCCTGGCGCGCCCGCGCATCCGCCGCCATGGCCGTCCGCCGGTCCAGCTCGGTCCGCAGCGCCGCCGCGCGGGCCAGGGCAGCACGCAGCGGCGCCGGAAACCCGTCCTGCCCGGCCAGGGCCGCCAGTTGCGCCGGCCCGGCCCCAATCAGCACCACGCGCTCCGTCCGCGGGCGTTCCAGCACCACCCTCACCGCCGCAGTCGTGCCCGGCGGCACTTCCCGGGTGATGCGGTAGTGCGTCGGCGTGGCAGCGGCGGCCTGCGGTTCCACCAGGGTCCAGCCGTCGCGCTTCGGCTGCTCGATCAGCACGGTGCGGCCGGCATCGGCCGGGGTGGTGATGCGATAGGTCGTGGTGGCGCGCACCCGCCGGGTCAGCTCCATCACGCCGCGGGCGGCGCGGGCGGTGGTGATGGCGGTGTCCTCGCCCTGGGTCATCTCGACCCGCACGGGCAGGTCGGTGGCGAAGCTGGCCAGGCGGTCCTCGCCGGGCTGGATGGCGGGCAGGCGGGCGTCGCCGATGTAGGCGGTCCCGCCTCCGCCCCCGCCCGTCCTGTCGTCATCCGCCCCTGCCTCGTACAGCGTCGCCAGGCCCGGCGGCAGCGCCCCCGGGCCGTCATTGGTCAGCAGCAGCGCCACCAGGGGATGCACGGGGTCCACGTCCGGCCGGAACAGCGCCACCCGGCGGGCCGGGAACGCGCGGTCGAGGATCGGCAGCAGCAGGCTCTCGCCGGAGGCCGCCGTGACCGGGCTCGCCAGGCGGAAGCTGACCTGCGCGACCGATTGCCGCACCTCGGCGGGCGGCGGCGCAGGCTCCTGCAACTCGGCAGGGGCAGCCCACATCGCCATGCTCCCGGCTGGCCTGGGCGCAGCGGGCGCGGCGGGGAATGGGGCGTCCTCGGGCGGCGGCGCAGGCGCCGGCACCGCGCCGGCGTCCACCGGCGGCGTCAGGCGGTTGGCGACCTCGACCGGCGCCTCCGGGCGGGCGGTGTACACGGCCTCATAAAGCGGCGTATGGTACAGCACCGGCTGGCCGCTGGTCAGCACGATCTGCACGTCCCGCCAGTCGCGCCCGCTAAGGTTCTCCACCACGGCGAAGCCCTGCAGCCGCGCCGTGCCCGCCCCCGCCCCGGCCGGCACCGTCAGGCGATAGGACGCCTTCCACACCGGCGCCGGCACGACGTAGCCGAACCGGACGGTGCGCGCCCCGCCATCGCCCAGCCCGACCTGCAAGGTGCGCCGGTCCTGCACCCGCTGCGCCGCGATGGCCTGCAGCCCGGCGCCGATCTGCCGCCGCAAGGTGTCGGACGCCAGTTCCAGCCCCGGCACCTCCTCCAGCACCAGCGTCTCGATGCCCGCAGCGGTGGCGAGGGCGATGCGGTGCCGGGTCAGCGTGCCACCGGCGTTGGGCAGGGCGATATCGAAGGGCGTGACGGACAGGATGGTTCCCGCGGCGCCGGACCCTGGCACCCGCACCGCCTCCCCGATCAGGGCGCCCAGCAGCGCCTCCGGCGAGGCGAAGGCGTCGGGTCCGAACGGCAGGGTGCGGAAGCTCT
>JAABUQ010012482.1_pt1 | contig 10542 bp, 5 predicted proteins | sample 5560001 | NCBI WGS metagenome assembly JAABUQ01 (sample SAMN10711888, study PRJNA513371) | rock metagenome | isolation source: Antarctica rocks | place: Antarctica: Victoria Land, Finger Mt nord | collected 2015-12-18 | reverse complement strand
CCACGGCGGTGCCGATCAGCACTGGCTTGGCCGTGGCTTTGAAGGTGTTACCCGCACCGTCATTTTCTTCGAGATTGTCTTTGGCGCGCTCGAAATTAACGTCGAATCCATAGGTGCTCTTGAGCTCTTGCTCTATGCCGGGAATCTGTTCGATGGTGGAGAGCTCATAGACCGACTGCGCGTTGTCTGTCACCGGGCCATAGGAATCGACCGCAATGGTGACGGGACCCATGCCGAGGAAGCCGAACGCCACCAGGCCAAAGGCAAATACGGCCGGCGCTAGCATCAGAGCGCCCATTCCCAACGTGCTGACACCGTACGCGACGCTCATCAGCAACAAAATGGCGGTACCCAGCCAATACGCGCTCATGTTCCCGGCGACTAGCCCCGAGAGAATGTTCAGCGATGCGCCGCCCTCTTGCGACGAAGCGACCACTTCGCGTACGTGTGTGGAGTCCATGGAGGTGAATACTTTCACCAGTTCGGGGATCACGGCACCGGCGAGCGTTCCACAAGTGATAACGGTGGAAAGCTTCCACCATAGCGTGGGGTCGCCGCCGAGGTTCGGGATCATGGCGTAGGAAACGACGTAGGTGGCGGCAATCGAGATGATCGACGTGAGCCAGACTAAGCTGGTCAGCGGCGCTTCGAAGTTCATTTTGTCGACGTTCGCGTAGCGGCTCTTGGCGATGGCGGCGTTGACTATGTAGGAGAAGCCGGAGGAGACGACCATCATGACGCGCATGGCGAAGATCCAAACCAGCAGTTGGCTTTGGACCAGCGGACTGCTGACAGCGAGCACGATGAAAGAGATTAGCGCCACCCCGGTGACGCCGTAGGTTTCAAAGCCGTCGGCGCTGGGGCCCACGGAATCGCCGGCGTTGTCGCCCGTGCAATCGGCAATCACGCCGGGGTTGCGCGCATCGTCCTCTTTGATCTTGAAGACGATCTTCATGAGGTCGGCGCCAATGTCGGCGATCTTAGTGAAGATTCCACCTGCCACGCGTAACGCGGCGGCGCCAAGCGACTCGCCTATGGCAAAGCCGATGAAGCAAGGGCCGGAATAATCGTGCGGCACGAAGAGCAGGATGAACAGCATGATGACGAGTTCGACGCTGATCAGCAGCATGCCGATGCTCATGCCGGACTTAAGCGGAATGTCGTGGCACGGGTAGGGCTTGCCGCGCAGGCTGGCGAACGCGGTGCGTGAATTCGCAAACGTGTTGACACGGATGCCGAACCACGCTACACCGGTGCTGCCGCAGATGCCGACGATGCTGAATAGCAAGATGATCAGCACCTTGATGGCTTCGAAGTGTACGAGAACGCCGAAGTAGAAGACGATGATGGAGCCGATGAAGACTTCGAGGATGGCCAGGAACTTGATCTGCGTGACCAGATAGGTTTTGCAGGTCTCGTAGATCAGTTCCGAGATCTCCAGCATGGACTTGTGAACCGGCAGATTCTTGAGCTGGTTATAGATGACGAGGCCGAACAGGAGTCCGAAGGCCACGACGATGAGGCCGTACATCAGCAGCGTGCGGCCATCGATGGCGCCGCCGAAGAAGGTGGCTTGGCTCAGGTCGGGCAGAACCAGGTTTGCTTCGCCGCCCGCTCTTTCGGGCTGGGCAATAGAAGCTGAAGAACTAATCAGGAGCAGCAGTACAGCGGACAAGGCACGTACGCCAGGCATCAAGTTGAGGCCTCCTCAGTCGAATTGTGTGCAGCGCTGGTGGGGACGGGCAGATTCGAACTGCCGACCTGCCGCTTAGGAGGCGGCCGCTCTATCCATCTGAGCTACGTCCCCATTTGCTTCTGGACAGTGTATCAGCGACGCAGACCTTTTTCGCCGATGTCTTTGCGGTAGTGCATGCCGCGGAACTGGATTTTGCCTGCCGCGTTATAGGCATTGTCAATGGCGGACTGCAACGTGGCGCCTCCGGCAGTAACGCCGAGCACGCGGCCCCCATTGGTTACGATGCCGTGGCCCTGCCGCATGGTTCCGGCGTGAAAGACGGTTGCACCGGTGGCATCAGCGTCCTCGATTCCGGCGATGGGATCTCCGGCGCGGGGCTTGCCGGGGTAGCCTTCGGCGGCCAGAACGACGCAGACGGAGGGTGAGTTCCACGATCCGGCGGACGCGTCGCCACCGAGGAACGCCGCGAGGTCGCCTTCGAAACTGTGCAGGAGGGCTTGGGTTTCGGGATCGCCGAGCCGGACGTTGAACTCGAGCACTTTCGGCCCGGTGCTGGTCATCATGATTCCGGCGTAGAGAAAGCCAGTAAACGGAGTGCCGTCCTTCGCCATCTGCCGGATGGCCGGGAGCATGATGCGTTCCATGATGTCGCCGGTTTGGGCTGGCGTGAGGATGCGATTGTCGGCGTAAGCGCCCATGCCTCCGGTATTCGGTCCCTGATCGCCGTCGAAGGCGCGCTTGTGGTCTTGGGTGGGAGCGAACGGGATAAGGGAGTGGCCGTCGCTGAGGCCGATGAAGCTGACCTCTTCGCCCTCGAGAAACTCTTCAATGACAACGTAGGGCCCGAGACGCGCGAGAGCTTCGTCCGCTTCTGCCTGGGTGTGCGCGATGACGACGCCCTTACCCGCGGCCAATCCGTCGGCTTTGATGACGACGGGAAATGAAAACTCGTTGATGCGGGAGCCGGAGCGCGCGGTGGGTATAGCGGAGCGCCGGAAGAACTCTTTGGCGAAGATTTTGGAGCCTTCCAGGCGGGCGGCGGCTTGCGTGGGACCAATGATCTTCAGAGCGCGGCGGTGGAATTCGTCCACAATGCCCGCGACAAGTGGAGCTTCCGGGCCCACGACGGTCAGGTCTATGTTATGTGCCTCGGCGAGGTGCGCGTAACCAGATACGTCGACAGGAGCTGGGATGCACGCCGCGACCGTGGCGATGCCCGGATTGCCGGGGCTGGCGATGATTTCGGTGACGCTGGGCGACTTCGCGAGGCGCCAAGCGAGTGCGTGTTCGCGGCCTCCGCCGCCGACGATGAGGATCTTCAAGCCTTGTTCTCTCGATAGAATAACTGAGAGTCCCCGCGATCCCCCATGCAGAAGAGATATGACGTGATTGTTGTAGGCGCCGGCCATGCGGGCTGTGAGGCGGCGCGGGCCTGCGGGCGGTTGGGACTCAAGACGGCCATGGTGACGATGAACCTGGACCTGATTGCGCAGATGTCGTGCAATCCGGCCATCGGCGGCATTGCCAAGGGGCACATAGTCCGGGAGATCGACGCGTTGGGCGGAGTGATGGGCGAACTGACGGACGCGGTAGGGATTCAATTCCGGCTGCTGAACACGAGCCGCGGCCCGGCGGTGTGGTCGCCACGAGCGCAATGCGATAAGAAGCAGTACCGGGTTCGGATGCGCGAATGGCTGGAAAACGAGCCCAACCTGCGGATTCTGCAGGCGGAAGTGGGGGAACTGCTGTTTTTACCATACGAAGCCAATATGGACCGCGCACAACGGGGCGAAACTGGCCCCTGTGCGCTAGGCCGAAGGATAGCGGGCGTGCGTTTGAAGGACGGGCGGGATCTGCTGGCCGAGGCGGTCGTGGTGACGACCGGGACATTTCTAAACGGGCTGGCGCATGTGGGCGAGCAGAAATACGCGTGCGGGCGGAACGGCGAAGCGCCTTCGAATACATTAGGCGCGCAACTGCGGACGCTGGGCCTGCCCTGGATGCGGCTGAAGACAGGCACGCCGCCGCGACTTGACGGTCGCACCATTCACTGGGAAAAGTTTGAGGCACAGCCGGGAGACAGCATTCCGACGCCATTTTCCTTCCTTACCGAGCGAATCGAGCGTGAGCAAATAAAATGTTATTTATCTTACACAACCGAGGAGACTCAGCGGGTAATTAGTGAGAGCATTGCGCAGTCGCCGCTGTATAGCGGGCAGATCCAGGGAGTTGGTCCGCGCTACTGCCCTTCTATTGAAGATAAGGTCGTGAAGTTCCCGGATAGGCGGCGGCATCAGATTTTTCTGGAGCCGGAAGGGCTTGATACACACGAGATCTACGTTAACGGGATGTCAACCAGTATGCCGATAGATGTGCAGGCAGCCATGGTGGCGTCGATTCCTGGGTTGGAGGACGCCGAGATGATCCGGCCTGGGTATGCGATTGAGTATGACGCGCTGGACCCACGGGAGCTGAAGCACTCGCTGGAGGTGAAATCAATTCGGGGCTTGTTTTTGGCGGGTCAGATCAATGGGACCTCAGGCTACGAGGAGGCGGGCTGTCAGGGGCTGATGGCGGGGTTGAACGCGGCGTCGCAGGTGAAGGGGCAGCCGGAGATCGTAATCGGGCGGGGCGCAGGCTATACGGGCATTTTGGTAGACGATTTGATTAGCAAAGGTGCTGATGAGCCGTACCGCATGTTCACGTCACGGGCGGAGTTTCGTCTGCACCTGCGGATCGACAATGCAGATGAGCGGTTGACGCCAATTGGACGCGCGGCGGGGCTGGTGAGCGATGCTCGGTGGACTCAGTTTACGCTCAAGCAGGAGCAGAAGCAGCAGGTTACTGCGCTTCTCGAGCGAACGCGGGCAAACGAGATTCCTGAGATCGTTGGGCTGGAGGCAGCGAGCAATAATCCGACGCTGTCGGTTTGGTTGAAGAGGCCGGAAGCGAAGATTGCGCAGCTCGAAAGCTGGATTACGAAACGAACTGGGCGAAAGCTGGCGCATGGTGTGCTGATAACGGTCGAGACCGAGACCAAGTATGCAGGGTATATGGCCCAGCAGGACCGCGCGATACAGCAACTGAACGACTCAGAGGGGCGGAATATTCCGGACACGTTTGTGTATGAGGGAATTCCGGGGTTGTCGAATGAAGTTCGGCAGAAGTTGACGCGGGTTCGGCCTGCCACTCTTGGGCAGGCGAAGAGAATTCCTGGGGTAACGCCAGCCGCAATTGCCGTTTTGGATATCTACTTAAGCCTCAACAATGTTTCACGTGAAACATGTGCAGTCTGATCTGGCGTTCTAAGTGAAACAGTGTGGCCGACATGCATTGTTTCACGTGAAACATGCTAGGATCGTCGAGTCACCTTGGCTCGAGTAATTTCCATCGCAAATCAGAAGGGCGGGGTAGGAAAGACCACTACCGCGATTAATCTGGCATCTGCGCTTGCAGCGTCAGAGCTGCGCGTTCTCCTAATTGACTCAGACCCACAGGGAAACTCCACTACTGGGGTGGGGATAGCGAAAACAGCAGACAGCAAGACGCTCTACCATGTTTTGCTGGAAGAAGCTCCTATCAGCGAAGCCGTCACTGCCACCGAGTTCGAGGGATTGTGGCTGGTGCCTGCAGATCAAAATCTTGTCGCAACCAATCTGGACTTGGTGGATGTAAAAGAGCGGGAGCGGCGGCTTCAATCAGCACTCAGGGGCATCAAAAAGGACTTTGACTACATTCTCGTGGACTGCCCGCCCGCCCTGGATCTGCTCACTTTGAATGCCTTAGTCGCTTCCGATACCGTTTTGATCCCAATCCAATGTGAGTTTTTCGCCCTGGAGGGGATTTCGCAGCTTATCGATACCGTAGATCGGATCAAAGAGGCTTTTAATCCGGCACTTCGTGTAGAAGGTGTCCTGCTGACCATGTACGACGATCGGACCAACCTGACGCGACAGGTGGAAGCAGATCTTCGGGAGTTCTTCGGGAAAGAAGTATTCAAAAGCGTGATCCCCCGCAGCGTCCGTTTGGCGGAAGCGCCGAGCTTTGGAAAGCCCATTTTGGCCTACGACCCTCGCTCACGAGGAGCCGAAGCGTACATTCAACTCGCAAAGGAGGTCTTGGCTCATGAGCGCTCCAATCAACAAAGAGCCAGATCGGAATCCGCGAAAAGCGCTGGGTAAAGGCCTTTCGGCGCTTCTCCCTTCCAGGCCGACAGCCGCGGCTCCGCTGGATGTCTCGGCAGTGGGCCCAAATTCACAAAATGTGGCCTTCTCCGAGCATCTCGGCGAGTTTCACAGCATACCTATTGAGCAGATCCGTCCGGGAGACCAGCAGCCTCGAACCGCGTTTAATACTGACAAGCTGATGGAGCTATCCCAATCTATACGGTCAAATGGAATCATTCAGCCTATTACAGTGTTTCGGGAAGGCCCTGAGAAGTTCAGGATTATCGCCGGTGAGCGACGCTGGAAAGCTGCTGGTATTGCGGGGCTGAAGACAATCCCGGCCTTGGTGAGGAGTGTTGATCAACAAGCACGCCTAGAATTGGCCCTGATTGAGAACTTGCAGCGCGAGGATCTTAACGCGATCGAGATTGCGACGGCATTCCAGCAGCTAGGGGACGACCACGGATTAACTCACGAGCAAATTGCCGAACGCACTGGCAAAGAGCGATCAACCATAACTAACTTCCTCCGACTGCTGAGACTTTCGCCTTTTGTTCGCAATGAATTGATTGTTGGTGCGATTAGCATGGGTCATGCACGAGCGCTGCTCAATATCACCGACGACAATGCGCAGGAAGAGGCGTGCCGCAGTGTTGTGGAGCGGCAGCTTTCGGTACGGCAAACAGAGCAATTAGTTAAATCCCTAAGTAACAGGGCTGGGAGCGCACCGCCGAAAGAACCGAAGGAAGCGGCCAAGGTGGATCCGAACATTCGGGCGGCATTGGACGAGATGACGGCGGCGCTCGGAACGAAGGTCCGATTGATAGCGAAGTCGCCGCAGGCGGGCCGGTTGGAAATCGAGTATTATTCGCAAGACGATTTGGACCGCATCTACTCCGTAATCGTGAAATCACCGCAGTAATACAGGTCAGCAACGAATTGGCCGATCAATTCTGCGTATCGGTTCTAATAGGCTAATGAGATTTCCTTCGCTTGCCTGTGTATGCTTGCTATTTGGCGCCGCCTTACAAGCGGCGCATTTCGAAGTCTCCGATGTAGCGAAGATCGTGAGGGTCACAGATCCACAGATTTCGCCGGACGGCAAATCGATTGTGGTGGTGGTCTCGCGCCCGAACTACGAACTGGACTTGAGCCAAGCGGAACTGGTGCTTGTCGACATCTCGACACGCCAGCAACATGGGCTGACTCATGACCGCAAGGGCGTGAGTTACCCGCGATGGTCGCCTAAGGGCGATCGCTTGGCGTTCCTGGCGAATGACGTGAACAACAAGCCGCAGGTGTTTCTGATGCCAATGACCGGTGGCGATTCCGAGCAGCTTACAAAAGTCGCGACCGGGGTTCAGCAATATGCGTGGCGGCCGGACGGCGAGTCGGTGGCGTACGCCGCGAGCGATGAAGCTCCGAAGACAACAGGCGAAGCGAAGTTCGACGATGCGTTTGAGGTGGGTAACAACGATTTTCTGGTGAACTCGAAGCCTTTGCCGACGCATCTTTGGTTGATCGCCGCCCAGAGCGGCGAAGGGTTAATCGCCGCGCACGGCGGCGAAGCAAAGCGATTGACGTCGGGAGCGTGGACGCTGCCGATCAGTCATCCGCCGAGCTCGCCGGCCTCTCCTATTGCGTGGTCTCCGGACGGGAAGTCGATCGCATTCGTGAAAGTGACGACGCCGTATTCGGGCGATGGAGACCAGAGCACGCTACAACTTCTGGACGTGGCTTCGGGCGAGTTTCACGGTGTAACTGGTCGGGCAAAGCACGAAGGCTATCCTGCGTTTTCTCCAGACGGAAGCCACCTCTCCTATTGGTACCCAAGAGATGGGCAACCGAGGAACGTAAATGAGATTTACGTGATTGCAGGTACGCACGGCGAAGGCGCGGACGTGACACGAGGCGTCGACCGCAATATTCAGCGCGCCATCTGGATGCCGGATGGGAAATCCATGCTGGTGGGCGCCGCCGATGGCACGACGGTAGGGTTGTGGGTGCAACCGCTCGAGGGCAATGCAACACGGCTGAACATCGGGAATATCACTCCCAGTTCGGCGTTTTGGGTGGACGCACACGTAGGTGCGCACGGAGAAATTGCGTTTAGCGGAAGCGAGCCGCAACGTCCGTCTGAAGTTTACTACATGGAAGGCGTGAGCGGGACCCCGGCGCGGCTGACGGATTTCAATGCTCCCATTGAGGCTCTCGACTTAGGGAAGCCGGAAACGATTCGATGGACGAGCGCGGATGGGTACGCAGAAGACGGAGTCTTGACGTATCCGCCGGGGTTTTCAAAGGATCGCAAGTACCCGCTGGTTCTTTACGTTCATGGCGGCCCGCGGTCGGCATCGAAGGAGGCGTTCTCGGTTTTCGCTCAACTGATTGCTGGGCAGGGGTGGGTGGTTTTTGAACCGAATTACCGCGGGAGCGATAACCTCGGCAACAAGTTTCAAGCGGCTATTTGGAACGATGCTGGCGAGGGACCAGGCCGCGATGTGATGGCGGGCATTGCGGAAGTGAAGAAACGCGGGTTTGTGGACGATTCCAATATCGCGGTGACGGGATGGTCGTATGGCGGCTACATGACTACGTGGCTGTTAGGGCATTACAAGGGCTGGAAGACGGCGATCGCTGGAGCGGCGGTGACGGACTGGCTGGACCAATATAACTTGGGCGATGCGAACGTGCGACGCGGAGATATTTTTGGGGGCTCGCCGTATGTGGGGAATCACATGAAGGCGTACGTGGAGCAATCACCCATCACGTACGCGGATAAGATCACGGCTCCGACTTTGATTCTGTCGGATACCGGGGATTATCGAGTGCCTGTGACGCAGTCCTACCGGCTTTATCACATATTGAAAGACCGCGGTGTGACGACGCAGTTTTTTGCGTATCCGATTCCGGGGCACAGCCCGGCCGATCCGGTGAGAATGCGCGACGTATACCGGCGCTGGGTGGGGTGGCTGAATCAGTACATGGGACAGCAGACGACGGCGCAACGGTAGTTAGGTGCGCCTTAGGACTCTTTTCCCTATGGGGAATTGGGGCCGTTCTGCCGATACATCTTCAGAGCTCTTGATATGCTCTCGAAGACCCGTCCCATCTCTCCTTCGCGAGTCAACGGCAGCTTGTGCCTCTTTTGGGCTTTTCAGGCTATGCGGCTGTCATGGCTGGCAATTGTAGCCGCTGGCCTGCTGGACGCGAACAGCCCTGCGTTAGATACGCTTTTCACAAATTCCAAAGCGATCCACGACCTCCCGGCTGCTGAAGCAGCGAAAGGGTATGCCGTCCACTTGAGGGGCGTCGTGACGGCTAAGGCCGGTTTAAAAGAGGGCTTTTTCGTTCAGGATCATACTGGCGGCATATTCGTACTGGATAGAAAAGTCCAGAAAACAGCGGTAGGAGATACCCTGGAGGTTTTCGGGGTCACCAGCCCAGGGCAGTACGCCCCGATTGTTATCGCAGACAGCCTTAAAGCGCTTGGCCGGAGCAGCTTGCCGCGCGCGGATTCGCATTCGTACCAGGAACTGATTTCAGGGCAAGAGGACAGTCAATGGATTGAAGTGGACGGCGTTGTACACTCGGCGACGATCTCAAGAAACTTTAGCGCTCCTCTTCTTCTACTGAATATCGATTTGGGCCCGGGCACGATTACCGCGCAGATGCTTGCAGTTAATGAGAACTATAGAGATCTGGTGGATGCAAAGGTTCGGATCAGAGGAGTGTGCGGAGCAGTATTCAATAACAAGCGACAGCTTGCCGGGCTGAAGCTTTACATGCCCAACATGAGCTATCTGGAGGTCCAACGGCGCGCGCAGAATCCCTTCCCTCTCCCTCTCACTCCGATTAGCCGGTTGCAGCAGTTCGGGACGGGCGCCTTACTGGACCATCGTGTGAAGGTGACCGGGAAAGTAATCCATCAGAGCGTGGGCCGCGCGGTTTATTTGCAGTCGGGAACCGATGGGGTGGTTGTGCAGACATCGTCTTCCGCGGAATTGAAAGCCGGGACGGTTGCCGAAGCCCCCGGATTCATTACGCCGGGGCGCTATGTTGCGGAACTGCACGACGCAGTCATCCGGCCGATTAGACCGGGCACCCCAGTTCCGCCGGTGCGTATCTTAGCGGGAAGAGCGATTCAGCTCAGCGATGGCGCGGTCTACGCTCCCAATGACGGAACGCTGGTCGAAATCGACGGCGATGTGGTCGATGCCGTGCAGCACGCGAGCGAGCAAGCGCTTTTGCTGCGCGACCACGAGACGCTTTTCCAGGCCCGCGTGGAACAGGCGAGCGGCGGCGGCGATCAAGCCTTGGGGATAAGTCCCGGGACACGCATTCGCGTGAAAGGTGTGTGCTTAACCGAATCGGACGAAAACCACCAACCCCGTGCCTTCTATGTGCTTGTCCAATCGTCCGCGGAGGTGGTGATTCTTCACGCGGCGTGGTGGACCACAGGCACTTTTTTGTGGGCGTTCGCCGGGCTTGTGGTGACGACATTCTGGCTTCTCATCTGGACACTTCAGATGCGCCGGAGGTTGTTAAGGCCAAGTGCGCCGACCACCGATTATGAGGTTCAGACCCGATTCCACTTGCTTTCCCGCTTAGCGGGATCGCTCGCCATGTGCATTGGAGCGACTGTTCTGATGGGCGGGTGGGGACTCAACATTACTGGCT
>JAABUQ010012480.1_pt1 | contig 10544 bp, 7 predicted proteins | sample 5560001 | NCBI WGS metagenome assembly JAABUQ01 (sample SAMN10711888, study PRJNA513371) | rock metagenome | isolation source: Antarctica rocks | place: Antarctica: Victoria Land, Finger Mt nord | collected 2015-12-18 | reverse complement strand
CCCCCGAGGTTGAGGTCGGGGGAGACGATTCCGACGGGACGGTCGGGACGGTCGTCGGGTTGTTTCAATCAGCCCCCGAGGTTGAGGTCGGGGGAGACCGGGCGGGGCGGCGTAACCTAATCGCGTAGCCAAGTTTCAATCAGCCCCCGAGGTTGAGGTCGGGGGAGACGCCCGCCGCCCTGAGCGTCAAGCTCAGGGCCGACGGGTTTCAATCAGCCCCCGAGGTTGAGGTCGGGGGAGACACGCTCGCGCGATCGTCGATCAGGTCGACGGAGATCAGTTTCAATCAGCCCCCGAGGTTGAGGTCGGGGGAGACTTCCATCATGCCGGACGGCCGGAAGTAAACCTTGGTTTCAATCAGCCCCCGAGGTTGAGGTCGGGGGAGACATGAGTTACGCGGGCAAGCTCAAAAGGTACTGGACGTTTCAATCAGCCCCCGAGGTTGAGGTCGGGGGAGACCCTGGCGGACATCCCCGCCTCGACCGCCGACCAGATGTTTCAATCAGCCCCCGAGGTTGAGGTCGGGGGAGACATCGTCGCCGTCCACCCGACCGAATACGTCGAGCCGTTTCAATCAGCCCCCGAGGTTGAGGTCGGGGGAGACGGGCCGAAGACGAGCATCAACTCGTGGGACCGGAGCGGTTTCAATCAGCCCCCGAGGTTGAGGTCGGGGGAGACGCCGAGATCGTCGCCGCGACGCCCCCGTGGACGCCGGTTTCAATCAGCCCCCGAGGTTGAGGTCGGGGGAGACCCAGAACACGATCAGGTCGCAGCTCGCCGCCAATTGTTTCAATCAGCCCCCGAGGTTGAGGTCGGGGGAGACTCGACGTGGGCCACGGTCGCGCGTGCCGATGCGATGTTTCAATCAGCCCCCGAGGTTGAGGTCGGGGGAGACCGCGATTTCCCCCACCCCAAGTCTCCCGATGAAGGAGTTTCAATCAGCCCCCGAGGTTGAGGTCGGGGGAGACTCGACGACACCCAACCGATCCCCGTCGTCGGCGACGTTTCAATCAGCCCCCGAGGTTGAGGTCGGGGGAGACCGGCGGGCCGCCGGGCAACGACCCCAACGAGGGGCCGTTTCAATCAGCCCCCGAGGTTGAGGTCGGGGGAGACAGCGGACCAGGTCGCCCGTGGCGATGCCCATCTTGTTTCAATCAGCCCCCGAGGTTGAGGTCGGGGGAGACGCTCGACGCGATTGGAATGGTCCTTCATGTAAATAGGTTTCAATCAGCCCCCGAGGTTGAGGTCGGGGGAGACCATGTCACGTCCTCCGGCGGCGATTGTAGTGTCCGAAGTTTCAATCAGCCCCCGAGGTTGAGGTCGGGGGAGACGGCCTTGAGCTTGTGCCGTGCGACCTCATCATGAGGTTTCAATCAGCCCCCGAGGTTGAGGTCGGGGGAGACGCCATCGGCCCCGACGAGGCCGCCCGGCTGGTCGAGTTTCAATCAGCCCCCGAGGTTGAGGTCGGGGGAGACGGCCTTGTTCCAACTTGTTTCGTCCGAGCAATTTGCGATCGAGAAATCGCGGACCCCGGGCGACTCGATTGGATTCCAGGGTGTTGTTTCTGGTGGTCAGGCCGTAAGTTGCCGACATGGAACTGCTTCCATGAATCGCGAACCCTCCGGCCTTTGGCCGGAGCCGCGGGTTCGCGGGGCAGGGACAGATTGACGTATTTCATGCGAATTGTCAAAAAGCTATCGGCGTGACGCCTGGGCACCTGGGCACTCAGACGATCAGGGGACCATCCAGGTCGAGGGGGGCGTTGACCCCGTGATGCTCGATCTTCTTTCGGGTATCGTCGTCTAGTGGATAGAACCGGAGGCTGTCCTCGGACGGCTCGACGATCGAGAGCAGGGCTTCGCGGAGGAGGAACCATTGCTCGGGGCCGACCAGACACTCGAAGACCGACTTCTGAACTCGCAGGCCGTAGTTCTTGCAGGCCGTGGCGACCCGTCGGAGCCTCCTGCGCCCCTCGGGGGTGGTCGTGGCGACATCATAGGTGACGAGAATCAGCATCGGGTGCCTCCGTTCGGCCTGGCTTCCGGGTCATCAGCGGAGGACGCAGGGGAGGTAGAGTTCGGCGTCGCCGCGGAGGTGGCGGGCGAGGATCTTCGCCTGAAGGTAAGGGAGTTGGCCGACCCGGGCCTGGGTTCCGAGCAGCGGGTGGGTCAGTTCCTCTCGCTTGCGGGCGACATAGGCCTGGACCAGCGTCTTGCGGGCGTCGGAGTTCATCTCGACGCCCCCTCCGTCGCGACGGACGAACTGTGAAGGGGTGATCTGGCGACGGTTGAGGAGCGTCAGGACGAGGCGGTCGGCCACCAGGGGGCGGAACTCCTCGACGAGGTCCAGGGCCATCGACGGGCGGCCGGGGCGGTCGACGTGGAGGAAACCGACGTCGGGGTCAAGCCCGGCGGCGGTCAGGGCGGCCACGCAGTCGTGGACGAGCAGGGCGTAAGTGAATGAGAGCATGGCATTCACGGGGTCGAGAGGGGGTCTTCTCGACCGGCCGCTCATGGCCAGTTCGTCGCGGTTCTGGCGGATCATGCTAGGAAAGGCTCCGAAGTAGCAACGGGCCGCGTCCCCCTCGCGGCCCCGGACCTCGTCGAGGGTCGAGGCCGAGGGAAGGGCTTCGAGCCCTTCGGCGATCCGGGCCGAGGCGGCGGCGAGCGTCTTCTGGTCGTCGGCGGAGTCGGTTTCCCGAGCGGCGCGGACCAGGGCGTTGCGGGAGTTCTGGAGCTTGCCGGCCACGAAGGATCGCGCCAGGGCAAGGCACGCCTCGGGGCGATCGGCCCGGCGGAACTGCTCGCGGCGGAGCAGGACGTTGCCCGACCGAGGGGCGTCGACCCGGCCGATCAGGCGGCCCGCCTCGGTCAGGAACGTGAGGGCCACGCCCGACTCCAGGCAGAGTTCCATCAGGCCGGGGCTGACCATGACCTGACCGAAGGCGGCGATGGCGTCGAGGTTGTGGATCGGCAGGGCTTGGCGCGTCGCCTTCTCGACCTCGACGACCACCGTCTGATGGTCGCGGCGGAGGTACGACGCCTGGGTGAAGACGTAAAGGGTGTTGAGTTGGACGTCCACGAGGGATCAAGTCTCCTGAGAGTGAGCGGCGGGATCGTCGGAGGGCCTGGCCGGGCGACCGTGGGATTTCGATCGACGGGCCCGGGCCTCCGGGATCGGGTCGGTCTGGGCCAGGGACGCGGAGAAGAGGGCACGCGAGAGGGCGGCGATCCGGCGGGGGTTGGCGAAGGCTTCCGGCAAGCAGTGTCCTCGGAGCGAGCAGCCACGGCATCGCGGCTTGAGGACGGGCGGGGGGACGCGATCGGAGGCGAGCAACGCATGGAGGCGGTCGATCGCCGCGGTGGTTTCGGCCCGGAGTTCGGGCGTGAAGGGGACCTCGCGCCGGGCCTTGCTCTGGGCGTGGTAGACGGCCCCGGCGGGGACCGGGCGGCCGAGCATCTCCTCCAGGCAAAATGCCTGGGCGCAAAGCTGGACGTCGTCGTTGTCCCACCGACGGGCCTTGCCCCGCTTGTATTCGACGGGATAAGCCGTCTCGGCGACCGGCTCGCCCCGCCGCCTTGGGCCCGGATCGCGGCGGAACTCGACGAGGTCGGCCCGGCCGTAAAGCCGGAGTCGACGCGAGGCGACCCAGAGGCCGCGTTCGGTCCGGACCCCCTTGCGACGCTCGAAACCGGGCCGGTCGGCCCGGGCGTGGAGCGAGTCCCCACGCCGGGTGTGCTCGTTGTGGACGTACAGCCCGTCGAGGTGGCGGAGCGCCGCCCGTCGGTCGCAATAGAGCAAGGCATTGAGGGCCGAAAGGGGGACGAAGTCGTCCCCCTCGGGGTCATCGGCGCTCATCGGACCGGATTCACATGGGGATGGAGCATGACGCCCGGGAACTTCTTCTCGGTGTAGCCGACGGTCACCGCGTAGTCTCCGAAATCCTGGGGGATGGCGCCCGGGGTCTTGAGCTTGACCTCGACCGAGTCGAACAGGTCGTGAGCGTGGGCGCAGCCGAGCATCGCCTCGCGGCGGTTTTGCTCGGCGTTGGCGCCGGCCTGGGTGCCGACGTGCTCGAAGTCGAGCACGCCCCGGACGACCATGTCGCCGCGGGCCGCCGATCGGTCGTGGTCGAAGAGGTGCGTCAGGGCCTGGATGAACAGGTCGTAATCGGCCTGGTCGAACCCGGTATTCCGGGCGAAGGCGGGCGAAACGTAGCACTTCGCCGCGTACAGGCCATAGGGCACGATGTACTTCTGGCCCATCGTCCGATCCTTGGCAGCGTCTTCCTCCTTGGTGACGGCGCAGCGGGTGATGGTGATCTCCTGGGGGTTGATCGGGTCGAACGACCGGCCGAAGCTGAACTGGACGGGTCCGCGGATCTGGCCGTGGGGCGAGCCTTTCATGACGTCGCCGCCGGTGGAGATGACCTGGCCGAAGGTGCGGATGTCGAAATACTGGTTGCAGAGCCAATCCTTGATGAGTCGGCCATGCTCGTCCTTGACCTTGGTCTTCTCCTTTTCCTTGACCTGGTCTTTCGTCTTCGCTTCGGCCTCGCTTTGCTTGGCGTTGAGGATGTTCCCCTGCTTGATGAGGATGTTGAACCCCTTGCCGTTGGCGATCGGGGGGAAGAGGTCGACATAATTGCGAATCTTGCGCTTGAGGCAGACGTCGGAGACCAGCCCCCGGCCGGAAACGGCGTCGACCCGGGGCTGGTTGCCGGCGTCGGGGTCGCCGTTGGGGTTGCCGTTGGTGACCTCGAAGAGGATCAGGATGTCGTGGCGATGGGCGATGGGTTCGGACATGGGGCCGCTGGCCTTTCTCGATGAAGGGACGGGGTGGGATTCACTCGGGGGTCGATCCGGAAAGGGGACGGATTTCGGCGAGTACTTCCACGACCGTGTCGGGCTCGGGATTGGCCTTCCCGGCGGCCTTGTCTTCGAGGTACTTCTTGATGGCCCGGTCGTCGAAGGCTTTTTGCTGGTGGAAGCCGAGGGCGAACCGAGCCTGTTGCTCAGGGGTCAGCAAGGCGGGGAAGTCGGGGGCGTCGCCGCCTTGGGCTGGGCCGAACAGCGCGGTGATGTCGTTGACCCGGGCCTTGAGCGCCCAGCCCTTGCTCCTCTGGCGGGGGTCGGCGCTCTTCTTGAGCTTCTTCTCGTGGACCTGGGCGAGATCCATGAGCCGGCCGAAGACGGTTCGTGGGTAGGTCGAGGCGGCGCCGTAGAATCGGGAAACGATGTCGGCCCCGACCTGCCCTTGGGCGGCGCGCTGGAGATCGTCCAGGACGGCGAGCAGTCGCCCACAGTTATACGGCTTGTCGTTGGTCTCGCAGAGGAAGCGGTCGACGGGCATCGGCGAGTCTCCCGATCGGAGGATGATGAGCTTGAGCAAGGCGAAACGCGAGGTGTCGAACCGGACGCCGTTGCCCCGCTCGGCCGCCGCGATCTTCAAGCGAGCCAGGGTCGGCGCGAGCAGCGATCGGGGGTTGAACCGCCCCAGGTCCAGGGCCGCCCGGTAGAGCGCGTCGTAAGTCGTCGGTTGAACCTCCGAGGGAACCCGGGCCGTGGTGGCGGCCAAGGCGTGGATCGCCAGCGGACTGAACGTCGGGGCCTCGGGGGTGGCCGTGGCGGGGGCGGACTCCTTCGATCCAGGCCGTTTGCCGAGCTTCGCCGACGGGCGAGGCACTTCGATCTCATAAGTATCCAGGTCGTTCAACCAGCGACGGACGGCCGCGACCACCTCCTTGAGGGGCTCGTCGAGCCAGCGACGGACGACGACCCGGCCGCCATTGGCCGCGAGGGTCAGCGATCGATAGTGGCCAACGTTCATGGCATGAGCGAACTTGCCGGTCTCGAACGCCTCGAAGAACTTCGTGCGTGAGTCTTCGGTCGGGGTGTCGAGAAGCCAAAGAAACTCGCCGCCCGCCTCGGGGGTGACGTCGACCCACGAGCAGAGGACCGATTCGCCGAGCTTCTTCCGCGTGTTCCGATCCGCCAGGAGGCTGTTCAGGCCGAGGGCGTAGGCCGCCGCCGCGTCCTCGGACACCGGGGCGTTCCAGCAGTCCTGGAAGCCGTAGGACCGAAGGCTCGGCGTCGACGTGTCGAAGGAGACCAGATAGCCGCCGATCGGCGGGAGGCCGGGGACGCCCTTGATGACCGTCCGGTGGACCTCGGCGATCGGGACGTTGGTTTCGCCCGTGACCAGGCACGTCCCCCGGCCCGTGGCCGCGTCGGCCGGCGTGTTGGCGAACCGCTCGCGGCGGAACTGGGCGTTCCAGTAATCCCGGAGCGGCGAGGGGTCGGCGAAAACATGAGGGTTCGACGCGCCGACTCGAAAGGTGATCGTCCGGCCTTCGAGGGAAACCGGGTTATCGCCGGATCGCGCCGCGAAGGTTAATTTGGCCTCCTTGCCGAGCGGCTCGATTCCGACAATGGCGTCGAGGGCGGCTTTCCGGTCGGCCACGGCCAGATAGCGGTCGCGAAACTTGAGCAGCGCGGCCAGTTCGGCGTTCTTGGTCTCGGCGTGGGCGTCGGCGATCCGCTTCCAGTAGTGGTCGAACGCCTTGGCCGCGTTCTTGCCGTCGACGGGGATGGGCTCGCCCGTTTTCCCGAGGAGGCCGAGCACCTTGTCGACCGAGTCGGCCAGGAAGTGGGCCTTGCCGCCGGAGTTCACGCCGGGGAACTCGGGCATCGGCAACACCTGGCCAATCTCGTCGCGAGTCGTTCCCTTCTTGGGATCGGTGACCGGCCGGGTCCGGATGCTCCAGGGGGCGGCGGCGAGAACCTGGCCGTCGGCGTCGATCTGGAGAATCAGATGGACGAGCCGCTCCTTGATGGCCATCCCCTCGACGAGGTTGACCCGCGCCGCGTGGTCGCTCAGGGCTTTGAGGATCACGACGCGGCCCCCTTTCGGATCAGTTGGACCCGATCGGGGTGACAGTCGAGCCGCGCCCCCTCGATCCTGGCCCGGAAGAAGACGGACGCGGGGGCGACGTCGCGGCCGGATTCGCGTTGGGTGGGGTCGAACACGTCGTAGAGCATCAATCCGAGGTCTTCGCGTCCCCACTCGTCGGAACAGAGCTTGACGGAGGCCGGGTCTTCGACGTGCTCGAAGTGGGCGTCGAACTCCCGGACGCCGAGGCAGGGGCGGTGGGTGCATTTGCCGGTCCTGGCCCGGCGGACGAACTGGCCCCGGTACTTTTCCAGGGAGTCGCGCGGCGGCTCGGCCCGGCGGGTCAGCCGGATCTCGGCCGTGATGAGGTAGGCCACGTCCGCCAGGGCGAGCATCCCCCGTTGGGTCGCGTCCTCCGCCCCGCCGCCGGCCCGGATCGGTTCCAGGGGCGGGCCCCCCTCCATCGCCCGCGCCGCCTCCTTAACCGAGACGACCTTCTTGACCTCGTTCCGGCGGAACGAGAACCACGAGCCCCGCCGGATCACGCCGATGCTGTCGATCAAGTAATACATCTGGGGCTCGTAATAAACGGCTTCGAGGATTCCTCGGGCCGCCGAGGGCGTGAGGAGCGGATACGAGACCCGCTCGGCCTTCATCTCCGGGCGTGTCGCGCAGGCGAAGTCTCCCCAAACTCGAAGGGACACGATCGCCGATCGTTCTGGTGAAGTCATCCAATTGCCTCAAGAGAAATGTCCAAGGTGAAATCGACGCAGATCTGGTTGTCATCCGACCGAACACTACCGGCACCGAGGAGCCGAGTCAATCATGGCGCGGCTGAGATGGCGAAAATTGTCTGGGAATCCCCTCTCGCTCCCCGGTAGATCGTCCGAATTCGTCAAGACCGACGGCCGTCGGATAGAGTGGGATTCTCCCCGGTCCCGACTGGCAGGGGTTAGGGGAGCGGATTGAAACATCTCAGCCGCGCCATGAAGAATGTCACCGGCCCTGCCACCGGGGCCGGTGGCTTTCCTCACCCGCAAACGTAGGACTCCGGCGACTACTCCCCGAGGCGTAGCCCGATGGCCTCCGCGTCGTATTCGCCCGCGACGTAGAGGAGCGGGCCATCTTCCTGGCCCTTGAGGAGCGGCTCGACCAGGCCGCGTCGGCGGAAGTGCTCGATCCAGTTCGGCATCAGGCCGACGGTGAACCGCTGGAGCTTGCGGCGGTCGTCGAGGGTCATATGACCTTTGGCTTGGATGGCCTCGATCAGGGGGATTCCCTCGCCGTAGGGAACAGCCACGCCTTGCCCGGCCTCGTCGATGACCCGGAACCGCTGGTCGACCTCCTTGTAGTTGAGGCAATGACGCTCCTTCTGGATCTTCTGGGCGGTCTCGTAACCTTCTCTTTCAGCGATCAACAAGTTGTGGAACTTCTCGAAGATCGCCGGGTCGACGAGAACCCTGGAGGGGTCGTTGGCATTCTCGGCGAGGATGGCGATGGTCATTTGGGTCGCTCGTTCGTAGTAGCCGGGGGGGGCCTTCGCCTTGAAGACAACGACCCGCCCGGCCGGCGAGGCGGCGGCCAGGGTCAAGAGGCCCTCGCGATCGCACCGTCCCGCCGCTTGGATGATCGAGTCCAGCGGCGCGGTCGCGCGGTAAACCACCGGGAAACTGATGTCGACGCCTGCCTCGATGACTTGCGTGCTCACAACCACGCATTTCCCCACCGCGAGGGCCCGGTAGATCGTCCCCTCCTCCGGCTCACCTTTTTTGCCGAGGATGGCCTCGCGATGCGCGGGACACATGGTGCTGGACAGGTGGAAGAGGCTCGCCAAGCCGCGTTGTTTCAACACGTCATGAAGGGCCTGCGCGTCCTTGCGGAGGTTGACGATGACCAAGGCCATCGGCTCCCGCTCGATCTGATCGGCCAGTTGGTCCCAAGACCAGGTTTCGCGGAGGAACGGCAGTTCGAGGCGGCAGCGTTGGAGGGTTCGGAAGGTCGTCGCGGGGTCGGCGATGACCTCGCGGCATTCGCCGGGCAGGAAGCCGTTCGGCAGGGTCTCCTGCGATCGAGCGAAGGTCGGGCGGGTCGCCGAGCAGAGCAGCGACGTGACGCCGTAGTCCCGGGACAGGTCGCGAAGGGCGCTGAGGATCGGGTCGAGCAGCGGGAAGGGGAGCGTCTGGACCTCGTCGAAGATGACCACCGACCGCGCGATGTTGTGGAGCTTCCGGCACCGTCCGGGACGCCTGGAGAACAAGGATTCGAGGAACTGAACGGCCGTCGTCACGATCACCGGCGCGTCCCAGTTCTCGGTCGCCTGCTGGGCTCGGGACTTGGCCTTGGTGACGTCCTCAGTCTCGTCGACGCCGACACGGGAGACGGCCGAATGGTGTTCCAGGACGATCCCTTCGTTCCCGGGGTCCAACGCCTCGCGATAAACCCGCGCGTTCTGCTCGATGATCGCCAGGAACGGCAGGACGACGATCACCCGTCGGTGTTTCCACTTCTTGGCGTGTTCGAGGGCGAAGGCCATCGCCGCGAGCGTCTTGCCCGAGCCGGTCGGCGCGGTGAGGCTGAACAAACCCGGTTGGAGGGCGGAGGCCCGGAGGCAAGCGGCGTGGACCTCGACGCGGGCCGCGTCCACCGGCGAATTCTCCCCCGCTTTTCCGAATCTCCCGATCCGAGCCGAAAGCCGATCGGCGAGGGTCAAGGCGTCGAACGCAATGTCTTGGCGCTCTCGGCCCTCGAAATAGCGTCCGGTGTCGAGGTAGTCGGCGTCGACCAGGCAGGAAAAAACCATCCGACAGGCCAGTTCATAATCGAGCGGCGCGGATAGAGGGCCTGAAACCCGCTGGAGCGATGTGTCGGCCGAGGCTTCCCACGGAGCCGGCTTGGCAGGCATGACCGCTTCGAGGAGTTGAAGAAGCCTCGGCGCTTCGGTCAGAGGAGAAAGGTCGGGGTCTTGCAACTCCGATTGCCAATGAAACCAGTCCGGCAAGCCCGCGTGATGGCCGAGGATCGGTAAAGAGACGCTCGGAAGGTTCCTCGCCAGGGCGGCCGCGGCTCCGAACACCGAGTGCCGCGTCGTCTTGTCTCGCGACCGCCGGCCCTGGAGATATTCCTGGAAGGGGGGGCGGAACTTGCCGAGGTCGTGAAGCCAACCGGCGCACCGGGCCAGGTCCGCGAGTCGGGAGTCCTTCGTTGTCGCCGTCTCGGCGAACTCCCGAGCCTTCTCGGCCACGTCGCGCAGGTGATCGACAAGAACGTGCGGCTTCCCGGAGGCGCCGCCGAGGTGGGCGAAAGCATCGGACATCTCAATGGGCCCTTTCAACGCTGAACCAGGCGAGATCAGGCCGCGTTCCGGATCGCCGATCAATCCGATTGACAGGAAACGGGACCTGGCGAAGTTTTCGACCAGCGGTTGGCATCGAAGCGAATTGGATCGAACTTTACGTATACAATGAACACGCGTCAAGATAGTGGCAAGGAATTACCGATCGGACAAGGGATTTCTTGGTCGTGTCCTATAGCAACTTGCGGCACGCCCTTCAGTCGCTGTAAGATCAGCATGCGTGGCTACTTAATCGTTCCTCGGGATAACCGCGCCAGGCGTCCATCATGGATAACCTCACCTCCTTCTGCTGCCTCAACTC
>JAABUQ010012479.1_pt1 | contig 10546 bp, 9 predicted proteins | sample 5560001 | NCBI WGS metagenome assembly JAABUQ01 (sample SAMN10711888, study PRJNA513371) | rock metagenome | isolation source: Antarctica rocks | place: Antarctica: Victoria Land, Finger Mt nord | collected 2015-12-18 | reverse complement strand
TTTGACCCATCAACTCCTGACGCAGCGCCTCGAAGTTGTAGACTTCGCCGTTGAAGGCGATGATGTAGCGCTCCGAGGCGGACGCCATCGGCTGATGCCCGGCGGGGGACAGGTCCACGATGGCAAGGCGCCGGAACCCAAGCGCAATTCCCGCGCCCGCGTCCGCCCATTCGCCGCCGTCGTCCGGCCCGCGATGGTGCAGCGTTTCGGCCATCTCCTGTACGGTCCGGCACAACTCGGCCTCTTTTCGCCGGGCAGCCATTTCCCAAAAACCGGTCAATCCGCACATATCCCTGCTACCTCCTGGTAAAGCTGCTGGTAACAGAGCGCAACAGCCTCGATATCAAAATGGGTTTCCACCCGCTGCCGAGCGAGCACGCCCAGCCGATGTCGGCCCTCCTCCCTCATCTCCAGCATCTCCCGCCATGCGGCTGCCAGCGCCTCCGGGTCTCGCGGCGGCACGATGCGCCCTGTTTCGCCGACCAGTAGGGCGCAGTCGCCGACATCAGTGGCTACGCAGGGAATGCCGCAGGCCATCAACTCGTTCAGCGCCATGGGAAAGCCCTCGCCGTAGGCGGAGGAAAGGCAGCCGACGTCCAGGGCGGCGGCCAGGCGCGCGACGTCCTGCCGCCGCCCCAGCAGGTGAAAGCGGTCGTGCATTGCCGCGGGGATCCACTCGGCAAAGGCTGGGTTTTGCCAGGTGACATCCAGCCCGCACATCAGAAAGTAAGCATCGGGCCAGTCTTGGTGCAGCCGGATCGCCGCCTGTACGAAGTTGTGGTGGTCCTTCTGCGGGTCGAATCGGCCGACCACGCCGATCAAAGGAGCCTCGCCGCCGATGCCCAGTTCTTTGCGGACAATGGAACGCACTTCGCGGTTCGGTCGGAAGGCAGTCGTGTCCGCGGCATTGGGGATGACCGTGATCTTATCGGTATTGTAGCCCAGTTTCCCATGTGCCTCTTGGGCTGCAACCGAGCAGGAAACGATGCGAGCAGGCTGCCGGTGCGACAAGCGCGCACACGCCTGAGCGGCCAGCACGGTGTTCCGCTTGTCGCGCCCTGAATGCAACCCGCCGCTCTGAATGTTCCAAATAACCGGCGGACCGCCCGCCAGCCGTGCCGCCAGTGTCCCAATCAGATCGGCATGGTACATCCACGTCTGAATGACCTGGGGGCGCATCTCCCGCAGCCATTGAGCCAGATGCAAAACCAACCGGAGATCCGGCAGGCCGCTTCGACCCATTCCCAGCGCACGCACCGGCACGCCCAGCGCCTGAATTTTCTCGCCCACCAGCCCGATGTCGGACAGGGAAATCACTTCCGAGGGAAAAGCGTAGCGGTCCATGTGCGCCAGCAACTGATACAGCATCATCTCCGCTCCGCCGACATCCAGCCCGGTGATTACGTGAACGACCTTGATTGCAGGGCAATGCGGGTCTGAAGGCCGGGCCTGCTTCAAGCCGCTGTGTTTCAGGATTTGGGCCATAGCGCTTCCTCCGTCTGCCGTGCCAGGCATGACACGCTGAACTCGCCCACGATCCGCGCGCGCGCCTCTTTTCCGGCCTGGGCGCGGTCACGCGCCAGACAGGTCTGCCAGCCCGCCGCCAGGGCCGCCGGGTCGTCCGGCGGCACGACGCCGCCGGTGTCGCCGACAATCCAGGCCGAGTCGCCGACATCCGTCACCACGCACGGCACGCCGCAGGCCATCGCCTCCCCCACAGCGTTCGGGAAGCCTTCGCCCCGTGAAGAGGACGTGGCGATATCGAGCGCGTTCTGCACAGCGGCCATGTCCGAGCGCGCCCCGGCCCAGATCAATTTCCCGTTCAGCCCCAGCGACTCGCCGAGCGCCTCCATCTGCGCCGCGTAGTCCGGCGTCCCGCCGCCGATGCAGACAAAGCGGATATCTGCCCGCTCCCCCGCCAGACGCGCCGCCGCCCGCAGAAAGGTCGGATGGTCCTTGATCGGGTCGAGCCGCCCCACCAGCCCGATCAGCGTCTCGTCTGACCCAATGCCCCAGGCGGCGCGGAGGGCCTGACGCGCCGCGCTGTCCGGCTGGAACTGCTCTGTGTCAATGCCGTTGGGGATGACGACGATGCGGCGGCCCGAAAAGCCGTGCGCGACGCAGTGCCGCCGCCCAGCCTCGGAATTGCAGACAATCAGGTCCGCAAAGCGGGACCCAAAGCATTCCAACCGGAAGAGCAGTCCTTCGGTCCAGTCATACCGCCGGAAGTCCATGTAGGAGCCTCGAATGCCCCACACGATGCGCGTCTCCCGTAGCCAGGGCTTGAGGGCGGCGGCCAGTAGATTAGAGGTCGCCAGGTAGCCGTGCAGGACATGAGGACTGCGGCGGCGCATCTCGCGCAGGAGACGGCCCGCAAAGCCGAAGACGTCCCAGCGCCCGCGTTTATCCAGGCAGACCTGCTCCAGCCGGGGGATTTGCTGCACCTGGTCATGGAACCTTCCACCCCCATAGAAAGTAATCAATGTTACCTGGAACCGCAACGTGTCCAGGCTTTCCAGCAGCGTGACCAGTTGGCGCTGCGCCCCGCCAGTGTCCATCTGCCGGATCAAAAAACAAAGCCGAATCACCGTAGATTGTCCTCAGTCCGAGTATTGTCCTCAGTCCGAGTATTGTCCTCGGGCCGCGCGTTGACAAAAGCGAACTCGTTGCAGCCATGTCCCCCGGCACAGGTGGTCATCTGCTTCAGGTCAAACCCACGGCGGCGGAAAAACTCGAAAATGGCTTCGGGCGTGGCGACCTCAAAGGGATAGCCTCCGACCCAATCCACAACGTCCCGCCACGGCGACATGCCGCGCACTCCGTCATAATTGCGCCAGGAGGCCAGCGGCCGCCCCTTCGCCGCATCCCGGAGCAGCGTCGGCCCCCACAGACGAAGAAACGCGGGCCACAGGACCAGGAATTTCAGGCGGCTCGGCAGGCGGTTGTAAGCCTTCTTGACCGCCGTCCACTGGCGGCTGGCGCGGCCCTGGTCGTTGTAGATCGCGATGTAGAGAGACCCGCCGGGGGCGACCAGGGGGGCCGCATTGCCCAGCGCCGGCCACATCGCGCCGGTATGGTGCAGCACGCCCCACGAGTAAACGACATCGAACCGACCCAGGGTCTTCAAATAACCTTCATCCAGCGCCGAGCCTTCTTCCACCCGCCAGTCCGGGTCGTCCGGGAAGAAGCGCCGTCGCAGCTCCTGGGTGCAGGCGACCGACTGCGGATCGTAGTCGAAGGAATAAACCGCAGCGCCCAGGCGGCGCGCGGCCAGGCTGAACAGCCCGCTGCCGGAGCCGATGTCCAGAAACCGCTTGCCGTGCAAATCAGGGACGTCGAGAAAGTCCTTGAGTGAGGTCTCAGCCTGCACGATTCGATCGTCACTTAGGACTTTGAGAAACTGGCTCCAGTTCTGCCCAAACTCAAAACGCTGCCCTTGAGCAACTTCCTTGGCTTGCTCGTGTGTGTCTATTCCAGGGGGGGCGGGATGATCCGCCGGCGGCGAAGACGGGTTGTTCATGAAAGCGAAGGGTCCTTCATTGGGTAACTCGACACTTGTCGTAAGAGTGTGCAGAGAAAGATTTTCAAGACCCCCTAGCCCCCAATAATGGGGGAACCGGAGGGAGCGTAGTCCGCTTCCGGCTCCCCCATTATTAAGGCTTTATTGGGGTGGGGGCGGGGGCGATCTTACGCCTTTTTATACACACTCTTAGGGACATAACCACCATGCACATATCGACACCATTCGCCCTCCCCGGCGACTGATGACCCTGATGATGGCCCTGATGATGGGCTTGGGGCTGGGGCTTATGCTGGGACTGGGGCGGCGGGAGGAGCGGGGGGCGGTCACGGCGGTTTAATCCTCCGCCCGAACAAATACCTTGGTGATATGCAGTTCGTATTCCAGGCGATACCCCGCAGCGGACAGGACAGCACGCGGGCTGCGGTCTGCTGACTGCTCTTGGTCCTCGACCAACACCACTCTGGGGCGGTACTTGCCCCAGTCGTTGGACTCAAGCACCTCGCGGTCGTGTCCCTCGCAGTCAACAGATAGAAAATCGATGGCCTGAGCGTTGGGCAGGTGGGAATCCAATATCTGACTGAGCGGCAACGCCTCCACGTTCACCCTTTTCGCGGAGGCGTCCCGGCCTCGGAACAAGTGCGTGTGGTCGTCAATGCCCGAGTAATGTCCGTCGCAGGTGAACGGCACGACACCCGCCTGCGTGGATACCGCTGCGTTGATATTGATGTCTCCTGGCCGGCAGGCGGGGAACCGCCGGAAGTGGTCGGGGTTAGGCTCAATGTTGATCCCACGCCAGCCCCGTCTGTAGAAGAGATAGGTGTTCGAGATTTCGTATGGGTGGAAAGCCCCCACATCAACGTAGTAACCCTGCTTCACGTCACCGAAAAAGGCGTTCAGGAAGGCGTCCTCACCGAACTGAGAGTATGACGTGCCGCTGCCATAGGCGGCGTCAATCAGTCTCAATTCACGGCGACGGCACCGCCGCCAGGTGAGCACAAAGGGGCGCAGGCGGTCTTTGAGGTGATACAGAGACATGGCAAAATTATACCACAAAATGTGAATATGCCAGCACCTGCTTGTCCTCTTGTTGGGCGTTCTGGGCCTGACACTTGTGGCTGGGGCCAACCGATGCACAATCACAACCGTCGTGCGCCCCACCACAAGCTCCGAGAGGGAACCCTAAGAGACTGTATAAAAAGGCGTAAGATTGCCCCCCGCCCCCCAATACTGGGGGAGCCAGAGGTCACTGTGGCCTTGAGGTCACTGTGGCCTTTCCTATTCCCCCATTATTGGGGGCTAGTGTTCTGACTTGGTAGAACAGATGGGTCTATTCATCGGCCCTTTTCAGAAGCGAAGCAGGCTAAAATCAACCTATCTATTCTACCAAGTCAGAACACTAGGGGGTCTTGATCGGCTTTTTATACACATTCTAAAGAACGTGTCGCCATGCGTCACGAAATCCGAGATTGAGAACAAGCTTCGTGACTCATTGATGAGCACGGGAACACCGTCCACGACTGGAAATTCCGTGCGGCAGGCAGGGTTGTCGCAAAACAGCGTGTCTCCGCTGCCAGTCAGCCCGCTGTGGCAGAGTGGGCAGACCATCTCGGACGTCCAATCACAACCCTCTGCCTCTTTGTGACCTGCCTCTTTGTGACCTGCCTCTTTGTGATCTGTGGATGACACCTTGCTTGTCGTCATGTCGTTCTCCTTATCAAAGCCTTGAGGCTGTTCTTCTGGGGGCGCCCCGCTCGCCTGCCCCCCGCGCCCAATGTGCAGGGGTGGGATCAGGTCGCCCCGCCCTCATCCTGGGGGGTATGCCGGTAGACGGCCAGCAGGTAACTGCTGATGATCGGCCCATTCCAGTGATCTAGAGGGGTGATGCGATTGCGAATGTAGCTAAACCCGCGCAGGATGAACCGAAGCACATGAGGAAGTTTGCAGCGCAACTTTGCGGCGACTCCGCCTGCGTTTCCTGCATGGCAGTCAGCCACCGACAGAAGGCCCGGATTAAGGCCCCCGACGTATCCGATCCAGAGAGGCGCCAGGTCATGTTCCACCGATAACCCCTTCATGAACGGTATGCTCATCACGTCTACATTGTGCGCTGCGAGTGTATCCGGATCTGTGAGGCGCTCCACAACGCCGTGTAAGCCGCGAAGGTTCGGGACGCCAAGAACCAAGTGGCCGCCCGGTTTGAGAAGGTCGATGTGGGCCGCCACCACCGGGGCAAGGTCCGTGAAGTGTTCGATGAACCCGAGTGATAAAACCACATCATAGGAGTGCTTGGGCAGGTCGTTCTGGAAAAAATCCTGTTGGAAAACTTTGCCCTCCACACCACACTCAGCCAGATTCTCCTCTGTCTTCTGACAGGCTACCGGGATATACTCGATCCCGTCCACCGCGTAACCCAACTTTTCATGAAAGAAGACCAGCCAGCGCCCAGGTGCGGCTCCGATCTCGATTAAAGTCTTCCCCCGCCCGTCCGGCATCAGCCGTAAGAACGCGCGGCTGAGGCTGCGATCAAAGGAAGAAAGAGAATTGACACGAGAAGGAACCTTCAGAGAAGCCCAAAATTGATCCCAAAAATCTTCGCTCGTCAGCCGCATTTCCTCGATTGCCTCATCCATACAATTGCCTCCTAAACCCTCTTGGCGTCGAGCCTGTAAAAAAGATAGCCGATGGGGAAGCTGATCGCCCACAGGAGGCGGGCGAGCGGATTATGCAGGCCGCGTACCTGTGCTTTCAGGCCCTGGCCGACATGAAACGAGAAGCGGCTGTACAACGCCGCCGAGCGCAAGAAGATAAGCGGTGCATGGCGGGACCACCGGATTTCATCATTCAATCTGGATTGATTATCCATCAAGCAGCCCAAAGAGATTCTATTCATGGGCGCCTGTGTCAATTGATCCGGTCTTCCGGCCTGTCCCTCATAATAAATGCGGAGCGCCTCATTGATAAAACGCCAGGTGTAATGCTGCGCGATCTTGCGCCAAATGATGCTCTCGGGGATGTACTTTGACCCTCCGACCGGAAACGGGAATTGCTTCAATACGTCCGTTCTTAATATCCACCATTTCTCACCTCTTACCTTATACTTGAAGAGAATCTCGGCGAAATTGCTGTCCATGATATCCTGGGGAAAGCGGTCGCCGACGAGATGCCCCTGCACATCTATGCAGTGAGACATCACGCCGCAGAACAGATGCCGCTGATCTTCGGGAATGGACCGCCAGTGAAAGGCAAAGCGCTCCAGCGCATGGGGCAGGCAGGCGTCGTCCGAATCGAGAACCATGAGCAGCTCCCCCTGCGCGTCCCGAACGCCCGCGTTGAAGGCGATGTGCTTACCCTGGTTGGGCTGCCAGGAGTAGCGGATGGGGAAATCCGCCGTCTGTTGCCACGTCTCCACCAGGCCGCGCGTGTGATCCGAAGAGCCGTCATCAACGATCAGCCACTCGAAATCCCGGAACGTCTGCGCTTGCAGGCTTTCAAAAGCCCGATGCAGAGTATCGGCGCGGTTAAATGTCGCCGTGAAAACGGTGAACAGGGGCGCGGCCTGCTTCGTGCCGTCTTCGTTGAGGGTGTCTTCGTTGAGGGCTTTTTCATTCTGAGGCATGGTCATCGATATTTCTCGGTGTCGGCGTGTCGTCAAGCTTTCGTCGTTGCCGGAAGGGCGCGAAGCAGGAAGACATACATCGTGCCGCAAAAGACCATTGACACGACGGCGGTCGAGAGCGCGATCCCGGCGACGCCCAGATACCTGGCAAAAATGATGTCCAGTGCGAGGTTCAAAGACACGCTGATGAAACTCACAATGAAGATGCTGTCATTGTGTTTCAGCGCGGAAATCAGCCGTGTGTACATCATCCCCAGTGTGTAGAAAGGGAGCTGCATTGCAAAACAGGCCTGTACATGGCCGACGATCTGACTGTCGCGGGCAGTGAACGCGCCGCGCTCAAAGACGAGGCGCACAAGCGGAACAGAAAAATAGGCCAGCAGCAAGGCGACCGGGACCAGCGCAAAAAGAATCAGCACTGTATAGGATTTCAGATCTTTCCGCAGCTCCTTCCAGTTCTCTGTTGCCGCAAGGCGCGAAAAATGCGGCAGCACGGCAATGATCACCGCCGTTGAGGTGATGCTGATAATCAGCGCGATGAGCTTGTAGCCGTAATTCAGCGTTGCCACTTTTCCAGACCCCAGGGTCGCGGCGATTGTCTGGTCGGCAAGACTGGTGCCGCTGAACACCAAAGCCGCCGCCGACAGTGGCATGTACTGGCGCATCACCTGTCGCAAATCGGCATCCATGCGCCGCCATTTCGGGAGCGGGGAAATCCCGCGCTGCTGTAGACGGAGGCCGACCAAGGCCGCTTCCAGACACGCGCCCACCGAGGTCCCGACGGCCAGCCCCCAGACACCCCAGGTTTGAACCCGAAAAAGAAGCACGGCTGTGACAACAAGGGACGTGATGATGGGGACGACGGCGGGGAGCGTGAATTCTCCTTCGGCATTCAGGACCGCGCCCCAGGTGATTGCCACCCCGGTGACCGCCACGATGGGAAGGACCGCGCGGAACAGTCCCCGTGTGAAAATGAGCTTCTCCGGGCTGAAGCCGGACGCGAGGAAGGGAAGAACAAGCGGAAACAGCAGGGCGAGCAGGGCGGAAATGAGCAGAAGCAGGCCGAGGCTCCAAAACATCACGCCTGCGAAGAGCCTGTGAGCCGCCTGGTTTCCTTCCCGTTCCTGGACCTGCATGTAAGTCGGGATCAGCGCGGAATTGAAGGAACCGGCAATCACGCTGGTGACTAGTGCCGGCAGCGAATAGGCCACCAGAAACGCATCCAGAGCATCCCCGACGCCAAGCTGGCGGGCAATAAAGGTCTCCTTGCCGGCCGCGACGATCTTCACCAGCATGGTCAGCCCGCCGATGGTCAGCATCGTTGACAGGAGGCCTCGATTGAAGGTGCGGACCTGGGAGCTTCCCCATTGCCTGATTTGAGCTTTCAGCATCGTGAGCGTTTGCAGCGCACTGAGATGGTCCTCCGTTACGGCCGTCATCGGGAGCTTCTCGGAGGCACGGATTTTGTCGAAGATGTTCATGATTGGGACGGCGCCTCGCCGGAGGGCGCCGGCGACAGGAGCACCCGGCGCGCTTTGTCCAGAAGCAGCAGCAGGCCCGGCCCGCCGATCAGCACCAGCAGGCCGTAGGCTAAGACATGATGGCGGACCGCCGTGCCCCAGTTGATGGTTCCCAATGCCCACAAGAACTCCATCGTCAGGAACAGCGCCAAAAGGAACCCAATCCGGCTGCGCGCCTCGCCGGTCGAAAGCCGCCACGCGCGCCAGGATGTGACGAGCAGGATGAAACGGACTCCCCCCTCCAGCATCGCCTCGATGTCCAGTGGCGAGCCAATCTGCCAGGGGAACGGCGCGAACATGTACTGGACCAGCACCGGGGGCAGCGTGGAGGCAAAGCGCAGCGGCGTCGAAGCGTCCAGCATGATCCCATAAGCGGCGCGTGCGTCCTGAACGCTGTGCATGCGATAGTTCTGTGCGAATTCCAGCGCTTTGCCGGACGCTAAGGCCGCACTGGCCCCGCCAATCTGCTTGACCGACGCCGCCATCGCAGTCAGCAGCAGGGCGGCCACAACCAGAACAAGGGCGCGCTTCCACAAGATGCCGAAAGCGCTTCCAATCCCCACGCCCCAGTAAATGCTGGCGAGGACGAGGAACACGGAATACACAACCAATCCCTGATGCAGCAGCCCTAAGCCGAGCGCGGAGAAAAGCAAAAAGGCAATGTTCCGCCCGGAAACGCGGCTGCGGACGCGCAGTGCCCAGTAAGTGGACAGCAGCACGAAGAGGACCTGCCAGGACTCGCGCAGGGTCACGGACAAAAAGATCAGGCCCGAGAGCGATAGGCCGAACAGCAGCAGCAGGCCGGCGCGGAAGCGCGAGAGGCCCGCCAGGGCGCAGAGTTTGACCAAGACAACGCAGGACAAGGCGAACGCCAGAACCGAAAGTTCCTCCCCCAAAAACAAGGACGGGCCGAACAGCCGATAAAAAAAGCCAAGCAGATGTGTATAAAGGAGTGTCCCGGCCCCCAGCAGGTCCTCACCGACATTAATGCCTTGGCCCAGATCCGTGGCCTGGCGCTGAAACATAACGGCGTCGGCGTCGGCTCCGGGAACCGTGCCGACATAGGCGTTCACGACAGAAACCAGATGGTGCGCGGTCAGAACGACGACTCCGGCGAGGGCAAGCCGCCCGTCCCGCCGGAACTCCGGGACGGTCATCAGGAGCGCGTAGGTCAGGTACAGAAGCACCCATCCGGCGGCGTCCTGGGGGAAGACCGCGATCAGCAGGGGCAGCGCACCCAGGGCGACCAGGGCCAGCCAGGAGAGTCGGGGAAAGATCCGGCCGCTGGGGTGTTCCGCCAGAGGAAGCGCGACGCTCATCGGGGCACGATCCCGTTCTGCGCTTCCAACTTCTGCGCGTGCAGTTCCGCCGCCGGCCGCCGGCCCGGCCTCTGCCGCATCCGCACCAGATACTCGATGGACAGCCACAGATTCAGGGCGAACAGCACGACGCCGACGCTGATCGCCGCCAGAAGCGCCGGCCCCGGCTTGCCGGAGGAAGGCACCCGGCCTTCATCAATGACATCCATGAGGCTCCCGCCGGCCATCGTCTGCATGGAGAGGGCGGCATACTGCGTCGCTGCCGTCTTGTAAACTTCCAGGTGCAGGAGCATGTCGTTACGCTGCTGTTCTACCTCCGCGCCGAACCGGCGGCCGGTCTTGAAATTCCGCTCCGCCGCGCCGATCTGCCGTGTGACGGCGTTGTATTTCGCCCGCAGGGCATTGAGTTGCACCGTCTCCGAAGTCTGGCCGCGCTGCAATGCCTGGCTCTGGAGGCGAAGCCGTGCCTGCGCTTCCCCCAGGCGCTCACGGGCGGCGACGACGTCGGGGTTGTCGTCGGCCAAATCAATTCGCAGGTTTTGCAGATCGGCGGCGGCGCGGCGGACCT
>JAABUQ010006350.1_pt1 | contig 10546 bp, 9 predicted proteins | sample 5560001 | NCBI WGS metagenome assembly JAABUQ01 (sample SAMN10711888, study PRJNA513371) | rock metagenome | isolation source: Antarctica rocks | place: Antarctica: Victoria Land, Finger Mt nord | collected 2015-12-18 | reverse complement strand
GCCTCTGCGCTCACGGAGGCCGTCGCGCTCATCGGTGATAGGCTCAACCTCCAGTCTGCCTGACGTCTGGGGCAGCGCAACGCCTCGGGGAGCCCCTCCGTCCAAGCTTGAAATTTGCAACAGAGCCGCCTTAAGGCAGGTTGGTTGGTCTCATAATCCTAAGAATCGGATTTCCGGCCACGTTCTCTAGCGGAGAATAGACCAGGTGGGTTGCCGGGTCCACGGCGACCGTATGGGCGTGGGGCATCTCGAACTGCCCAAGTAAGCGCAACTTCGGACCATCTTCCTGAAAAACCGACACTGTACCCGATTCAGACGAAACATAGAGGCGCTTCAGTCCAGGGTCGAAGGCGAGCACGTCGGGATCTTCGCCCACCTGCTGAACAGCAAGGAGCTTCATCGTTTTGAGATCAAAGACAGCCAGAGAGTGATTCTCCTCGCCCGCGATGAAGGCCAGACGGCTGTCCAGATCGAGCGCGATGCCGTGGGGGTTCTCGATTCCAGGAAGCGGGGAGCGCGAGATGGTCTTCATGGCGGCCGGGTCAATGGAAACCAGATCGTTTTTACCGTGCACTGCGACCATGATGTGCCCGGAGCTAGGGTTATAAACCGTGTTGCCGGCTCCGCCTCCAAGCGGGATGCTGGCCAGCAGTTTGTTAGTGACTGCATCTACGCCGCCATGTTCATCTGAGATGAAGACTCGCTTGGTCGATGGAGAGTACGCAAGCCCGTCAGGATAGGTGACAGGGCCACTCGTTCCAACCATCTTGAGCGTCTGCATGTCTACTGCGGCGACTTGATGATCACCAGTGACCGAGGCGTACACGCGCCCGACTTCCGGAACCGCAAGAACGCCGTGCACGCGCTTGAAGCCATCCAATTTCGCAATGACCTGCCGGGTTTTGGCCTGCCGCTCTCAGGAAACGTGGTCAATTGATCCACCTGGGCCTCGATCTGATCGTCGATCCTGGCAGCGGCGCGCGGACTATCGGCTTCAATGTAGTCGAAGATGGCCTCCCGGTCAGAGATCGCAAAGAGGCTCCAGACGATCTTCATCCTTGATTCTCAGCCTGAAGAGCTGCCGCCCGTCGCCGAGCGAATCGGGCCTTTACCTCTTCATTGGCGACTGGAGGGCGACGATCGTCGATGGCCTCCTGAACTTTGGATCGAAACCATGCGTCGTGCGCCGGGACGGTACGAATCCGTGGACCACGTCATAGCCAAACAGGAGCGGAATATGCAGCCGCGACTCTGTCACCGCGATCTTTTGCAGTTGGTTGATCCGCACGGGATCTGTAAAGAAAAGAAATGACCCGACCCCGTTCCGGGCCAGCGTTTCCGCCTCCTCAGGCTTGGTGTACTGGCCGGCCGCCTGCTCCATCTGCTCGATCTTCTCCGTCGTCGTCATCTTCGCCATCAGTTTTGTGACAAACAGGTTCACCTGCGCGTCAGTGGGGCGAGCGGCTTCCTGCGGAAAAGCAGCGAAGGGCGCGGCGCAAAGGAGTGCAGCGGTCCAGATACTGCGGAGATGCATAGCGTGCTCCTGAGTGCCGATTGGATCTTTCAAAAATAGCGCTCCCTCACGTGGGAGGAGGCCTTTTCCGGACTGCTTTACGCCCATCTACGTATCCGATCGGTCCGATGGCTCGAATGGCTGCGCTGGAAGTGGTGGATTATGCCGAACACGGGGGCAGGCTCCTGGAGGTGTGTGATGACTGGCGGCGTTGAGCCGAAGCTTGCGGTTGGTTTCCACCGTTTCCGGAGGCATCGTGGCGAGGATGCGGTCGACGTCGGCCATGATCTCGCGGATGATCTCCGGGTGCTGCGCGGCGCAGCTATAGCTTTCAAGAGGGTCAGTGCGCAGGTTGTAGAGCTCCAGATTTGGAAGCCGATAGCCAATGTGCCCCATTGTGTGATCGTTAACATATATTTCGCCGTCGATCTGCGCGAATCGAAGCTTCCAATCTCCCTTGCGGGCGCAGTGGCATTGTTTGTTTGCATCTCCAGAGGGCATGAAATAGAGCACCGTATCGCGATCTTGAGGAGCATTGCCGCCGCGCAATTTCGCGGAGAGATCCCGTCCGTCGAGTGGATTCGGCGAGGGCGGCAGACCGCAAAGGGTCGTGAGCGTGGGTACCCAATCCATGTTGGACACCCACTCTTCCGCCACCGCCGGCGCGATGCCTTGGGTCCAGTGAGCCATGAGAGGAACACGGAAGCCGCCCTCAAAGGTGGAACCCTTGCGTCCACGCAGCGTGCCTGGAGAGCCCTGGAACCAAGGACCATGGTCGCTGGTGAATATCAGGAGCGTATCGTCGAACTGATTCTTACTCTTGAGAGAGTGAATGATTTCGCCCACTGACCAGTCAATTTCCATGACGGAGTCGCCATAATCGCCGAAGCCGGATCTCCCACGGAACCGTGCGGATGCCCGTGCCGGATCGTGCGGATAGGAATACGCCAGGTAAAGGAAGAACGGCTGTGCAGCGCTCCCGTCCAGGAACTTCACCACTTCTTCGGTATAGCGCGGGGTGAGCAGCGTACGATCCGTGTCCTGATCGATCTTCGTGGTGCCGCGCATCAGGGGCAGAGGCGCCATGTCGTCCGAGTACGGTACGCCAAACCAGGCGTCAAAGCCGCGCGCCGTTGGCAGGTACTCTGGACCGTCGCCAAGATGCCACTTGCCGATGGCCTGGGTGCGGAAGCCTTTCGCGCGAAAGAGATCGGCAAGCGTTGTTTCCGACAGATCCATTCCCGTCGGCGAATCAGGAAAATAAGCCCCCAGCGTATGACTGCGCTGCGCATAGCGACCGGTGAGAAGCGCCGCGCGTGCGGCTGAACAGATCGGATGACCTGAATTGCAACGAGTAAAGCGCATTCCTTCTTGAGCGAGCCTGTCCAAATTGGGAGTTGGTAGCTGCGAGCCATAAGAGCCAAGGTCGCCGTAACCGAGATCGTCACAGATGATGAGAATCACGTTTTGCGGTACAGAGCCGTCCTTGACGCGGCGGGGTGATCTCTGCGTGGCCGCTTGAGCCGTTGTTGAGTTAATCGTCGAGGCGGCGAGGGCCGCGATCTTAAGAAAATCCCTGCGATCCTTCTTCATCGTTGTCTTTCTGTTGTGCTTTGTCGCTTTTGCCCCAGGTTCATTGCCGCGGCTGCGTTCTGCAACGCGGCCATTAGCCTTCAGGTGCTGCTCACGAGCTCAACCGGAGGAGGCCTCACCATGATTGACGCGAGCCCCACTTATGTCCGGAGTGCTCAGAAGGTCACCTTTGCGGCAAACTGAAACTGCCTTCCAGCCGACCCTGCCGTTGTCGCCGTGCTGATTCCGAAGTTCCCAGCCCTGGTGGCGACCAGGTTTCCGTTTGCGTCGGGGGTCGAGGCATAGCTGTTGATGGTGCCGCCAGGCTGCGCAAAGTTTGGTGTGTTGCTGATATTGAAGCACTCAGCACGAAGCTGCAGTGCCAGCGCGTCATGAAGTGGAAAGGTCTTGAAGAGGGAAAGATCGGCCCGCCTCTGATGCGACCCGTTGACAATGTTTCTGCCTACGTTGCCCGCAGTTCCAATCGGCTGCCGGGCAAATGCGGCCGGATTGAGAAAGCCGAGCGTTGCATTCCGTGAGGATGAATACAGAGGCACACCCGGTACGCGGTTTGGACGGTCGCTAGTCACGGTGGGCAAGTTGATGTAGGCCCGGCCGTTCTGCGTGACGCTACTTGTAATGGCGAAAGGCGTACCCGTCTGCCAGAACGCGAGCGCGTTGACCTGCCAGTTGCCAAAAGCGAGACTCGCCAAGTGGCTCCCCTTGAAAGGAATCGCGTAGTTCGCGGTCGCGGCGATGCGATGGCGTACGTCCAGTGTGGAGTTACCATAATCGTAGGTGCTGACGAGCGCCGGCTGCAGGCCGTAACCGGCATCCCCATCGGTGCCCTGGTTGTTGGTGTCGTCCATTGTATGTGCCAGCGTGTAGTTTGCATTCAGAGTAAGGCCGTGACTCAGACGACGTTCGAAGCTGGTCTGCAACGAGTGATAGTTGGACACCGCGAAGCTGCCAAAATACTGGATGGTGTTTACATTCGGCAACTGCGCCGCATAGCGCAGCGCGGGGACCGTAGCGCTTCCGCCTGGAGCAGGAAGATCGTAGTTTCCAATCTGTGCGTTCAGGTGGCGGCCTAACTCCCCTACGTAGCCCACAGTGACGACATTGCCCTTGAAGTCCCGCTGCAATAGCAGATTGAACTGTTCGACATAGGCGTTTTTGTAGTTATACGGCTTGGACCAGACGGAGCCGCTCAGTGCGGTCGTCGACACCGTGGTCGGGAATGCCACGACACCTTGCGATACCGGCGTGGTGGAGATGAGAGTACCGGTCGCGAAGGCATAAGGCGGATTCTGCAGATAGAAGGCATTCTGTACATCGTTGGCGTAGAAGCTAAGTCCAAAACCGCCGCGAAGCACGAGGTTGGGCGTTGCCGTATAGGCGAACCCAAAACGTGGGGCAAGGTTGGCATGATTGGTCTGAATGCCACCGGTACTGTTGACAGTCAGGGTGGCAGTGTTCAGATCGAGATTACTGAAAAAGCTATCCTTCTCGTTTGGGGCCGTAAAGATGTCATACCGTAGGCCCATGTTCAGGGTCAGGTTCGGCAACGCGCGCCAGTCGTCCTGCACAAAAGCGCTGTCCTCCCATGTACGAACGTGCGGCCGGCGGGTGAGTCCCTGACGCTGGTAGTTGAACGGCTGTCCATGGAAGAAGTTGGTGATGGCAGCAATGGGAGATGCGCCGGTGAAGTTGATGGCCGGCTTGCCGTAGTTTTGTTGCAGATTACTGACCAGGCGGCGGATGACGGCTCCCCCAAGCTTCAAGGTGTGGTTTTTCTTGACCCAGATGATATTTCCGCTGTACTGGTAGGCGCTTTCGTTAAGGAGGATGGGCAGGAACGTCGCATCCCCGAGTCCTGTCCAGCCCCCACCGGGGCTGATGGGCGCGAGACCATCACAGCCAATGCAGCCGTTCGCATTAGGGATGTTGTACAGGCCACCTAAATTAAGGTTCTGCCCCGCATTGAGTTGGTTTACGTGGTCCAGGAAAAGCGTGTAGCCGGTACGTAGGTCCAAAAGCAGATTCGGCGTGAACGCATGCGTATAGCCCAGTTGCCCATTGTCCGTTGTGATTTCCGAAGCGCCTGGAAACGTTCCGGCGGTGCCGCCAGGTCCGATGTTGCCCACGGATGGGAGCTGGCCGGGGACGAAGGTGTTCACTTTGTTGTAGCTGTAACGCCCGAAGAGTGTGTCGGAATTTCGAAAGTGCTCGTCGATACGGACATCTCCCAGCGTGGTGTTCTGGGTGCGTGCGGGATTGTAAAGATAGTTATTAGTCGGTACGCTGGTGCCCGCAATGAAGCTGGTGCCCGGCTGGTTTGGTTTGGGATACAGACGGAAGTAGGCAAGCGCCGTGGGATCAGGGTTCGTGATGACGGGGCCGCCGACGTCCGACAGATCTCCGGGGTGATCGAACTCATAGGCGGATGGAACGGTCGAGGTATAGACGGTTCCGGTGGCGTCGACCTGGCGGAACTCCTCGAGATCGCCGAAGAAGAACGTCCTGTTCTTGATGACAGGGCCGCTGAGGCTGCCGCCGAACTGGTTCTGCCGCAATTCTGGCTTGCGCGGCAGGACGCTGGTTCGGGCAAAGTAGTTCCTTGCGTCTGTAACGTCGTTGCGAAAGAACTCGTACACGGAACCGTGGAACTGATTGGTTCCGCTCTTGGTCAGGATGGAAATCGCTGCCCCGGCAGTGCGTCCCACCTCGGCCGTATAGGTGTTCGTGTCTACCCGGACGCTTTGAATCGCCTCGACAGAGGGCCGCAGCATGATGAGCCCTTTGAAACGCTCATTGTTATCCAGGCCGTCGATCAGGTTGTTGTTAACCAGCTCATACTGGCCGTTGGCGGAGACGGAGCTGGATTGCCGGCGGTCATCCGGCCGGGTACCACTCGTCAGGGAGTTTGGCGCTCCGGCGTTGATGCCCGGCGCCACCTGGATGAGGCCATAGACGTTGCGGCCGTTGAGAGGCAGGTCGGCCACTGCTCGGGCGTCGATGGTAGAGCCTACGTTCGTGCTGTCAGTCTGGAGTGCGCTCGGCTGCGTTGTTACCTCGACGGTCTCCTCGCTGCCACCCGGCGTGAGCGAGGCGTCGATGCGCGCACGGTCGCCGGCGACGAGTTGCAGCGAAGGATTGCTGAAGGTCTTGAATCCGTTCCCCTTCACGCTCAAGCGATAAGTGCCCGGCTGGAGTTGCGTAAAGGTATAGCTGCCATCCCCTCCCGAGACGATGTCACGCGACGCATGAGTCCCGAGATTTTCAACATGAACAGTCGCGCCTGGGATGGCGGCTCCGGTGGAGTCCCTCACGCTGCCCAGGATGTCGCCCGTCGCAATCTGGGCAAAGACGCTGTGGGTGCCGAGAGCGAGAAGAAGCGCTGGCAGCAAGCAAGCCGATCCGCGTGCGATGGTCGGAGAGATAGCCGACGAGAGGGCCAGGCTGACGCGGATACGGAATGGCAACGAGAGTGTGATTTGACGGCTCAACAGGTCCTCCAGAGATTGCTGATCTTTGATCGCCTCCCCTTCAGCCTTTGTACGTTTCGTACACAAAGCACCGGGAACAGCATCGTTCTTAAGCGGTCCCGATGTTGCTCTCGCTACACGACGATTGAGAATGGGAAGCGTAAGAAAAGCCGGCTTTCCCGGGGAACTCTCGTAGGATCAAGGAAAAGCGTAGGATGGCTCCGATGGAAGGAAGTGTAAAGACAGCAGCTTCCCAGGGAATGCTGGCTCGGGAGCAGGAAAGTGCGGTGACGCGGCTGCTCGCGAGCCAGATTTTCGCAACCGCTCCACGGCTCCGTGAAGTTCTCGCATACCTGGTTCAGGCGCTTGAAAATGGCACGACAGAACAACTCAGTGAACAGACCATCGGACAGGAAGTATTCGGCAAGGCGGTCGGATACAACGCCAGCGAAGACAACATCGTCCGAGTCACGATTCGCCATCTTCGCAGTCGCCTTGACGAATACTACCGGGCAGAGGGTCGGGGCGAACTCTGGATTTTGACGATCCCCAAAGGTAAGTATGTTCCACTGCTCCTGCCTGGTGTCCCGAAATCAGCGGATCTGCCAAGGCTGGATCGTTTACTGGACGAGTCGGCTTTGGCAACCGAGGTAAATCGTCCTGTGCCCGCCTCGCTGGCGGTAGAACAAGATTCGCGAACTACATGGGGATGGATTTCACAATGGCATCTGTGGATCCTTGTTGCCTTATTCGCTGGGATGGCGTTTGGCTACCTTCTGAAAACACGGGGCGACACGCTGCCTCGCGTTTCCTCTGGAGTGCTCGGGCGGCTCTGCCAGCCAGGCGGCACGATGTCAGTGATCGTGGTCGATTCCAACCTGCATGCATACCGTCAGATCTTCCATCGTCAGGTTACGCTGGACGAGTATATTCAACGCACCTACGCAAAAGAGGCTCTCGACACGCAGGATACGCGGGTCGCAGACGCTCAGCGCTTTGCCACCGGAGGCAACGAAACCAACGTATCTTCCGCGATCGTTTCCGCTGCACTGAAACAGGCACTCGTGGGAAGACATGTCAGTATCAAACACCCGCATGACGTTTCGATACGGGAATTTCAGGATCAGGAAGACATCGTTCTTCTTGGTGGTCCGTATATCAACCCGTGGGGCCAGCTTTTTGAGAACCATCTGAATTTCCGGCTGTCCACATCGCCATCGGCTCCGGCCTCATCCTTTATCCAGAACGTACAACCTGCCGCTGGGGAGCCTTCCGACTACGTTGCACACATGGACGGCACTTTGAACGTTAACTATGTTCGGATCGCTATCCTGCCGAACTTCCGCAACTCTGCGCACGTTATTCTGATGGGAGCCACGAGTGCTGAGGCCCTCGAAGCAGCCGGGGTGTATCTCCTCTCAAACGAATCCGTGACCGAGCTGCTGAGCATCTTCCACGCTCAATCTTTCGAAGCTCTACCTGCCCTGGAATTTGTTTTGGAGGTTAGGGGTCTTGATTCCGTTCCGGACAATCAACGCATTGTCAGCCATCGAAGTATTTCGGACAGCAACGCTCGTTGATGCTGCCCTATCGATCAAGCAGTCAGTACTTTAGAAGAATGGAGCCTATGATGTCCAGGAAGCAGGGAGGCTCAGCTTGCTGTCCCCCCGCGCGGGATCCGTCGCCGCTCCCAGCCCAGGCAGCCTCGGAGCAGTCGCTTTCAAACGCGGCCGATCTCTCGAACACGATCTACCTCGAAAGTGCTCGCTTTCTGATGGGATCAGACCATGAGGAAGTTCAGCAAGGGGATGGGGAAGGTCCTGTGAGAGAGGTGGCTCTCAGCGGCTTCGTGATGGATCAGTTTCCCGTAACGAACGCCCGCTTTTCCATCTTTGTAAAGAGCACCGGGTATGTAACGGAGGCGGAGAGGTATGGATGGTCCTTTGTCTTCTGGTCTCACATTCCCAGGCAGCGCTTCTGGCAACTCGTGGAAAATACGGTTGCAGATGCGCCATGGTGGTGCAAGACTCCTGGAGCGAAGTGGGACTCTCCTGAAGGGCCGGGTTCAACCATTCAAAGGCGGGAAGATCACCCGGTCGTGCACGTCTCCTGGAACGATGCCCAGGCCTTTTGCGCGTGGGCCGGCAAACGGCTGCTTACCGAAGCGGAGTGGGAGTATGGCGCGAGAGGAGGTCTGGTGCAGAAGGTATATCCATGGGGCGATAAGCTGCGGCAGGCAGGACAACACCGCTGCAATATCTGGCAAGGCGAGTTTCCCAAGCATGACACCGCTGACGATGGATATGCCGGCACTTGTCCCGTCGATGCATTCCCTGCAAATGGATTTGGGATCTATTCCGTGAGCGGCAACACCTGGGAATGGTGCGCCGATTGGTGGACGACGGAGCACGATCTGGAGGCGCCAATCATAGATCCTCGCGGGCCTGCTTCCGGAACAAACTGCGTTATGCGTGGCGGTTCCTTTCTATGTCACAAGTCGTATTGCAATCGTTATCGCGTATCGGCCCGGACATCACAGACTCCAGATAGTTCTACATCGAACATCGGCTTCCGTTGCGCCACGCTTCGCTCTGTCCTTGCATAACAGGCTAGCCCGGCGCGTTCACCCGTGTTGCTTATAAACCCAGACCATATCCCTCCTGCTCGATGCTCAGCTCTGGCACGTCCAAGGAGTGCGAATGAACTTGGCCATCAGACATGGCTTAATCCAGCCCTTCCTTGGCGCTGATCGGCTCACGGTTCCGGTCATAGAACTGGCCGTCTTCACCGTCAATGTGAATGTGTCGGCCTGTCCCAACGTGCTGGTAGCTCTGGACCGTACCAGTCTCGGCCTTCCAATGAAACTGATCCGCTTCTTTGGGCGAGAGCGCATTGTTAAGAGGCGTCCAGTGCCGCTGATGCTCCTCTCAGCTGTAGATCCTCTCGCGTACTTCCGTAGCCTGCTTCGGCTCGATCTCCCGTTCTGCGGCCTTAGCGATCTCGGGCACATGAGCGCTCTGGTGAGACACGTCGCGGGCTTAGGGATTCGGGCAGCTTCTCGCGGTCACTGGTGAAGATCTGCGCGTCGTGCGCTCCCCGCGAGACGGAGACGTAAGCCATGCGGTTGTTAATGAGGTCCTTGGCTCCCAACTCCGTATCTACATTGATAAGCACCCGGTCGGCGGTCTGCCCCTGGCTGGAATGGCTGGTCACCCCACCTCGGAACCTGACCCTCGGGAGCGCGGTAGCCCTTTGCAAGGCGGCCGCTGACATCGTAATGGGAGACGCCGCGAGACTCTTTGAACTGAGCGTAGACGTGTTCAAGAAAGAGGCTGCACTCGGCCTTTGCTTCCAGCGCCGCCTTTATATTTGCTTCCATCATGGCGGCGTCAAAGCGTTCGATGATGGAGCCGTAGAAGTTCACACACGCGGGGCCATCCGAGGCGGCGGGAAATTGCGCGGTCCGCTGCTGATGTTCCACCCTGCTTCCGCTTACCCATGACGCCCTCCGGCTTTGGTTCTGAAATGGATTGGCTGTGTCTCTCCTGAGACACGCCTTGGCCCAGACCCACGCAGGGTCCTTGACCTCGCGATAATTGAGACAAAGCCTGGGCTGCTCCAATGGTGGACACAAGCGAATGCCCTATGGAATGAGAATCGTTCGAGTGAGCGGATGCAACTTTTTGATCGACTGGACTACCAACGGACTCTTTCGAAGCAAATCCCGACATCCAGTTTGAGGGTTGTGTATAAGGGGTCACCACACCAAACGTCAAAAATCGTACGCTAAGGAAATTTGATCACTCGTTTGAGGATGCGAAGGGGCGTAAAGGCCTGAACGAGCCCTTCCGTAGGCGTCCGGCAGCCTGCCAGGTGTAATCGCCGGTCAGGTTGACGTGCTCCCAGCCGATGGGTGAGAGGTGGACCAAGGCTTCGTCTTCGATATCTATGCCATGCTCTCGCAGGGCGGCGA
>JAABUQ010012478.1_pt1 | contig 10548 bp, 1 predicted proteins | sample 5560001 | NCBI WGS metagenome assembly JAABUQ01 (sample SAMN10711888, study PRJNA513371) | rock metagenome | isolation source: Antarctica rocks | place: Antarctica: Victoria Land, Finger Mt nord | collected 2015-12-18 | reverse complement strand
TAATTAACAATATTTATAATATATAATATATAAATAGTAAAATAATTATCTTTAAGAACCAGGATAATATTGATTTAATCTATTTACCTTTTAATAATATTAGCTATATTGATTAGTATTTAATCTGCTATTTAGCGTTTTTACTTAATTAAGACAATTAATTAAGAACCTTGAATAATCTCTTTAAACTTAAGTATTATAATTAAATCGGTTTTATTAATACAAATATACCTTAATATAAAGGAGAAGCTTTATTACTAATATTACTATTAATAGAGGGTAGTAAAAGAGAATTCTCGGAAGAACTTAGAAAGAAATAGAATATAAGAACAAAGGCTAATCGTAAATTAATTTACTTAACCTATTATATATAATATAAATAAGAGGATAAAGATTAACCTAAATTTAAATTTGGGAAAGGTTTTTTTATATATTAATTATTATAATTTATTATAAAGCTGGTAAGCTTAATATTATTTATAAATAATATAAATATATTAACTTTCTTTATCTTCTTTATTAAAAAGAGTAATATACGCAAAAGACTTATAAGAAGCTTTAATATACAATTTATTAGAAAGAATAAGATACTTAGCAGGTATAAGAGGTATTATACGAGTAGGGCGTTTATATTTTAAGGAAGGAAATATAATATTATTATTAATAATATTAATAATAATATTACGCTTCCTCTTATAAATAGGGGTAGTAACAGGCTTCTTAATATATTTAGTTTTAGCAATCGAACCCTTCTCCGTTTATTTTGCTACTCTTACTTATTCTTTATTTATTATATATAATTAGCCTGAAATTATTTATAAATAATATTTATATTTGCCTATAAAGAAAATATTTTATTTAGTTAAAATTTCTAGATAATTTTTATCCTTTAATTAAAGGATTTTATATTTATTCTCTTAGAAACCCAGAAATTCTCTCTATTTACGCTTTATAAATAATTAATCTTTCGTAGTAAAATCTTTTATATTAATTTATTTAAACCTAGATAATCGTTAGCCAAAAATAGTAATATAAAGATTGATATATTTACGTATAATAAACCAGGTATAAATTCCTATATTATTTATATCTTTATTATATTTCTTACGGGTATCGGAGATTTCTATATTAATAATAGGAATATTCTCTTAATTAATAATAATATTAACTATCTTCTTATACGCTACTACTTAAATAATCTGATCGTATATATAGTCGGTAATAATAATATAAAAATAATATATATAATCTTAACTTATCCGATTGATTTTGCTATTACTTTAAAGTACGGTATTTATATTGCTAGGTATATTTATAAATATTATATTCGAGTAATCCCGCTAGAGATTTAGTATAATAGCTAAAATACGTATATTAATAATCAGGATTTAATTATACTTTTCAAAGTTATTAAAATAGTTTATAATATTATCTTAATTAGTAAGTTTATATTAAGCTTGTATTCCTAGGACTTTGAAACCGATATTTAATAAAATTATTTCTATTATTTATTATATTAATAATTAATTAATAAAGACGATCAGTTTATATTAATAGTAGTTATAAATATCGTATACTAATACTACAAGAAACTTAAGCTTAATTGTTATATATATATTATATTAAGCGAACTTTGTTTTCGAATCGTAATTAGGAAGGGAGGAAACTAAATATATTAATTTAAAATAATACAAAATCTTATAATTATTAAATAGATTGCTATAAATTATCTCAATATTAATTATATTAACTTTTGTTTACCGGAAGAAATTATTTAATTAAATATTAAATATAATATAATATAAACATCAATAGTCTTTTATATTGCGGAAACCTTTTATTATCTCTTTATTTACCCTTTTGCTAAAGATAAGAGCAATTATATAATAAATATAAATATAAGCCTTAAGCTTTATAAATTTTATTTCTAATTCGATAATTTTCTAAATAACAAAAAGGATATTTTGGCTAATACGAATAATCTCTTTATAAATATTATATATTTATATAACTATAATTCTTTGCAATTAGAAGATAATTAAAATTAATAAAATAATTTAATTAATAATATTAAGATTAGTTTACTTTCTAGCTATTATAAGACCGCTCTAAATATAAAAAGAAATAGGATTTAATAGCTAAAAATACTATTAAATATTATCTGCAGATATTATTCTTATATTAATTTCTTATTTAATATAATTATAATTTTCGATCAAAAAATCTATATAAAGGTTTTTATCCTCCCTTTCTTTGGCTATAAGGTTATAATTAGGGTTTTATATAAAATCAAAGAAGCTATAAAGGTCCCTAACTTTATTAGCTATTGGGGTACCGGAGAGAAAGTTTATATATAATAAATTAAAGAAAGCAATTAAAATATATATATAAATACAGTTTAATTTCAATTTCTAGGCTTTATTATAAATAATTCGGCCCTAAATTCTAAAATAATATAATCGGATATATTTTATATTTTTTTCGGCAACTTTTATAAATATATTTTCTTTATAAGCGATATTATTATCCTCCGAACTTTACTTATATTATAAACCTTTTATTTTCTTAATTAATTTTTCCTTAATAAATTAGAAGGAACAGAATAATCAGATAAAATAAAAGAAAATAATAATAATTAAATAGGTTTCGGGTTTATTCTTTAATTTATAAAAGTAATAAAGGAGGTTAAGAATACAAATATTTAGGGTTTTAGATCGGAATTTCAATAACTTAATATTAAGGGAGCCGGTAAAATACTTTATAAATTTTAAAATATTAAAGCTTTCGCGATATTCGTTTTTCTATACTTTAATAATATTAGAAGGGCCGAAGATTAGAATATTATAATAAATATAAATAGAAATAATAATTATAAGCCTCTTAATTTTAACTATTTTATTTTTTAATAAAATTTTTTCTGGGATATTTTTATTTTCTTCCTTTTCTTTTTTTGGTTTTTCCTTTTTTTTTTTTTTTTTTTTTTCCTCCTTTTCTTCTATAACTAAGTTAGGAATACCGTTCTTATTAAAATTATTACCTTCGATAGCCCTAATATTATTTATAAATAATATTAGGATAAAGTCAGGAATCGAGATTAAGAAATTTTTAATAATATAAATATTCAAAATAAAATAGCTAACGATTTCGATCGTTTTATTAAGTCTTATATTATTTATAAGCAATTACTTTCTTAAGCCGGAAGCCTCTAATAATTATTTTTAAATCAAAAATATTATTTAATATATTTTTAATATTTTATAATTGCTTTTATTTCTTATTAACGCCTTCTTTTTACTTTTATCTTTAAAAATAATAAAGGGGACAAATAGCTAATTAAGATTAAATATTAATATAATATACGATTTATTATATATTAAAATATTTATAAAAACTTTATTTAAATTAAATTAAAAACTCTAAAATTTGAATCAGATAAAAGGGGTTATATCTTTTATATTCCTTAACTTAACTTTGTTTTAAGCTTTTATTATTATTTAAATTATAAAATTAATAAATATATTTTTTACCGGTATTATTCGCTCAAATTCCTTAATAATAAGCGTTTAAATATCCTTAATAAATATAATTAATAATAAATCGGCGTTTAGAAGCGGGTATAGAACCTTAATACTCTTTCTAAAATCTATAATAAAAGCTTCTTAAATTAATAATAATATTTAAATATATTATCCTTTGCTATTTATAACGGTAAGGTTTGACTTTCCTATTTTTTAAAGGATAATATTAAGATTACTCTTATATATAATAAAATTGACGTTATATTGCTTTCAGGTTTTACTAAAAGATAAATAATTTACCTAATTAGCAAACTCCTTATTATTTATAATAATAAGGTATATTCCTAAATCTATTAATTATTAATTAGCAATATTTTCTATAGATAATTTCGCTATATTAATAATTATATCCTTTTTCGTTAACCTTAATTCTTTATTTATTAGGAATTCCGGGATAATAGCAATATTATCTTATACTTTATTTGTAATATTATATATTAATTTAATATTTATCTTTTTAAATCGATAATATATATTATATATACGATATTAATCTTCTAGGGAATACTCTTCGATTTTATATATATTTAACGCTTTATTTAGGAAGTAATCAGGGATATTTATAATAATTCGATATATTATTTAAATTTATAAAGTATAGCTGTAGTAATCGCCTTCGAAAAGGTATTCTCTTAGGAGGGGAAAAGGCTAATAAAATCAATATAATAATAGGGATTCCTTATTCGTAATAATATTAAATATAATTTTGATTATTTATAATAAATCTTTTATTCTATCTGAGATTTAAAACTTTATATTCCTTTTATATAATTAGGGTTAAAGGAAATTTCGATTTATTATTAATATTAATATAAATTTAGCTAAAGGTATAATAAAAGGGAAACCTAAATACCCGGCAAGCTAATTAATATTAAATTTAAAGTTCTAATTAATAACCTTAACTTTAAGAATATTTCTTTATAAGATATTAAGCTTATATTCTAACTTTTATAATTTTATTATTCTCTACTTAGCGTAGGTCTTATTTATAAGATTAATATCGATAATATCTTTCTTTCCCCCTATTTTAACAGAGGTTAATAAGTATTAAAATAGTAATAATAAGCAAAATAGTAGATATTATCTACAGTCAAAGTAATAAAATAGGAAAGATAGTTTGGATAATAAGAAAAGCTAATATTATTTATAAATAATAAATAATTAGCGTATTTTCGGAAATCTTTTAATAAAGCTTTATTATATAATCAATTTTATTAATATTTCAAAAGCTTTAGAAGAAGGTAGAAACTATTCGAATAAAAATTAATATAATAAAATAATTAAAGAGTAATAAGTAAAATATCCGGTAATTAAAAGCGAACGGTATAAAGTATAATATTATAAGGTAGGAAAAAGATAGAGATAAAAATATAAGAAAATAATATTATATACAAAAACCGTACTAGTTATATCCGGCCCGGTATTGTTCCTTATTAATATTATATAAATTTATTTGCAAATAATATTAAGTATATAAGAATAAATCAGCTTCGAGGTATATTAAGTTATAAAATATAATAATAAAATAGACTAAGGAAAAAGTATAATAAACTATAAGGATAAAGGTAATAATATAGAATATAACGGTAATAATAGATTAAATCGATTAACGAATAATAAAATTATAATAATATTAATTTAAGCTCGAAATTAAAAAAAATAAGTAAATATATTTTATAAATAAATAAGAACTAATTATAATATAGAACTGATATATTAATATAACTATAATAAACTATTAAAAGATATAGAGAATCGAATATTATACCAAATAAATACAGAAAGGATATATAAGGAATCGAGGTAATTAGGTCGAAAACTTATAAATATTTGGCTACTTCTAAAGATATTAACTTAATAATAATATTAATAGAAGGGAATATAAGTAATAAATAATATTTATAATTCGGATAAGAAGAATATTTCGTTTTATTATTTAATTTTTTAAATTAACTAATTAGTTTATATTAGGTTATAATAAAAGATAGAAACTTGTTTATAAATAAGTCGAGGATATATTTTAATAAGGGTATTAAAATCGCGTTTAATATAGCTTATAAGGGTATTATTCGATAGCCGCTTATTATTGTTGGAAAACTATTAAAAATATTATATTATTCGCGCTAAATAGGCTCTATTTTAGCAATCTTAATATAATAGTTTAATATATTATTTATAAATAATAAGAAGGCTATTTTAACAATTTTAATATAATAATATAATATATTATTTATAAATAATAAAGGGGCTATTTTAATAACTTTAATATAATAATATAATATATTATTTGTAGATAATATAGAAGCTATTTAAATAATCTTAATATAATAATATATTATATTATTTATAAATAATAAAGAGGCTATTTTAGTAATCTTAATATAATAATATAATATATTATTTATAGATAATATAAGAACTATTTAAGTAATTTTAATATAATAATTTAATATATTATTTATAAATAATATAAAGTAATAATTTTAACCTTTTATATTATTATCGAGTAAGGTATTTCTATATAAATTGGATTTCTTATTTATTTAATTCCTATTTCTTATAATATATAATATTCTGACTTTATTAATTGTTTTTCCTCTTTTATTTACGGTTTTATTCCAAAATAAAGCTAAATATCTCCTGCTAATAATTTAAGCTTTATTAATATAACTTTTTCTAAATTATAAGGAATTAATATTAAAAGTTTTATTAAAGCTATATTTATTTTTATTATATATATAAAATTAGGCTATCAAAAGACTTTCTCTAATTAAAAGATATTATATATATTATAAAAATTATTAAAAGGGTAATATATTTCCGAAAAGAGATTAATATTATTTTCAAGGCTATAAATAATATTATAAATAATATTATTTTTAAAGGGAAAAATAAAATTATAAATAATAAAACCTTCCGAAGTAAAGTTACTCGTAATATTAGCTATCTTAATTTAGATAATTTTAAGTTAATATAATTTTTAAGAATACCGCTTCTTACTTACTAATAAACCCTAATAGGAGCGATTACTCTAAAGGCGTAGGAGCTAATTTAAATATTAAGGGATTTAGGGGCTAAAGGCTATTATTAAAGGAGAAGAATACGTAAAGGAAGGGAAATAAGAGGATTAAGCTTAAAAAAAATCGATTTAGATAATATAAAAAGGGACGATAAAGAAAATAGTAAGGCTAAAATTAATAGAAGTTTAGCAAAACTAGAATTATTAAAATTTATATTATTATTTAAATCAAATCCTCTTTTTATTTTAATTTAAAATAAAGCTATATCTCTTATAAAAGAGGTTTTATACTTTAGCAAAATTAATAACGGAGCTTATAACAGAGTTTATTAAATTTATAATATATTTATTAATATTATTTTTATTATCTTTTTTACGGTTATAAGAGTAATCTTTTTTATTAATTCTTTTATTACCTTTTCTCCAGTAATATTTATAACCTCTTCTATAATAATATCGATTTAATAAGTTATCTCCGAAGATATAGGAAAAAAGTTAATATTAAGCTAATAAATAAGCTTATATTAAGCGAGATTAATTTAATAATAATATTTATAGAAAACTTTAATATACCCGAATTATTCGATTATAAAATAATTATAAAATATCTTTATAATAAAGTTAATATAGCTCGCTTATTAATTAATAATATTTATATAGCCCTAATTTAGCTACTAGTCGAAATAGCTGCCTTTGGGGATATATTCTCTTAATATCGTAATAGCAATATAATAGTAAGTCGTAATAATCAGGCGGTAGTCTTATTCTATAACCGTAATAAATCAGTTAACGAATACCTATAATAAACGATCGAATTTCTATAAATTATTTATATTTATAACTTAAAGGAAAGCAGAATAATTAAATAAAATAAGGTAAAATTCGGCTAATTATTATATAAATAAATAAATCAGGATTAAATATTATATTAGAACCTAATTAATAGCTTCGGCGAGATAACGATAAATAATTTTGATAATATTATTAAGCCTGTACTTTTTATAATAAAAAGTAATAAAACTAATTAATTCTTATTTAATAAAGATATTACAATTCCCTCTAAAAATAATATTGAAGATATATAAGCTAAGTAATTCCGTATTTTGCGATAATTATCCCTTTAAAATATATATTAATAGCAGGAGTAATAGGAGGAACTAATGATATATTTTCAAATATTTAATAATATATTATTAATTTTAAGCCGCTTTTTTGCTTAAGATATTACTTAAAAGTAAACTAGTTATAAAAAACTGCTAATATAAAAGGTCCGAGTCTAATAATATATTTATTAATTAGGATTACTATTTTTCTAATTGATTCTCGAGTATTATAAGGAAAGATTATTTTATATTTTTTTTTATTAAGTTATTTATTAATTTCCCGAATTCGAATATAAGTATTTACGTATATCGAGAGGCGTAGTCCCTTTAAAATAAGGCGAATTAAGCTAAGAGGCTTTAGAGCTTATAAATTTCCCTTTAAATAAATTAACTAAACTTATTAAAAGAAAATCGAATATCTTTGAAACTTAACTAGTTATAATTATCCTCTTAAATAATATAACCGATATTAATAGAGTAATTACGTAATTGCTAGCTAAAAATATAAAAATATAATATTTAAACGAATAAAGTAAGTAAATTATTAAGCAAAATATTCTCCTAAAGCTCGGAGAAATAGTTATAAATATATTCTATTATTTTTAACCTTTTTATTTAAATAAATATTTAAACTATAATTAACTAGGCTTCTTTAATAAATATAATAAGATATAAAATTATAACAGCGGACTTATAAAAACCCCTTATAATATTATCGATATTGAAGATAGTAAAAAATATAATAATAATACTTTCGTCGAGCTATTTATATAATTAATAATTAAGGAAGGCGATCGCTAATACCCTTATACTTTTAATAAGGTATTTCTGGCGATATTCTAAATAATCCCGTCTCTTCCGGTTAGAGGTTTTGTCCTATATTTATTCTGCAAATACTTATATTATATAAACTAATTCGCTATTACAAAAATATATTTTAAATTAATAAAATTATAATAATATTAATATAAAATAAAATAAATTATTATTATTTAAATAAGTCCGGATAATAAAATAGAATAAGCTTTTCTATACTTATTTATACTTTTTTTATATTTTTGTTTATAACTTATTTTATAAAGGTACTTTGGCCTAGTTTCTATAATTAATAAATATATTAATTATAATTTAATCGAAGACGTTAATCTTTTAATATAAAAAGAAATTATATACGATAATAATTAATAAGTCGAATACGAAGTAAACCTGCTTTAACCCTTCTTTATTATAGTAAAGGAGGTTAGTTAAAGGAAGGAGGTTTTCTATTATAAAGCTTTATAAATAATAAGCGGCTTAGTTATATTTGAATTACGGGTTAACTTCCGAGGTATATAACCTTATTAGATCCGGAGTAATTATTATAAATAATATTAATTAAATATTATTTAATTAGCGATAAATAAAGACCTTAATAATAATAATATAAGCGTATTTCAGGGTTAGGGGAAGCAGAATAGGGATTTAAAAGGCAGGTAAAAAGGTAATAAGGTTTAAATTAATATAATAATAAAATTACCCTTTGTTAAATATAGTAATTTATTAATATATAATTTTAGAATCCCAATCCTCCTCTTTAATATATCTACGGTAATTAGCGATATAAGATCAACTCCGGTTTTAGTTTAAAATTAAATAGCTCGCGAAGTTATATTCTTTTCTGTAATAAATATATATCGTATTATAATACCGAAGGATATAAGGGTATTAATAATATATATAATTATTATAAAAAGTCTGAATATAGGGAATAAGAAGGTTAATAAGCCCGGAAATATTATTAAAAGTTAATTCGAATATATAATTTAAATCAAAATATTAAAATTAGGTAATATATTTATTACGGGCGGGTTTCGGAAAGTCAGAATAATTCGTATTTAAATAACTTTTTAAATTACGGAATTACGAATATTATATTGAGATTTTATATTAATATTAAATATAAATAAAAATCGAAGATTATAAATAATATATAATCAATTCTATTATAATCAAAGGCGGGGATTAGAAAAAATATAAAAAAAAAAAAAAAGATAAAAAATTAGGGGAAGCAATAATTAAATAAGAAATTAGAAATATATTATACAATTAAAAGGGGAAAATAATAATATAAAAAATTAATATAAATTAACCCTTATCGGGATATAAATCGACCCTTATTAAAATATAAATAGATTAAGGAATAATATAAATCAACCCTCAATTTAAAGCAAATTAATTAAGAAATAATATAAATTAACCCCCGGTCCAAAGCAAATTAATTAAGGAATAATATAAATCGACCCCTAGTCTAAAGCAAATCAATTAGGGAATAATATAAATCGACCCTGAATCCAATTTACCTTGAAAGCAATTGGTATCAGAATCGACTCAGAAAACACTAATTCAGCACAAGAGAATATATTATTTAAATTAAAAATGTTTTATTTAATAAAATTTATTATTACGATTTTATAAATATCGATTTAAACTTATTATTTGATAGTTTGAAATTTTATAAAATTATAAACATTATTAATAAAAAAGTTTATTAATTATTATAATTACTTTTTTTTTTAAATTATATTAATATAACATAATTATTATTTTTATTAATAATAATATTAAATATTATATTTATTAATAATTTTATTATTAATAAAAACTTATTCAATTATTTTATTTTAATTACATAATAATTCTATTAATTAAAAAGGTTTAAAATAAATTATTATTATTATCTTTAATATTAAAATTAAATTATTTATTTTTAATGAAATAATTCGATAAATAATTTAATAAAATAAATTTTTCGAATATATATATTTTTAAATAAGTTAAAATATTATTATTATTTATAATAATTAATAAA